>Ga0207114_1049_pt1 | contig 38591 bp, 34 predicted proteins | sample Alteio_BWMinHeat_70_FD_153560 | JGI IMG/M metagenome (GOLD analysis project Ga0207114, IMG submission 153560) | Enriched cells from forest soil in Barre Woods Harvard Forest LTER site, Petersham, Massachusetts, United States -... | ecosystem: Environmental > Terrestrial > Soil > Temperate forest >... | reverse complement strand
AATGCTGGGATATACAAAAGAAGAGCTTGAAAAAAAATCGTTGTTTGAGCTTCAGCCAACGGACATGCTGGAGAAAAGCTCGAGAGTGGTGGCCGATGTGTGGGAGCAAAAGGGGCTTATTTTCAGCGATATTCCTTTTGTAACTGCTTCCGGTCAGCTTATGCAGGTTGAATGCAGCGCCAAGGTGGCGCCTTATGCAGGCCGTCCTGCTATTGTAATTTACGCCCGTGATATAACTGAACGGCTGAGAATGGAAGGAGAGATAAGACAGCAGCAGGAAATTATCCGGGAAAAGAACAAAGACATAACCGATAGCATCAACTATGCAAGAAGGATACAAACAGCCATCCTTCCTTCCGACAAGGAAATCTCCTCCTCTCTCGCCGAGCATTTTGTGCTTTATAAACCCAAGGATATTGTAAGCGGTGATTTTTATTGGTTTGCCAGCGTTACCACAACAATTCCTTCTGACACGAATCAAAAAAAGATCCTGCTTATAGCTGCGGTGGATTGTACCGGGCATGGAGTGCCTGGAGCATTTATGAGTCTGGTGGGCTCTACACTGCTCAATCAGACAATTTCCGATCCAAATATTAATCATCCGGGCGAAGCGCTTAACTACCTGAACCGGGAACTGAAGAGAACCTTACGCAGAACAGTGGATGACAGTTCCATACGGGATGGAATGGACATGACGCTTTGTGCCATTGATCCGTATGGGATGAAACTGGAATTTGCCGGAGCGAATAATCCTATATACCTGATCCGGAAAGGAGAATTGATTGAGTTGAAAGGTGATAAGCAACCCATAGGCTCAGACAGCGATGAGGTGCTCAAACCATTTTCCAATACGGCTTTTGATCTGGAGAGAGGAGATGTGATCTATCTGTTTACCGACGGTTATGCCGATCAGTTCGGGGGACCGAAAGGGAAAAAATTCAAGTACAGCCAGTTTAAAGAAACCCTGCTGGGATTGAGCGGAAAACCAATGACTGATCAAAAGACAATGCTGGATAGTGTTATTGAGGAATGGAAAGCATTTACTAAACCAACCGGGGGGACCTATGAGCAGGTGGATGATATATTGGTGATTGGGGTGAGGGTTTAGGACGAAGCCGGGAGGCTTCGCCCAACAGGGGTCTAAGTGAGCCTTAGTGCCTCAGTGGTAAATTACGCTCTGCTGATTTTAAACACTACGCTTTAACGTAAACACGGTAACCTCCGGCCATATCCCTACTCTTCCCGGAAAGCCCAGAAATCCAAAACCCCGGTTCACATACAAATATTTTCCCCCTTCTTCATACAAGCCTGCCCATTTGGGATATCGCATTTGTATGGGACTCCATTTAAACCCCGGAATTTCTATCCCGAACTGCATGCCGTGGGTGTGACCGGCAAGCGTAAGGTGGATGTGTTGTTTGTCCTGCTTTACCTTGGCATCCCAGTGAGATGGATCGTGTGAAAGCAGGATCTTGAAAGAGTTGGGGTCAACACCCTGCAAGGCTTTTTGAAGATCGCCCCGGGTTTCGAACCCCAGTCCCCAGTTCTCTACGCCAATCAATGAAAGCTGTTGTCCATCTTTCTCAATAACGGTATGTTCGTTCAGCATCAACTTATAACCCAGGGTTTCGTGATGTTTTTTCAATTTCTCGTGATCTTCTTCTCTTAGTTTTTCATTCAGTACCTCATCTCCTGAAAAACGCCCGTATTTTCCATAGTCGTGATTGCCCAGAATGGAGTATTTTCCATAAGGGGCATGGAAGCTTTTGAAGGCATCGAGCCAAGGTTCTATTTCTGACGAACGGGTGTTTACCAGGTCTCCTGTAAATACAAAGAGATCGGATTTTTGTGCATTTACCATATCAATGCCTTTCATCACGCCGTGTACGCTGTCGAAGCTGCCGCTGTGAATATCTGAAATCTGAGTAATGGTAAACCCGTCAAAGGCTTCGGGCAAATCGGGGAAATAGATGGTCTGCCGGTGCAGGCGGTAATCATATTTTCCGTAAACAAGCCCTTCCAGGATGCCTAAAAAGGGGATGGAGGCTAATCCCAGTCCCAGTTGGCTGACGAACTTTCGGCGACCCGGGAAATAGATAACACCTTCGGGGTTATGAGGACGCTTAATTTTATGCCAACCGTAATGCAGGATACCTTTAAGCAAACGATATGCATCTTCTGCCATCATTAAAAGGCAAATGATTAGCTTGGGGATGAGCATGGCAAAGAAGAAACCAATTAAACGCATCAAACCTATGGAAGGAGCCCTGCTTTTATCCATGGCCAGAAAACCCACGCAAAGAGCAAGCATCAAGCCCACATTCAGCATCAGATAAGCTCTTCTGATGACCTTGCGCAATCCTTCCGAGCGTAGTTTTTTGGTGAGGGTTTTTACTGCCTGGTAAGCGTATAGATCTATGAGAAATGCTATTGCTATGACAATTAGGAGAAGGGCAAGAGGGAAGTGTTTCATAGGTTAGACTTAGTGGATCAAATGTACGGATTCCAATTCACCCCGCTCTCGAGAAAGGAAACAGAAGCAGTACACCGAAACAGGATTTTAATTTGGAACTCTCCCTTACTACGCACGGTTTCTGTTTCTCTCATTCGGGCAGGTTGTGGGTTAAAAAAAAGGACTATATTAGCTGTCAAATCCTCAAAAACATGAAGCTAACAACTCATCCCCTTCAATTGGGAGTCGTCCTCTTTTTGGCATGCTCTGTTATCGGTATCGATGCCTGTAAAAAAACAACTCCTGCTGCTGCGGCAACCTGCACAGACGGGATCAAAAATCAACATGAAACAGGAATTGATTGCGGAGGAGAGTGTTTTTCATTTAGCGCTACCGTCAACGGCTCGTCCGGTAATGGATGGAGTGCTATCTCTGCAGGTAACCCGAGTACAGGTTTTGTTCTGATTTCAGCGGCCACGAATGCAGGAGATCCTGGAGTTCTTTTACAGGTAAACAATGTAACCGGTCCCGGAACCTATACCATTAACACTTGTGCAACAGCAGGAAATTTTTTGCAGTGCACCATTGGCCCTTCTTCATCCTCTGTTCAGTATAGGACCGATGCTACTCATACCGGCACCATCACCTTTACCAAGGCCGACAGAACGCTGAAAGGACTTTCCGGAACGTTTAGCTTCACCGCCAATCAGTATGATGCCACCTCTAATACCACAGTAGGGCCCGGAACGGCTACCATACTGAATGGTTCTTTTACGGATGTGTGTTGGTAATTGCACCTCTATTGGCAATAAAATAAAGGCCCACGTTTCTGCGTGGGCCTTGTGCATTGGGGATATAGGGTACTTAATTATCAGTTGAGCTTCACAATCCGGTGCATGTGGCTATAATGCTCCGACTCCAGCCCCAAGTAATAAATACCATCGGCATAGGTACTCAGGTCTATCTGAGACAAGGGAGTACGAATATCAATTACTTTCAGCGTTTCACCCAGGTAGTTGTAGAGGTTAGCTTTGTCCATGCCTTTGAAATCGGAAATGTTTAGGGTAAAAGATCCCTTGGTCGGGTTTGGGAATACCTGAACGGCGTTGGAGTTAGAGGAATTTTCTTTGATACCTGTTGACAGAGAGTACAAATCTGTCTTCCACAACCCCCTGCCGAATGTTCCGGCTCTGAGCTCTTTGGAACTGTATTGTATTTCCAGTTCGGAGACTACAATATTAGGAAGTCCAGTGCTGAATGGGATCCAGTCGGTCATTGAATCATTCATATAAAAAACACCTATGTCGGTTCCAATATACAAGCCATTGTTGCTGCCTTTTTCATACACGATACAGTTTACCGGAAGATTTGGGAGGGTGCCGCTTACGTTGGTCCAGGTAGTTCCTCCATCGGATGTTTTATAAACCTTTTCACCGGCAGCATAACGGGAAATGGTTACCCAGGCCATCAACGGGTTGGTAGGGTTGATGGCGATATAGGTCTTTTTGTTACCCATAGAGAATCCGGAAATGCTCTTCCAGTTAGTACCCCCGTTCGAGGTCACATAGATTGAGTCAAATGTTCCGGCATAGATCGTTTGATTGTCGGAAGGAGCTACGGCCAGAATTTTCAGGTAATCGGTAGAGGAGGTGGTCAGACCGCTGGAGATCTGTGTCCAGGTGGCGCCCATATCAGGAGTTTTGTATACATCGGCATACCCGGCATACAAGGTGGCCGGTGACACAGGGTCCATCACGTAAGGCGTGATCCAGGCGCCGGTAGGTGTCCCCGGAATGTTGGCTGAAATAGTTGTAGAGGTGGTAGCCCAGGCATCTGTGGTGGCATAAATGGTACCCTGCACATAACTGGCATACATGTTCTGTGGGTTTGCATAATCAATGATACACTCACAACCATCGCCTCCACTTGCATAACTCCAGGTGCCGGTATCAAACTTACGGGATCCGTTGTCCTGCAGCCCTGTCATATTCAGGTTGGCATTGGTTACAGAAGTGCCTATACGGTATACCTGAGAAATGCCTAGTCCGTTACTCTTATCCGTCCAGGTGATGCCATCAGTGGTTTTGTAGATGCCACCATCATTGGTCTGGTAGATAGTACCGGCATTATGAGGGTCGTTGGCCATAAAATGCTTATCGGCATGGATGGTAATAACGCCTCCTGGATTTTGACCCGAGTTGGCAGTCCACATGGTATTCAGTGCCCAGGTCTTACCTGCATCCGTGCTTTTCCAGGTATTTACCCCGCCCACATATAAAGTATTGGTATCGGTAGGAGACATGAGGTAGGTAAGGTCGTATTCACCTTGTCCGTCTGTTCCTGATCCGTCAAAGCTGTTGTTAAGGAGATTGGTGGCTCCGGCAGCATAAAGCGGAGTAAAAGATGTACCGCTGTTGCGGGAAACAAAGAGTCCGTTAAATCCACGTGTGCTGGAGTTGGCACAAAGGGCATGAACCACATTGGGAGTAAAAGCGGAAGTACCGAGTTGAATTCTTCCTGCTCCAGTAAAGTTAGAAGATTGATTAAAAGTAATGGCAGTATCGATGGAAGTATATACCTGGGCATTTCCTCCAAAATCAGAAGTGGTGGTGTAAACGATGGACGGGTCTCCGGGTTTAAAAGCCAGGTCGTTAAAATATATTCCGTTTCCGAACTGATTCCAGGTTACACCCCCGTCATTGGTACGATACACTCCGTTGGAAGTAGCGGCTATCAGCACCATGTGATTGGTGGGGTGTATTAGCAGGCGTCGTATAAGAATGGTATTCTGAACCTGGAAGCTCAATCCGGTTGTATTCCAGGTGGCACCTCCGTCGGTTGATTTAAGCACACCTACACTCTTGGTGTCGCCCCAGTACCCACCGGTAAGAGCTGACAAACTTCCCTGATCTCCGTCGCCTGTAGCGATATACATTACGTTGGCATTAGTTGGATCAATGGCAATATCGCTTACACCAAGTACGGGCAGGGTGTTGTCGGTAGTGGTGGTCCACGTTGTTCCCCCATCGGTGGTTTTCCATAGTCCTCCTGCAGGAGTACCGATCCAGAAGGTGTTGGCAACTGTAGGATGGAAGGCGATACAGGCAATTCGTCCAAGACCTTCATATCCTCCCGGGGTAGTGGTGGGGCCGATGAAAGACCAGTTACCGGAATTGGAAGCCGTGTTGGCAATAGAATGGGAGTGGGAGCGGGCATAATTTTTCCACTCATTCCAGGTAATACCAGGTGCAGGGAATTCCCCGTTTGGCATCACCCTTTGTTCGGTAAACCATTCCCAACGTTTGTATTGAGCATAAATTCCATCTTCTTCCTTTTGGTCTGAAGGGTGCTGGTTAAAATAAGTGTTTGCCTTTTCTCTGACGTCGTCAAATTTGACCGGTTGATTTTTGCCTGCTGCCTGCTTGTTCTGAGCAAGCAAACCCGTTCTGGGAATAATCAATCCTGCGAGTAGTAAGGTGAAGAGTGTAGTTTTTCTCATGCTGTGGCGGATTAGGGGTGTTTAGAAAAATTATTAAGGCATACTTAATGGTTCCAGCTTCTTAATTCCGGAAATGGTATAGTAACGAGCTTTCGAGCCAACATAATATCTGACGAGTGCATCACCGTTGTAATGTACTGGAGGGGTTGATTTTTTGACCAACACGGGAGCTTCCTTCACATCTGAAGAGCCCGAAGGCCAGGCCCCCGGAGTTCCAGGCCTGGAATCACTCACCCGCAAACGAACGGTATCTCCTTTATTGAGGGAGACCTCCGGGGTAAATACTTTTCCTTTTACGGCTTGAATGGGAAAAGCTTTGTCGGCCATCCACACGGAATCAAAACGAATGGGTTCTTTGGTTTCAATAACAATGCGAAAAGTGTATTCGGTGCCGGAGCCACCGGATGGAATTCCAGCAGTCCAGTGTTGTGAGGTGGCATCTACCAACTTAAAAGCGGCTTTCTTGAACCAGGAGAAGGAACACAATCCTGCCAATGAAATAACCAGGAAGAAAAACTTCTTCATAACCTATTGTTATCTGTTTAAAAAGCCTTAGGGATTTTTTCATAACGCAAAAGCGATCATGAAAAATAACCGGGTGGCTCAAGGAATAATAAAATGGCTGTGCAAGTGTAGTGGATACAAAGAAACAAAAAATAGTTACCCGATTGTAAAAAGAAACATCATTTATCGAGAAAATAATAATGCTAACCGCGCCTAAGTAATAAATTGGCCTCTTTAACGGAAAAGGAGAATGAAGGTTTCAGAATAGGTGATTCGCGTCACTTTTTTGCCTTCTTCTTATTGGGAGCGGACTTCAAAGCAGCATCTTGCTGATTTAATCCAACCGCATACTTAACTATGGAAATGGTAAGTTTGACAGGGAGTTGCTTGTTCAGGGGTATCTGAATAGCCGACTTGGTAAGTGTGTAAACTTTCAGCTGATCCCGGAATTTATCGAGCACACGGGGCCGGGTAAAGAGACTGTAGTGGTTTTTAAAGACGGCAAACCAAACCAGTATACCCTGTAGCCGGAACCCCGGCATCTGATAGCTGATCACTTCTTCAGCCCTGGGTGCGGTCTTTTTGATAGTATGACGCAGACGTTCCAGCGCTTCTCTTATTTCAAGAGGCTGTAGAGCAATGTATTCGTCAATAGTAGTATACTTCCCTTTTATCACTCTTTTTGTTTCTCGCGTACTGGCATCTTTGTCATGTCCATATGGAGCACATTCCATATCAAATATACTGTCCCTGACTGAAATCACCAAGTAAGAAAGTCTTAAAATTATTCCCTTTCCAATACATGTGTAATAGTGGTGGAAGCCGTCCCCCCAATGCTTTGTACAAGGCCAACACGGGGTTCTTTCTTAATTTTATTGCCCAAAGCCCTGTCTGTTAGCTGCAAATATGCTTCCACGGTTTGATAAACACCGGAAGCTCCAATTGCATGTCCCCGGGCTTTGAGCCCTCCAAAAGTGGAAATCGGAATTTTACCTTCTGGAAGAATTTCCCCCGCAGCTGCAAGCTTCCATCCTTTGCCTTGTTCGGCAAACCCCATAGCTTCTAACGAAAGTGTGGATATGATGGAATAGGCATCGTGCAATTCAAAAAAATCGACATTTTTAGGACTAATTCCGGCCATCGCGTAGGCTTTTTCACCGGAACGTCTTATCCCTTCTGCAGCGAGGGGATTTTGACGATCTCCTATACCAACAAACTCGGTTGAAGCGCCTGATCCGGTAATCTTTACACTGGGCCGGTTGTCGAGATGACAAGAAGGGTACTTAGAGAGCACTATTGCCGCTGCTCCGTCACATACCGGAGATGCATCAAAGATTCGGACGGGACCTGATATGAACTTGCTATGCAGGTAATCTTCCAAAGAGATCTCCTTATGAAATAAGGCATTGGGATTGTTATTGGCATTGCGGTGAGCGTTTACGCCAAACATGCCAAATGAATCCGGAGAAATCCGGTATTTTTCTATGTACATGTTCATCAGCTTGGCATTAAGAGTGACAAAAGTCTCTCCTTTACCCCCTTCCGATTCCCAATCGGAAGCTGTGGCGATGGAACGGGTGATAAAATCCTTGTCGTCATGAGACATTTTTTCCAGCCCGCATACTACTACCGTATCACACAAACCACTAAGTATAGCCATTGTCCCGGCCCGGACAGCTGCGCCACCCGAACCACAGGCAGCCTCCAGCGTCACCGATTCTGTTCCTTTAAGACCGGCGCAGGTAGCTACCAATGGACCCAGCTGTTGTTGATTGGACAGGACTCCCGACAGCATATTGCCCAGGTAAATGGCGTCCACCTTATCTATCCCCGCATCGGTCATTGCCAGCTTCACAGCCTCCGCACCCATCTCACGAATAGAGAGGCCGGATGATTTCTCGATTTTTAATTGTCCGCTTCCGGTGATGTAAACACCTTTTTTTTCTGAAAATTTCATGGCTTCTGGAGATATCATTAATTACTTCAGCAAAATTAGGTCGTAATAACCGGCCTTATATTAACTCCGGATAACCAAAACATGATGTTATCTCTCTTTGACTGGTTTGAATGATCAATTTCATTATGTTTGATCCGGTTCAAAGATTTTCTGATTACGCACTGATAAACAAACAACACCTGCACATGATGCAAACGACTCACACGCTTCAGATTCCACGAAGCATCCCACAAGTCCCATGTCTGTTTTCAAATTATCTGGATAAATATCATCCCAAAGCTTTCATTTGGGGGATACAGACGATAGTGGATGGAATGGGACAATTTGTTTACAAAGTAGAACTAAGCGACACCAATCATTTATATCACCTGAAGTTTAACCTGGATGGTGTTTTGATCAGTGAAGACAAGGAATCCATGTTGTAAGTGCCTGGTTAAGAGAGAACATTGTCAGGCTTTCTTCCGGAAGAAAACAATTTTATATAAAACAAGGGATTAAGAAGTAACCGGATCCGCTTACGGGAATACATCAGATCACGCAAAGCAGTATTGTGCTGCATGTGTTTAAAAAGGAAATTAATCAAGCCCGTCACCGCTTTTTCTGAGAAGCGGTTAGAAAACAAGGGGGAGAAGAGCATATTAAGCTGCACATATTTTTTCACCTTTCTCAACACTTCCTCATCATATCCTGCCAGTTTCTTTAAGGAATAATCATTTGCCATCAGGCAGGCAGAGGCATAGTCGGCCGCTGTCTGTGCACTCACCAGGGCCTGGGGTATTCCATTGGCAGAGAACAAATCAATGAGTCCTGCCGCGTCACCTGCAAGCATAAAATTGTCACCAGAAAGAATTCGTTTTTTTATTCCCAGAAACAATCTGCTGCCCTGTACCGATCCTGTTAGTGCAGCATTCTTAAAACGATTTTTCAAAACAGGATTCAATTTCAATTGATCTGCGAGAATACGATTCAGGTTGAGCTTTTTCTTTTTGACAATTTCGTTGCCGATAACCAGATTTACATTAAACAAACCTCCTTCCAGAGGGGAAAGAAAAAGCCCTCCAGGCATGAAATCGGGTAACAGAAAAAGTTCGGAATGATTGGGAAATTCTCCCGGAAGAGCGCCCTTGAAATAAGCACGTAGGCCAACAGCATAATCGCGTTCATCGGTTTTCATCCGGTGAATGCTTTTATATACAGCAGGGTTGGAGCCGGTACAGATGATTGCAAGCTGTATATCAAATTCTGACTTCTGTGATTTAAAATAAACCCTTAATCCTTTTCCCTTACGTTCTATCCGGCTCATCTCATGTCCCTCCAGAACGGTAATCAGCGGATTGCTTTTGGCATAAAGTAACAATTCATTGTCAAACATTATGCGAGATATGGAATAGCTTGCCGCATCCGGAGTGAAACCGGTAAGAGGCAGGAAATCTACTTTTACATGATCTCCGGCAGGGGAATACAAGAGGGTCCCTTTAATCTCCAAAGATTTTTTTTCGAGGTGGAGCCGGGCCATAAACCCGGGAATAATTTCATTCAACTGTCTGATAACACTGCTTGGAATGGCATCGGCACAGGCCTTGTGCCGGGGAAAAACACATTTATCAACCAATACAGATGGGATGCCTTTTTGAGCAAGTAAAAGACTGGTGATAACACCCGAAGGACCGGCACCAATTATACAAATATCTGTTTGAATCATAAACAGTCCTGAAAATAAAGAAGATGGAAAATCACCGCATTTCTAATAATAGAGGAAATGTAGCTTTACCTTCTTTTGGGTTGCGTTGAATTCCACTGCCGGAGCCGGAATTTTTAATATATTCAATCCTCTTGCAATGGGCGTAGCCCAGTCGGCACTATAGGTAATCCTTGCAAGATCTATATCGGGAGAAAGAAAAAATCTCCTTTGCCTTACATATACTTCGGGCGTATTCAGGTTGGCGGGGTTTTCCTTGCCACCGGTCATCCCATCTGCACCGTAACCCAAATCCAGGTTCAGCCATTTAGGAAAATTATCACCCTTACCGAAAAACGAATACATATTGGCTGATAACCAGTACGACTGTCCGTTATAATCTTTAATCACCCGTTGAGCTCCATTTTCTCCAAGCAGTTCCGGTCTGTATGTAGGGTAGATGGTGGTGTGATAAGAGAACCTCAGTTGGATCCGCTGTTCGTTCCAACCCAAGAATTGGCCCACTGCAAGGGCTGATCCGGCAGTATTGGCAAGCATATCACCCGACGAAAACCCCCAGCCATTGGAGAAGCCATCAAAAATCTCTATCGTGGTCATGAATATCAGGCCGGTAATTCCTCCCATCCAGGCCGATCTCTGGGGTTGAATTCCCGACCATTGATAGACGTCCGAAGTCAGCGCACTGATATTATAAACAGTTGTGGCATGCCCCAGCTTATCCATTTGCAACCATTCGGAGTTGTCATTGAAGAAATGGAAACGGCTGTGAGGAAATTTGCGATACCAGAGAAAGTCGAGGGCTACCATTGCACCGGTAAATACGGCCCCTTCCGTGAGCAAGGTCCCGTTAACACGGCCGGAATTATAATGAGGGTCGGGGGTAAAGAAGCCAGGAGCATTTTGACCGGGGAGGCTGAACGAAATAGCCGTGTAAATCAGAATAAGTTTAATTTCCCGCGATAGACTCATGTAGAAAAACCGATAGAATGCCGTGAACTTCGGCTCCTAAAGGTAAGTAATAAAGGCAACACAGCTGCAATTGGAAAACAAGGATACTTAGTACCTGGAAGCAACAGACCCGGGAAGGGATTAAGATCTGAATAAAATGTTGGTTATTTTTTGTGCTTTACTGAAACATAATAATCCATCTCCCGTAAGAAGACACTCACCCACTAATATCTTCCTGATATGAACCAGCCCTACACCCAACCATCCATTGTTGAAAAAAGCGTAATTGGGGGACTTTGTTTTCCTGGAGACGATGTATTAAACACGGTTGAAGCCATCAGCAAAAGAAGGTCCGATGCCGAACGGGCCATGATACTGGGGAACAATTATAAGGGCAAAGTGAAAATCATCTTTCAGGATTCCGACGGAATGAAACAGGTAGAAACCACGATCTGGAGCGTAACGGAGAGATGGATACTGCTAAAAACAGGAATGAATATTCCCTTGCACAGGATACATGAAATCAGCATTTAGCCAGAGCATTCACCTAACAAGCACAAATCTCAAAGCCACACCCATTTCAGGAACGGAAAGCAAATACAAGCCCTGAGAAAGACCTGGTGGTAAATTAATTGGCTTATCAATGCTTCCTGTATACACCCTCATGCTTTCCTTATAGCAACTCTGCCCGAGTGCATCATATACCTGTATGGTGATGTTTTTCTCTTCCCCTGATGAAAGCACCAGGTGCAGATTGTTTACCTGGGCAGGGTTTGGGTAAACATATCCCTTGTTGGCTAATGAATGTTCTTGCCCGCTTCCGGTAATAATATTGGCACAAGTAATATTTCCCGGTGATGGGAAACGCAGGGTAGAAGCAACGGCCGGAGCATTGTAATTCAATTTCACATAAACATTCTGGGCTTTGTTCGTTCCGCTGGTGTTTTTTACAACCGCGGTATACCAGCTTGTGTCAGGGGCAAGATAAGACCCATTCAGTATACCCAATCCTTGTTGGGAGTAAACCACAGTATTGTTTTTTAGTAGTTCAAATGTAATGTTTTGTGTAGTATCGGTAGGATAGACATGGGTGTTTATCGTATTGCCGGCTGCAGCACAGATATTGCCGACTATTCTACAGGTTGTACTGTTTGCAGGTAAGGCCCCACCCTGACCAAGTGAGTTAGGGTGACTGTCGCCCAGGTCATCTGCCATTTCCCATTCCTGAGTAGTGGAATAGGGGGTAAGGGCATAGTTTGTAACCGCATTCACTGGTGCCCAGACAGAATAACCTCTTCTACCCAAAAGCGCTGTACCATCACAGGGAGGAGTATTGATGTTAAACCCTCCACTCCCATCAACTGTAAGCACAGAAGTGCCATTCGCTCCGGAATAATCTTTCAGCTGTGTGCCGGGAGCAAAATCAGTAAGCACATAACTGTTCTGCCAGGTGTTGTAATTGTCGCTGATACCAATTACTGCTTTGCCGCTCCGTTCAATTACCAGATGATCGGCTGCTTGAAATCTTACTTTGTAAGCTCCTCCTTTGAAATTTAAATTCTGATGACACCAAATGAGATTTGCGATATCACTCCTTATAGGTAAATCAGCTGCGTTAGTAGGTAAGTGAGAATAACGCTTTCCGGTTCCCCCCACATCAAAGAGGTCTTCAAAAAACACGATTGGGTTTCCGTCAACAGCAAATGCAATAGCATACGCAGGGGAGAGACGGGCATCAAAAGGGTTGATGTGTGGTATAAGTTCATTGCTTGTATTCCATCCGGTATAGTTTCCGTTTGCATCCACGGTGGGGCGGAATGAATCGTGACTATTAACAAATGGGCAGGTACGATAAATCAATTGTCCTCCAATGGTTACAGACCGGTTGTTTTGCTGGAATCCCGGAATACTTCCGATGTTGAAATTACCATTACCGGATACCATCTGGTAAATTCCATCCCGGAGAGCAAAATCAAAGGTGCCTTGCCTGTTGTTGACATTGTTTTCGTAGGTGTCTTCCTCCGAAGCGCTGCCAACCCACTCACCAACCGAGAACATAGCATCCCCACCGCTTGCCCACCCGTTATTATGCTGCTGGTTATAAACAAAATCTTCTACTGCCCAGTAAGGATAGTTTTTTACAGCATCCCAACGCCCCCCGTCGAACCCCATTTGTTTTTTGTACCAGATACACCATTTCCGGGTATTGTTTCGCATATAATTAGTGTCCTGAACAGGATTGTATATGGCATTGGAACTTTGGCCGTATGCCCCCAGGTAATAAGAAATGTCGGGGCCAAACCAGACCACATTCCAGTCTCCTGTTACAGAGCTATCTGTAGGTGCGGGATGAAAATTTTCCCAGTTCTTGGAAAAACGCCCTTTCCGGCTTAAATAGTCTCCTGCACTTTCATCCGTTGCCGGAGTGGCAAAACAGGAGTACCGGAAGTTTTTGTATTTGCTGGTTACATGATCATCCCATGCGGCCGGGTCCTGACCTCCGCTGCCGTTTGCACTGCCGGCTCCGTCACAGTGATTCAGTACAATGTCCTGTACTACATTGATTCCATTGGCATGAAGCACAGCCACCATCCGCAATAGCTCGTCCTTGTCTCCGGAACGGGTACGAAGGATGTTTTTCTGGTATTTATCCCCCAGGTCATAATCATCCAATGGAGAATACCCATCCCCCTGATTGCCATTTTTTATGTTCGGCGGAACCCACACGGCATCAATGCCCATCTGTTTCAATCGTGGAGCAAGATCCGCCAGATAGTTCGACCACTCGTTGGGGTAGTTGGAGTTCCAGTAGTCCCACCAGAAACCCTGCATTACCATCTTTTGGGAAAAGGAATTGACAACGCAAAGGATGGAGCCCAGCAGGAGAATGCGTTTTAACATTTCAGGAACAGTTGATGATGCTGCAAATTAAACAATCCCTGCCGCATGGGCAAATAACAATAAAAGGCTGTCACTCCAGGGGTGTGACAGCCTTTTCGGGAATTTGAAATCGTATAAAACCAATGCTTACTTGGTTACTACAAACCGACTAAACATCTTGTTGCCATTGGCATTTACAGAGTAGATATACGTTCCTGCATCAAGGGAAGTAACATCCAGATTAATGGAACCCCTGCCGGCATTAAAGTTATCGCCAGCCTGTATGTTTTTCACTACCTGACCATTGATGTCATACACTTCAATCTCCACTTTTCCACTGTTGTTAATAGAGAAAGGGATGTTAATAGAATTGATGGCAGGATTTGGCGATGCTGCGTATATGCTGAGATCTCCTTTAGAAACGAAATTGTTAATTCCAGTAGTGATATCAATAACCGGGAAAATCATAAAATCAACATTGCCTGGTTTTCCAAAAAGAGCTGTTACGGGTGCCCACTGAGTAGAATTAACCTGCAACCAGGATAAGCTATCGGTTGAAGAACAGCCTTGTTTGGTATCGAGGATACAAAGAGTGTCTTTGTCTGTACCGCCAAATGCCGGAACCGAAAGGCCCGCTGCGAAAACGGTATTGGCAGGGACGTTTACAGGTGTTGGAAAAACATACTTGGTGAATGTGGTGGCCGAGAAAGCAGACATTGCCAGAGGAGTACTTGCTCCAAGAGAGGTAGTGGGTGCTTTGGTGGTGGCGCTTGTAGAATAGATGTAGGCCGTAGAAGTAGTCGTTCCTCCCTTGCCTTTGGCGGCCAGGATAAGAACCGTAGTAACGGTGGCGGCGCTGGATCCTACATTGTATTTCTGGGCAAGACCGGTGATGGTTATGCCTGCCTGAGGAAATTTGCCATTACCGAAGAAGTATCCTGAATCAGATGCAGTGCCTCTGTTTGAGGCTTTTAGGTTAATGCCATAATAAACAAGTCCGCCTGAAAGAAGCCCGCAGCCGCCAGCCATTACCGTTGCTGGTTTCAGCGTGTCGATAACTGTGGAGGCAGGTCCTGGGTTAACTTTGGATGCAATTGTCTTATCAGCCTCTATGGCTGAACCAAGATTTATCTGCTGAGCATTCAGCCCGGCGACTGTTACAAAAATGAATGTAAATGAAAGTAGTTTCTTGAACATGTTTGTGTGTTTTGTTTAATGAAAAATATGAAAAGCAGGCTAAAGTAGTCCTTTTTGCAGTACAACCTATGAATATGGGACGGAATGCTATATTTGAGGGAAAATTATGCCAGATCTCTGGTTAAACAACAGTAATACAATATCCTTTTATTGTGAAAAAGAACCTTTTCTTCCTCTTCTCCCTTGCTTTCCCATTCCTTCTTACGGCACAGGGGAATGCTTCCGGACGGTCTCGCTATGTGCGTGATTCAGCCTGGATCGTTGATAATTATTACAAACTCGAAAGGCAGATTCCGATGAGGGACGGAATAAAACTCTTTACATCCATCTATGTTCCTAAGGATTCGTCGGCCAAGCATCCTATCATGATGATGCGGACTCCATATTCCTGCGAACCCTACGGTGAAAACAAATTCGCGAAATTCTGGACCAGAAACACAAAGGAATATCTCTTGCAGAAATATATCGTTGTTATCCAGGATGTCCGGGGACGTTATATGAGTGAAGGAATATTCGAGGATATAAGACCCTATATAGAAAACAAGAAAACTCCGAAAGACGTAGATGAAGCGAGTGATACCTTCGATGCCATAGACTGGCTTGTCAAAAATATTCCTTCTTGCAATGGGAATGTAGGTATTAGCGGTATTTCCTACCCCGGCTTTTATTCCACCATGGCAGCCTTGTGCGGGCATCCGGCACTGAAGGCTGTAAGTCCTCAGGCTCCGGTTACCAACTGGTTCCTGGGCGATGATGTACACCATAAAGGAGCCTTTTTCCTGATGGATAATTTTGATTTTGATTATTTCTTTGGTGCACCCCGCCCCAAACCTACCACAGTCCACCGCAATGGCCCCACTTACCGGTCCTCAGATAATTACGATTTCTTCCTGCGTCAGGGAACATTAAAGAACCTGACTAAAAACTTTATGGGAGATACGATGAAATTCTGGCAGGAAGAGATGAACCATCCGAATTACGATGATTTCTGGAAATCAAGGACAATAACCTTTCATCTCAATAATATTAAACCGGCAGTACTTATAACGGGTGGTCTCTTTGACGCGGAAGATTGCTGGGGAGCCTGGAATACATATAAAATTATTGAGAAACAAAGCCCCGGAACGGTTAATAAAATAGCCGTTGGGCCCTGGTCTCATGGAGGTTGGGCAAGAGGCGACGGTGGCCATCTGGGAAATTTGCGATTTGGAAAAGGTGTTTCAGACTATTATTACCAGCACATAGAGCTGCCATTCTTCAATTATTATTTGAAAGGAGAAGGCGACGGAAATAAGCTTGCTGAAGCCAGCGTTTTTATCTCGGGCGAAAATGAATGGCATGAGTTTGGTGAATGGCCTCCTAAGAATGTAACAGTAAAACCCGTTTATCTCGATCAAAAGGGACTGCTGAATTTTACCAAGCCAGCTGCATCTGCAGGTTCTTCAGAGTATACAAGCGACCCTTCCCGCCCTGTACCTTATACGGAGGATGTTCATCTTAAGCGCACGCGTGAATATATGACAGATGACCAGCGTTTTGCTTCCCGCCGACCCGATGTACTCGTATTCAAGACCGATACCCTGATGCAAGACATGACCCTTACAGGTCCCGTTATTGCCGATCTTTTCGTGAGCCTTTCAACTACCGATGCCGATTTTGTTGTGAAAGTGATAGATGTCTTTCCTGATAATTTCGTTTATAAAGGAGACAGTGGCCGGAATTCCTCCTCCTATCCAATGGGTGGATACCAGATGCTGGTGAGGGGTGAAGTGATGAGAGGAAAATTTCGAAAGAGTTTCGAAAAGCCGGAAGCTTTTACACCAGGAAAGATAGAGGAGGTAAAATTTGAATTGCCGGATGTGGCGCACACATTTCAGAAAGGACATCGCATCATGATTCAGATCCAAAGCTCCTGGTTTCCGCTGGTAGACAGGAATCCTCAACAGTTTGTGGATATCTATCATTGTGATGAGAAGGATTTCGTCAAATCGGACATTCACATCTATCACGATGCGAAGAATGCATCTGCCATCTTATTGCCGGTACTGACGAAATAATAACCGGATAGGGTATGGTGCTAGGGTTTAGAAAGATGGGTAGCCTGACACCAGCGAAGAGGTGTTCTGATTATGGAAGGATTTGATTATTTCAAACGGAAGGATCCCTGCCTGTGGATCTCCCCTTTTTTTTGGACTTGGGTATTGTACCTATTCTTTCGTCCCGTCTCAGTATGAGTTCACAGGCGTGGATGACCTCCTCTTCAAAATCATCGGCGTCAAGCGGAATCACCTGCCAGTTGGTTGCTCCATTTCCTAATAAATCAATCGAGCGAATGGAAGGAAATTCTTTTTTCAGACTGGAATGATGGGCCGCCATAGTCGCCACCCAAACCCCATTATCGAGCGGATGATCTTCCCTGTGACGAAGGATCAATACGATTTTATCCCCTACGTATATTGCATGGCAGCCAAACATCTGCTTAACTATAGGGTCAAGCAGGATCAATTGTTCGAGAACAAATTCAAACGGGATTTTCTTTTTTTTTGAAGGAGCTCTCATTTGTAAACCGGTAAGTCGTTTCAAAATTAACTGAAAGATTTAAATTGCGCCGGAAAAGCCATTAAATGTCAGCGCTGTTTTGTCCTGATGCGGGAAATGCCAATAAGCAGGGATCCGGTCAGGAGCAAAATTCCAGCTCCAAGCAGATACCAGTTAAATAAGGGACTGCTGGTGATGAACATAGCCCCCAAACCTTGCAAGCCCAATAATATTTCATTGATCACAATTGCGGCGGTAAACGTACCAATTGCCACCCGTGTAAATGGTTGACTGCAGTCGAGCATTCCCTCCTGACCGAAATAGACGATCAGAAAAAGTGTGACAAAACCCAGAAACACCAAATGAAGAAAACCCATAATCATAGGCCTGTTTCCAAATACCAGAACATTTACCGAATTGATAACGGTGAGACTTTGGAGAAAGGTCTTTAGCAAAAATGCGCTTAAAGCCAGGATTATCATTAGTCGGAGAAAGGGAAGAGTCTTCTTGAATTCTCCAACGGTCTCAAATGCAGTGATGATAAACCAAGTAAAAGACAAAAGTAACAAGAAGGCCCCGCCTAGAGATATTAAATGAACAACCGGTGAAGTCTGGTGCCATAGAAAGGTAATGAAGAGAGAGGGAAGAATAGAAAGGCAGAGAAGTGTTGCAAAACGGTGCATGTTTTTACGAGCTTGTTCAGATGCTTCCTTAGTGACTTTATTCATTATGAGCGCAAAAACGGCCAAGGTGAAAAAGCCATTGTATTGAAAATGCAGGTAAGAAAATAATGCGTCCCGGTACAGGATGGCGTTGAGGGATCTTACTGAAAACAAGTAAGCCAGCATCAAAGCCCCTCCGGAGGACAAGAGCAAACAAACCAGGGAGGAGATGGAGAGCAACTTCACTGTCTTACATGTTCCGGATTTCCGAACGTCTCCGATAAATTTCCAGGAGAATAAGTAGGTTGTAAGGATGTACGCGATGGAAACAGCCTCCGTAACAAATTTCCCGCAGGCAAAAGGGGATGAAAGAAGAGTTGCCCAACTGCAAAACAGTATGGCTGCAAGCAGGTAATGATAGATTTTGTTTTTATAAAGTTCCCCCGGGAGCTCATATATAAGCAAAACACATAGTGCAAAACTAACCCATCCGGAGAATGCAAAATGTCCGTGAGTATCCGCCAGCCTGTTATAATCAATCCAGGGCAGGGACAAAACCATCTTGCTCCTCATCAAAACACCCAGGGAAGCGACAAGGCAGAGATTTATGATGGCCATATTGACCCAAATTCGCTTGGAATACATCATTTGGTCAAGCGGAGTTTGGACAAAACTACTTTGTTTCTGATTTATTAAGGCTGACTCTCCTTATATCGTTATATGATCAATATCATATGCTGCATTACAGTTATTACTGATTTTTGTCAAAGAGACAGAAGAACGTCAATCAGACCTACCGTTATAAAACACCAGAAAATGAAATCACGTTTCCTTAAGAAAACCATGCTGTTTGCAGGCACAATGGGCGCATCCGCATTTTTAATTTCATCAACAGGATCAAGGCTGCCGGACGGGACACCTTGGGTGGCACCTGCTTCGGCTGATGCTGTCAAAAATCCACTTAGCGGGAATGCCGAGGCCACCGCTGCCGGGAAAAAAACATATACCATATACTGCGTGGCCTGCCATGGAGAAAAGGGTAAAGGAGACGGACTTGCTGCCGCCGGACTTAACCCTAAACCAGCCGATCACTCAAATGCAAAGTTTCAAGGCCAGACCGATGGTGTAATCTACTGGAAGCTGACCACCGGAAGGGCACCAATGGCCGGCTATGCCAAAATGCTTACAGATGATCAACGCTGGCAACTTGTCAATTACATGAGAACGCTTAAAAAACATTGAAAACTATTATTAACACCTCATTTTTAAATCATCAGCTATGAAACGCACTCTCTCCTTATTAAGCGCCGCCTTTGTAATCTATGTACTGACCGGATGCGGTTCGGGCACGCAGCCAGCCAGTGTTGATAACACTCCTAAAGCTCCTGCAAATGATACTGCGGTCAAAGACAAAGGCATAGGTAAATTTAAGGACCTGAAACTATCTCCTACACTGGATCAGAGCATGGTTTCAGGCGGTAATGCCCTCTATGAATCCAAATGCATTGCTTGTCACAAGCTAACCGATGAAAAATTGGTTGGACCAGGATGGACTGGTATCATGGACAGGAGGACTCCCGAATGGATCATGAATTTCATCACCAACACCAATGTGATGCTTGACAGCGACCTGGTTGCACAACAATTAATGGTCATTTGTACCACCCGGATGCCGAACCAGAACCTTACAGATGATCAGGCCCGGTCAATCCTCGAATTTATGCGTAAGAATTCTCCTCCTAAGAAATAAGTTTTAAGAAAAAGATTCTCCGCCTGAGGTTTATTAATAAAGGGGAAGCCTGTTTAAGGTGTTTTCAACGTTCGGATGAATTTCACCAATTCTTCCGTATCGATGGGTTTAATGAATAAATGAGAGTCCGGAACGTCCGCAATTTCTTTTTGGGATTCCTCGAAGGAATTTCCTGTGGTGAACACAATGGGACAAGCGGATCCTGCTTTTCTGATTTCTTTTCCGGCAAGGATGCCGCAGGATTTGTTCTGAAGGTGAATATCCAGAATTACCAGGTCAGGTTTAAAGTTGGCTGCGGCCTTTATTGCTTCCGGTCCATCGCTGACCTGGCATACCTCAAAATCAAAACGTTCCAAAACTTTTTTCATTACCCGGGCAATGATGAGTTCATCTTCAGCAATCAATATTTTCCGTATTTGAGTCATGCCATAGGAATTTGAATGTGGTATCTGGTAGGAGTTCTGCTCGCCAGATGAATCGTGCCTTTTAGTTGTTCGGCGAAGGTATGAATGAGCATAAGTCCGGTAGAAGAGGTGTCCTGAAAATCGCGTGACTCCGGAAAATTCCCGTCACAATCACAGTACACCAGATTCAGCCGGCCGTTTTCGAGGCTGGCGTTTAGTTCAAGTGTGGCACGTTCCTTTCCCTTGAAGGAGTGCTTAAAGGAATTCATCATCAGTTCATGCATCATCAGGCCAAAAGGGAGCGCCCTGCGAAGGTCAAAAACCGGATTGTCCCCGGTCAGGATCAAAGCAATGTTCGGATTCGGGTTGAGGTTGTTAAAGAGTTCGGAGAGATATTCCTGCATGACCACCTTGTCAAAGGATTCGTTCCTGTATAACATTTCATGCACCAGGGCGGTTGATTTGATGCGTTTCCTGCTATCGCTCAAGGCTTCCTTGGCTGCCGGATTGTCAATATTCATTTCCTTCAGTTGAAGCATACTGGAGACCAGTGCGAGGTTGTTTTTGATCCGGTGATGGATTTCGGCCAGCAGCACTTCCCTTTCTTTCAGAGTGCTTATAAGTTTTTGCTCGTTGAGTACTCTTTTCGTGATGTCTTTGCCAAAAAGGGAAATGCCTGTAATTTCCTGGTTGAAGTTCCTGATCGGGTGATAATTCGTTTCATAATAAACTACCTGGCCGGTAAGCGTTTCAAATCTTTGGATATCAACGATTACCTCTCCTGCCAAGACCTTTTGATACAAGGCTTTCAGTGGGGCGTGCTGCTTCGGATCCGTATAATCCAAAACAAGGGTTGAACACGGATTAGGTACCCCGTAACGATTTTTTATCATTGAACTGAACGCTGCATTGCATTCCGTGATCCGGTACTCCCGGTCTATGGACATGATCACATCGTTCGTGTTATTCAGGATGGCGTAGATTTTTTCCTCTTTATTTCTGATCTCTATATCCTGTAATTTGGAAGCAGTGATGTTTTTGGTCACCACCAGGATACTTTCTACCTGCCCCGCTTCATTTTTCAGGGCCACACCCTGGCAGGTATACCAGGCTTTGTTTTTGGGTATACCGTTCACGGAAGAAGAGCTTTCCAGTTCAATTGGAGCAGGCGATTCATCGTTTGCGAGGGAGACCAAAAAGCTGCGGAAAATCTCCGTTTGTTCCGGAGCGACAAAAGGGAATACTTCCATCCCAATTATCTCAGAAGCACTTAGGTAAAGAGGAATAGGACTGATAAACCGCAACTTAAACTCGACCGGATCCACAATGCCTATAAAATCCGTATTTGCCGAAGCAAGTGCGAGAAAGTACTTGTCCAGCGTTAATCCCAACGTCCCTTTTGACCCAACCATAGCAAAGTGATAATCTCAAATATACGGAAATTGATGAGATGGGGAAATAATTTGAAAGCATACTCGCACGTAGCTTTTTTTCATGACCGGTTGGAAGCCTTAACTTTTGAATTGAATTCCACTGAACAAAATCTGAAAAGGGAGCTTTTGTAGGACGTGGAAAAACTACACTCTTCCCGAGAAACCTCAAAAGCATTATTAAGTGTATCTTTGCCGCCCAGACAAGGATTCCGGGAGCCTTGGATGACCCTGTTTCCTTAGCTCCCCAAACCAGCAAGAAAATGAAGAAAATTACTGATTACAGAAAACTGCTGGGTGTCAGCAAAACGACAGAACTGAAGGAACTGAAAACCGTTTACCGGAATTTCATGAAAGACTGCCACCCCGACAAATTTTCGGATAATGAGGAAGGGAAACTGGATTCGGAAGAGAAAAGCAAAGCCATTATTGAGGCCTATCATTTTCTGGTAAGCATAGCTCCCGAAACCCAGGCAATTGCTTTGCCGGTATATACCGAAACCACTACCAACTCAAGTATTACAGATTTGAAGTATGATAAGCAGACGTTAAAGATCAGCTTTGCCGACGGAAGCATATATGAATATTTTGACGTTCCCAAGAATACGTATATGAAACTCATCAATGCCGAATCACAAGGAAGGTTTGCAAGAAGACATATTTACAATTCATTTCAGTATAGAAATATAAGCAAGGGTTCAACAGAATAAATCCAATCATTCACCCGTATCATATGCCATTCAGCTCATTGGGATTATCTGATGATATTGTCGCAGCCCTGGCGGCGATGAAATACAAGGAGCCTTACCCCATTCAAAAAGAAGTGATTCCTCTAATCTTAACGGGCAAGGATCTGTTGGGCATTGCACAAACAGGTTCTGGCAAGACGGCAGGATTTGTGCTGCCGATTCTGGAACTCCTCCGGAAACAGGCAGCTTCAAAAAACAGACATGTGAAAGTACTCGTTCTTGTTCCTACAAGGGAACTGGCGGTGCAGACAGCAGATGTTTTTCAGACTTTCGTGTCAAAACTGAACAAACACATCAAAACACTTGCGGTTTATGGAGGTGTTTCCATCAATCCACAAATGATTCAGCTCCAGGATGTGGAAATATTGGTAGCTACTCCCGGACGTTTGCTGGAACTGGTTTTCTCCAAGGCGGTGCATCTCTCCGAAGTGGGAGTTCTGGTTCTGGATGAAGCCGATAAAATGCTCAATCTGGGATTCAAAGAGGAAATGAACCAGCTTTTTGAACTACTTCCTGCAAAAAGGCAGAACCTCTTGTTTTCGGCAACCCTGGGTCAGGATGTAAGTGCTGTAGCAGGACTCTTATTGATAGAACCTTCCCGAATTGAGATAAAAGCGGAAACAAACAATCTGGATCTGATTACTCAGACAGCTTACACAGTAACACCTGAGCGGAAAGGTCCCTTGCTTCGATACCTTATACGGCATCACAACATGGAGCAGGTATTGGTGTTTACTTCTTCTGTTCACAAGGCGGAAAGCGTGGTATCGAAGTTGCCTGTTAATGGAATACAGGCGGAAGCATTACATGGACAGAAAACGCAGGGAGGCAGAACCGAAGCCATGAGGAAATTCAAATCAGGCCAACTTCGTGTATTGGTTGCCACCGATCTGGCCTCACGAGGTATAGATATTCCGTTCCTTCCCTTTGTCATCAATTATGAACTGCCCCGGTCACCCAAGGATTACATTCACCGTATCGGACGAACGGGTCGTGCCGAATCCCCCGGAGATGCCATTTCTCTTGTTTCACCCGAAGAGGAACATCATTTTAAAGTGATACAAAAAAAAATGGGAAAGCTTATTCCAATGCAGGATACATCCGAAATGAACTTATTGTGATGATTATCACAGTTAACAAAGATTACCTATCTTCCGGCTTGCGTTGAAGAAGGCCTAAACAAGTTCTTTCAGCTAAACAAGTGTTAGTTCAAAAACTGCTATTTTTGCGTCTTAAATATACGGTATAATAAAAACGATCATCACGAACTTACTCAACAGAAACAACTCATAAAACTATTCAGTATGGAGACTAAATCAAACCCAAGCACATCCGGCAAATGCCCTTTTCATGGTGGAGCTCTCAAACAAAGCGCAGGCGGCGGCACAGCAAACCGTGACTGGTGGCCAAATCAATTAAAACTAAACATTCTCCGGCAAAACTCTTCCCTCTCTAATCCCATGGATGAGAAGTTCAACTATACCAAGGAGTTCAAGACCCTTGATTTGGATGCCTTAAAGAAAGACATCTTTCATTTAATGACTAACTCTCAGGACTGGTGGCCGGCAGACTACGGTCACTATGGACCTTTCTTCATCCGTATGGCCTGGCACAGCGCCGGTACTTACCGCATTTCTGACGGTAGGGGCGGTGCAGGTTCCGGCAGTCAACGATTTGCCCCACTAAACAGTTGGCCCGATAATGCCAATCTGGACAAAGCGCGTTTACTCCTCTGGCCGGTTAAACAGAAATATGGAAAGAAAATTTCCTGGGCCGACCTGATGATTCTTGCCGGCAACTGCGCCCTCGAATCTATGGGTTTCAAAACCTTTGGCTTTGCCGGAGGCCGCGAGGATGTATGGGAACCAGAACAAGATGTCTATTGGGGATCTGAACAAAAGTGGCTGGATGATAAGCGTTATAGCGGTGACCGGGAGCTGGAGAATCCTCTTGCCGCTGTTCAAATGGGTCTGATCTATGTGAACCCTCAGGGACCTAACGGAAATCCTGATCCACTGGCTGCCGCCCGAGACATTCGTGAAACTTTTGGACGTATGGCTATGAATGACGAAGAAACGGTTGCACTTATTGCCGGGGGCCATACATTCGGCAAAACTCATGGAGCTGCCAATCCCGACGTCTATGTGGGCCCTGAACCTGCGGCAGCCGGAATGGAAGAGCAAGGCCTCGGCTGGAAAAATAAATTCGGCAGTGGAAGTGGAGATGATACCATTACCAGTGGCCTGGAAGGTGCCTGGACCACCACACCTACCAAATGGAGCAATAACTATTTCGAGAACCTGTTCGGGTACGAATGGGAACTCACCAAGAGCCCGGCAGGCGCACACCAATGGAAACCTAAAGGGAATGCGGGTGCCGGATTAGTTCCGGATGCTCACAATCCTTCCAAGAATCATCCTCCTATGATGCTCACAACAGATCTTTCCCTGAGAACGGACCCTGCCTACGAAAAAATATCCAGACGTTTTTATGAAAACCCTGCAGTGTTCGCGGATGCATTTGCCCGCGCCTGGTTCAAACTTACACACCGCGATATGGGCCCACTCGCCCGATACCTCGGCAAAGAAGTACCTAAGGAGGTTTTGCTCTGGCAAGACCCGATTCCGGCTGTGACGCATAAACTAGTAGACGATAAGGATATCGCTAAACTGAAGGAACAGGTGCTTGCTTCAGGATTGTCTGTTTCACAATTGGTATCAACAGCCTGGGCATCGGCATCTACCTTTCGCGGTTCTGATAAACGCGGTGGTGCCAATGGTGCCCGAATTCGCCTGGCACCTCAGAAGGACTGGGAAGTAAACAATCCTGCTAAGCTGACAATTGTACTGAATAAACTGGAAGCAATACAGAAACAGTTCAACACCGGTGGAAAGCATGTGTCAATGGCTGATTTGATTGTGCTGGCCGGTTGCGCGGGTGTTGAGCAAGCAGGAAAGAATGCCGGACATCCTGTGAATGTTCCATTTACACCCGGAAGAGGTGATGCCTCACAAGAACAAACCGATGTGGAATCATTTGCTGTGCTGGAACCGGCTGCAGATGGTTTCCGAAATTACTATAAACCAAAGCATGTCACTTCAGCAGAAGAAATGCTGATCGACAAGGCACAGCTGATGACCCTGACAGCACCGGAGATGACAGCTCTCATAGGTGGTTTGCGGGTTCTGAACGTAAATTTTGACCAATCCAAGCAAGGTGTTTTCACCAAACGCCCGGAAGTACTCACGAACGACTTCTTTGTGAATCTACTCGATTTGGGAACAACCTGGAAGGCTACCTCAGATTCTCAGCAAGTGTTCGAAGGTAGAGATCGGGGAACAGGAGCTGTCAAGTGGACTGGCACCCGGGCAGATCTTATCTTCGGTTCTAACTCGGAACTGAGGGCCCTTGCTGAAGTTTATGCATGTAAGGACGCTCAGGAGAAGTTCGTAAGGGACTTTGTCGCCGTATGGAACAAGGTGATGAACCTTGATCGATACGATCTGAAGTGAATCTTACCAGGACCGGATTACCTGTTTGTTCCAGGTATTATTCCCGATTCGAACCCGGATAAAATAGGATCCTGTATTCAGGGAAGAAAGATTGAGCGTATTTATTTGCTGAGAGAATGACCAGTGTCCTATCTGTTCTCCCAGTATATTAAATAAGGTAATTTCCATCTCTTCGGTTGATGAGGTTCCCTTGGCAATATGAATATTATCTGTGAAGGGATTAGGATAAATATTCAGCATCCCTTCTTTCTTGTAGGCGGGAACAGAAGTGGACAGATTGATGGGCCTTACATCGAGAGGCCTCACCGGGACTCCGTTACTCCATAATCCCATATACTCCTGGGCATAAGTATCACCAAAAGCAGTGGTGCACCCATTTCCATTCAGGGCACAATCTTCCAGGGCATCGAATAATTTCCAGTAACAATAAAAATCCGTGGCATCGGTATAGGCATAGGATGCCTGACTCATCACAATTCCTCTGTCACCGTTATCTAGTGTGGAATCAATGCAACTGGACTCCCCGTGGGTGGAGGTTATGTGTGGAGTCCCTGTGCTGTCGGCAAAATGTATGACCAGGTTTTTATGAGCATAGGGAACGGCCGTGGTTTGGTTAAAGACCTGCAAAGCAAAGGTGGAATCAACCACATTATCATTTCGTTCAAAAATATCAAGTACAAAGATGGAGCTGTCCATCCCGGCATAACTGCTGAGTTGTCCTCCTGGATACGATCCATAACCGGGACAGGCCATCAGTATTCCTTTGGGTTTTGGAATAGCGTAGGAGGCATACTTAGTTGCCAGGTTTGCGGAGATCAGGCCCCCGTATGAGTGTCCGACATAAAAGACTTTGCTGAGGTCGGGCTGTGTCCAGGTAGGGTGGTGTTGAATCGTGTCAATGGCCCGCAAAATCCCGGTGACGGCATTCGGGGTGAAACTGGTGGAGGGGGTAACATATTCATCCTTCTGATATCGCGGGAAGATCACGATATTTCCTCGTTTAACCATGTGTTCTATCCACCTTCCGTAACGGAGCGGGTTCCACTCTCCAAATCCGTGATCGAAGACTACTAAAGGAAGCGTGGCGGCATGTGGGCTAGCCGGGGTAAAAAGCATATAGCCGGTAGCACCGTCGTCGCAATTAAATGTGACAATTGAGGAGTAAGTGCTTGCCAGCCCCCCATACCCTGTGGCTGGTTGTGCCGGTTGGATCTGGGCAAGTACTGTTGAAGACAAAAAAAATAAAAACGGAAACAGATGTTCCTTCTTCATCGAAAAAAGCAGGTTGGTTAATTTTTGAGGTAAGGAGTAACGGAAGATACAACTAAAGCTTGAATTGACAATAGGAATTCACCGGCATTCATTTGTATAAAATGGATGATTTGGTAGACAATTGAGGGAAAAGCTTAATTTAGCTGATGCAAAAAGGATAGATATTACCCAATCTCCAACTTTTCCAAATCAGCTATGCCGGATAATACTCTGAGTGCGTATGAAGTTCATAAATTCATGTCTGAGATGGATATTCTCGTGGCATTTACAGGGCATTTCGACCATCAGATGATCACCATCCTCATGAAGAATGTTCGGGGAAAGCTCAGGAACTCCGCTACTGAGATAGCAATTGAACAGAAGGTCTACTGCGTTTTGGTAGAATGCGTTGAAAATGTCAGCAAATATTCTTCAGGAAACCAGATCCATTCGGGCAGCGGTATGTTCCTGCTTTGTAAGTCGGACTCGAAATACACGATCATCACCGGAAACCCTATCCTTAACAGCGATATTCCAATCTTGAAAGAGAAGCTGGAAAGTGTGTCGAAGATGAGCCGGGAAGAACTGAAACAGTTATACCGACAGCAGATCATGTCGGAACGGGAGACCGAAAATAGCGCCGGACTGGGAATCATCGATATAGCCCTCAAATCCGGAAATCAATTCCAGTTTAATTTCAGACCCCTTACAGAAACTACATCCTTTTATCATTTTCAAACTGAAATAGAAATCAATCCATAGAATTTCGTTATGAATACATTAATCATTGAAAAATCAGAAGATTCTCCAGCAGTATCATTTGATCCGATTTCGGCTCAGCTCAGTCTTTCCGGGGAATCCAGACCTGAAAACGCCGGCAAATTTTATAACCCCCTTCTGGAGTGGATCGCCCAGTTCGAATCCCTCCTGTATTGGCGCAAAGAGCAAAAGATGGATCAAAAACCGGTGGTCTTCTCATTCAAACTCGATTATTTCAATTCTACTTCTGCAAAATACATCATGGATATAATACTTACTCTAAGTAAACTGTCAGATAAGGGATACCCCATTCGCGTTGAATGGCATTATGATCAGCGTGATGAAGACATGCTGGATGCCGGTAAGGAATTTGCAGAAATGGTGAAATTGAAATTTGAATTCATTTCCAGCTGATGTGGTCTGTGATTCGCAAATTCGTTCTGTTTTCCCTTCTCTTGTTAACCGGTTCTCTTATCCGGAGTCAGACGGTTGCGGGTGATGCAGGGTTCATTCTTAAAGGAGTGGTGAAGTTCAATGGAAAGCCTGCCGAGGGTGTGGCCCTGGAACTGAAAAAGAACGGACGTTCTCTTCGTAAAATGACCACTACTCATAACGGCAGGTACACCCTTAGGATGAGTGTGGATGATTCCGATAAAACCTGTGAATACATTCTCTCCATCACCCGCGACGGTGTGGTCCCCAAAACACTCAGCATCAATACCTATGTTCCCCGGAGTGATTTTCAGGCCAATCCATTTTCAACTTATGATTTTGATCTGGAGATCGAGCTCATACCAACCACCGTCTCTGATGTCGTCATTGAATTTCCCTTCGGAAAGATTCGTTGGTATACCGATCAGGGTGCTTTTGCCTTAGATCAGGTGTATGCCAAAATGGTTAAGAAAGAAGAAACAAAACTAAAAGAAGATCCGGATAAATATCTGAAAGAACTGGCTGAAAAAAGAAGCAAGGAGGAAGCAGACAAACGGGCAGAAGAAGACAGTCGTGTGAAACGGGAAGCCGAACAAGCGCCAAAACAAAAGGTGGAAGAAGTTGCCGCACACGATCAACCCCCTGTTTCAACACCCCCACCACCTGTTATCCCATCTAATCCGGTTCCGGAAGTGGAGGTTAAGAACCCGGCAGTCACTCCGGTCAAGGTTGTGAATAAGATAGTTGAAACACCGGGCTCACGTGATGCATCTTTGGAACGGTTTCGTCAGATGACGGACCCCGCACAAATAGCTCAGGTTGCGGAAGCCCGTAAGAAGGCGACGACAGAACAGATCAAAGCTGAAAAAAAGAAGAGCGCAAACCTATCGTCTAAGTACGAAAGCAACAATCCCATGACCAGCCTTCTGGATGCTGCGGATGAAAGCAACCGGCATGTACAAACACCCCCTAAGAAATGAGGAATAATCCCTATTCTGGTATATCAGGCCTGTTACGTTTAGCCTTCCTTTTTATTATCTCTCTGCTGTTGCCCCTCTCTGCTGTTTTCAGTCAGACCATGAACCTCAATCAATTTGGTATTGAAGAAGGCCTGCCCCAATCAAGCATTTATACCATGTTGCAGGACAAAGACGGAAGTATTTGGGTGGGTACGATGAACGGGGTTTCTAAATACAACGGATTGAATTTTGAAAATTTCACCCGCACGGATGGTTTGGCGGAGAATCGGGTTACCTCGTCCTGCATGGATAAAAATGGGGATATCTGGTTCGGGCATTGGTCAGGAGGTATCACCTTATATAGTTCCAAAACCAGGAAATTCACTGTCGTCTCTACCGGTATCTTGAAGCTGAACAAAACCATTAATGCTATTTTGTGCGATCAGAAAGGGAGCCTCTGGTTTGGTACAGAAGGACAGGGTCTCCTGAACTATGAAGGAGGACAGTTTCATGCCATTACCCGAGCCGAAGGTTTGCCTTCCAATGAAGTAAGCTCTCTCGCTTTAGACCCTGCCGGAACGCTTTGGATAGGAAGCGATGGGGGCATCGTAACGTGGAATTCAAAATTGATCCCTTTTAACAAAGAGTTGCCTAGCCAGCATATCCGTTCCCTGTTTTGCGACAGCAAAGGGAATCTGTGGATCGGAACTGTCGACCAGGGGGTGGAGAAACTTAATCTCTCGGGAGGAAACAGGAGGATTTATAATACTTCCAACGGTCTTTCCAGCAACTATGTCAAAACCATTTTCGAAGCAGAAAACGGAACAATCTTTATCGGGACCTATGGTGGAGGGGTATCCAAATTTCTTTCCCGGCTCGAAACGGCAGATTACAAGGGCTCGCTTTTTCAAACCATCTCTACCAGTCAGGGCCTGAGTAACGACCGCGTTCTGTGCATGCTTCAGGACAGGGAGAAAAACATCTGGATTGGAACCTTCCTGAACATGAACCAGTATTTTGATGAGCAGTTTGAAATATTCGGAGAAAATGAAGGATTGACCAACAGCCTTGTTTGGTCGGTGATTCAGGATACAAAGGGAAATTACTGGTTGGGAACGGAAGGAGGGCTTATTCGATTCTTACCCGATGAAAATGCCCAGTCCCTGCCGTCAGGAAAACAGTCGGGTACGGCTTTATCAGCCATACAAAACCGTTTTCATTTTCGTCGCATGACGGGTAAGGAAGGACAGATACTCAACACTTCCTCGCTTTGTGAAGACCGGAAAGGGAATATCTGGTTCAGTGATTTCGGCAAAGGACTTTCCCGTCTCGATCCGGCCACAGGTAATATCCGGGTGTTTAATACCGAAAGCGGCCTTCCTGTGAATGATATTTATTGCACCTGCAGTGATGCCGACGGTAATTTATGGATCGGCACGAACAAGGGAGGAGTGCTGAAGTTTGATGAACGTACGGAAACCTTTACCCGTTATACAAGCAGCGATGGACTAGGCAGTGATCAGGTCTATTCCATTTTCTGTGATAGCAGGAAAAGATTGTGGTTTGCGTGTATAGGAGGTGGACTGAGCATATACGATGCCGGCACCCCAGGTAAAGGAGGAAAACGCTTTCACACCTTTACCGAAAGTGAAGGTTACCCCGCAACAGTTACCCTCTGCATCACGGAGGATCAGTCGAATAATATATGGATCGGAGCCATGGATCAGGGATTGTTCAAATACGACGGGCACACATTCAAAAACTATTCTACCGAAAACGGTCTTAGCTCCAATTCCTCCTTCCTGCTTGTGTGTGACAAGCAAAATAACCTTTGGATAGGGTCGGGCCTGGGAATTGACAAACTGAATATAAAAGAAGAGACGTTTAAACATTATGGGAAAGGGGATGGTTTTCTGGGGATTGAGATCAATCCGAATTCGGCTTGTAGAGACAGGAGTGGAAACATTTGGTTTGGGACCATTATTGGACTGGTGAAGTATAACGCCAGTAAAGAATTGGTGAACAGGATGGAACCCATTACCTCTATTAAGCCCCCACGTATTTATTTTCAGACGGTGGATATTCCATCCAACCATGAATTTTCCTGGACACAGAACCATATTACATTTGATTTTCTCGGCACAAGCCTCACAAATCCCCGGAGAGTGAAGTACCGGTACGAACTGGTGGGAGTGGATAAGGACTGGTCACATATAGTGAAAGAAAATTCGGTGACATATCCGGATCTTCAACCCGGACATTACACCTTTCAGGTCCGCTCCTGCAACAGCGATGGAGTATGGAACAAGGAGCCCGTACAGTTTTCCTTCCTCATCAAACCCCCTTTCTGGAAAACAACCGCATTCTACGTCGTTTTGTTCATTGTTGTCCTGGCAGGTATCCTGATCTTTATAAGGATCCGGGAGCGGAAGCTGATCAGGAAGAATGCGATTCTGGAACAAAAGGTGACCGAACGGACAGAAACGATTAGTAAGCAGAAAGAAGAACTGGAGCACAAGAATACAGTCATTACCGATAGCATAGAGTATGCCCGGAATATCCAGCACAGCTTGTTACCATCCGAAGATGAAATGTCCAAACATTTTCCTGAACATTTTGTCCTGAATCTGCCCAAGGATATTGTGAGCGGAGATTTTTACCGTATCCAGGAAACCGATGACAGGCTGGTGGTGGCTGTTGCCGATTGTACTGGTCACGGAGTTCCGGGGGCTTTCATGTCTGTCATGGGATACCACCTGTTTAAGGATGCTGTGATGGAGGCAAAGTCTCATTCTCCCGCTGATATTCTGGAAGCACTCAATACTCATATCCTGGACAGCCTGAAACAAAATAGCTCCGATCTCACGGCCAAATACGGAATGGACATCGCCCTCATCGCCCTGGACAAGAAGACCGGCATGGGTGAATTTTCCGGCGCCCACAATTCACTCATTATCCTGAGGGGGAAGGAATGTATCCAGCTAAAAGGAGATAAGCGCGCAGTCGGAAGCGTTAACAAGCCAGGGCAAAAGAATTTTACCAATCAGCCGTTCACTTTTCAGAAGAATGACTTCCTCTATATGTTCTCGGATGGTTTCCCGGACCAGACCGGGGGACCGGAAGGAAAAAAATATTTTATGCAGCCATTCCGGGAACTGCTCCAATCCATTTCTTCTCTCCCGCCTGCTCAGCAGAAAGAGGCTCTTCAGAAAGCAATCACAGATTGGAAAGGACGCAGGGCACAAACAGATGATATCCTGGTGATTGGTCTTAGGATTTGAAATTCTGTTGGCATTTCATCCTGGTGCAAAAGTAAAATGAAACCTTCATTCACCTGTTAAATCAGGCAATCCACTCAATGGGTGTCACCACCTGCTCATTCCGGAGGATTAGATTGAGGTTTTTCCTACATTTACCTGGCAGCATTAACTTTAAATCCGATCCTTATGATTTATCTTCTTATTACTATCATTATTCTGATCCTTATATATTTGGTTACGGTTTACAACGGCCTTGTAAGCAAGAAGAATGATGTCGATTATGCCTTCTCAGGTATGGATGCGATGTTGAAAAAGCGATATGACCTGCTTCCGAATCTGGTTTCGATTGTAAAAACATACATGGAGCATGAAAAGAGTACCCTCATGGAAGTAACCGAACTGCGAACCAGAAGGGACACTCCGGAATTGAAGCAACACGAGAAAGAAGAACTGGATTCAAAAGTGGAATCGGCCATGAACCGTGTGATGCTTTCCGTAGAGAATTATCCAAACCTGAAAGCCAATCAAAACTTTCTGAAACTGCAAGCTGCCTGGAACGAATGTGAAGAACAGATAGCAGCATCCAGAAGAGCGTTTAACTCGGCGGTGACAGAATACAACAGCGCATTTGAGCAGTTTCCAGGCAGTCAGTTTGCAGGGGTTCTTAAATTTGAACGGAAGAAGGTATTTGAAATTTCCGAACAGGAACGCGGCAATATAAGCGCCAAGGATCTGTTTGCTGGAAAATAGAATGGATAACCAGCCTCTTCAGATCTTATTTTTTCAGGACCTTCCTGGTCACCATACGTTTTCCGTCCGTAACAAGCTCTATCGTATATAATCCCTTTTCAAGGTCTGACAATGTTAAACCGAATTCATTTTCACCAGGTGAAAGCTGAACGGTTTTGACAAAGACGGTTTTTCCAAGCATGTCATACAAACGAATTTCTCCCGCTGTTGTTATCTCCGACCGAATGTTTAAAGTCGCACGTTCCTCCACAGGGTTCGGATAAAGGTTCAGGGAGAAGTTCAACGCCCCGATTGATTCAATACCAGCTGAATTGCTCGCGGTAAAACTGCCGGTCATGCTTGAATGCATGCTGCACACATAGTTATAGGTGCCAGCAACCTTAATGAGGTAGGAGAAGGAGGTGGAAGCGCTGTTCATGGGATTGTCCCAGGTGGCGGCACCTGCCGGCACGCTCACAGAGGTAGTGGTATGGCTTCCGCTTACCCAAACCCATTTAATGGTATCGCCTACGAAAACACTTGGCAGGCTGGATGGGGAAAAAGCGAAATTGCTTACCGTTACCGTGTGGGTGGTAGCATGAAGTCCTGAGATGGCAATGAGAAACAGGATAGCAGAAGCGATTTGTCGGATTTGTCTGGGTGTATTCATGGGTGCATGGGTTTAATGGTGAACCGATAATTATCCTGATATATACTGAAATATACCACTTTTTTCCCACGATGTTCTTTTTATTCGGTGAACGACTTTTTTTGTCAGGCAGACAAGAGTAGGCAGGAGGTTATAATCGAAAAGATCGGCACTGCTTAGGCAGGGAAAATCCGCTTCGCACTTTTATTTTATACTGATTGCTTAAACCATTTCTTTGCAGAAGGTCTCCGATGCGGGCAGCCGGGCCAGCAACAGGGCCTGCGCTTTCCTTCGAGAAGCTCAGCACATAATCGCACGATATGCTCTTTTCTGGTTTCTGCTTTCTTAACAATTGTAGTCCAGCAAATCCATTCGTTACGGGAGAGTGGGGTAAGGTCATTCCATTTCTCAAGTACATCCGGATTGGAAACCAATGCTTTCCTTAAATCGTCAGGTACTTCATGTACCACCCCTTGGGCGATTGTTGTTTTAGACACTTCTCACTTTCTAAATGAACTATTTTATAATCTTAATATTGGGATTTATCTCCCTGGGTGCAATGAAGCTTTTATGATTTGGAACTTCTAGGGCAAACGACAGGTATTTTACTCCGCAACGCTAATCTTTCCACAGATTCTGTTTCCAGAACTGATGAGGGTATAAAAATATACGCCCTTGCTCAAGGCACCAAGATTCACATCCAATTTCAGCGGGGAGCCTATCCCTTGTTGCAGCATTGTTCTATAAATTTCTTTTCCATAGACATCATCCATTATAAATTCGGCCTTGGGATCAGTTGATTCATACACAATGGTGAATCGTCCACAATTTGGGTTGGGAAAGAGCTGCACCTTTGCTTCTTTCGATTTTTCGTCTATGCCAGTCATAAGGCCATACCGGGCTATGCCATTAGCCGCTACTCCACCTGCCATGGTGAAGTCCCCACCTGCATATAAGCTACCCTTATAATTACCCAGTGCAGTAATGTAGGAATCCATTCCACTATTCATGTCAGTCCAGTGACTGCCATCCCAGGATGCAAGGTTGGAAGAAGGAGTGGAAGCGATGGCTGAAAAAGAGCCTCCCGCACAAAGCTGTCCGTTAAACACTGTGAGTCCGGCCACGTCACTGTTCATTCCTCCTCCCACGGCTGACCAGTTAGTGCCATCCCAGCTTGCAATCATGCGGGCTGAAATGCCCGACACCGAATCGAAATACCCGCTTATGTACAATTTATTGTTCCAAACCTGCATGGCTTCCACTGCGGTGGAAGCGCTCAGTCCTTTACCCAATGCCGACCAGGTGGAGCCGTTCCATTGGGCAATGCCCATGGCCGGTTGTCCGCCTGCTGTTGTAAATGTTCCACCCACATACAGGTTTCCGTTGTAACTGGCCATCGCTGTGATATCACCGTTGCTAACGCCATTGGAAACAGAGGTCCAGGATGTCCCGTCCCAGGCTGCAATTTTAGAGGCGGGGAGAATTCCGGTGCTGTCGAATGTGCCTGCGGCATAAAGGAGGCCGCTATACACTGCCAATGCGTTTACATTTCCATTCTTGAAACCGCTGCCGGCAGACGACCAGGAGCTGCCGTTCCACATGGCAATGCGGTGGGTTAGTTGTCCGCCGGCCGAATCAAACAGGCCGCCTGCATATACATTTCCTTTGTACTGGGCCAGGGTGTTGACAGGTGCGCTAAGGCCGGTTCCTAAAAGAGACCAGTTTGTTTCATCCCAGGATACAATATGGCCTACCGGATTACCATTCGCATAGGCCAGAGGGCCTGCTACAAAAAGCTTCCCCATACTGGTATCAAAAACAGAAACAGTTCCGCCATCAACGCCTCCGTTCACACCAAACCATGCCATCTGAGCCTGGGCGATGGAGGAAAATACGGTTAGGAACAAGAAAGTAACAAACAGTTTGGAGGAGGAAGAATATTTCATGTTAAGGTATATTGTTTTTCTTTTGTTTATCAACTCTGCTTCAGCGGAGGTCGCAGGGCAGGGGTGATCAGTTCAGTGAGGTAGAATCGTTTTCAAATCAAGATAGTTTGCTGTAGCAATTCCAGCGGTAAAGTAAGTACGATACTCAAATTTAGGAATAAAAGCATTTCAGCCGCTCCTTTGCACTTCCTTCCATAGTTAAGTATGATCTGGACATATTTGGTGTATTTACCGGTCAAAATACACTCTGCAAAGCATTTTTTCCCTGAATTGACCTCCATTCTCTATTGTTTATTAATACCGAATGCCTTACTTTTGGATACCAGCATAGTTAGGAATTCAGAATTCCTCCAGTATTTGAATGTATTCTTGAAGCTATAAAGTGTATGGCTTTTCCTGATTGTCTTTCTGAGGCACTCACCCAATTCGTAAATTAAGAAACGCATAAACAAAAATTTACCATGAAAACAAAAACTACTTCTTTTATTTCTAAGGGAAAATGTCTGGCATTCCTGCCTCTTGCCTTTTTCTTTCTGCCAAACGAAATCAGGGCTCAGACGGTGCCCAAGCATGATCATGTGATTGTGGTGATGATGGAGAACTACAATTACTCCAACATCATTGGCGATGTGACCAATTGTCCGTATATCAACAAGCTGGCAGGCGATACGATGGGAGCCCTGTTTACCAATTCTTTCGCCATTGAGCATCCCAGCCAGCCGAACTACCTGGATCTGTTTTCCGGCTCGAATCAGGGGATAACAAACGATAACGTACCTGGAAACACTTTCACAACAGCCAATCTGGGAGCTGAACTGATTGCAAAATCATACACCTTCACCGGTTATTCCGAAGGCCTAAGCTCGGTAGGTTATAACGGCGCCACCTCTGGCGGTTCCGGAGGGTATGCACGGAAACACGCACCCTGGACCAACTGGATGGGAGCAAGCTCCAATTCTATTCCAACTACAGACCATCAGCCTTATACGGCCTTTCCTACATCGGCAAATTACAGCACCTTGCCAACAGTTTCTTTTGTAATCCCCAACCTGGTGGATGACATGCACAATGGATCTTCTCCGACTAACAAACAAACAGGAGATACCTGGCTGAAAAACAACCTCGACTCCTACGTTCAATGGGCAAAGAAACACAACAGCCTGCTTATCATTCAATGGGATGAAGATGACAACACAGGCGGAACCAACCAGATCGTGACCATTTTTGTAGGACAAAATGTAAAGCAAGGTCAATACAATGAAAAGATTACACACTATCGCGTTCTCCGCACCCTCGAAGATATGTACGGCCTTGCTTATGCTGGGGCAAGCTCCTCCGAAACACCTATTACCGTTGATGGGAAAAGCATCTCCCGAAAACGTATGAAAGGCCATAGCCTGATTACAGATGTCTTCCGTTTACTCCGAATAGATCTGGCATTGTAAACCCGGATAAAAAAAGAGGCTGCCCCGATAGTGGGACAGCCTCCTAAGCAAATGAACTCTATTTATTTGCAGCAGCAGCAAGCTTTGGAACCGCAATCTTTGCAGCAGTCCTTGGAACAAGAGGTGCAGCTTTTGCTGTTAGACTTGTTGTTTTTATCAGCCTTGTCATTACCGGCATATAAAGTGGCACCTGTAAGCATAAGCATTACAGCAGTACCTAAAAAGGTCTTTTTCATTTTTAGTGATTTTAACTGTTTAAGGATAACAAGAAATTGCCTCTTCTGAGGCCCGCATGCTTAATCTGCTTCGGGAGGCTGCCAGCTATTGGACAGATAGGAAGAATTCGCGGTTTCATTTTCATGCACAAATGGAACAACCTTCTTCTTTGCCTGGAGGACTTCGAAACTCAGAACCTGTTCAGGAAAATAAAAACAGCAGACACAACAATTACAGGGAGTGCATAGTCCGTTTGAACAGCAATTATCGGAAGAGTCTGATTTTTGCTTTTCATCAGCAGGACAGGATTCCTGCTCCTTGCAACAGGATTTATGACAGGATTGTTTATTAGCTCCAGTCGCACGAAGACCTGCACTTGCCGGTGCAATGTTCAGCAGGAAAATCCAGATAAGGAGCAGGTGTGCAGTTGCTTTCATTTCTGTCTAAAGGTAATCCGGAATTGCTGGAAGACAAGGGCGGAACCTTGGCATCTATGTTAAAAGGTGTTAAGGGGAATCCACTGAGGTGCAAACCAGGATGAGCTCCAAGAAGGTCAGGGAAGAAAACAAAAAGGCCGATAATCTGTAGACTATCGGCCTTCTCATTTAATTAATCTTAATTATTCAGCCAAAAGCTTCCCTTTTGAAATAAGGTTTTGTCCTTCGGTGAGGGAATAGAAATAAATGCCTTTGTTCAGGTTATTGCGGTTAATAATGATCTGCGTTCCATTGATCTCGTGGATCGCCTGTACTTCTTCACCAAGC
>Ga0207114_1047_pt1 | contig 39248 bp, 34 predicted proteins | sample Alteio_BWMinHeat_70_FD_153560 | JGI IMG/M metagenome (GOLD analysis project Ga0207114, IMG submission 153560) | Enriched cells from forest soil in Barre Woods Harvard Forest LTER site, Petersham, Massachusetts, United States -... | ecosystem: Environmental > Terrestrial > Soil > Temperate forest >... | reverse complement strand
CTGGGGGGCTATTTGGATAGAATCGGCCGAGAGCCGGTTTACCGTCTCCCCTGCCCTCGTCAGAGGCAGAACATGTTACCACCTGAGTGGATCTGGCTTTACTTACCCTAAGTATTCCTGGATCTATAAGGTAAAAGACGACTTCGAAAGCTTTGTGGATTCTAGCACATTTCGGCCACTACGCTTCAAAGCAGATATTCATGAAGGCGGGAAACATGAAAAGCATGATTATTTTTTTAATAATCTAACCAGGAAGGTATACACTTCTATACAACGTGGAAAAGAAGCTATAAAGGTTGATAGCCTGAATATTGGATCCTGTACTGTCGATGTTCTTACAGCCATTTATTTTGCCCGAAATCTGGATTACAGTAAATGCAAGGTTAATGACACCATCAGTATGTCGTTATTACTCGATAACAAATTGTATCCAATTTACATACGGTACCTCGGTAAAGCGGTTTATGACGGGAAAGAACTGGGACGGTTCAATTGCATCAAATTCAGTCCCCTATTAGTAGAAGGAACTATTTTCAGAGGAGGGGAAGGAATGACAGTATGGGTTAGTGACGATAGAAATAAAATGCCCTTATTTGTAGAGACTCCCATTATTGTTGGAACCATCAAAGTACTGTTGATTGATTTCAAGGGATTGAGAAATCCGGTGGATTCCAGGATCAAATGATACTGTCAGACCTCAGTCAGATTCTTTTAGTGACTTGAGAGGGAAAATCAGTTCAGGATATCATTTACAATTTCAGTGCTAAGCGGTTTAACTGCGGAAGGATAGAAGCGAATCAGCTCACCTTTTTCATTGACCAGGTATTTACAAAAATTCCAGCCTGGGGCCTGATCATTCCATCCGTTTAGTTCCTTTTTACTGAGCCATTGATAAAGCTCACATTGATCCTTTCCAACCACAGAGACTTTTTCAAAGATCAGAAAGGTAACTCCATAATTTTTTTTGCAAAACTCCCCTATTTCCTTGTTGGAACCTGGTTCCTGATGTAAAAAATCGTTGGCAGGAAACCCCAGGAGAGTAATCTTCTCTCCATACATTTTATGAAGCTTTTCGAGATCAGCATATTGAGGAGTATAACCACATTTGGAGGCAGTGTTAACGATCAGGAGTTTTTTCCCTTTATAGCCCGAGAAATCTATCATATTCCCTTCCAGGTCTTTCATTTTAATGTCGTAGATCGATTTCGAAGGGGGATGAGCAGTACCGTCAGACGGACGGGATTTAATTACCTGCTTACAGCCCAAATTGAGCAGGAGTAAACTCCACAAGGAAAATATAATTCGTTTCATCATTTAGGGGTCTGAAATTTAACAGGCAAACTAACCTGAACTCTCACTTTGAAATCTTTTATTTTTCCGGGAATCCAGGCAGGCATTTTTCCTGCAAGGGCCACAGCGGCAGCGTCGAATGCTCTCTCATGATGCATCCCTTTGGAAGCCTTCACATTGCTTATATGTCCGTCCTTTTCTACGACAAAGGTAAGGATTATCGTACCTTCGAGACCCCGTTCAGCCTCCCCATCTGGATGTACCAGATTCTTCCGAATAAATACTTGAAGTGAGTCTTGCCCTCCTGGAAATGAGGGCATTTCATCAGCAAAAAGAAAAAGATCAGAAGTATCCTTTGGCATTTCAGGCCCATCAAACCAGGAATGATCCGTAGATGCTTCTAAATCATCTGGCACCTGATCACCTTTACCTGTCGCAATCAGCTTCCCGTTCTCATCCCATTCAAAATAAGTACCCGCAGGAAAACCAGAATCAAATGTCCTTTGAGATTTCTTCTTTCCACTGGCAAAATACTCTATGAAAAGTCCATCCATCTCACCATCGCGATACCCCAGTTCTTTTTCTTTTTTCCCATTTGGGGAATAAGAAATAAGTCTACCCGATCTTCTGTTCTTTTCATAGTTGCACTCCATCTGAATCTTGCCAGATTCGAACCAACTGGTATACAAACCCTGTAACTTACCTTTATGGTAGCTCATTTCACCTTTCTTCTTTCCGGATTTATAGAATTCAGTATACGCGCTGTCAAGTTTTCCGTTCTGATAATAGCAATGTTCCTTAAGCTGTCCATCCGGAAACCAAATCAGGCATTCTCCCTGTTCCTTCCCGTTCAGATAGAACATCTCCTCCTCCAGAGATCCATTTTCAAACCATTTTTGCCTTAAACTGTCATGTTTATCATTCAGGTAAAGACCTTTTTCTTTCATATTTCCATTTGGGTACCATCGCAGGTAATCACCTTCTTTCCGTCCGTTCACATATCCTATTTCTTCTGTTCTTATTCCATTTAAATATTCCGTACAGGTGCCGCTTTTTTTGTCCCCAGAATAATTTCTTATTGACTCCAGTTTACCAGTTTCGTCCCATTTAACCCAATGACCTTCTTTTTTTTCTTCCTGATAATATCCTTCCTCCTTTTTTCTTCCGTCCTGGTACCACTTCCCAAACACCCCATCCCTTAAACCATTCCGGTAGGTATAGGATTCTTCCATGTTTCCGTTCGGATACCACTTACTGTATTCTCCATCCGGTCTGTCATTAGAAAAAAGAGTCCTGCTTTGAATGCCACCTTCACTATACCAGGTGGTCCATGGACCACTCTTTTTACCTCCAGCATAAAATCCCGAGTTTTTAAAAACTCCGTTTTCAAACCATTCCTGATACTTGCCATCCCGTATATCGTCCGTGAATGTTTCAGACCGGATCAACTGGCCGGTTTCCGTATATGACTTCCACTCCCCTTGTTTTCTGAAATCGGAGAATGCACCTTCCATCTTTTTCTTACCGTTGGAATATTTTTCAACATATTTCCCCTTCTTTTTCAGTTCCTGCTGTCCACTAGCATGTTCCGAAACCAAGAAAAGGCCTGTTGCAAGTAAGATTAGGGCAAATATCTTCTTCATCGCTTAAAACTGTTCCGTTCAAATTTAGTTCAAATAAGGGGTTGGTATTTCCTTCACAAAGGGGGTTATCAACACTCCCCTGTTGGTGTAAAAGGCCGGTAAAGCTGAATGGGGCTTGATTTTATAGCTTCACGAACACCTGTTCAGCTTCACGCGGATCAAAAAGCCAATCTCTAAAGGATGCTCCAAGGAAGGGAACAAAATCCTCCTTATCTTAGCTCTCAATTTGTGAGACTAAATCCATATTCCCTATGAACATTGAATTCAACAAGAACGAAGATAAAATGAAGCTTCTGATTTCCTCTATGGAAAAGCAGTTAGAAAAAATATATCTGGGGGGGGGGCAAGGCTAGAATAGCCAAACAGCATGAACAAGGAAAGATGACTGCCAGAGAGCGGGTTGAATTTCTGTTGGACGATGGAGCTGAAGTAATAGAACTGGGAGCGTTTGCTGGAGATGGGATGTATGCCGACCATGGAGGCTGTCCTGCCGGAGGGGTAGTGACGGTGATAGGTTATGTAAAAGGGCGGCAATGTATTGTTGTTGCAAATGATGCCACTGTTAAAGCAGGTGCCTGGTTTCCGATTACCGGGAAGAAAAACCTGAGGGCCCAGGAAATAGCAATGGAGAATAGGTTACCTATCATTTATCTTGTTGACAGTGCAGGAGTTTTCTTGCCACTCCAGGATGAAATATTTCCAGACAAGGAGCATTTTGGCCGTATTTTCCGAAACAACGCCATTATGTCCTCCATGGGAATAATCCAGATCTCCGCTATCATGGGAAGTTGTGTGGCAGGTGGGGCATATCTACCCATCATGAGTGACGAAGCACTGATTGTAGATAAAACCGGCACCATTTTTTTGGCGGGATCTTATCTGGTGAAAGCGGCTATTGGCGAAAACATCGATAACGAAACATTGGGGGGGGCCACTACACATTGCGAAATTTCGGGAGTAACTGATTATAAATGTGCTGATGACAGTGATTGTCTGACACGCATCCGGAATATTATGGACAAGATAGGAGAAAGCAGTAAGGCAGGTTTTAGCCGGGTAGAGCCTGTGGCGCCGAAAGAGGACCCTAAGGATATTCTCGGAATCATACCTGACACCAGAGATAAACCGTATGATATGAGGGAAATTATCCTCCGGCTTTTAGACAACTCTGAGTTTGAAGAATACAAGGAGGGCTATGGGCAAAGTATACTTTGCGGACTTGGAAGAATTGATGGTTGGGCCGTAGGTGTAATTGCGAATCAGAGGAAAGTAGTCAAAAGCACCAAAGGGGAAATGCAGTTTGGCGGGGTCATTTATTCCGACTCAGCCGACAAGTCCGCCCGTTTTATCATGAACTGCAATCAGAAAAAGATACCACTGTTGTTTCTTCAGGATGTGACCGGGTTTATGGTAGGGTCAAGATCGGAGCAAGGTGGAATTATCAAAGATGGAGCAAAGATGGTCAACGCCATGAGCAACTCCATTGTTCCTAAATTTACAGTCATCATTGGAAATTCGTACGGTGCAGGCAACTACGCCATGTGTGGTAAGGCTTACGATCCTAGATTAATTGTTGGCTGGCCAACCGCTCAGGTAGCTGTAATGGGAGGAGCTCAGGCGGCCAAAGTAATTGTGCAGATTGAAATTGCCTCCCTTAAGGCCAAGGGGGAACTAATCACACCGGAGGTAGAGTCGGAACTATTTAACCGTATTAAAGACCGGTATGACAGTCAGACTTCCCCTTACTATGCCGCAGCCAGGCTATGGTTAGATGCCATAATTCATCCGCTTGATACTAGAAAGTGGATTTCCATGGGAATTGAAATGGCCAACCACGCCCCGCTTACAAAAGCTTTCAATGTTGGGATATTGCAAACGTAAGAATGGTCAAGTGAATTACGCTGCTCTGTCAACACGCACGTTTCTTCTTCTCATAACCTTAAGGAGCATCGCATAAATTTCATTCTTGCGATAGTTACACCTGAGTTCAGATTCCTTCAAATGCAGGTAGATGGTGTTTGAGGCCAGGCCTTTGCTTTTGTGGATCTGGTTCCTGAAAATACTCCATAAGCGGTCGGCATTTTTTGCCATTTCTTTTCCGTTCTTTCTTTGAGATATGGTTCTCAGTTGATAATATTGACGATCCCTAAGATCTACCAAACCGCAAAATTTTTGGGCCAACGCTTCCTCTTTCTTTCCGTATTTTTTACCTTGTGTAAGACGAAGCATACGATTGCGCGGCAACTCCTCAATTGGATGCACTTTTAATTTCTTGCCATTCACTTCAATACCTGCCATGGTTATGACATGACCCTGGCCACGGTTATCCTTGTTTTTCTCCCAATTACTGAAAGTATCCGAGAATAACACTCTGGCATCTTGTTTGAGCACTTCATCATCGCAACTCATGATCATTGTGCGGATATCTCCAAGATACTTGTTGACTGTCACCCTGCTAATGCCGGTAATTTCGGCAATTTCAACTGCGGTGCGTTCGTCACAAAAAAGTTTAAGTATGAGCTTGAATTTGGCTTCACTGATGTGTGCCCTTCTGAAAAATTTGTTTTTCATAGTTGTCTGATTAAAGTTCTTGGTTCCACTACTTTTACCCAATTTGAGTTTAATTGGATCAAAAATAGACGAAAACTATACTTCTAATAACGACAGACATGAATTCATTTGACGCTCATATTACCAATACACCTACCCTGTTTATGCCTTTTGAAAGGCAAGATGTAAAATCGGTGTATTCAGGAAATGAGTGCCTTATTCGACGATCATAATATCAAAAGTGTTTTGGGGAGGCAAGGGACGTGGCAGACTAGTCCTTTCTCCTTGTTTTCCCAAGATTATAATGGGAAGCAAGCCAACTCTCAAAAGGTATCAGCTCAGAAGAGAGCGGTTCCCAGCAATAATTTACGTTGTTCCTCAGAAGCTCATAGGATTTAAAAAGCTTCTGTCTGATTCTTAAACCGGAAAATCCATCGTGTTCAAGCATTCGAAGGGTTCGAAGGATCAGTTTTTCTCGGGGCTTGAGCGTACCGTTAAGGAAAGCGCGTTCGGCATGTTTGATGAGGGCGGCAACCTGGGCAGAAGCATCGTCGAGATTAGACATCTCAACTGTGGTTTGTATCTTCAGGATACGGATGCTCATATCCCATCCTTGTTTGTCTTTGGACAACTGCATTTTAAAATTCAGCTGTCGAAGGGTATCTTTATAACGGCCCAGGGCAAAATAAACGCTAGCCTGATAAAACAGATATTTGGCAAAGAAAAAATCACCTACTTCCTTTTTTACGCTGCGTAGAAGTTCGTGCGACAGACGCTGGCTGCCGGTCAGATCCGAGAGATAAAACCTGGCAAGAAATTCATAATCGACCGATCCATAATAATTAACCGAATTCTTCAGACAATATTTTCTCGCCGAGGAAGCATTCTGAATGGCATTTTCGTATTCACCGGCCCGGATATCGCAGTTGGAGAGATAGATATAGGCGATGGCAAGGCGCTGTTTTCGGAAGACAGACTTGTTATTTTTAATTATATAAAGCATTTCCATTGCCGCTTGCCTGGAGTAACTGATCTTATGCAAACTATCGTAATACATCGCCTCCAACTGCTTGGAGTAGTATGTTACCACAGCTGATCCCATCGCCTCATTTTCATTACCCAGTTCGCGAATGCTTTGTTTAAGAAAACGTTGAAGCCCCAAACGGTCCGATTTGGTATTGTGTGAGGTCCGGATGACAGCCTTGTAATAACAGTCTACTGCCTTATTCAGTGTTTCTTCACACTTTTGATAAAATTTAATATCTGTACTCAGTGCATTCATTTCTTTCTCCCCCTCTTTCAAGCCAACCATCCATTTCTTGTATTTCAACTGTTCTATGAGTATTGAGTATAGTTCATATTTTTTTGAAATCCGTATTATTTCCTCCATCTCGGCATCGAGAAACCGGCTGCTGTCGGTTTTAGAGAGCAGAAGGACATGGAATAAGGTTACTTTTCTACGTACGAGGATAATATATTTATCCAGTTCATCCAGTCCTTTGTCCCTTTTCTCCGTGCCTGTATCCAATAGAAGCAGATTTTCAATTTTCTTTCTCAGCCTGGATTTAAGTTTCTGAATTCCATTATAATTCATCGTCCCGTAAATCATTCTGGAGCAATCTTCCAAACTGGGAACTTCATCTCCGCTCTGAATAATAATGTCAGCGAGTTTTAATAATTGAGTTTCCGGATCCTTCCTGACGGAAAAATAATGCAGATAATCCTTGAGCATTTTCAGCTGGGGAGGAGAAAGGCTTCGGAGGAGGAAATGGGTTTTATCCATATTAAGCCGAAATGGGTGTCAAGCAATTTGACAAAAATATAAAATTTAACCCAGGTTAATAAATGAATCCAGTTGGTTTTCTATGTTATATTGACCTATATGGGAGTCAAACTTATCATGTTCTGTCTTTATCTCATTTGAAAATCAACCCGTACTTAGCTGAACCAAGAAATTCAATCATTGGAAAATAGGAGTCTACGCTTTTTTAAAAAAGATTATACAAATCCACAAAAAATAGCATATCTCAATGAACTAATCCACCACTTATCAAACAAACCCTTAAAAACAAACGTCATGAAAACACTCTTCAAAGTATTTGCAACAAGTGCACTGATTGTCCTCTTCTCCACAGCAAGCATCACTATATATGCAGGCAATTCAAACACCCCAACAGCCGTTGATCAATCTCAGCAAGTAAGCAGCCTTCTAAGTTCAGAAGGTTATACGGTTCTGGCTGTTACTCCTGCCAACGACGGAAGCGGTAATTACATTGCCCATGTGGTAGGCGGAAAGGTGGTTGTCTCCCCAGGTTTGAGCATAGTCGCCATTCAGAATCTACCAAACTAGCAAACCCAGGATCCCTGTCATACCCCTCCCCAGAAATCCCACAGGATTCTGGGGAGTTTTTTTTCTCTGTTTCTACTGAGCCCTTTATACCTCAATGAACGTCAACAATTGCTTAATTTGTCTGGTGCTTCCCCCGAATTGGCAACTAATTTTGTATAAAATAACTACAGACCATGAAAGAAGTCAAACTGTTTTGGGAAGGTTTATGGGATATTACAGAACAAAAGGCCCCGCTTAATGTGCCTGAAACGGGGGGAATACTTATGCTCATTGATGCAATGTATACCCCTAATAAGATTGGATTTGACACGGGAACCTATAAACTGATAGATCTCTTCGAATCATCCAATATGTATGCTACCATCCTCAATCACACCCTCTTTCAGCAATGGAAGGAAGAGTCCACAAACAGGCTTCTGCTTAAAATTGCTAAAATAGACAAAGCAGATGAACGTCGGGAAATCCTGAATCTTCTTGTTGGCAATTCAGGAACCCCATCCGGCCTCATTCTTAGTAACATAGGCTATAAATTACCTCTTAAAGCCTATTATTCCTCTCCCGTTAAGGAATCTGCCGCCTGATTACCGGTAAAGATTTGGACCAGTTGAACTATTGTCTTTTCTCCTAACTTTTGTAGTCATTTTATGAACTTTTCTTTCTTTTTCAATATTTCCTTTTCGTAATAATGAGTCTGACTGGAAGCCTCCCGATTCAGTTATTTCCTTATTTTTACACCATTAATTCACTTTTTAACACTTAAACCTTTTAATTTCACACGAATGAAATCAAAATTACTTTCACTTTTCGCCTTCAGTCTATGCTTTTTTCAGGGTACGCAGGCTCAAATCACCGTCAACATGGGTGCTCTTGCCCCGATAGGCGACCTGGTTAAGCAGGTAACAGACAGCTTTCCGGCTCCCTCCATCGTTCCGGGAGCAGCGGGTACCAACCAGACCTGGAATTTCAGTGCCCTTCAAAACAAAAAAACAGACAGCCTTATTTTTAACGTTCCTGGATGGACTCCTTATTCCGCCACCTACCCCACTTCCAATGTGGCAGTGGCTCAGAATGGCAGCAAAGGTTTCTCTTACCTGCTGAACAATTCCACCGGACTGTATCTGGTAGGGGCGGTTGGCACACTCCCGGATCCTGCAAAACATGTAGTGAAGGAAATGATTACCCCCCATTCACAACTCATGCAGTGGACTGCTGCCTATCTGGGCACTTTTACCGATAACTACGTTACAACGGCCAAATCTCCATATAATGCAAATGCCAGCTATGACAGTCTGATGATCAGGTACGTAACAACTTCCACGGTGACTTATGATGCCTGGGGTGCCATGACAACACCGCTTGGAACCTTTCAAACCCTTCGTTCTTTCCGGCACCAATACGATACGGATTCTATCTGGGTACACCTTGTTTCTCCACCTATGTGGGTTTTGGGCGTTCATACCGTAGATACCGTTGATACATACAACTGGTGGACCAACAGTTCCGCCCAGGGTTATCCCCTGGTGACCATTAAGAAAAACCCTAATTCAGGTAAAATCACCAGCGTCCAGTGGCTTCCAAGTGCTCCGACAAATTCTGGGGTGGACGAACTGGGCTTTGCTCCTGATTTTGCCGTTTTTCCTAATCCAGCTAACGATTACATCAACGTCCGCCTGCAGGATAACGAAACGGCAACCGTATCCATGCTGGACATGAGCGGAAGAATTGTGAGGGACAGGGAATTAATCAAGGATCAGTTGGGCAGAATTAACACGGAAGGGCTCGGAAGCGGACTTTATTTCCTTGTTGTGACCGGCAAAAACGGACAACAAAGCACACATAAAATAAGTATAGTAAGATAGAACAGAGTTGAATTAATCTATATCACCCTGAAGTGACACGCCCCATTCGTGTCTGCTTCAGGGTTTTTTATTGGAACAAAAAGAACCTGATGAGCCCTGCAAGAGCGCTGACCCCAATCAAAAGCATGATATTTACCTTGTAACGAAAAAGGAGAAAAAGGGAGATGAGAGTCCAAATAATGTTAAAAATCCCCACTGCCTCACCCTCGTCACCAGCAGGCAGAAATACAGCCTTTCCAAGATAAACAGCCAGATTGCCCATTACACCGGTCACTGCCGCACCCAGAAAAGGTAATATAAACCTGAATTTCTCCTCCTTACGGGTTTGTTCAGCAAGAGGAGCTCCGGCAATAACAAAATAAAAACAGGGAAGAAAGGTAAAATAAACAGTAATCAGCAATCCGATAGTTCCGGTTATTATGGATCCGGCATAGTGACCATATCCTCCCATGAAACCAACAAAGGCCAGGACCATAATCAAGGGTCCGGGTGTGGTTTCGCCCAGGGCAAGACCATCCATCATCTGGGAGGCAGAGAGCCAATGAAATTTCTCCACGCTCACCTGTGCCACATAAGGCAATACGGCATAAGCCCCTCCGAAGGTGACCAGGGCTGCCTTGGTAAAGAAAAAAGAAAGACTGTTCCAGAAGGCCGTATCGGAGGAAAAAATTCGGAAAAGACCAAAAGGTGCCACCCAGCAGATAAGAGCCAATACCGTTTGGCGCACAAATCTTACTGGTTTAAAATGGGGAGTTTCATCCGTATGCAGGGAGTTGATGTAATAGCCCGTTTCTTCCTTTCTATCCGACATATTTTCGGATATATCGGTTTTGAAGATTGAAGGAAACAGCCGATTTAAAATCAGCCCCAGGACCAATGTTCCAAGAATAATGAGAGGAAAAGGAATATTCAGAAAAAAGATGCTGGCAAAACTCAGGAGCGCCACTCCCAGATTCCACGCCGAACGGAGAGACTTTTTCCCGATTTTAACAAGCGCATAAATAATTATAGCCACCACAGCAGGTTTGAGCCCTTCAAACAAAGCATGAAACCAGGGGACCTGACCAAAAATAACGTAAGCAATGCTAAGGGCAAGGAGGATAAAAACGGAAGGCAGAATAAAAAAAATACCGGCCACCAATCCACCTCTGGCTCCATGAAGCAACCAACCGGAATACGTGGCCAATTGCTGAGCTTCCGGTCCCGGAAGAAGCATGCAATAGTTCATGGCATGCAGAAAGCGGGATTCTGAAATCCACTTCTTTTTTTCTACCAGGTACTGATGCATGATGGCAATCTGTCCGGCCGGACCACCAAAACTGATAAACCCCAGCTTAAGCCAGAAAATAAATGCTTCTTTGAAGGTTGGTTTAGTTCCCATTTTCAGTCCCCCTGAATGACCGTTTAAAGATACACTTTTGAAATTCAATGTATTTACTCTACTTTTATTCGATAATTTCCCTTTTTATAAAATCCTTATAATCAATTGAAAACATGAGCAATATTATTGTACTAGGAGCAGGTATGGTAGGAAGCGCAATGGCGCTTGACCTGGCTAAAAAGCATCAGGTAACACTGGCAGACCTGAGTCAGGAGGTTCTAACGAAGGTAAAATTGAAGAACCCTAAGCTAACCGTCACCGCCTTTGATGCGCGTGATACCCGTCTGCTTACTCAAACCCTGGCTCCATTCGATATCGTTGTTTGTGCTGTTCCCGGATTCATGGGATTTCAAACCCTGAAAACCATCATTGAAGCGGGCAAGAATGTAATAGACATTTCATTCTTCCCGGAAAATGTTTTTGAGCTCGATGAACTTGCCAAGAAGCATGGAGTAACAGCTATTACGGATTGTGGAGTGGCTCCCGGAATGGACAATATTATTCTGGGTTATTATAACTCCAAGATGAAATTAACGGATTTCGAATGCCTCGTCGGAGGATTACCAAAAGTTAAAAAATGGCCATTCAATTACAAAGCTCCCTTTTCACCGGTAGATGTGATTGAAGAGTATACGCGTCCGGCCCGTTATGTGGAAAACAGTCATGTGATCACCAAACCTGCCATGAGCGACATAGAACATGTGGAGATGAAGGGCGTAGGTACACTTGAATCATTTAATTCCGATGGCCTCAGATCGATCATCCACACCATGCCCCACATCCCCAATATGAAGGAAAAGACACTCCGATACCCGGGTCATATTGAAAAGGTACTTGCATTGCGCGATTCCGGTTTCCTGAGCAAGCAACCTATCAAGATTAACGGTACAGATGTAATCCCTTTGGAGTTTACTTCCAAGATTTTGTTCAGCGAGTGGAAACTGGGCGAAACGGAAGAAGAAATAACGGTTATGCGTGTTACCGTACAAGGCACTGAAAAAGGTGTGGAGAAGAAAATCGTTTATCACTTGTACGATGAGTATGATTCAACTACGCAAACCTCTTCCATGGCTCGCACCACCGGCTATACGGCCACTGCTGCAGTGAACATGTTCCTGGAGGGACTATTTAAAGAGAAGGGCGTGTTTCCACCCGAACTGGTAGGCAAGGATGAAGCGTGCTTTCTATTCTTTATGAACTACCTGAAGGAAAGAAATGTCATTTATCGGAAAGAAGAATTTGTGTTGACCGCTGCCAAGGCAAAAATACCCGGATAACACAGGTTCCAATAGCCTTAGTTGAGCTTATACTTTACTGTGCCAAGCGCATCGAGCGAAGTTAAAAACTCATTATCGGGATTTATTTTCACTTTTCTGGAGAGCAGGTCAACAGAGCAATTCTCATCCTGATCACGTACCGTAAACTTAAGATTACAATTTTTGGGGTGATCCTGCTTTGAATTACTCTCGATGAGGGAAAAAAGTTTTCGGATAAACTCATCCGACACGTCCGGGAGGTTAAGCTGAATGGTGAGAATTTTTGCCATTTTATCCCGAAGTGTGGAAAGAAGTTGAATGGATGTCACTTTCAGTTCCAGATTATCGGCCTGTCCAAAACGCTCCCCTATTTTTCCTTTTAAAAACACCAGATCTCCCGCCAGAATGGAGGTACGGAAGCTCTGATAATTATCTCCAAACAAGGCCACTTCAAATGAATCGGTATAATCTTCTATGGTAAAGATCATAAAAGGCTTTCCGGTTTTGGTGGTACGGTGAGTGACGGAAGTAATCATGGCCCCGATGGAGAGGTCGCGGTTACGGAATTTACTCATATCCTTGAGATCAGAAACTCTGTTTTGGCAAAAATTATTGAGCTCAATTTTATAATTATCCAATGGATGACCTGAAATATAAAAACCGATCACATCCTTTTCGAATTTCAATTTCACCAGGCTATCCCATGGTTCTACAACCGGGAATCGGGGTTCGGGCATTTCAGCACCTTCCCCGGCATCGTCCCCGAATAAGGAATGTTGACTGGAGTTGAGGTTTTCCTGGTGAGAGTTGCCGTAACGGATCATCTTCTCGAGAAAGGTGGTACCATCGGTATCCGGACTGAAATAAGTAGCCCGGTGAATGGTATCGAACGAGTCGAATCCTCCAGCATAAGCCAGGCTTTCGAAAGTTTTTTTGTTTGCAGCTCGGAGATTAATTCTTCTCACCAGGTCAAAAACACTGGAATAAGGGCCGTTTGCCTTCCTTTCTTCCACAAGTGAAATGACTGCTGCTTCTCCTACCCCTTTCACCGCTCCAAGGCCAAACCGTATCTGCCCTCTTTTATTCACGGCAAACTGATACTCGCTCTCGTTCACATCGGGTCCAAGCACAGGTATCCCCATTCTCTTGGCTTCTTCCATAAAGAAGGTGATCTTATCAATATTACTCAGATTGTGAGTGAGTACTGAGGCCATGTATTCCGCAGGGTAGTGTGCTTTCAGGTACGCCGTTTGGAAAGCAACAAAAGCATAACAGGTTGAATGCGATTTATTGAAGGCGTATTGAGCAAATGCTTCCCAGTCCACCCATACCTTTTCGGCAATCTTCTCGTCCATGCCGTTCTTGCGTATGCCGTCGATGAATTTGTATTTCATCTTGTCCAAAGTAGCCTTATCTTTCTTACCCATGGCTTTGCGCAATACATCCGCATCTCCTTTGGTAAAGCCGGCCAGCTTTTGTGAAAGCAGCATCACCTGCTCCTGATAAACTGTAATGCCGTATGTATCTTCCAGATATTCCTTCATTTCAGGAAGGTCATAACTGATTGCTTCCCGTCCGTGTTTACGGGCTATGAAATTGGGGATATACTCGATAGGGCCCGGGCGATAAAGGGCGTTCATGGCAATGAGGTCTTCAAACTTGTCGGGGCGCAGGGCAATGAGGTGTTTCTGCATGCCAGGAGATTCAAACTGAAACGTCCCGTTGGTTTCCCCTCTCTGGTACAACTCCAGAGTAATCTTATCATCCAGCGGGATGGTATCAATATTGATGTCTATTCCGTGGTTCTGCTTAATCAGACGCAGGGCATCCCGGATGATGGTGAGTGTTTTCAGGCCCAGGAAGTCCATCTTAATAACGCCGGCATCTTCAATCACCTTTCCGTCGTATTGAGTAATCAACAGGGTGCTATCCTTGGAGGTGCAGATGGGGATAATTTCCGTGAGATCTTTCGGAGCGATGATGATTCCTGCGGCATGAATTCCTGTACCGCGTACGGAGCCTTCCAGTATCAGAGCTTCTTTGAGCACATGGGCTTGAATGTCTTTGCCTGCATGTATCTCCCGGAGTTTTTTAACGTCATCCATCTCCTCTTTGCTCAGATTCTCTTTTTCCTCCAGGCTTTTTTCACCGGTAAGCGGAGCAAAGACCAGTCTTTTGAGTTCGATTCCCGGACGTTCGGGAACCAGTTTAGCCAAAATGTTGGAATCTGCAAGTGGAAGATCGAGTACCCGTGCTACATCTTTAATGCTCATCTTCGCGGCCATGGTGCCATAGGTTACAATCTGTGCAACCTGGTTCCGTCCATATTTCTCCACTACATAGTCTATCACCTTTTGTCTTCCTTCATCATCAAAATCGGTATCTATATCGGGCATACTCTTCCGGTCGGGATTCAGGAAACGTTCGAACAGGAGATTGTATTTGATCGGATCGATATTGGTGATCCCAATGCAATAGGCTACGGCCGAACCTGCAGCCGAACCTCTGCCCGGGCCGATCAACACTCCAATGTCTCTTCCTGCACGTATAAAATCGGCAACAATTAAAAAATATCCGGCAAAGCCCATGGTGCTGATGGTGAACAGCTCGAATTTAATACGGTCTTCAATTTCGGGAGTCAATTCTTTATACCTGGCAATGGCCCCTTTATAAGTCATGTCCTTCAGATATTCATCCTGAGTGCTGAACCCTTCCGGAATTACAAAGTGGGGAAGCAGGATATCCTGTTTGAGTTTAAGGGGGGTGACCTTGTCAACTATTTCATTGGTATTGTCTATCGCTCCGGGTATATCACTGAACAAAGCCGTCATTTCGGCAGTTGTCTTAAAATAAAACTGATTGTTGTAAAACGCGAAACGCTTCCCTTTGCTGAACCCTTCTTCGTCACTGAATTCCTTCATGGTAGGGGTACTCTGTTTTTCACCGGTATTGATGCAGAGCAGGATGTCATGTGCATTGGAGTCGGCCTGATCCACGTAATGAGAATCGTTGGAGGCGATGATTTTCACATTGTGCTTGAGGGCGAAACGAAGAAGCACTTCGTTCACGGTGTTTTGTTCGGGAATATCATGGCGCTGGAGTTCCACGTAATAATCTTCACCGAATATATCCAGCCACCACTTGAATTCTTTTTCACCTGCATCTTCCCCCTTACGTAGAATAGTCTGGGGCACGCTGGCGCCCAGGCAACAGGTGGTGGCGATAAGTCCCTTGTGATACAGAAGAATCAGTTCCTTATCAATACGCGGATATTTCCCATACAGACCTTCCATATATCCGAGGGAACAGAGCTTTACCAGGTTCCTGTACCCTTCGGCATCCTTGGAAAGAAGCAACTGGTGCCGTCGCACGTCTTTGTCTTCTTTCGTAAACTGGTGCTTGTGCCGGTTTTCGACCACATAGAATTCACAACCCACAATGGGTTTAATTTTATTAGGATTGTCAGGAGTATTGTGTTTTCCCGCTTCGGCAACAAATTTAAAAGCCCCGAACATGTTTCCATGGTCGGTAATAGCGAGTCCCCGCATTCCGTCATTTACCGCTTTTTTATAAAGGGTTGAAATATCGGCTGCCCCGTCGAGCAATGAAAATTGGGTATGAACGTGTAGGTGTGAGAATGAAGGCATGCCTTAAAGTTAGGCAGGGATAGAAAAATAAAAAAAGGATGTTGTCAGCAATTTTCAACATCCTTTTTTAAAAGAAGAAAGAGTATGCAAGTATCTAGGATCCAAGGACTGATCCGGTCACCTGTTTGGGTGTTGGTCGGATACTGAGTACAGGTATATTGGATTCATTAATAAGTCTCTGAGCTACGGTTCCGATAAAAAACTCTCTCAGGTTCAACTCGGCTTTACTCATAATGAGTATGAGATCGGCATCAATGCTGTAACCGTAATTGAGTACCATTTTAGGGACATCTTTTCCACGCAGAGTACGAATGGAGGTTTTCACCCCCGATTTTTTAATATAATCTCTTACCTGATTGGAATAAGCCATTAATTTATTCTCATCCCTTTCTTTTGTTGAACTCAATACGGAGACAATACGGATATTGGCACCGTAATCCTTGGCAAGTTCCAGAGTCTTAGACACTTTCTCTCTGGTTTCTTTAGTCAGGTCAAGTGGAAGGAGAATATTTTCGCATCCCTTTTTATGTACTTTTCCACGTATGGTCAGTACCGGGTAGCGGGATTCCCGAATCAGGCGGAAGGCATTGGGGCCAATTAGCTTATCAAAACCGATTTTGGATTCCAGACCCAACACAATCATCTTGGGCTCGATAGCATCTGCAAGCTTTTCTATTTCAGTATAAATATTCCCGCGTTTAACCATGGTTTCTACTGTAAGGCCCGACTCTTTTCTGGCCTTAACAGCCATGTCTTCCAGCTTCTTACGTGAAGAGGAATCATTTTCGTCGGCAACATTCAGTAACAACAGACGGGCATTGTGAAAACGGGCAAGATTGTAGGACTGCTCAAGGGCAATATATGTTTGTTCCGTAAAGTCGGTTGGGATTAGGAAATAGTTCGGTTTACTTTCCACTTATCGAAGATTTTGATGATTTGGGCGCTAAGATAATGCTAATTTATCATTCAAAACAAATAGGCCTTAAAATCAGCGTTTTGGCCTTGCGGATTGGAATATTATTACGATATTCGCAGTCCCAAAAACGGGAAATAACAAATAACTAATTAAAAACCAACGAGATGCCAGTAAAAATCAGATTACAACGTCACGGTAAAAAGGCTCATGCCTTCTTCCACATTGTAATTGCGGACGGTCGTGCACCGAGAGATGGAAAGTTCATTGAGAAAATCGGCACGTACAACCCAACTACAAATCCAGCTACCATTGACCTGAACTTCGAAAAAGCGATGTCCTGGTTAAACAATGGTGCTCAACCTACAGACACCTGCAGGGCCATCCTCTCCTACAAGGGAGTGATGTACCGCAACCACCTCCAGATTGGAGTTGCTAAAGGTGCTGTAACCCAAGAAGTTGCAGATGCAAAGTTCAACAAATGGGTGAGCGAAAAAGATGCCAAGATTCAGGCCAAAGTAGAGAAACTGAGCGGAGCACAGAAAGACGCCTATAACAAGCGTATGGCTGCCGAAGCAAAGGCCAATGAAGCCAAGGCCGCCAAGATTGTTCTCAAAAACACGCCTCCTCCTGCTGTTGAAGAAGCACCTGCCGCCGAAGCCGCTGCTCCGGAAGCTCCAGCTGCCGAAGCACCTGCTGAGAATACAGAAGCTTAAGAATTAACTCAACATAGATCAAACCGCTTCCATTTGGAGGCGGTTTTTTTTTGACCAGACTTCAGGATAGGTGAATTATGTCTATTTGGCGTTTAAGGAGGACACTTTCTCGTGTATGAAGAACTCCTTCCCGTGTAAAGAAGACAGTTTATTGTTTAATAAGTACCGGTACCCACTGGAAGAAAACAGCTCCAAAGGAGAAGACCTGCTTCAGAACAAACAATGCGATATAAATTCCTAGTTTTACAAGGTGAATTCAGAGACCTACTATAAAGCCGGAAAAATCATGCGGGTACATGGATTGAAAGGAGAATTAAGCATCTCCCTTCATGAACCGGAACTGTTCAGGGATTATACTTTTGAAGTTGTCTTTGTCAATCCAGGTGGAGGCCCTGTCCCCTACTTCGTTACCTCCTTTTCATTTAATGCCGATAAAAACATACTCCTCCTTCAGTTGGAAGGAATAGATGACAAGGCCTCTGCGTCTGCATTCGTGCAGAGAGAGTTGCTGCTCCAATCTTCCTCCCTTCCAGAGGCAGGGGAAACCGAATTCTTTGCTCACGAGGTAGTGGGGTTTATGGCCAGTGATGTAGAGAAAGGTGAGCTTGGATTGATAGAAGAAGTGATGGATCTGCCCATGCAACAGGTATTCAAAATAATGAAAGAAGACAAAGAGATTCTCATCCCGGCAGTAAAAGGAATTCTGGTGAAGGTAGACCGGAAAGAAAAAACGGTACTCCTTCAAACCCCTCCCGGACTGATAGACATTTACCTTACTGATAAGTCAGACGAAGAGGAATAAACCAGAAAATACTCGCCCTCACAATCTATTCACCCCAACCCCTTTCCTTTCTCGCTATTTTATTCTAACTTAGCCATACATACCTTTTTGAGCAAAGCACGATTTCGTAAAATTCGTTTATGTCTAACCAGCACTTTGCCTTTAAACAGTTTCTGATCAGGCAAGACAAATGTGCCATGAAGGTGGGTACCGATGCGGTGCTCCTGGGTGCCTGGGTGAAACCAAACGGGGCCAAAAGGATTCTGGATATTGGCACCGGCACGGGAGTAATTGCGCTTATGCTGGCCCAAAGGACTGAAGCCCTCATAGACGGAATAGATATTGACGACATGGCCTGCTTACAAGCACAGGAGAACGTAGCACTGAGTCCCTGGTTTGAAAGAGTGCGTATACTGCACCACTCCCTCCAGGAATATTCGGAGGAAACCACCACCCGCTATGATCTGATTGTAAGCAATCCTCCGTATTTTCTTGATTCTTCCAAAGCGCTTGGCCTGGAACGCACCACCGCCCGCCATGCCGACCTGCTTCCTTATGTTGAATTAATCGAAAGCGTTATCCGGATATTGGATAAGAAAGGCAAGTTTTGCGTGATACTGCCCTACAAGGAAGCCTCCATTTTAAGGGAGCTTGCCAAGGAAAGGGGCCTTCATCTGAGCAAACTGTTAAGGGTACGTACGCGTACGGACAAGGAAACCGAGAAACGCCAGATCATGCAATTTGAATTTTCCCCCAGCTCATTTTCGGAAGAAACCATTGTGATTGAGAAGGATGAGCGCCATAGTTATACCGAGGAATATAAGGAACTGACGAAGGATTATTACCTCGGTTTTTGACGGATTTACATCAGATCAGTTTCCACTCCAATATTTGTAACCTAAATACTACCATACAACCAATAGCATTGAAGCCCTTTATCATCGATCGCCACTTTAACCCCAGCCTTAAGGCTGGGGTTAATCATTACCAAACAAAACCCCGGCTTTAGCCCATCAATTCCCTGAACTTTACTAAATTTCGGTAAGTAACAGGAAAATGTAAGCACTTTTAACATGAAAATCATCTCGGTTTACAATATCAAAGGCGGAGTAGGCAAAACCGCCACCGCCGTCAACATGTCTTATGCAGCAGCGGCAGACGGCAACAAAGTACTGCTGATGGACATTGACCCCCAGGGGGCAAGTTCCTTTTATTTTAAGGTTAAGCCTGCATTGGATGGAGGAGCAGGAAAAATTCTTTTCGGAGGAAAATCAGTTGAGACTGCTATACGTGAAACGGAATTCACGAATCTGGATATCTTGCCTGCTGACAGCAAATACCGCAAACTGGATCATTTTCTGCATTCCATGAAGAAGAGCGATAAATGGCTAAGCAAACTCTTCAATCCTGTTAAGAAGCAATACGATTACGTTTTCATTGATTGTCCACCCAGCATCACCTCCGTTGCTGAAAATCTTTTTGAAAACTCGGATGCGATTCTGGTGCCTGTGATACCGACCGTACTCTCCATTCGTACATACGAACAGCTGAGGGAGTTTTTCAAGGAAGAGAAGTTCGACAAGAAAAAATTGGTTCCCTTCTTTTCTATGTACGAAAGAAGGAAGAACATGCACAATGAAAGCATGGAATCTTTTGCCAGGCAATATCCCGAATGCATTAACCTAGCCATTCCCTATAATTCCGAAATCGAGAAGATGGGAGAATATATGGCTCCTATTGTGCACAAATACCCTTATGCGGAGGCTTCGGAGATTTATGTGAAGCTTTGGAAGAAATTGAAGAAGCAGATTTAGTGTATTGGGCAGACGTAATTTCACCACTGAGGCACTGAGGGCACTAAGGACCACTTAGAAAACAATACGTAAGCACTTAGTGATTCTTAGTGCCCTCAGTGCCTCAGTGGTTATTTTTCTTTCCCAAGTGTAGTGTCTTCCCATAGCTCTAATTCATTGCCTTCCATATCTGAACACCAGGCAAATTTACCTTCTGGATACACTTCCACGCCTTTTACTGCTATGCCTTTGCTCCGCAAATGAGCAGCCGTTTTATCGGCATCAAAAACCCGATAATTGATCATATAGTGCTTTTCCTTCACGTTCACTGGCCTGCTTTTAGAGCGGATTATGCTCCATGCCACAGAAGCTTTGTGACCGGTAGGAAGATCGGTGTAATCGAAACTGGCATAACACGCGCTCCCATCGGGAATAGAATCAAAATGAATATCCAGATGCTCTTTGTACCAATCGGCCAGTGCCTTGGGATTTTCGGAATAGATAAAAGTTCCTCCGATGTTTGAAATGTGAGAAGAGTTCATGTTAGTTTGGGTTAAAGGATTTCAAAAGTTCCTGAAGTTTTTTCCTTACCGTTTCATTTACCGGAACCAAAGGCAAACGTACAGTATCGGAACATAATTTCATCATCTGCATGATCGCTTTTACCCCACCCGGGTTGCCATCGGCAAAAAGCTGATCCGTAATATCAATGAGTTTGTAATGCAGACGCTGAGCTTCCTTCATGTTGTATTTCAGAGCCTGGCGGGTCATTTCGGAAAAAGTTGAAGGAAAGGCGTTGGCCACTACGGAGATAACTCCGTTTCCTCCACATCCGATGATTGGAAGAGACAGGTTGTCATCGCCCGAGATAACAAGAAAATCTTTTGGTCTGTATTTGAGCAATTTCATCACCTGCTCCAGATTGCCGGATGCCTCTTTTATGCCGATGATGTTTTTTACAGAGGCAAGCTGAAGCGTGGTATCGGCAGTAAGGTTGGAAGCGGTTCTCCCGGGTACATTGTAGAGGAGTATGGGCAAGGGTGAAGCTTTGGCCAAAACGGTGTAATGCTGTATGATCCCACGCTGGCTGGGTTTGTTATATGCAGGTGAGGCAGACAGAACGGCGCTGTACCCCTTCATGCGGGTCGTCTCCATTGCCCTGGCCACTTCTCTAGTATCATTTCCTCCGATTCCAAGAACCAGGGGAACGCGACCCGCCGTGACTTCCGCCACATGAGCGATGACAGCCTCTTTCTCTTTTTTGTCCAAAGTCACCGATTCACCGGTAGTCCCAAGTACCACCAGATATTCAACCTTACCCTTTATCAGATGATCCACTACTTTGGCAAGTGCTTTAAAATCCACCTCTCCGTTTGTTTTAAACGGGGTAATCACGGCAACACCTGTACCAATGAATGCGTTGTGTCTGGACATTTTGTTTTATTTATTTAGGAAACAAATTTAAAGAAAACCTGAATCGGTAAAACTATTTCTTACCATCCAGCATCTGGAGGTAAGTATCCACCTGGCGGAGGAAGTACTTTAGTCCCTTACCCTCTGTGCCTTCAATCATCAGATCATAGATGGCCTCATCACCTTCCTGATGAGGGCCCACCTTAAACCGTGATTTGGAGATTCCGGCTATATAACGAAGAGGAAAATGGGCATGAATATTCAAATCAATCAGGATATCAAAATCTTCCTGCATGAAATTACTGACGAACTTATCGCTGGGTTTGCAATACCAGTTAAGGTCCTTTTTAGAAAAAAAGTCATATTCCAGTTTGGAATAGGTAAATGTGGGTGTTTCGGCCGTGCTGAAATAGCCAATCGCCTTTACTTTTTTCTTGAGCTCTCTCAGATAAAGTACATACTTTTTCACCAGCTCAAACTCTTCTTTATCGGTAGCTTCAAAAAGGATTCCAATGGTCTTCGCCTCGCTGAGGTTGCTCATGCCCCGGTCACGCATCAGGACCCCCATCTCCTGCTTGAGGAAATAAGCGCCGACTGTATTTTTTATTTTCTGGAGCATGCCCACTTTTATTTGTTTCGGATAACCTGTTTAGTCAATCATTTTAAGGAACTCTTCTTCCCCAATTATCTTCACCCCTAATTTTTCAGCCTTCTTCAGTTTTTCAGGTCCAATCTTTTCTCCTGCAACCAGGAAGCTGGTGCTTCCAGAAACAGAAGCCACGTTTTTACCTCCGTTTTGTTCTATTCTTTTCTTCAGGTCATCACGTGAAATCTGATGAAATTTCCCAGATATCACAAAGGTCAGTCCGCTGAGTTTATCACTTGTAGCTGCCAACGCTTCTTCAGACAAGGCAAAGTTAAGACCTTTCTCACGAAGGCGGCGGATGATTTCCCTATTTCTTTTATCCTGGCAGAAGGAATGAACGCTCTCAGCAATCCGTTCTCCAATATCTCCTACCTCCAGCAAGGCATCCATTCCTACACCTTCCAAAGCGTCGATATTTTTGAAATAATAGGCTAGTTTCTTTGCTGTGGTTTCTCCCACATGCCTGATACCGAGTGCAAACAAGACCCTTTCGAAAGGAATTTGTTTCGAAGCTTCAATTCCATCAAGAAGATTAGAGGCCGATTTTTCCGCCATGCGATCGAGGGGAAGTATATCCTCTTTTTTCAGGTCATAGATGTCTGCCACGTTGTGGATCTTTCCGGCCTTAAAAAGCAACTCAATCGTTTCGCTGCCCAGGCTATCAATATTCATGGCCCTTCTGCCGGTGAAATGCTCCATCTTACCTTTTATCTGTGGAGGACATCCGCTTTCGTTCGGGCAAAAATGAGCTGCCTCCTCCTCTTCTCTTATCAACAGGGTATTGCATTCGGGGCAGTGAGAGATGAATTTCACCTTATGCGCATTTGCGGGGCGTTTGGCGAGGTCTACTCCTACTATTTTCGGAATAATCTCCCCGCCTTTTTCCACATAAACCTGATCGCCCAGGCGAACATCCAGCTTCTCAATAATGTCAGCATTGTGAAGAGAAGCCCGTTTCACCGTGGTCCCTGCCAGGAGTACAGGTTTCAGATTTGCCACTGGCGTAATGGCTCCTGTCCTGCCTACTTGATAAGAGATAGACTCGAGTGTGGTGCTAACCCTTTCTGCTTTAAATTTATAGGCAATGGCCCAGCGGGGTGATTTGGCTGTAAACCCAAGTGCCTTTTGCTGTTCGTACGAATTTATCTTGATGACGACCCCATCTATGTCGAAAGGCAGGTCGTGTCTGGCCTTGTCCCAATGCTTGATGAAGGCAAACACGCCCTGAATATCGCTGACCTTTTGATTGTATTTTGACAATTTAAAGCCCCACTTCTGTGCAGCCTCGAGGTTCTCGAAATGCGATTGAAAAGGGAGGTTCTCCCCCAGCATGAAGTAGAGGTAGCAATCCAGCTTTCGCCTGGCAACCACTGCCGAATCCTGCATCTTTAAGGTTCCGGAAGCCGAGTTTCGGGGGTTGGCCAGGGGAACCTCCCCTATCTCTTCCCTTTCTTTGTTTATCTCTTCAAACACTTCGTGAGGCATCACAATCTCACCGCGTATCTCAAACATATCAGGATAATCCTTCCCCCTCAGTTGCAGCGGAACACTTTTAATGGTTCGTACGTTGGTGGTCACATCGTCTCCTTTTTCTCCGTCCCCCCTGGTCACTGCCTGATGAAGCTTACCATCCTTATAGGTTATGCCGATGGCTACTCCGTCATATTTCAGTTCACACACATATTCATAGGGAGTAGAAAGGGTTTTACTTACCCGGTCATCAAAATCACTCAGCTCCTCTTCGCTATAGGTATTCGCCAGGGATAGCATGGGATATTTATGCTTAATCGTCTTAAATTCTTTGGTGATGCCCCCACCCACCCTTTGGGAAGGGGAATCAGGGGAAATGAATTCAGGACAATCTTTCTCTAACCGGATAAGTTCCTCCAGAAGCATATCGAACTGGTAATCGTCGATTTCCGGTTTGTCCAATACGTAATAATTGTAATTATGCTCATTGATGAGTTTCGTTAGTTCGGCAATCCGGGCTTTGGCTTCTGAGGCGGTCATTTGGTAAAAATAATAAATAGTTTGGTGAGGGAAAGAGTAAAAGGGCTAAAGCCCTTGTGTTGTTGCGATTCACAGTCTCCTTCCTGAAACCATCCGCTCACTTCCCTGCATATCCTTCAACACCCGGATACCCGAAAAGCCGGATTCCTCCAGGAGACAGACCACTTCCTTGCCTTTGTCTTTGTTTATTTCAAAATATAGCAGTCCACCTTTGTTCAGGTTCTCTGATGCATACCCGACAATTGCCCGGTAAAAAAGCAGAGGATCTTTGTCCGGAACAAACAAGGCAAGAGGAGGTTCATAGTCCAGCACATTGGCTTCCATCCCGATCTTCTCCGAATCGGTTACGTATGGTGGATTGGAAACGATCACATCCCAGTTCTCTTTGCGGATATCAAAGGATTGCTTCAATATATCTGCAAAAAGGAATTCAACATGAACGGAATTAAGAACAGCATTTTCTTTAGCCACGGCAAGGGCGTCCTGTGAAATATCCAATCCGTATACCTTAGAATCAGGAAGAAATTTTTGAAGTGAAACGGCAATGCAACCGCTACCGGTTCCTATATCCAATATCTTTGAGGCATTGCCCTTATTTTCCCGAATAATCAAATCCACCAACTCTTCTGTTTCAGGCCTGGGGATAAGCACGTGCTCATTCACTTTAAAATGCAATCCGTAAAACACCGTTTCACCCAGTATGTACTGCAGGGGCTTGTTCTTTTTCAGCTCCTTTACCGCAAAGTTGAATTTCAGAAGATCTGATTCAGACATCGTTTCTTCCGCCCTTTGAACTAATTCCAATCTTCGGGTAAACCCCAGGAATTTGGAAAAACAATAAAACAGCATTATTTCAATTTCCCCTTTCTCAAACTGATCATTGAGTTCGGAGTGAAAGAAACGGACTACAGATTGGACCTGGTTATTGGCAATTCTCATGGAGATACAAATCTGAGGAATAATTTTGATTTGAGACATGCACAAGAGGTAGTTTGCAGGAAGAGATCTCATTACTCAGAAAGCGTTACTTTTGCAAAGTGTTAGATCATGAAAATTATATGCACCGCTGCCTTGAACTCGCCGTAAAAGGACGAGGCTCGGTGGCGCCTAACCCCATGGTGGGTTGTGTGATTGTCCATGATGGGCAAATCATAGGCGAGGGCTGGCATCGGCAATTCGGGAAGGCCCACGCCGAAGTGAATGCCATTACAGATGTGAAGAAAAAAGATCTGCTCCCCTCCTCTACCTTATACGTTAACCTGGAGCCTTGTGCCCACTATGGCAAAACTCCCCCCTGCGCCGACCTCCTCATTTCCAGCAGCATTCCCCGGGTGGTTATTGGCTGTGAAGATTCGTTTTCTCTCGTCAAGGGAAAGGGTATAGAAAAAATGAGGCAAGCAGGGATTGAGGTGATAAAAGGTGTGCTCGAAAAAGAGGCCAGGTATCTGAACCGCCGTTTTTTTACTTTTCACGAACACCACCGTCCCTATGTCATCCTTAAATGGGCAGAAAGTTCAGATGGCTTCATAGACCGTAATCGTTCTTCGGAAATCGCTACTCCTTTGCAGATAAGTACTGCCGAATCCAGGAGACTGGTACATCAGTGGAGAAGCGAGGAGCAAGCCATACTCGTTGGAACAAATACAGCTCTGCTCGACAATCCCAGACTTACGGCAAGAGAAAGTGAAGGAAAAAACCCTTTGCGTATAGCGATAGACCGTCACAATAAAATCCCGCTTACCTATCATCTCAAAGACGGATCGGTACCCACTCTGATATTTACAGAATCGCCCACTGATTCAGGAGGGAAATGGGAAAATGTTATTATTCCATTTGATACAAGGGAAGCCTTTATCGAATCTCTGCTAATGGAGTTATACCGCCGTCAGATCACTTCCCTGTTGGTGGAAGGAGGGGCTGCCTTGCTGAATTCATTTCTTTTTTCAGGGAAATGGGACGAAGCACGGGTATTCATCTCACCGATAGAGATTAACCAGGGGATCAGAGCGCCTGAAAAGCCTTCCTTTGCATACAATCACCAACGGATCGATGCAGACGAGCTGAAGATTTACCGAAACGAGGAGGATATCTACGCTTCTCAAAAATGAACGGAATGATTTATCTCCTTCTTAGTATTTTCTGCAATGCCCTGCTATTTATTATTCTTAAATATTTCGAGCGCTTCCGGATCAACAACCTCCAGGCGATTGTTGTCAATTACCTTTGTGCCTGCACCTTGGGCCTGATAAACAACCATTGCTCCATGCCCTTGTCCGCTGCCCCTTCCACCCCCTGGGCGCCTGTAGCCGTGTTGCTCGGAGGAATGTTTATCATTGTCTTCCTCCTCATTGCCAAAACAGCCCAGGAGATTGGCGTTTCTGCGGCCACTGTTGCCAACAAGATGTCCGTTATTATTCCTGTAACAGTTGCACTTCTTTATTATCACAATAGTTTTGGGATTCTAAAGCTCACAGGTATTTTTATGGCTATGGTAGCTGTGTACTTTACCTCGAAGAAGAATGTAGAAACTGAAACACCTGCCTGCCGCAATGGAGCAGGCGTAACGGCAGGCAGGGAAAGAGTAAAAAGGAGCTTGTGGATTATTCTTCTGCCTCTGATTGTGTTTATCGGGAGCGGAACAGCCGACGCTTTTGTAAATTATGCTCAGGAAAAGCTGGTACCTAAGGAGGAGACCAGTCTCTTTGTGGCAGCCTTCTTTGCGGTTGCCGGAAGCATAGGACTTACCTGGATATCCCTACGGTTTATCATCCATAAAGAAACCATTGCTTTCAGAAGCATTCTCGGAGGAATTGTACTGGGTATACCTAACTACCTTTCTATCTATTTCATGATTAAGGCCCTAAATTCCCATATTTTTGAGAGCTCTGTATTATATCCTCTAAACAACATGGGTATCGTCCTGCTGAGTGCTGCTGGCGGATATTTTCTTTTGAAGGAAAAACTCAGCCCGGTTAATTTACTGGGAATTGCGCTTTCCATTGTTTCCATTGCCCTCATCGCCTTTTCATGAACCTGTTTGAAGATACTTATCAGACCATCTCTATTCCCGGAACGGGCGATTTCAAGGATAGGGGAAGTAAGTTTCTGGGCTTTGCCTTTCCGGTAGAGTCGGAAGAACAGGTTAAAAAACACATGCAGAACCTGAGGAAAGAACATTTCGGAGCAAGACATCATTGCTATGCTTTTCGCATAGGGCCTGACAAACAATTCTTCCGGTCTAGCGACGACGGGGAGCCATCCGGTACTGCCGGAAGGCCCATTCTTGGACAGATCCAGTCCAAGGACCTGACCAACATACTGGTTGTGGTGGTTCGGTACTTCGGAGGAACCTTGCTTGGAGTAAGCGGCTTGATACAGGCATACAGGCAAGCAGCAGCAGAGGCTATTGCGCACTCCCCTATCCTCATCAAAACGGTAAATGAATATTACCAGCTCCGTTTCTCTTACGACTCCATGAACGAGGTCATGAAAATCATAAAAGATAACGCACTGGTTCAGAGTCACCCCGATTTTGAGTTAAACTGTAAGTTAACTGTTGGAATACGAAAAAAAGATGCCGAAAGGGTTGTAACTTTGTTCAGGAAGGTAAAAGACCTGGAAGCGGCTTACCTCTATGAGGGATGAGACCGCCGAGATTATGTTAATGCATACAAACGCTCTGAACCATGAAAAGATTTACTCAGTTAACCAGCCTCTTAATAGGTTTCACCTTCGCATCCTGCGCGCAACAAGCTAAACCCATTGACATGAAAACAGATCAAGACCCATCAAAAGCCCAAACAGCTTCTTCCACCGGTATAGATACAGCCACTTTTGGAGGAGGGTGCTTCTGGTGTATGGAAGCCCAGTTCCAGCTTCTCAAGGGAGTTACTAAAGTAGAATCCGGCTTTTCGGGAGGGCATGTAAAAAACCCTTCTTATCACGAAGTGTGTAATGGAACCACCGGACACGCCGAGGTGACTCAGATCTATTACGATAAAGCGGTTATCACTTATGATCAATTACTGGAAGCCTTCTGGACTGCTCATGATCCCACCACACTGAATCGTCAGGGAAATGATGTGGGGACTCAATACCGTTCCATCATCTTATACCACAACAATCAACAGAAAGACCTTGCGGAGGGATATAAGAAAAAGCTGAATGATTCAGGAGCCTTCAATGCCCCGGTAGTTACCGAGATAGCACCCTTCACGGTGTTCTATAAAGCGGAAAATTACCATCAGGATTATTTCAAACAAAACGGAAGTGAACCTTACTGTCAGTTTGTGATTGCCCCCAAGGTGGATAAATTTAAAAAGGTGTTTCAGGCCAAAATCAAATAAGGGAAATTCAGACAGAGTAAACTGCTTCCACTCTATCCCTCAGGTTATAGGAAGAAGCCATCACTTCTCCATACGCACCTGCTGTTCGTATAGCAATCAGGTCTCCTCTTTCCGTTTCCGGAAGCTCCACGGCTTTACGGAAGCAATCGGAGGATTCGCATATGGGTCCTACGACATCATATAAAACCGGAGGCTGATTTCCGTCAGGTTTGGAGAGGTTTGAAATGGAATGATAGGATTGGTACAGTGCCGGACGTATCAGCTCCGTAAGTCCCGCGTCCAGAATAGCAAAATTGGTGTTTTTTCCTTTTTTAATATAGAGCACTCTCGCAATAAGGGTCCCGCATTGGGCTACTACAGCCCTTCCCAATTCAAAATGCACCTTCTGGCCCGATCTTACTTCCAAAAACTGATTGAACAAAGCAAAATATTCCTTGAAATCCGGATAAGGATTTTTATCCGGTTCCTGGTAATCAACCCCCAGTCCACCTCCAACATTTATATGAGGAATCGAAATTTTTCGACTTACAAACCAACCTTGTATTTCATTCACGCGTATGCAAAGCGATTTAAATGCGCTAAGGTCGGTTATCTGAGAACCAATATGGAAGTGTAATCCGGTTAGCACAAGGGAATGGAGATTTTCCAGCCTTGCCACTACAGATTCAAGTTCCCACAAATTGATTCCGAATTTATTTTCTTCCAGCCCCGTGGTAATGTATTTGTGGGTATTGGCATTAACATTGGGATTGATTCTCAGAGCGATCTGTGCTTTCTTCCCTTTTATATGAGCGAGTTGGTTGATGATTTCCATTTCCTGGAGCGATTCGCAATTGAAACAGGAAATCCCACATTCGAGGGCTGTGTTAATTTCGGCATCGCTCTTACCTACGCCGGCAAATACAATTTGTTCAGGAGTAAAACCGGCTTCTACGGCCCTCTTCACCTCGTTGCCGCTGACACAGTCGGCTCCCAATCCGTATTCCCTTACTACAGCAAGTATGGGAAGATTGGCGTTCGCCTTAAGAGCATAATGCACCTGATAGTTGTATCGGGAAGATTGGGCTTGTATAACGGCAAGACCCTTACGCAGGCTTTCCAGGTCGTAATAATACAACGGAGTGGGCAACTGTTTCAGACGATCAACAACTCTTTTGGGGAACATACGCTGTTATTACCAGGGTTCAGAACAATCCTTTGTTTAAGGCCATCAGGGCCTTCTTTTTATCCTCTTTCTTAACGAGGATGCTCACGTTGTTTTCACTTCCTCCGTAAGAAATCATCCGAATGGGGATTTCTTTCAGCGACTGAAGTATACGAAATGCGGCTCCTTCTTTTTCGGCAGTGAAATTACCCACTACGCACACAATGGTGAGGCCTGATTCCACTTCCACGCTTGCAATCGAGGCAAGTTCAGCAAGTATGGGTTGCAGGTTACGGGTCTGATCAATGGTAAGGGAGACTGCAACCTCCGATGTGGTAATCATGTCAATAGGCGTTTTATATCGTTCAAACACCTCGAACACAGAACGGAGGAAACCGTAAGCCAGTAACATACGTCCCGATTTTATTTTGATAGCGGTAATATCGTCCTTAGCCGCAACAGCAGTAAATTCAGCCCCGCTGTGCTTGGAAGAGATGAGCGTTCCCCTGGCTTCCGGTTGCATGGTATTTAGCAACCTAACAGGTATGTTCCTCAGTTGAGCAGGAAGGACACAGGTGGGGTGGAGTATTTTAGCTCCAAAGTAAGCAAGCTCGGCTGCCTCATCAAAGGACAGTTCCGTAACCGGATGGGTTTTATCCACCACCCTGGGGTCGTTGTTGTGCATGCCGTCTATATCCGTCCAAATCTGAATCTCTTCCGCTCTCAGGGCTGCCCCAATCAGCGTTGCCGTATAATCACTTCCTCCCCTTTGAAGATTATCAATCTCACCGAATGCATTGCGGCAGATATATCCCTGCGTGATATACACCGGTACCACGGGAAGTTTCTTCTTCTCCGAGACCAGATGTTTTTCGATAGAGGCCAGATCCGGTTCTTCATTTTCGTCAATCCGCATAAAGCTCAGGGCAGGAAGCAGGACGGATCCAATTCCGATTTCTTCTAGGTAATAGTGTACGAGTGCTGTTGAAAGCAGCTCCCCCTGAGCCAGAATGGCCTTTTCTTCTCTTATCCCGAAAGAATCGAGTGAAAAGGAATTTAAATATTCAAAATGAGAGCGTACCAACTCAGAACCCAGAAGAAGGGTTTTCTCTCCGGCATACAGCTCTTTAATCACTTCCTTGTATTTTTTCTCCAAATCGTTGATCAGCTTTCGGGCTTTTTCCTTTTCCCCTTTGTGAAGGGCGGATGCTATTTCCACCAGACTGTTTGTAGTTCCACTCATGGCAGAGAGAACAACAATTTTGGGTTCGGCGCCTTGAATAAGCGGAACCAGTTTTTTGATTCTTTCGGGGGACCCTACGGAGGTTCCTCCGAATTTTAAGACTTTCATAAGGAATAGGTCATTAGGGGGGCTAAATTCCTTAATTTTTGGGTATAATCAAAATAACAAATACTCCTTGTATAAGCAATCGGGAAAAGAACGTTTTAGATTTTTTTAACACCGGAATCTGGGTACTAGGAGGATAAGCGGTCAAAAATGTTAATTTTGTGCCCAGCCTATGTACGCACTTCTCAGAAAAGAAATTAAAAGTTTTTTAAGTTCATTAATCGGGTATGTGGTTATTATCGTCTTTCTGACCGTACTTGGACTGTTCATGTGGGTCTTCACCGTCGATTCCAATGTATTGCATAACGGGTATGCCAACATTAATCCCCTTTTTGAAATAGCCCCCTGGGTTTTTCTTTTTCTGATACCTGCCATCACCATGCGCTCCTTTGCCGAAGAGCGCAAGAGCGGAACAATAGAACTACTGCTTACCCGGCCTTTGCAGGATATGCAAATTGTCTTTTCCAAATTCCTTGCGGGACTTATCCTGGTACTCTTTTCCTTGCTTCCAACCCTCGTTTATTACTTTTCTGTGCACAAACTTGGTAATCCACAAGGCAATGTAGATACCGGTGCTATGTGGGGATCTTACATCGGGCTTCTATTTCTGGGAGGGGCATTTGTGTCAATCGGAATATTTGCCTCTTCCCTGAGCGACAACCAGATTATCTCCTTTGTGATGGCTGTCGCCTTTTGTGCCTTTTGTTATATTGGATTTGACAACCTCAGTTCCCTGGAAATATTCAGGAAGGCGGACACCTTTTTGCTTTCATTCAGTATCAACACCCACTATATTTCCATGAGCCGGGGAGTTATTGATACCCGCGACATGATTTATTTTATCAGTTTGATAGCCATCTTTTTGTTCGGTACCCGTACGGTAATAGAAAGCAGGAAATGGTAAGGACTCTGAAGAAAATAAACAAGAAAAGAAGGGACCTGATTAATCTGGTGCTGGTTATTGCTATCATCGGGTTCCTGAATTTCATTTCCTCCTATTTGTTTAAGCGGTTTGATCTTACGGAAGAGAAGCGTTACACGTTAAGTCCTGTTACCAAGGACCTTCTAAAAAATCTGAATGACGCAGTGTATTTTAAGATCTACCTCGACGGGGATTTCCCTTCCGGCTTTGTTCGGCTTAAGAATGAAACCAGGGAAATGCTGGATGAATTCCGCGCCTATTCACCCAATGTAGAGTATGAGTTTATCAACCCTACGGCCAACCCGGATAAAAAGCAGCAAAAAGAGCTTTTCAAGCAGCTTTACGATAAGGGAATAGCACCTACAAACTTAGAAACGAACGAAGAAACAGGGGTAAAGCAGCAGTATGTTTTTCCGGGGGCGTTGGTTTCCTATAAAGGAAAAGAACTCCCGGTTCAGCTACTGAAAACCCAGCAAGGCGTTGGTCCGGAAGATCAATTAAACTCTTCCATAGAGAACCTGGAGTATGAACTCTCCAATGTAATCCGGAAGCTAAAAACAGACCTGAAACCTAAAATTGCATTCATTGAAGGGCAAGGCGAATTAGACTCCCTGCACACCTGGGATATCAGCCATTCTCTTTCGGAATATTACCGGGTGGAACGTGTCACCATCAACGGGAGCATACGTGCATTGATGGACACACTCAGCAGGGATACATCCTTTATACCAAAATACAAAGCCATCATCATTGCGAAGCCTGACAGTTCGTTTGGGGAAAAAGACAAATTCCTGATAGACCAGTACGTAATGTATGGAGGAAAAGTACTCTGGCTCCTGGATGGAACCTTTACTCCAATGGACAGTTTGAGGAGATATGGAGCCACCATGTCGGTTCCCGGAAAACTGAATCTGGATGATATGCTTTTTAAATATGGAGTGCGTCTGAACCCGAATCTTTTAATGGACCTGCAGTGCTCCCGCATCCCGGTAAACAAAGCACTGGCAGGGGCCCAGCCCCGTATTCAGTTGGAAAACTGGTTCTTCTTCCCTTTGATAGGTCCTGACGCAGCAAACAAGCACCCAATCGTAAAAAACCTGGATCTTAGTCAGTTTGCCTTTGTTAGCAGCCTCGATACCATTGCAAGCAAGGGAATAAAGAAAACCATCCTGCTTCATTCTTCCAAATATACGCGCATCAGTAATTCCCCCAGCCGGGTTGCCCTGGAGATGGTGAATATGAGACCCAACGAAAAACTGTTTCACGATGCCAACCAGGCAGTAGCCGTATTGCTGGAAGGGGCATTTGAATCGAACTACAAGGACCGCATATCCACCGCCATCCGTCAGAGCAAGAGTATCGGTTACCGGGAACAGGGGAGACAATCGAAAATGATCGTGATTTCCGACGGGGATATTATCCGAAACGAGATTGACCGAGGAGAGGTGGTTCCCCTTGGTTATGATAAATATGTGAGACAGATGTTTGGAAACAAAAATCTGGTTCTGAATTGTGTTAATTATCTGTGTGACGATGCAGGACTTATCTCTGTCAGAACCAGAGAGGTCAAGTTGCGTTTGCTGGACAAGAAAAAGGTAAGGATGGAAGAGTTGAAATGGAAGTTAATCAACACCTGCGTTCCGGTACTCCTCATCCTTCTTTTTGGAATAACCCGTTATTACCTTCGGAAAAAGAAATATAGTTCGTAAATTTACCATTCCGTCCCCTCTTCCATCCCGGAAACAAAATAACCTGCTCACGCCAATGAAAAAAAATCAAATTGCTTTTTTTATCCTGTTAGTACTGGCCGGGGTCACTTTCCTGCTTTTGAAACGAAACACCAGTACGACGGTCCCGACAGAGTTAAGGGATTTTGCTTATAGCGATACCGCTTCCATAACTAAAATATTTCTTGCCGATAAGGCCGGACATCAGGTAATGCTGGAGAGAAACCCGGCCGGAGGTTGGACAGTAGACAAAAAATGGAAAGCGAGGAATGATGGTATTTACAATCTTTTTTTCGTTATCAAAAACCTCTCTATCAAAAGCATGGTTGGGGTTCAGGCCCAGGAAACCGTTATCAAACAGCTTGCTTCCGGGTCAACAAAAATTGAGATATACAAAGGAGATAAACTCGTAAGAATGTTTTACGTAGGAGGTGCCACTCCGGATGACGAAGGCACTTATATGCTGCTGGCCAATCCTGAAACGAAACAAAACTCTTCCAGACCCTTTGTGATGTGCATAGAAGGCCAAACCCGGTATCTGACCCCTGTTTTTGTAACAAACGCAAATGACTGGAGGGACCGTACCGCCTTCTCCTATTTTCCTCCCGATATCCGCTCCGTAAAGGTTGAATATATGCGAACCAGAGGCAACTCGTTTGAGGTGCTTCAGCCTTCACCAAACAAATTTGAAGTGCATAGCCTGAAGAACAATTCCAACTATCCTAACATCGATACCCTGGCAGTAAAACAGTACCTCTCCTACTTTCAAGGCGTTGGATTTGAGACCTTTCTGAACGACATGAAGCCTTTCCGGAAAGATTCCATACTAAACTCCCTGCCCCTTTTTACGATGACAATCAAAGACAAAAACGACCGGTCCACATTTCTAAAATTCTATGGAATGGAGCCCCACCGGGAGGAGTTGGACGCCAACGGGAAGCCTGAAATATTTGACTTGGACAGGATGTATACACTTATTAACAACTCCGAATTCGTGGTGACTCAATTCTATGTTTTCGGAAAGTTAACACCTGATATTGAATACTTTGCAAGGCAAGCTCGGGGTGTTAAAAAGTAACTTAAAACTCCACTTAAACGGAGGGTCAGTGTTGTCACTATAAAATTAAATTTGTGGGCGCATGCATGCTGGCAAAAGCCGGATGATGAATTAGATAAATCTAACCAACGACGACATGAAATTTATTGTTTCCAGTTCCACCCTGCTTAAAAATCTCCTGTCCCTCAACGGTGTCCTTAACAGTTCAAATACGCTCCCAATACTCGATAATTTCCTTTTCGAAGTAAACGGTAAGGATCTGACCATTTCCGCATCCGATCTGGAAACCACCATGACTACGACGATGAATGTGGAATCAAAAGATTCGGGCATCATCGCCATTCCGGCCAAGTTGCTTATTGATACACTAAAAGCCTTTCCCGAACAGCCACTCACCTTTTCAGCAGACTTGAAAAAGTTCAGCATTGAGATATCCTCGGATTATGGAAAATACAAAGTGACCGGCTTTAGCGGAGATGAGTATCCCAAGGCACCTACGGTTGAAGCAGGTGCTTCCGTAGAGATTGTTTCGGAAGCCCTCTTAGCTGCCATCAACAAAACCATTTTTGCTACCGGCAACGATGAATTGCGTCCGGTAATGTCTGGAGTGTTTGTACAGTTTTCACCGGAAGGAGCCACCTTTGTAGCAACAGATGCGCACCGCCTTGTGAGGTACCGCCGTTCGGATATAAAAACTGCAGTAGCTGCTTCTTTTATTCTCCCCAAAAAGCCCCTGAACCTTCTTAAAAATAACCTGGGTGCAGCCGGAGGAAATGTAAAAGTTGAATACAATGCTACCAATGCACAGTTCGTTTTTGGCTCCAGCCGTCTTATCTGCAGACTCATTGATGGTAAATACCCCAACTACGATGCCGTCATCCCTAAGGTTAACCCCAATAAACTAACCATAGACAGCAGCGCCTTTCTGGGTTCCATCAAACGTGTATCCATCTTCGCGAACAAGACCACTCACCAGGTACGCCTGAAAATGGCCGGCAGCGAACTGAATATTTCTGCAGAAGACCTGGACTATTCCAACGAAGCCAACGAGCGCCTGACTTGTTCCTATGCAGGAGAAGACATGGAAATTGGCTTTAACTCCAGGTTCCTGATGGACATGGTTGCCAACCTCGACAGCGATGAGGTAAACATTGAAATGAGTGCTCCGAACCGTGCAGGAATCCTGCTTCCGGTGGAACAAGCCCAGGCTTCTGAAGATATCCTCATGCTGGTCATGCCAGTGATGTTGAATAACTAATCTCTCTCTTTTTTGCCTTCGAATACGGTGCCTTCGGCTCCGCTCAGGCACCGGGATTCCGGTCACTGAGCGAAACCGAAGTGCGCTCTGGCGCCGATATAGCCGTAAATCTTTTTTTAGATTAACCTAAATATTATTTCATACATCTCGATATAATTTTTAGATTTGTGTAAATAACGAATCCATGAATTCCTTTACGGAAGAAAATTACCTGAAAGCCATCTATAAATTAATGGAGCAGGCAGAAGGACCGGTAAACACCAATAGCATAGCAGAAAAGGTAAATACGAAGGCCGCTACAGTCACCGATATGCTGAAAAAGCTGGCCGCAAAGAAACTGGTCCATTACACCAAATACAAAGGGGTATCCCTCAGTCCCGGGGGCCGGAAAATTGCAATCTCTATCATCCGTAAACACCGCCTTTGGGAACTCTTTCTGGTTGAAAAACTTCAGTTCAGGTGGAATGAAGTACATGAAATAGCGGAGGAACTGGAACACATTCAATCTCCGGAATTGGTGGAAAGGCTGGACAAGTACCTGGGCCATCCCAAACACGACCCTCATGGAGACCCGATTCCGGATACTCACGGCCGTTTTGTTAACTCCAGGTCCTTATTGCTTGAGAGCGCCGAGAAAGGAAAAAAATACATCATGACAGGGGTGGTGGATCACAAGGATTTATTTCTTCAACATTTAGATGAACAAGGCTTTCATCTGGGATGCAGCATACAGGTTACCGGTTTTACCGAATACGACCGGTCTCTGCACATTAAACTGAACAGGGGAAAGCAGCTGTATGTCAGCAATTCTGTTGCTAAGAACATATTAATATCAGAAGCTCCCAAGCATGAATAACGATCCCGTATCTCTTCCCCAGGTAAATGGTTCCGTGAACGCGATGGAGAAAAGCGGTTTCTGGAAAAAACTCTTTGTATTTCTGGGTCCGGCTTATCTGATCAGTGTAGGATATATGGATCCGGGTAACTGGGCAACTGATATCGCGGGAGGAAGCCGTTTCGGGTACTCCCTCATCTGGGTACTGGTGCTATCCAATCTTATTGCTCTTTTGCTTCAGAGTCTGAGCGCAAGGCTTGGCCTGGTCCTTGGACTTGATCTTGCCCAGGCTTCCCGGGCAAGCTATTCAAGGCCCGTAAACTTTGCACTTTGGTTTATTGCCGAAATAGCTATCGCCGCCTGTGACCTGGCCGAAGTACTGGGTATGGCCATAGGGCTCCAACTTCTATTCGGGATTCCATTGATATACGGAGTTTGTTTAACCGTACTCGACACCTTCCTGCTACTCTTTCTCTTAAAACACGGAATGAGAAAGATGGAAGCCTTTATCCTGGCGCTTATTGCCATCATTGGTCTTGCTTTTTTGTTCCAGGTATTCATTGCCAAACCCGATACAGGACAAATTCTCCGGGGCCTGATCCCTTCCCTATCCAACCGGGACGCCTTGTATATAAGTATCAGCATCATTGGCGCTACCGTGATGCCTCATAACTTATACCTTCACTCTTCCTTGGTTCAGACCCGGGAGATCAAGAGAACCCATAAGGGTATTCGCTCCGCCATACGTTTCAATTTCTACGACACCTTCATCGCCCTGAACCTTGCCTTGTTTGTAAACATTGCCATCCTTGTACTGGCAGCCGCAGCATTTTTTAGTCACGGTTTGTTTGGAGTGGAACAAATCCAGGATGCCCACCGTCTGTTGGCCCCTATCCTAGGGCATTCGCTGGCTCCCACTGTTTTTGCCATTGCTCTCATCGCTGCAGGTCAGAGCTCTACACTTACCGGAACTTTATCCGGTCAGATTGTGATGGAGGGTTACCTGAACCTGAGAATTCAACCCTGGCTCAGAAGAATTATAACCCGACTGGTGGCTATCATTCCAGCCTTTCTGGTCATCTGGATCTCGGGAGAATCAGAAACCAGCTCACTCCTCATTTTTAGTCAGGTAATACTTTGCCTTCAGCTTGGATTTGCAATCATCCCACTGGTACACCTCGTAAGTGACAAGGAAAAGATGGGAGCCTTTGTGATTCCACTCTGGATGAAAGTGCTGGCATGGATAAGTACAGGCATCATACTGGGTCTGAATATTGTATTGGTTTATCAATTTGAATCGGGTTGGATTCATTCATCCTCTAATCCTCTCCTCCTTCAATATACATTGGTACCATTCACCCTTGCTGTAGCCTTGTTTCTTACCTACCTTACCTTTTCTCCGTTGATAAAAAAATTAAGCAAAGCCCGAATCGGTGAATTACACAACCACCACGCCGAATTGGTAATCAGCGATCGCAAGCAATACAGAAAAATTGCCATTACGGTTGATTTCGGGACGATGGATTCCGAAGCCATCAGCAATGCCATTTCACAGGGAGGAACGGAGGCCAGTTATCTGCTCATTCACGTAGTGGAAACGGCCGGAGCCCGGATGTTTGAGAGTGAAATTTCGGACCAGGAAACAGCCGACGATTCAGGAAAGCTGAAAGATTACCAGGAAGCCATGCTAGCAAAAGGTTATCACACCGAAACCAAGCTGGGATTCGGCAACCCCAAAACAGCTATACCCGGTATCGTAAACTGGTATGAAGCGGATTTGTTGGTGATGGCAGCACACGGTCACCAGGCTGTAAAAGACGTGATTTTCGGAACCACCCTGGATGCTGTCAGGCATAGTGTGAAAATACCCATGCTGATCGTGACTAAATCGCAGGAAAAACCTTCTCAGTAATTCTTTCCGTTACAGAAGAAGTGCATGCTCTCTAAATCCGTAGAATACATCAGTACATTACGGGTGAGCTGAAATGAATTGACGATGGAATTACTTACATCCATCACCGTCCCTCCGCTAAACAATCTTACCTTATTGAAACGGTCGATGTAGGCAATTGAATTGAAATCAAGCTGATACATATCCGGCTTATAACTTTCGAGTTTGGTGGCCTTCCCTCCAAAATAAGCATTGAAATTCATTGCGTCTCCGTATATCACCACATGATCCACGGCATCATAGTACTGCGGTTCATAGGTTGATACAATACTCAGTTCTCCCATATAAAACACTTTAAAATTTCCCTGATTGTCAACATAAGCCACCAAATCATCCCCTACCTTGAAGCTGGTGGGAGGAAACGTTTCGAGTTGCAAAAGATTTCCATGGTAAAACACTTTGAAATATTGTG
>Ga0207114_1046_pt1 | contig 39652 bp, 31 predicted proteins | sample Alteio_BWMinHeat_70_FD_153560 | JGI IMG/M metagenome (GOLD analysis project Ga0207114, IMG submission 153560) | Enriched cells from forest soil in Barre Woods Harvard Forest LTER site, Petersham, Massachusetts, United States -... | ecosystem: Environmental > Terrestrial > Soil > Temperate forest >... | reverse complement strand
TTCTTTTTCAGCGGTTTCATAACCCAAAAGCAGGAATTCGAATTTTATTTTTTCTCCGGATGAAACCCGAAGCTGATAGCTTCCATTTTTACCCGATTGCACCGTTTGGTTGCCTTCCTTTGTATGAATAACCACTCCATCTATGCCTTTTCCTGTTTCCATATTGCTCACTTGCCCTTTGATAAGCACCGTTGATTGTGCACGGGAAAGAACGGAAAGACATATACAAAAGGAAATCAGGCAACAGACCTTCATGATTGTTTATAGTAGATGACGCGGTAATCGGCAAATTTCACAAAATATTCCTTTAAAATGTCCTGAATATTTATGCGTACCTTCATTTTGACTCCGCTTCACATCGTACCTTTGGAAACCTTCCTATGCAGGACTATTATAAAATATTGGGTGTTTCCCCGGGTGCCGACACCGAAAGCATACACAAGGCCTGGAGAAACCTGGCCAAGGTGTATCATCCCGACCTGAACGGAAGCGAGCAGGCCAACGCCTTTTTCATTCTCCTGAATGAAGCCCACGATGTACTTACGGATGACAACAAAAGGATTCCGTACGACCAGCAATACCAGGTATGGAAGCAGGGTAATGAAAAAATCAAAAATTTCCATTACGACTGGGACAGTTTTAACCGACTTGCCCCCCATCAACGGCCAAAGAAAATTCTCCAACCACCCACGCTGATCATGCAATTTGTGTTTGGTTTGGAGATGTTTGCTGGCTTTATGGAAATCTTTCTCATCCTGGGGGCCATATTCCGGGGGGTAATGCACCCGGTTTACGCTGTTTGTGCCATTCCGGGGGTATTGCTGGTAATTGACGGATGGAAAGGGTTTCTGGGCAGGCTGAGCGTGCTGGGAGGCCTGATCAAAGTCATCAAAAAACTGATCTGAAAGATTCTTTTCTTTATATTCGCGAGGATTTTGTTTTCATGTAAACCACACTAAAAACACATTATGTCATACGATCTGATAGTTATTGGAAGTGGCCCCGGAGGCTACGTTGCAGCCATACGTGCCTCACAACTCGGACTAAAAACAGCCATCGTTGAGCGCTCCGAACTCGGAGGGATATGTCTTAACTGGGGTTGTATACCTACCAAAGCCCTTTTGAAGAGTGCTCAGGTATTCGAGTATCTGAAACATGCGTCAGATTATGGGATCAAAGTGAACGGAGGGGAGGCCGATTTCGGTCAGGTAGTGAAACGTTCGAGAGATGTAGCCGATGGCATGAGCAAAGGGATTCAATTCCTCATGAAGAAAAACAAGATCGACGTGATCAAGGGTTTCGCCACCGTAAAGCCGGGTAAAAAATTAGATGTAAAAGATGACGCCGGCAAAATCGCCTCTTTCGATGCCAAACATATTCTCCTTGCAGTAGGGGCACGTTCCCGGCAGCTTCCTAACCTGACCCAGGACGGAAAGAAAATTATCGGTTACAGGGAAGCAATGACCCTTCCCAAGCTGCCCAAATCCATGGTAGTTGTTGGCTCGGGCGCCATAGGATCTGAATTTGCGTACTTCTATGCTACAATGGGTACAAAAGTAACCCTTGTAGAGTTTCTCCCTTCGGTAGTACCGGTGGAAGATGAGGAGGTATCCAAACAACTGGAGCGTTCTTTCAAAAAGATTGGCATTGAAGTAATGACCTCCTCTTCCGTTGAATCCGTTGATACCAAAGGAGATGGTTGTAAAGTAAAAATTAAAACCCCCAAAGGAGAACAGGTGGTAGAGTGCGAAATTGTCCTTTCTGCCGTGGGCATACAGGCCAACCTCGAAAAGATGGGATTGGAAGAAACCGGTATAGCCACCGACAAAGGCAAGATTCTGACAAACCCTTATTACCAGACCAACATTCCGGGTTATTATGCCATAGGCGATTGTGTGGGTGGACAAGCACTTGCACACGTAGCCTCGGCAGAAGGAATTATTTGTGTAGAAAAGATAGCCGGTCATTCTCCTGAACCTTTGGATTACAATAACATTCCAGGCTGTACTTACACTTCACCTGAGATAGCTTCTGTAGGGTATACGGAAAAAGCCGCCAAGGAAAAAGGATTTGAAATAAAGGTTGGCAAATTCCCCTTTTCCGCATCAGGCAAAGCCAGTGCTGCCGGTGCGAAAGACGGTTTTGTAAAACTCATCTTCGACGCCAAATACGGAGAACTTCTGGGTGCTCATATGATAGGTGCAAACGTTACAGAAATGATAGCCGAAATTGTTGCGGCCCGCAAACTGGAATGCACCGGCCACGAACTGATTAAAACCGTTCACCCCCACCCTACCATGAGTGAAGCCATCATGGAAGCCGCGGCAGCGGCTTATGGCGAAGTGATTCATATGTAGCTGACGGTGGCTTCGGCTCCGATGTAGGATAGAACTACGAAACCTATAGAATCCCTCAACTTACGCGAATAAGTTGGGGGATTTTTTTAAGGCTATTTCGCTTTTAATATTTAATTTTAAGAAACATCTTATCCGGAGAAACCGTGTCGCCTCGCTGGAAGAAAATACTTAAGTGGTCTGGAATTGTTCTGTTGGTGTTGCTCCTCATTCCGGTAACCTTCTTCCTGCTGGTTTATAATGGGGCATTTGGAAAGGTATACACAGGTGAAGAGCTCCGGAAAATCCAGAACTACGTAGCTTCCGAAGTATACTCTGCCGACAACCGGTTGCTGGGAAGCTACTTCATTGAAAACAGAAGCGATCTCACCTCCAAACATCTGCCTCCTTTTATCCTTGGAGCGCTTATTGCCACCGAGGATGCGCGTTTTTATGAACACAACGGAGTAGATACCCGGGGATTACTGAGGGTCTTCTTCAAAACACTGCTTCTCCGGGAAAAAAACGCAGGAGGAGGCAGTACCATTGCCCAGCAGCTGGCCAAAAACCTGCTCAAACGGCAGGATCATGGTATGTTTACCATGCCTGTAAATAAAATCAAAGAAGCTATTCATGCGGTTCGTTTTCATAAGGTGTATTCCCAACAGGAAATCCTTGCGCTCTACCTCAACACCGTTTCTGTGGGAGAAGACACCTATGGATTTCAGAGTGCCTCCCGGCGGTTTTTCAGTACTACTTGCGATTCATTGAAAATTGAAGAAGCGGCCATGCTGGTAGGAATGCTTAAATCGCCTACCCGTTTCAACCCCCGTACTCACCCCGACCTGGCTTTCGGAAGAAGGAATGTGGTCATAGACAATATGGCCCTCCGCAAATACCTGACACCCGAAGTAGCCGATTCTCTCAAAAAATTGCCCCTCACATTGAAATACAACAGAGCCGGCTCGGCAGGTACCCTTGCTCCTCATTTCGTTGCTCAACTGGAATCTACTATCAATAAACTTTTAGACGGAATCAAAGACAAGGATGGAAACAAATACAACCTCTATACCGACGGACTGAAAATCTATACCACGCTGGATGCGGAAATGCAGACCTGTGCTTTAAAAGCGGTGCACAAGCACATGAAACAACTTCAAACAGAGCTCGACAAACTTCAGGGAAAAACAGATCCCTGGGGTGCCCGGAGTACCCTCATCAGCGGATTAACCAGAAATTCTTCCCGTTACAAAAGCCTGCAAGCGGAAGGAATGAAAGAGAGTGATATAGAACAGGCCATGCAGGTCCGTCATGAAACAGAATTGTTCGACTGGGAAGGCGGCCATACCACCTATTGTTCACCGGTTGATTCTATCCGGTATTGCCAACGCCTGCTGCAAACAGGATTCCTCGCCATGGACCCCTGGAGCGGCGAAGTGAAGGTTTGGATCGGGGGGGATGACTTCGCCTATTTTGAATATGATCATATACGGTCCAAACGCCAGGTCGGCAGCACCTTCAAACCTATCGTATACGCTGCGGCCTTGGAGCAGGGAGTAAGTCCCTGCGACTATGTAAAAAATGAACAAAAAATTTATGATCAGTTTTCAAACTGGTCACCTGCAAATGCCGATGGCAAGTACGGTGGCAAATATTCCCTCAAAGGGGCCTTAGCCCAATCGGTGAATGTGGTTTCGGTTGAAGTGTTGCTGAAAGCCGGATTGGATAATGTCCTGCAAACCGCGAAACACCTGGGAATCGAAAGCGAAATCCCACATGTACCTGCCATCGCGCTGGGTGTCGCAGACATCAGTCTCTATGAAATGGTCAGAGCCTACTGCGCATTCGCAAATGGAGGAATTATAAAAGATGCCGTTTTCATCACCCGAATTGAAGACCGGAATGGAAAACAAATTTATCTGCATCCTGCTGCCGGAAAGGGGAAAACAGCTCTCAGCCCTCAGACAGCTTATTACATGAGTCAGATGCTTTGCGGAGTGGTAAACGAAGGAACTGCCAGCAGCTTACGAAGCAAATACCACTTCAAGGATGTGATGGCCGGAAAAACAGGGACTACACAGAACCAGGCTGATGGATGGTTTATAGGGTTTACACCGGGACTGGTAGCCGGGGCATGGGTTGGAGCCGAAAGTCCCAGCGTGCATTTCAACAGTATTCTGTATGGTCAGGGGGCCCACATGGCCCTTCCCGAATGGGCTTTATTTATGCAAGGGTGCAAGAGCAATAAACGTCTGAAGAAATATCTGAAAGGTTCCTTTCCGAAAGGGCCGGAACTGGAAGCAATGCCGGCCTGCGAATCCTATATACCTGACAATGCCCTTAAAAAAGCCTTCCGGAAACTTTTTGGAAGAAGAGTTAAACACGATAAAACTCAATAAAAACTTTTGATTCGGAGAATTTTCCATCACAAATCGTGATGATGGAAATATCAGCTTTTCTTTTTGAGCGAAGCCATATAAAAACCATCGGAACCGGAGGAAGGCAGGATTACATTTTCTGCAATCAGCTCAAAAGCGCCTTTTTGATCTTCCACAAATTTCTTTACCTGTTCTGAATTCTCAGAAGGCAGGATACTGCAAGTGGAGTATACCATCATTCCATCGGCCTTTACCATGGGAGAATAATTACGGAGTATCTCGGCCTGCAAGTGCTTTACCTCTTCAATACGTTCCATACTCAATTTCCATTTGGCATCCGGATTTCTACGCAGGACTCCGAGGCCGGAGCAAGGTACATCGAGAAGAAGACGGTCGGCAGAAGCATCCAAACGCTTGATAGACTTCACGTTTTCAACCAACTTGGGTTCAATATTAAAAGCGCCGGCACGCCTCGCCCGCTTCATCAGTTCATCCAGCTTCCACTGGGCTATGTCGAGTGAAATAATTTTGCCTTTGTTATTCATCAAAGCAGCCAGGTGCAAGGATTTTCCGCCGGCACCGGCACAGGCATCAATCACCCTCATTCCAGGTTTTACATCCAGGAACCGTCCTACCATCTGAGAGGAAGCATCCTGTATTTCAAAAAAGCCCTCTTTAAACTGAGGAATCCGGAACATATTCATTCTCCGTTTCAAAATAAGGGCCTCCTCCAATCCCTCCACAGATTCTGTCTCCACATCCTGGAGTTTAAGTAAACGGGTAAGGGTTTCCTTGTTTGTTTTAAGGGTATTGATCCGGAGAACAACATTGGCTTCGTGATTAAGCGACTGGAGTTCCCTTTCCCATTTGTCACCCAGTTCCCGTTCACCCAGCTTATCCATCCAGTCGGGAATAGACTCCCTCAACCGGCGTATTGGCTGCAGATTGGCATAAGCCTTCTTGATTTTGTCTGGTCTCAGTTGCTTGAATTCTTCCCATTGGGGAAGCTCCACTTCATCCAGTATACACCATGCACCAAACACAGACCAGTGATCTCCATCCTTTGCATCACTCACTTCCTTTAATAGCCTCCACCACCTGACAATTTCATAAGTCGTTTCCGCAATAAAACGCCGGTCACGCGCACCCCATTTGGGGTTCGATTTCAGGGTACGCTCTATGACTTTATCGGCGTATTTTTTTTCGTCGAAAATTTCACCAAGGTTAGTGATTACAGCATGTACAATATTGGAAAATAGCTTCAAGGGGTCGGAATTAGTCTGCAAGTTTACGAATTGTTTGGGAGATGCGGGGGCTTGGCCATTTTATTGAGCAAAAGCAGGGCCTTTGCCCCTTTTTAGAAGGTCCAGGAACCTGCTTTTTGCGTATCTTTGCATAAATTCCAGAGGAGATGAAGACTTTATTAAATACCATCGAAGAGGCCATTGAGGCCATCCGCGTTGGACAAGTTATAATTGTGGTGGATGATGAGGACCGGGAAAACGAAGGCGACTTTATTACCGCTGCCCGAAACGTTACCCCGGAAGTTATAAATTTCATGGCTACTCACGGTCGGGGACTCATCTGTGCTCCTATCGTTGAAGAGCGTGCAGAAGAACTGGGGCTGGAAATGATGGTAAGCAATAACACCTCCATTCATACCACTCCATTTACGGTATCTATAGACCTGCTCGGTCACGGTTGTAGCACAGGAATCTCAGCAAGTGACCGGGCTAAAACAGTGAAAGCCCTTATCGATCCGGCTATACGGCCCGATGAATTCGGGAAACCCGGCCATATATTTCCCTTAAAAGCCAAAAAGGGTGGTGTACTCAGAAGGGCCGGGCACACCGAAGCTACTATAGATATGGCCCGGCTGGCTGGATTTGAACCGGTAGGCGTACTTGTTGAAATAATGAACGAAGACGGGACAATGGCCCGACTGCCGGAACTGATAGACATTGCCAGTAAGTTCAATCTTAAAATTATTTCGATCAAGGACCTCATCGAATACCGCCTCCGCATTGAAACCATCATTGAAAGAGAAGTAACCGTAAAAATGCCTACCGCCTTTGGTGATTTTGATCTGGTTGCTTACCGTCAAACCACCACCGACCAGGAACACCTTGCATTGGTTAAAGGTAGCTGGGGAAAAGACGAGCCGGTGCTTGTTCGCGTACACTCCTCCTGTCTTACCGGAGATATCTTTGGATCCTGTCGTTGCGACTGCGGACAGCAGCTCCACCGGTCGATGGAGATGATTGAAAAAGAAGGAAAGGGAGTAATTGTATACATGAACCAGGAAGGAAGAGGTATTGGCCTTCTGAACAAACTGAAAGCTTATAAGCTGCAGGAAGAAGGAATGGATACAGTAGAAGCCAATATTGAACTGGGTTTTAAAATGGATGAACGGGACTATGGTGTTGGCGCCCAGATATTGCGGGACCTCAAAGTATCGAAGATCCGCCTGCTGAGTAATAACCCAAAGAAAAGGATAGGCTTACTGGGTTACGGATTGGAAATCATTGAAACCCTTAGCATTGAAATACAACCCAACAAACATAACCGGGAATACCTGGCGACCAAACGCGATAAAATGGGACACTCCTTGAAGTTCAAATAAAAACGCATGCTCAGGTGTTAGAAGTGTGCGTCTTTTACGAAATCAGGTCGTTATTTCAGAATCATCGTTGCGGACTCTTTCCGATTGCCCATAATAACTGAAATGGAATACATTCCTTTCGCATGTCCCGACAGGTCATAATGATACTCCAGATTGTTGGTTGATTTGATCACTTTCTCCGATATCACTACTTTACCGGCAACGTCATAAATTTTGATTGTCGCTTCTCCCGTTTGTTCAGAATCATAATGCATAGTAAAAGAACCTTCTAAAGGATTCGGAGTAATGCTTATAGGATTGCTTTTAACCTGTTTTAACTCCTGCACTCCGGTAGCTACGCAGGCGCTCGTACCACTTTTATCCAAAGTGAGTGAATCAATAAGCACATTGTTCTGATCATAAGCAATGATTTTGACCTTGCAACCGGTAACCGTTACACTGGTATAATTGTAGGTTTTATTAAACACATTGATTGACCAGGCATCAGAAGAACCCGTATTCTGTGAATACAGTCCAGCTCCTGCACCACCGGAAATGACCTGACAACGTCCTTCCGTGGAAGTACTGCCATATTTGGCTACCGGTGTGCCCACAGAACCTGCGTTCAGGTTGATCGGGTAAGTCCTCTGATAGTTGTGATCGTGTCCGTTAAACACCATATCCACGCCATAATCATCAAATGCTTTCCACCAGGTGGAACGGTAGGAATCCATGTCGCCTGTATGACTTCCTGTATTAAAGAAGGCATGGTGGAAGGAAACAATTTTCCAGGTAATGGATGGGTCTGAAGCAGCGGCAGACAATGTGTTCTGCAACCAGGTAAGCTGGGTTGCGTTGCCAGCATCGTTAGAGTTTAAGCTGATAAAGATGGCATTGCCATAACGGAAGGAATAATAGAGGTTCGTTCCGCCCGTTTGAGGCAAATCCCACAGGTTGGAAAACATGGAAGAATTGGAATTGTCATGGTTACCCATTACATGATAAACCAGGTTGTTTGCCAAAAAAGCGGATGCTGCGGTAAAAAAGGTGTTGTACTCGGAAGCAGAAGTTCCCAAAAGAGTAAGGTCCCCGTTAAATAATACCAGGGAAGATTTCCTCGCTGTTACCAAATTGGAAACTGTGGTTAGGGTTGACGGATAATCCCTGCAATCGCCCAGAGCACAAAAAGAAAAGGAAGAAGTGTTTACCGGAGGAGAAGTCATAAAGGTTGCCGGAGGGTTCCAGGTCTTTCCTTTAGAATCGTAAAACGAATAATAGAGGGTTGTAGTGGCAGTAACCGTTGGAAATACATACTTAAAAAAAGAAGTGCCGGAAGTGTACCCTGCTCGCTTTACTGCTGGAAACTTGCCTTTTTCATAGGAAGTGGTATACCCCCATTGGATTGAATCTGCCGTCCCGGTATTGCTCCAGGTAACTGTTAACCCATTCAGAGGGTCTCCGCTGCTGCCCCATCTCACCTGATTAATAGTAGTGGCGGCATTGACCTGATAAAGACCTCCTGCAAAAAATAGAAGAAAGAGTATTTTTTTCATTGTTTTAAAGTTTTAATAAATGGGAATTAGATGTTTAGTATACTCGTTCAGGGGACTTTAATCGTCCGAAGTTTAATCCTAAAGCATTTGCAAGTATCTGAATCAAATCTGGAGCGATTCAAGAGGGAATTGATCCGTATAGCTCTGAAACTATAAACAAACACTCCTACTTGAAAAACGGCCGTTTACTGTTTAAAAAAATTTATCCTGGGAAGTATGCTGGGGCATCTCAAGGAATGAAGCCGGTATTGGGGCGCCAGGATTTCAAAGGTACTTTTATTTTGAGCGAAAAACAAAACGGACTTTGTCTCGAGAAACAAGTGGAATTTCCCCCTTTATTTCTGTGGACTCACCTGATTGGTCTTGTTTCGATTTAAAAATCGGCGGAGTTTATCGCGGTAGCGCCTGAAGAGTTCATCGAACGTATTGAATTCTTCTTTATATCCCAATCCTACCCCTTGGGAATAAGGTGCATCCGCATTGAGAACAGTATTGTCGTTGGTCTTATTATAGGCTTTAAGTCTCAACTTACCATTCTTGGTAAGCTTGTATTCAGCGCTTAAGTCACCCACCAGGTTTGTGGTGTTGGTGGTCCGCTGGTTATTGCCTCCGCTGATTACTGATCCGTCAACGGTCAACCGGTCGTTCAGAACCTGAGTGGATAAAGCCAATTCCATTTCATCTCTGGTAGCGGCCTCTCCCGGCCGGTATTTCACCCTCAGGTCGAAATCGTTACTGATTTGCGAAAGCCAGTTACTAAGCTGATTGGAGAGCAATTCGCTGGTGGTGGTGTTTACTGCGCTGGTTCCGGTATTCTGCGTTTCAAACCCGAGCGGGGGCACAAAATTATTCAACACCAGCAAAGCCAATACCTGGCGGTTAACCTCCTGCTCGTTGTTGATATTCCGCTTCACTTCCTGCTGAGTGGTTTCGTCCACAGTTGGAATGTCTATTTCAAAGGCAATAGCAGGCTGAAGCAATCCGCCTGTTAGAGACATAACACAATTTACAGGATAGCGTCTGTTCGAGGTGTCTTGAGACACCGGACGAAGGCTTGCACGAAGCAAGTAGTCTGCTTTCAGGTTAATACTGGCATCTTTCGGATCACCCGACCAACTGATAGTCCCTCCCTTTTCAATTTTAAACTTTTTGTTGATCAGGTTTTTCAGTGTAAAGAGATATTCCCCGCTCTCGATAGCAAAATCGCCTAGCATGGAGAATTTCCCAAGCGTGGTGATATTCATTTGAATATTTCCATTCCCTTTGGCTTTAATCACGTCGCCCACTTTCTGGTCAAAAATCATCTGAATGTTCGCATCCGGCGTTACCTCCAGATTGAAATTCAGGCTGATTCCATTCAGATTGACCTTATAATTGCTTCTGGACTTCACTGAATCATTCTTAACGAACCGAATAAAGTTACTGGCGGCTATCTCCTGAGTACTTTGAAGGGGGATAAAAATATTGGTATAGTGGGTACGGTTGGTTTTCTTTTCATAATATTTTTCCGTTCTCACGCTGGCCTCGATATTCAGCTGATCCAATGTTCCGCTTACCGTTACAGGCCCTGAAACAAAAGCAGTCCCGTAATAATCGGGGTTGTCAGTCTCCACCGTATTCAGGCACATAAAATCGCTGGCTTCGATGGGGTAGTTTAGTCTGAAGTTTTGGAAATTATCATGCGTTAACCTTCCGTTACGCACCACGGCCTTGTTCCCGAACTCATCCAGGATTACAAACTCAGGCATCACAAAAACATTTTGTTGAATATTAATTACCTGATCCTTGAAATGGTAGTTTGTATTGAGGTAGTTGAAGGTTACTTTTTCACCTGTAGCACTTATACTGCCTGTGAGCACCGGCTCGTGGAAAGAACCTTTCAGTCCAAGTTTACCGGAAAAACGTCCTTCAAAATTGCGGCAGTAATCCTTCACATACGGCTTGAAGATGGATAGACTCAACTGGTTGAGATCAATATCAAAATCCAGATTATTGCTTTTACGCGAAGGGTAGTAATGTCCGGAAAACAGGATATCCGGAAACAATTCCCTGCTAAAATTTCCGTGCAGGTATATTCCTTCTTTCTTTTTATCCCATAGAGATTCCAGCATACCATTACCGATGGTATCATTATTAATTTTCAGAGCCGAAAAGGTAGAGGAACTGGTAAAAACCAGATTGTGATAGATGTCTGACACGGTAGTCTTACCATCCAGGGAGCCGCTGAAGGACAAACCGCTTCCTTTCACAAATGAGTTGATGTTCACGAGGTTAAAATGATTAATGGCAACGGAAAGAAAATCGTTTTTATCTTTTGATACCACTCCATCAAGACCTATGGTTTGCCGGCTGCTTGCAAAACCAAAGTCATGGAAACTAATCCGCGATGAATCAAAACCGACGCGATTTTCTCCATTTTCCTTCCAAAGTGAATCTTCAATAAATATTTTCGCCTGCTGTATTTTCAGCTCAGCCGAAACAGGTGACAACACTTTCATTACGGCAGTGAGGTCCCCGGAATAGCTTTTCCTGGTATTGTTTTTCCAGTTCACCTGCATCTTTACCGAATCCGTTTCTTCCGTGGTAATCAATGAAAACTGATCCAGTCCAACACTGTCACTGAACAGGACTCGCGAACTCTGAGTATTCAGCCTCAGCACTCCTCCCTTTTCACTCTCTGCATGGAGGTTCCAGTCTGCAATTCTGTTACCGAAAATCTCCAGCTCTTTGGACGCGGCATCCACCTTTAAAGAGTGCGCACCAGTATTCATGTTACCGGTAATGCTGGTATTGCGGGCTGCTTTCAGGTAGGGAAAAAAGAAGTTGCTTATAAAAGAGGTATTCTTCAAAACAATATTAAAAGATAAATCCTCCGCACTTTCCGGCTTGGCTCCCTTCTTCCTTACTTTCACCGGATCCCTGAAATAGGCTGGAACATATTCAGCCAGCAGACGACGAGTGTAGGTTGTTACATCCATCAGTGTAAATCTTCCGGAAACAGATGCATCCACATAATCCGAATTAAGTGAAATCACCTTGCGTTCCGGGTTCTCGTTTGCAAATACATTTACTTCAGGCAAAAAAGCTTTGACCCCGTCCTGAACATAGGTTACGGAATGAAGGGTTACTTTGCCGAGGAAATTATCCAGATTGTCTCCTGCCAGATTTACGTCGGCTTTGGCGCTTAGCCAGGCTGTTTCCCCTCCGTGAAATAAATGAAGTTCGTCCAGATTGGCATCCCGTACTTCAGCTGTGAAATCAAATACAGGCTGCTTTCCCTTGAAATCAATAATTCCGTTGTAGCGAAGACTGAGATTTTCATCCTCTACACTTAATCCGCCTTTGAGCTCTTTGCGTGAAAACTCTCCATCAAACTTGATATTCCGATAGGTATATCTGTTCAATTCCAAACTTTGAGCCAGTCCGTTTTTAAGTATAATGCCCGCATTGGGGTCGCTCATGTCAGAACCCTGGAAGTCTCCGGTCACCGACAGAGCTCCCACACCTGGCAAAGAGAAGAAACGGCCTATATCGAAATTATGTACATCCAGTTTTCCATTATAGGAAAGCTTATGATCCGGATTGGTTCGAAGGGAAATATCGGATGACAGGGATCCTATAGCTGTATTGAATTCTCCGTATGCGACAAACTCACTGAGGAATCCCTCCCAGGTTCCATGAAACTTTATATTACCCAACATTCCGAAGTTATCGGGCAACTTCAGCGTTTGTTCATATAGAAAGGGCGGCACAGGTAATTGTTCCAGCTCTTCTTTATTTGAAGTAATATTCCTCGCTTTGAATACAATGTATGTCTGGGAAATTTCGGGCAATCCCTGAAAACTGATATCTCCAAGGATTCTGGAGGATTTTCCGAACTCTACATCCATGTCTTTAGCCTTCAGGTTGATTATTTTCCCTGTAACCGTCCCTTTTTTCAATTCAAGTCTCTTGTGAATTCCATGCAGATCCCTGGCAAAATAGGCAATATCACTCATCTCCACGACCGAAGGGTTAAAGATGGCTTTCATGGTAACACTATCCGCAAAATCTTCAAAGTTGTGCGGATCACGGTAGGTGAATAAAAGATAGGTACTAATCGAACTGGAAGGGGTTAACACATGGAGATCCTTAAATTCGGCGGAGTGCTGACTGAGTTCAGCCTCTCCGGACAAGCTTTTCAAAAGAAAACCGCTCCTCTCCCTGCAACTGAGGTATTCCACATTGGTGTGAAGCGTATCTCCGTGAACAAAAATGTTGGACAATCGCGCATTAACACCGGTGGCCCTGATGTTCCGATAGTTCATGCCCCAGCTGCTATCCGTATTTTGTTTGAAATCATAGATAAACTCCATATTTGTCACGTTGATGGAGTTCAGGTTAAACCTCCAGGGTACTCCTTTTCTGGGAGACTTATCTTGTTCGGGGGAGGAAAGTGCATCCATCAGGAAAGTGTAAGCCATATCGTGCTCGCCCTTGTACTTCTTAAGCTTGATCTTAGCATTTACAAGACTCAAATCCTCAATTACAATCCAATGATCCCCGAGGCCCAAATATCCTATATCCACTTTCAATTTGGGTGCCATCAGAATTGTATCCTGATGCAGGTCTCCAATAAAGACGTCTTCCAGTACCAGCGTTTTGATAAATTCGAAATTCACCCCACCCACAGAGACCCTGGTTTTGAGTTTCTGACTCAGATTATTGGCAATGCGATGTGTGAGCCAGGTTTGAATAGCCGGAGTGCGAAGCAGCAACCAGCAAATCAAAAGCAGGACGACAATCCCTCCAAATATATAGGCTAATATTTTACCTGCTTTTTTAATACTTTTGGCTTTTAAAAATGATTACACCAAAATTACTCAAATATGGGCAACCAGCCCGTTTTCATACTGGGTATTGAGTCCTCCTGTGATGATACCTCTGCGGCTGTCAGCAAGGATGCCCACATACTCTCCAATGTAACCGCCGGACAAGAAGTTCATCGGCTGTATGGGGGGGTAGTGCCCGAGCTGGCCTCCAGAGCTCACCAACAAAATATCGTGCCAGTTGTGAATGCCGCCCTCCTCAAAGCTGGAATTGGGATGAGCGATCTGCATGGTATAGCTTTTACCCGGGGTCCGGGACTCCTGGGGTCGCTTCTGGTTGGTGGTTCCTTTGCCAAAGCACTTGCTCTGGGCCGAAATCTGCCCCTGATGGAAGTAAACCACATGCAGGCTCACATACATGCTCACTTTATAGAAGAAGATGAAAAGCTCATCCCTTCCTTTCCTTTGCTTTGCCTCACCGTTTCCGGAGGACATACACAGATTGTGCTGATGAATGGGCTTTTTGAGATGGAAGTGATAGGCGAAACCATTGATGATGCCGCAGGAGAGGCCTTTGACAAAGCAGCAAAGATTCTTGGCCTCCCATACCCGGGTGGCCCTTTGGTTGACCGGCTCGCAGCCTCCGGTAACCCCAATGCCTATAAATTTCCTCATCCTCGGATACCTGGCCTGGATTTTAGTTTTAGCGGTGTAAAAACCTCCTTCCTGTACTTTGTGGAAGGTCAAACACGCTTGGATCCTGATTTTATTGAACTTCACAAAGCAGACCTCTGTGCTTCAATCCAGAATACAATCGTCTCCATTCTGCTTGATAAATTGCAGGATGCATCCAATCAAACCGGTATCCGTACAGTCCTGATATCCGGAGGAGTAGCAGCCAACTCGGGCCTTAGAAAGGCCCTGGAAGCGAAATCTGCCAAGATGGGTTGGACCGTTTTTATTCCTAAATTTGAATATTGTACAGATAATGCCGCTATGATAGCCATCACCGGGTACTATAAGTTCCTGAGAAAGGAATTTGCATCCCAGTCTGTTTCTCCAGCGGCGAGGTATCTGCTCTAAAATCGCTTTACCGTACCCTGACATGAAACGTATTTTATTCTTGTGTTCTGTGTGGGTGTGTCTGAGTAATATCCAGGCACAGGATATTTTACCATACAACCATTCCCGGCCTGAACCAATGAAAATGCCCCGGATACTCAAAATCAGTCCCGGTAATATGCTTATTGGTCCGATACCAGCCCTTACTGCGGCCTATGGAATTATTTACGAAACACCTGTGGCCCGGAGACAAAGTATTCAAGTGGGCTGTTCCTTTATCGGTAAGGGCCTTTTCTTCCGCCTTAAAGAAAGTGCTTCCTCCTCCCCACCCTTCGGGACAACTTATTATGAAACGGGAATGATGTTCCAATTTGCGTACAAATTCTATCTTTCCCGTAAACGACATACAGCACCCAGAGGATTTTATGTAGCCCCTTTGTTCCGGTCTACTACGGCCTCCGGAGGAACGAGTTATGGATACCGGATTCAGGGCAATTACATCACCTTCGAACAATTTGATGCAAACCTTATTTATGGAAGTCAGATGATCCGTAAAAGCGGAAGGGGATTGGTAATCGACTGGTATGTGGGAGCCGGCTACAAGCACCTGGTGGCCACCAAACATTACTCCCCTAGTTATTCCACCCCCTATTCCCTTGAAGGAAATCCCTTTTTAAAGATGCCGGTTAATTTTATCCTCGGCCTGAACATTGGTTGGGCATTTTGTCCAAAGAACAAGGACTGATAGATATGAACTTTATCATACGCACACTTATCTCAACATTGGCCATACTGATCACCGCTTATTTGCTTGGGGTACAAGTCGATAATATTGTAACTGGTGTTATTGTCGCGGTGGTGCTTTCCTTCCTCAACTCCTTTCTAAAACCGCTGATGGTCCTCCTTTCTTTGCCAATCACGGTTTATACCCTCGGATTGTTTCTACTGGTCATAAACTCGGTCATCATTCTTCTGACCGCCAGACTCGTGACCGGATTTCATGTAAACGGTTTCTGGAGTGCGATGGGATTCAGTATTGTACTCTCCCTGGTAAACTCTGTCCTGGAAGGAATCAGGAAACGTGACGAAAGATAAACCCGCTCAAAAGCCAAGTGGGCTTTTGAGCGGGTTTATGTGATGGGATTAAGGATTTATTCTACACTTTTCTCCAGCACCTCCAATATCTTTACCATAGCCAGTGTATCCAGCTTGCAATACGCCAGTAGTGCCTCACGGAGCTCCTGCTGAACAAACAAGTCTGTTTCATGCCTGAGTTTCTCATAGGCTCCCATTGCCACGTTTCCGTTAGTGATGACCAGATTATCATATGAAAAACCCGGAACAAGGGCTGGCAGAACGTTCTTAATGGAAGAGGAACCTTTCATGTCAGGGTGATAATAGAGTCTGTCTTTAAATGGAAGAATAAGATCCCTAATCCTGGAAAGGCGCAGATCTATCTCCTTTCCAAATTCAGGAAAGTCTTTCTTCAGGCTATTGAACACACTTCGTTCAAATGTCGCATAATAAACAAGTATATCACCCGGACGTTTGGTGTGTTCGAGAAGACTTAGTAAAAAAGATTTACGTGGATCGGTATGGGTGTCGGCAAGAAACTCAAAGTGTTCCGGTTCGGAATCAGGATTTTTTTTATAGTGAAGGGAATACTGAAACGGCAGATGCTGGTAAGGTTTATTGCCTTCATACATGGGAATAGCCGGCATGGTTGTTTCAAAATCAAGAAAGAAGAGAGGATACTGCAACTCACTTAGAAATTTTTTGATTCCCATTCTATCAATGATCGGAGCTTTTTTTCGAATGGCTTCTACCTGAAGCTTCAACCCTTCAGGCATCACTGTGCCTTCCTGAATATCATCGATGCGTTTCACGCCGGAGTTGTACAATTCAAAGAGTTCCGATTTAGGAATTCCACTGAGGGAGAATACCGAATCGGCTGGAACGTTTTTCCAGCATTGACCCATAAAATCGCAATTGTAAGGACTGAAGCACTGTTCGCCTATGGCTATGTCTGGAGCCTGTGTAAGGAGAAGCGTCTCTTTTTCGGCCCGAATATTTTCTGCAACCATTTCTTCATTCTGCTCCGCTTGCTTTCGGACACTCACCTGGGTAAATAATTTTGAGTGGTCAATAGGACCATGGCGTATATAGCCTGTATTGAGGTGGACCAGAAAAAAATCTTCCAACTCTAAACCTGACCGGGTGATAACATGATATTGGAGAGAAGCGTCCAGTATATAGGTGGCAGAGATCCTGGATGAACTCTTCACCTCGTAAGCCGTCCAACGTCCTTCCTTCTTCACCAGAATATCCAAAGCAACCAAGACGCGATCGAACTGGAAAGCCGCCTCGTAAATAACTTCGGCACCCCCATCTATCAGATACTTTGTTTTCTCTAGGCTTTCGGCAAAATGACGGGGACTGGAGGGGCTGGCATCGACTCCCCCGGGAAAAAGCCCGCGAGCAAGTATTCCGACCTGGTTTCCCCGGTTGAAGACGGCTCTTTGCTCATTGCTGAGCGGATCCCGCAGGTGTATATAATGTTTATAAAGAAAAAGAGACTTCCGGCATTGAAGACCTCGGATAAAGGTGGATTTGGAGAGCAAGTGTTTTTCCAAGGGCGTTACCAGTTAGGAACAAATATACATTTCCTTTTGGTGATTCTTCCGGTTACCGACAAATGGATAAAACAACTACGGATTATTAAAAGAGAAGCATCAGCATTCACCGATTTTCGCAGATCATCCTCAGGAGACAAATAATCTGCAAAAATCGGTGAAATCTGATGCTGAAGAACCTGATTAATTGTTCAGATTGACGATGTGTTTCAGAAAGCTGGACTTTCTCACAGTTAATGCCTTGGAATAGTTAAGAATGTTATTTACCGATTGTTCATCGGGTTCGAATTCGCCACCCTTTTCGTTTTCGAAGGGTTCTATCCCCCCGGAAGTTCTGAGATTTGAAACGGGTACCACATTTTTAAGAGTAGAGATTTTTTTCATGTAAGGATGGGGATATAGGTTAGGGTTTTAAGTGAATAGATAAAGCTTTAGTTGCAAAACCTGAATTATATTTAAAACGGGTGTTTAGGGGAGATTATTGCATAAGAAGGGGAAATTTAATTTACACTGCCTTGTTGGCTAATGAGGCGGGGAATAACATTGCCTTGTTTCCGGGGCGGAAGATACCTGAACCCGGGAAACAAGGCAATAGAAGTGAAGACAGTCGGGAAATACGATACAACTAACTGATTTCCAGCTGCTTTTCATCAATCATTTTACGCAGATTAAGAAGGGCGTAACGCATTCTGCCCAAAGAGGTATTCAGGCTAACATTCATTTTTTCAGCTATTTCCTTGAAACTCTTGTCACCATATATTCTCATGACCAAAACCTGTTTTTGTTCTTTCGGGAGGCGTTTGATGAGCTGAATTAACTCGGCTTGGGTCTGTGACCGCATGAGCTTCTGTTCGATACTTTCCTCCCTCTTGACCTGACGAAAGACGTCGTAATCGTCATTCCCATGAACCAATGGCATCAGGGAAGATTTACGGAAGTAGTCTATCATCAGATTATGGGCAATACGGGTGACCCATGGAAGAAATTTTTCTTCGTTCTTATAGGTCCCTTTTTTAAGTGTATTAATCACTTTAATGAACGTATCCTGGAAGAGATCATTCGCCAATTCCCGGTCGTTGGTTTTCTGGTACAGATAAGAAAACACCCTGCGTTTATAGCGTGTTACAAGCACCCCGAGGGCCGCTTCTTTTCCATCTTGAAATAGTACGATAAGTTCCTGGTCGGATAGATCTTGAAAATCCATAGTTGCCTCCTTTTTTTAGTTAAAGTCTGAAAAAGCCTTAATTTAAAAAGTAGAGTTCAGCTATGGTTCCTCCTTGTTTTAGTCACGCCTTAGGCATGAGACCAGTTAATATTCAGAAAGTAAATTATTGGGATATAGGTTTCTTGAACGCATTCCCGGATGAAAAGTTACGATTATTGTTAAAAAAAGCAAAAGAAACAATAAAATAAACCATCCAACGGGGTAATCCCACCTGGCAAATGTATGGAAAAGTTTGACAGATCCAAATTTAAGTGTTTTAAACGGCTTCTATACTGGGGCGTGACTAAGAACGGGTATATTGACTACTTTTGCATTTTGGAAAAAAGCATGAAAAAAACGGCTGAACTGCCCCTTGAGTCATTAGACGCCAAACAATACATTCTCGTTAAGGGAGCTCGGGTGCACAATCTGAAGGAGATAGATGTGGCCATACCCAGGAACCGTTTTGTTGTCATAACCGGCCTGAGCGGATCGGGGAAATCGTCTCTTGCGTTCGATACCTTGTTTGCAGAGGGGCAAAGACGATATGTGGAAAGCCTTTCATCCTATGCCAGGCAATTTCTGGGAAAAATTGAAAAGCCTGCCGTCACCTGGATCAAAGGCATATCCCCGGCGGTTGCGATAGAACAAAAAGTAAATACCCGAAACCCAAGATCCACTGTAGGCACTTCCACTGAAATATATGATTACCTCAAACTCCTCTTTGCCAGAATAGGCAAGACTATTTCCCCTGTCTCAGGTAAAATTGTTAAGCGCGACTCGGTTACCGATGTGGTAGAGCATATCGCATCCTTTCCGGTGGGAACACGACTTTTACTACTGGCCCCTCTCAAAAGAAGTAAGGATAAGGAGCTCCGCCGTCAACTGGAATTACTCATGCAACAAGGTTTTACCCGAATCATGGTAAAAGAAGAAGTTAAGCGGATTGACGAGTATCTGGCAACACGCTTTTCAGAAAAAACTCCCATTCTTATTATTATTGACCGCTTAACGGTTTCAAAAGATGAAGAGGATAACCGAGAAGCGGATTCCGTTCAAACGGCATTCTTCGAAGGAGAAGGAGAATGCACAATCCTGGCTTCTGAAACAGGAACCTCTACAACCTTTTCTAACCGCTTTGAACTGGACGGAATAACATTTGAAGAGCCCAATCTTCATTTTTTTAGCTTCAACAATCCCATTGGCGCTTGCAAAAAATGTGAGGGATTTGGAAGTGTAATAGGGATTGATGAAGATCTGGTAATTCCTGATAAAAGTTTGAGTATTTACGATGATGCGATCGCTTGCTGGAGGGGAGAAAAAATGAGCGAATGGAAATCAGAAATGGTTTTGAATGCCCATAAATTCGGATTTCCGGTTCATAAGCCCTGGAGTGAGTTAAGCAGGGAGGAAAGGGATTTGGTTTGGGATGGAAATAAACACTTCGAAGGCCTCCATGCCTTCTTCAAACACATTGAAGCCCAAAGCTACAAGATACAGTACCGGGTTATGCTTAGCCGTTATAGAGGTAAGACCTCCTGCCCGGATTGCAAAGGAACAAGGCTACGAAAAGATGCAGGCTACGTAAAGGTGTCTGGCTACTCTATCAATGATGTCGTCCTGATGCAAATCAAAGCCTCCCTGCAGATTTTTAAAAACATTAAGCTCAGTGCTTACGACAACACCGTTGCCAAACGCATTCTGACTGAGATCACCAGCCGTCTTCAGTTTCTTTGTGATGTAGGGCTTGGTTACCTCACACTTAATAGACTTAGCAATTCCCTCAGCGGAGGAGAATCCCAGCGAATAAACCTGGCCACTTCTCTTGGTTCAAGCCTGGTTGGTTCTATGTATGTACTCGATGAGCCCAGTATAGGACTCCATCCAAGGGACACCGAAAGGCTTATCAAAGTACTTAAATCCCTTCGTGACCTTGGAAATACGGTACTGGTGGTGGAACACGATGAGGAAATCATGCGTGCTGCCGATCAGATTATCGACATTGGACCTGGTGCCGGAACTCTAGGTGGAAAACTTGTTTTCCAGGGTAACGGGCGAGACCTGGAAGACGAAGAGGAGAGTCTTACGGCAAGGTATCTTTGTGGCAAAGAACGTATCCCTACACCTATTCGGAGAAGAGTTTCGAAAAACTACATTGAAATAACAGGTGCATCGGAAAACAACTTGAAAAATCTGAAGGTACGGTTTCCCCTCAATGTACTTTGTGTGATTACCGGAGTAAGCGGATCGGGCAAGACTTCCCTTGTCAAACGAGTGCTTTATCCGGCTTTGAAAAAACTTCATGGGGGTTATGGTGAGCAAAGTGGGGTTTTCGATAAACTTAACGGGGATTACAAGCTTATTCAGGCAGTGGAAATGATTGACCAAAATCCAATCGGAAAATCATCCCGGTCTAACCCCGTAACCTACGTGAAAGCCTACGACGAAATAAGAGCTTTATATGCCGACCAGCCGCTTTCCAAAATGAGAGGTTATAAACCGGCCCAGTTTTCATTTAACGTGGATGGTGGCCGCTGTGAGGTATGTGAAGGAGAAGGGGAAGTAGTCATTGAAATGCAATTCATGGCGGATGTACATCTGACCTGTGAAGCGTGTAGCGGAAAACGATTTAAACTGGAAACGCTGGAGGTTCAATACAGGGAAAAAACCATTTCCGATATTCTGGACATGACGGTATCGGACTCCATCCGGTTTTTCTCAAGTGCCGAAAAACCCGGCCCCGCAGAGAAAAAAATAATTCACAAACTTAAACCTTTGGAAGAAGTAGGTCTGGGGTATGTACATCTGGGCCAGTCATCCAGCACACTCAGCGGGGGTGAAGCCCAGCGCATCAAACTCGCTTCGTTTATCAGTTTGGGCCACCATGCCCCTCCTACCCTCTTTATCTTCGACGAACCCACCACCGGGTTGCATTTTCATGACATCAACAAACTGCTGATCGCATTCAATGCCCTTCTTGATCAGGGACACTCTTTGTTGATTATAGAGCATAACACCGAAGTTATCAAATGTGCAGATTGGGTCATTGATCTGGGACCTGAAGGCGGCAATGAAGGAGGATATCTTATCTTTGAAGGAACACCGGAAAACCTGGTTAAATGCACGGGGTCAGAAACAGGAAAATACCTGAAAGGGAAACTTTAAGTCAGTATAGGGACATCAATTCAAGGAACATGAAACATCGCCGACGGGGAGATAAAGAAGAGACCAACGAGCTTGGTTTTGGATCCAAGGTGACAGACCGGAACAGCCGGTTCATTCATCCGGATGGCTCTTTTAATGTGCGCCGGAAAGAAACCTCCTTGTGGGATTCTACAAGTATCTACCACCACCTGATCACGATGCCCTGGAGAAGATTTAATCTTATTGTACTGGGGTATTTTCTTGGAATGAATGCGCTGTTTGCTTCTTTCTATTACCTGATAGGTTTGGAAAATATGGCAGGAAGCAAATCGGTGTCAGCGATGGGTAAGTTTTTCGACGGATTTTATTTCAGTGCCCAAACCCTGACGACTGTTGGTTATGGTGGGCTTTATCCTGGCAGCCACCTGATGAATGCGGTGGCTTCGATTGAAGCACTCATAGGTGTGTTGGGATTCGCCCTGATCACCGGTCTGCTCTATGGACGTTTTTCGAGGCCAACAGCAAAAATAATATACAGCAAAAATGCAATCATTGCTCCTTTCCGGGATGGTACTGCCCTTCAATTCCGACTCGCAAATCAGATTCGGAATAGCCAGCTTATAGACGTTGAATGCAGATTATCAGTTTCTTTTCTTGAATTGGAGAAAGGAACCAAGGTTCGCCGTTTTCGACCTCTGGAACTGGAGATCAAAAACATTAATTTTTTTCCGATGACCTGGACGCTGAATCACATCATTACCCAGGACAGCCCTTTATTCGGAATGACAGCCACTGATCTGGAGGAGGCTGATGCCGAATTTATGATCCTCCTTACGGGATTTGACGATACCTTTTCCCAAACGGTTAACTCCCGGTCGTCCTATAAGTATTTCGAAACCATTTACGGGGCTAAATTCCGCAGTGTTTTCAGCTTTGATGAGCAAGGTCGGACGGTTCAGGATCTAAATCTTATCAGTGTGTATGACCCGGCTGAGCTCCCTATCCCCAAAACCGAGAAAGAATCCGTTGTTTCCTGATGTTCAATTCGTAGTCTATCCTTCAATCCCCTCTTCCTTAAATTGCAGCTCAAATAACCTCTTGTATCTCCCGTTTAAAGCAAGTAATTCCTGATGTCTTCCGCTTTCCATAATTTCCCCGTGGTCCATGACTATGATCTTGTCTGCTTTTTGGATGGTAGCCAGACGGTGTGCAATAATAATGGAAGTCCGTCCTTCAGTCAATTTCTCTGTAGCCCGCCTGATTAAGAGTTCCGATTCCGTATCAATGGATGAGGTTGCCTCATCCAGAATAAGGATACGCGGCTGGTAAACATAGGCACGGATAAATGAGATAAGCTGACGCTGGCCTGCCGAAAGCACCATTCCTCTTTCCTGCACATTGTAATCATACCCACCGGGCAAAGACATGATCAGTTCGTGAGCCCCTACCGCCTTTGCAGCTTCCATTACTTGTTCGAGCGATATATCCGGATTATTCAACGTGATGTTATTGGAGATGGAATCGGAAAACAGGAAAACATCCTGCAGAACGACACCTATATTTCGTCTCAGGGAGGAGAGTTCGTATTCGGTTATATCCTTTCCGTCTATCGAAATCATTCCTTTCTGGAATTCATAAAACCGGTTAAGCAAGTTAATCACGGAAGACTTTCCTGACCCCGTAGAGCCGACCAGAGCAACTGTTTCTCCCGGTTTCACAGAAAAGGAAATCCCTTTGAGTACGTATTCTTCGTCTGTATACGCAAACCAGATGTCTTTATACTCCAATCCGCCTCTGATACCAGAAGCATTCAGACTTCCGCGCGTATCCATGCGATCGTCGTTCTCTATGATCTTGAACACTCTGTCGGAAGCTACTATTCCCATTTGCAAGGTATTGACCCTGTCAGCCATCATCCGTATTGGCCGAAACATCATGTAAATAAGCATTACAAAAAATGTCACTTCGCCATAGTTTATTTTTCCAGCAAACATTTTTATTCCACCATACCAAACGAGAAGTGAAAGGGCCAGGGCCGACAGGATTTCAACAACAGGGAAGAAAACCGAGTACGCAAACACCGCGCGTATGTTTGCATCCCGGTGTGACTCATTAATTTTTCTGAATTTTTCCAGTTCCCGGTCTTCCTGATTAAAGACCTGAACGATCTTCATCCCGGTAATATGTTCCTGAACAAAAGCATTTAAACGGGCTACTTGTGTACGCACATCCTGAAAGGTGGACTTAATTGCATTTTTAAATATATTGGTGGCTAGCAGAAGTAATGGGATAGCCGTAAGAACGATAAGCGCAACCTGCCAGTTCACCCACAACATCACGCCTATATAAACCAGAAGAGTAAGCAAATCTCCGAGAATGACGATGAAGCCCTGAGAAAAAATATCGGCAATGGCCTCTATATCTGATACGACCCGCGTAACAATGGTTCCAAGCGGGGTTCGGTCAAAATAACGCAAGCGAAAATAGGTCACATGCCGGAAGAGATAGGTGCGTATATCCCGGATAATGTTCTGCCCAAGCCAGTTGGCCAAAAATGTATTGACAAACTGAAGCAATGCTTCGGAGACAAGCATGACAACCAATAAAACTGTCATGCGTACAAGACCGGGTTCGTCTCCTTTGAGAATGTAATCATTCACTATTCTCAGAACCAACAAAGGCCTGACCACCGAAAGCATGGAACTGAGGATAGTAGTGAATATTGCCAGATAAAAAACAATCCGGTAAGGTTTCACAAACCGGAACACCTTTTTGAGCTGACTGGCATCAAATATTTTACCGCTAACCGGCCTGGCTGATTGGCTCACGCTTCAAATATGTTAGATGGATAGTTAACGTGAATCAGGTACAATCCTCCGGCCGGAACAGAAATTCCGGCCCCTGAGCGCTTCTTTTCTTCAATAATCCTTCTGAGATCATCCAGAGATATTTTGCCTTTCCCAATATCGAGCATGGTTCCAACAATAGCCCTTACCATGTTCCGTAAAAAGCGATCGGCTTTGATTTGAAAATAAAGGTCATCATCCGATTGTTTCCAGCCCGCTTCCATTATTTTGCAGATATTGGTTTTAACCTGGGTTAGATTCTTGCTGAAACATCCAAAATCAGAATATTCGAAAAGAACTTCGCACGCCTTGTTCATTTGTTCCAAGTCAAGATTTCTTCTCACAACCATTGCCCTGTCCTTCAGAAAAGGGTTTTTCACAAAGCTGATATGATAACAATAGGTTCTGGATAAAGCGTCGAAACGGGCATGTGCATCCGGGATAACCTTAAACAATCTGTGAACAGCAATATCATCAGGAAGAACACAATTGAGGTGGTAGATAAAATCCGGATCACTGAGAAGAGCGGAGTTATCCGAATCGAAATGCAGGTAAAAATCTTTTGCATGAACACCCGTATCCGTGCGACCACAGCCAATGGTGGGGACACTTGAACGCAGCAGCTTCCCCAGGGCTTCATCGAGTACCGATTGTACACTTTGAGCGTTTGCCTGTACCTGCCAGCCATGATAGCGGGTTCCTTTGTAGGAGATTTGAAGAAAATACCTTTGCACGGGTTCGATAGAAGAAAGCCAAAGTTACGGATTAACCACGTAACTCTGTCTAAGGCATACCACCGGTGTTTGGGTTAAGGGAAATGCTTATTTTTGAAGATGCTACGCATAGCTCTTCTATCCGACACTCACAATTATCTGGAACCGGGCCTGCACAAATACCTGGAATCATGTGATCAGATTTGGCATGCAGGAGATATCGGGACTATTTCAATATGTGAAGAACTCCGAAAGATTAAACCGCTTATCGCTGTTTATGGAAATATTGATGGACAGGATGTGAGGAAGGAATATCCGGGTGAAGTGGAATTCATGTGTGAAGGCGTTAAGATTTTTATGACACATATTGGAGGATATCCCGGGCATTATCCATCTACATTAAGAAAGCAACTCGAAGAAAAAAAACCAGGATTGTTCATTTGCGGACATTCTCATATTCTTCGTGTGATTTATGATAAGGAGCATCAACTGCTTCACATCAATCCAGGAGCAGCTGGAATACATGGGTTTCACCAGGTAAAGACGCTGGTGCGTTTCAGTATTTTGGATTCCGAAATTAAAGACCTGGAAGTCATAGAATTGGGTAAGCGCTAGAGCCAGTATCTTGGTCTCCCGGGAGGAAGGATAAACCTTCAAAATTATTTGGAATTCAAATATTATTCGTAATATTGCAACACAAGTCTCAATTGAAGGGCCGGATTTGACAGGGTTGATGACATCAAAAACTTACTTTGCGAACCACCTCCCCAACCTTTTATTCTAATCTTCTTATAGAAAAAGCCCAGATTATTCCTCATTAACATCTTCTTCAACCTTAATACAATTCTTAATACATGTACGACATTATTGAACTGAATGGCAAGCTTGTTGGCGAGCTTAGGGACATTGCAAAACAAATGAACATCCCCAAGTTTGAGGCCCTCAAAAAGCAGGAACTCATATACAAAATCCTGGATCAGCAGGCCATAAGTCCTTCTACAAAACCCGGTGTCAACCATAAGCACGACGCTGAAAAGCCTAAAAGGACGCGCAAAATACGTTTGGAAAATGCAGAACCGGACGATGAACCGGACGAAAACCCATCACTTTTCGCTGCTCCAGAAGTACAGGAAACTCCGGCAGCTGTTGTCACAGAGAATCCGGTTCAGGTCCAAGAGCCTGTATCTGTTGCACCGGTAGCATCAGAAAACCCTGTCTCCACTATTCACGAGTTGGGCCCTGAGCAAAGAAAAGAACACGACGAGCACGAGAAAAACGAGTTTCAAAACCGGCAGAAATATCCGGAAAGAAGAACCCCGGAAGTTCAGTTCAACTTCGATGGTATTGTTTCCAGTGAAGGGGTTCTTGAAATAATGCCAGACGGGTATGGCTTCCTCCGCTCTGCCGACTATAACTACCTGAATTCACCTGATGACATTTATGTTTCCCAGTCACAGATCAAACTCTTCGGACTAAAAACCGGAGACAATGTTTGTGGCACCATTCGTCCTCCAAAGGAAGGAGAGAAATACTTTCCTTTGATCAAAGTAGAGAAAATCAACGGAAGAGACCCCTCTTACATTCGCGACAGGGTTCCGTTTGACCATTTAACTCCTCTTTTCCCATACGAAAAACTGACACTTACAGGACACAGCAAAAGCAGCCTCTCCACTCGTATTGTGGATTTGTTTACTCCAATCGGAAAAGGTCAGCGTGGCCTTATCGTCGCCCAGCCAAAAACCGGTAAAACAAACCTGCTGAAAGAAATTGCAAACGCCATAGCCGAAAACCATCCGGAAGTATACCTAATTATCCTCTTAGTGGATGAAAGGCCGGAAGAGGTCACAGACATGGCCAGAAGCGTTAAAGCGGAGGTAATATCCTCCACCTTTGACGAGCCTGCTGAACGACATGTTAAAATCGCAAACATTGTCCTGGAAAAAGCCAAACGGATGGTCGAATGCGGCCACGATGTTGTTATCCTGTTAGATTCCATCACTCGTCTGGCCAGAGCATATAATACCGTATCCCCGGCCTCTGGAAAAGTACTTTCAGGAGGTGTGGATGCGAATGCTCTTCATAAACCCAAACGATTCTTCGGTGCCGCCCGTAAAATTGAAGATGGGGGCTCTCTTACAATACTGGCCACTGCCCTTACAGATACCGGTTCCAAAATGGATGATGTTATTTTCGAGGAGTTCAAGGGTACAGGCAATATGGAGCTTCAGCTCGACCGAAAACTTAGTAACAAACGTATTTTCCCCGCAATTGACCTTGTTTCGTCCAGCACTCGCCGGGATGACCTCCTGGTAGAAAAAGACGTCCTTCAACGCCTTTGGGTGCTTCGAAATCACCTCGCCGACATGAACGAACTAGAAGCCATGGAATTCCTGCTCCGTCAGATGCGTAATACCGCCACAAACGAAGAGTTCCTTATCTCCATGAATAAATAATTCATCCTGAAGTAATCATGCCAAATACATGATACTTCAGGATTTTATTTTTCCTATGAAAATTTCAGTGAAGTATGGCTTTTATACTGCGACTGTAGTCGTAAGCTGGATGTTACTTGGCTATTTCTTCAATCTGGAAAATACTTTTGGCAGAAATGCCGGAATGTTGGGACTGATCTTTTATGCCATCGGTATCTTTTTCAGTATCAAACACACTTTCGAAAAGGAAATGACAACAAGACCGGCAGATCCCAGACTTCTCCTTAAGGCAGGATTAATCACTTCCCTCTTTGTTTCCCTGTCCTATTGTATTTTCATTTTCGTAATCACAGAGTTAATAGGAAAAGTAAATGCTCCGGTTGGAAATAAGGTTATGGGGCTTCTTAGCCTCTTCATCATGAATCTTCTTGCCGGTGGCCTTTTCTCCGTTATTCTTGCCTTTTATTACTCCCGGAAGGCAGATTAATCTTCCTTCAGACTTTCCGCTAATAGTTTTATATCCATCCCGTCAAAGTTCCCGGAACTCATCATCAACAGATTTGATTCCTTCCAGGATTTAGCGTGTAACAAAGAGGAAAGTTCCGCTGAACTCGTCAACACTTTCAGATTATTTCCACCAAAGGCTTCTTTCACCTGTTCTACTGATAGGGCTTCCAGTTTTTTGTGCTCAATTGTGTGGGGATTGTAATATACATAAGCTTCATCAGCCAGGGACATACTTTCCTTATATTCGGAAAGAAATTCCGGATTCAGACTGCTGAATGTATGAAGCTCCATACAAGCGATCAACCTTCTTCCGGGAAACTGCTTTTTTACCGCTGCTGTTGTAGCCTTTAATTTGGAAGGAGAGTGAGCAAAATCCTTATAGACGTTAAAAGTCTTCCCTCTTCCAACTACTTCCAATCTTCGGGCAGCGCCTTTAAAAGTGCTTATAAAACGATAAAAGTCAGGATCGCTTACTCCTACGCAATTGCAAACCAGACGGGCTCCGTTTAGATTCATCAGATTGTGTTCACCGAATATCAGAAGAGGATAGCGATGTCCTGTAAGAGGATCTTGGAGAATGGTTACACCCTTTTCTATTACGTAACCTGGAATACCGTAGGGAAAAAGATGGACGTCTTGCCGTGCATCGGATGCCACGGAGTTTACTTCCTTGTCTTCATTGCAAAATATAAGACTACCCCCTTGTTCTATCAATTTTACAAATATGCGGAACTGCTCCACATAATTTTCAAAAGTTGGAAACACGTTGATATGATCCCAAGCTATGCCACTGAGAATAGCAATATTCGGATGATATAGATGAAACTTGGGTCTTCTGTCGATTGGAGAAGATAGATATTCATCGCCTTCAATAACCATAATCTTGGCATCATGAGTAAGCTTAACCATGGTACTAAATCCTTCCAGCTGCGCACCCACGAGATAATCACAATCAATACCGGCCGCATGCAGCACGTGAATAATCATGGCAGTAATAGTCGTTTTGCCATGACTTCCACCCACCACGATGCGGATTTTTTTCTTTGACTGCTCGTAAATATATTCAGGATAAGAGTATATCTTAAGACCTAGCTCGGATGCCTTAACCAATTCCGGATTATCAGCCCTGGCATGCATTCCCAGAATTACGGCATCAATCTCTGCATCTAGTTTTTCAGGAAACCAACCTGCAACCGGAGGAAGGATATCATTTGCTTCCAACCGGCTGCGGCTGGGTTCCACGATTTCATCATCCGAGCCTGTAACCGAAAACCCTTTGAGATGCATGGCAATGGCCAGATTATGCATCGCACTTCCTCCGATGGCAATAAAATGAATTTTCATGATTTCTAATATTTGAAATTCCTTACCCTCAAACATACGTAAGTGCCCCCTTCTTCCCAGCTTCAACGGATAATAGTTTTAAACAGACTTTTGTTACTTTAGATGTAAATTAAAACCAGCATAAGGATTTAGAACCAGTAACCTCCAGATATTTTTTTATTATCTTCGCTACCTTCCCTGCCAATGGATACCACAAAGGGACAACCAATAACTTATTACAATGCAAACAAAAAGAATTCTTAGCTACCTGCTTACACTACCGGGCATTCTCGTGTCCTTAACCTCTTTCAGCCAGACAGCCCCGAAACAGGAAAATAAGATACTCCAACACGACCCTATTGCCAACCACCGCGACTTAAACATCAAACCAGGAAACGATTTCTGGACTTATGCCAACGGAGGTTGGTTTAAAGCTAACCCTATTCCTCCTACCGAAAGCAGCAACGGCATATACCTCACCGTGCAAGACAGCATCAACCACATTGTGCACATGATCTGTAATGATTGCTCTGCGAAACCCGGAGAAAAGGGAACTGTCAGACAAAAGATCGGTGATTTTTATGCCAGTGCCATGGATACTGTTACCAGGGAGAAAGAAAAAATGAAACCTCTGGAGCAGGAATTAAAACAGATAGAGGCCCTCAAAAGCAAACAAGAAATATTAAACGAATGCGCTCATCTGCACACAATCGGTTGCAGCCCCATGTTCTCTTTCTTAATCTCCAGAGACGATAAAATAAGTTCCAAATATGCCGTATTTGTTCAACAGGGCGGACTAGGTTTACCTGACAGGGATTATTATCTCAAAGAAGACAGCAGAACAAAGAAAATTAAAGATGCTTATCTGGAACACATGACCCGCATGTTTGAACTGAGCGGAGACCCTACCCCTGTGGCGAAAACGGAAGCAATGACTGTGATGGAGATCGAAACCAAGCTGGCTAAACTATCACGCACAATGGAAGACCTGAGGGACCCGTATAAAAATTACAATAAAATGTCCCTTGCCGAATTCAATAAATTAACCCCTTCTGTTGACTGGAAGAAGATGCTCAGCTTACTTGGTCTGTCAGTAGTAGATACGGTTATTACAGGACAGCCGGAATTTCTTTCGGGTCTTGACAAATGTCTCGAAGCACAGGTGGATAGCTGGAAGCCTTATTTTAAATGGCAATTGCTCGATCACTTCGCTGAATTCATGGGCAAGGATTTCGAGCTGGAAGATTTTCATTTCAATCATACCGTTATGACAGGCTCCAAGTCTCAGAGACCCAGATGGAAAAGGATGGTTGAACTTACTGAACATATGCTGGGAGAAATCGTTGGCCAGGAATACGTAGCCCATTATGTACCTGCAGATGCCAAAGAGAGACTCAATTCCATGGGAAAAAATATTCTGGCTGTTTATGCAGATCATTTGAAAGGATTGGACTGGATGTCTGAAGCAACTAAGAAAAAAGCCCTTCATAAACTCGATGGGGTGGTTATGAAAATGGGATATCCCGACAAATGGAGAGACCACAGTGCTCTTACAATTAACCGAAATTCACTGGTTGAAAATGTAAGAAATGTATATACATGGCACTATCAGTATATGCTCTCGCATTATGGTAAAGCGGTTGACAGGACGGAATGGCAAATGACACCGGAAACGTACAATGCCTACTATGAACCTACCAATAATGAAATTGTGATTCCGGCTTGTAATTTAATCGTTCCCGGATTCGGGAAAGCTGAACCCGATGACGCCACACTCTATGGTGTAATAGGAGGCTCTACTATGGGTCATGAAATCACACATGGATTTGATGATGAAGGCTGTCAATACGATGAAAAAGGAAATCTGAACAACTGGTGGACCCGCGAAGACAGCATTCAATTTGAGGAAAGAGCCAAAAGACTTGCCGAGCAGTTCAATAATTACGTTGTCCTGGACAGTATGCATATACGCGGCGAAGCCTGCCTGGGAGAAAATATCGCGGATCTGGGTGGAGTGATCATGGGTTACGAGGCTTTCAAAAAAACGGACCAATGGAAAAAACAGATACTCATTAACGGCCTTACCCCGGATCAGCGTTATTTTTTAGCCTATGCTTATTCCTGGATGCAGCAGAAACGAAATGAATCCCTTGCAAAACAAATCATGTCCGATGTACATGCACCGGCTCAGTACCGCACCAATGGCCCGCTTTCCAATATCTCCGCTTTCTACGATGCCTTTAATATAAAACCAGGAGATAAAATGTATCGGGAGGAAAAAGACAGGATAAAAATTTGGTAACCGAATTGTCCCTATCTGAAAAATGAAACTACACGTAATCAATACCGGCTTATTTAAACTTGACGGAGGAGCCATGTTTGGTGTTGTACCTAAATCCATCTGGAGCAAAACGAACCCTCCCGACTCCAATAATATGTGTACCTGGGCTCTCAGGTGCCTGCTGATTGAAGATGGAAAGCGGCTTATTCTTGTGGATAACGGTATAGGCAACAAACAGGATAGTAAATTTCTTGCCCACTACTTTCTTCATGGAAATGACTCTCTTGACAGCTCCCTCGCAGCCAAAGGGTTTCATAGAAGTGATATTACTGATATGTTTCTCACTCACCTTCATTTCGACCATTGCGGAGGAAGTATACAGTACAGCAATGATAGATCAAAATTGGAGATTGCTTACCCAAATGCAAAATACTGGAGTAACCAATCTCATTGGGAATGGGCAACAAAGCCTAATTCAAGGGAAAAGGCGAGCTTTCTTACTGAGAACATACTCCCGATTATGGAAAGCGGGCAACTTAACTGGATAGAGAGGAAAACTTCTCCCGGAGAAGGCTCAGAATTGGGAGAAAATATTTCTATACGTTTTGTCAGTGGACATACGGAATCTATGATGCTACCCGAGATCAGGTATAAAGGAAAGACCGTTGTATTCATGGCAGACCTCTTTCCTTCAATCTATCACATACCCCTTCCCTTCATTATGGCTTATGACACCCGCCCGTTGCTGACTTTAACCGAGAAGGAAGCTTTTCTGAAGAAAGCTGCAGACGAAGAATATGTACTTTTTCTGGAACATGATTCAGAAACAGAATGTTGTACAGTCCAACATACAGACAAAGGGGTGAGGGTAAAAGAAAAAGGTAACTTTTCGGCTTTTTTCAGTTAATAGTCAACCGGGATCACCAAATAGAATGAACACCGTCTCTTCCACACCAATAAACAACCCCTCAGGCCTAATTTCAACAGGGTAAGTATCCACATAGGCGGCCAGACCAGTCTTAGCCCTACCCGTACGTAGATCAAAAGCATAGCGATGAAGCGGACAAACAACCGTTTGCTCCGGTGTGCACCAACCCATTCCTAATGAAAATCCATTGTGGGGACAGCGGTCTGAAACAGCGAAAAAGCCTTCTTCGGTTCTGGCAAGGCATATCTTTTTCTTCCCAACCCAAAGCGTCTCAGTCTTGTATAAAGGTACCTGATCTTCAGCCTCAGACAAAGATCCAAATTGCTTGTACCATCTGGTTTTTTTTTCGAAAAGCTTGAACACGGAAGATCAATTTCTATTTACAGGAAAACCGAGAAGTTTGTCACGAAGAGATTTCTGCTCATCAGTTGCCGAATTGTTCAATTTTATCACATTGGTGTTTTTTTCCACCACCCCTTTGGGCATGGCTTCCACAACCATATTTTCATTCGATCGGCGAATCCCCAATTTTACTTTTTCCCCATTTTTTGCTTTATACACCGGATCCAGCACCAGTTCAAAATTAAAGAGAGTGAGTGGGATATCGTTAACGGAGACAAGAAAGTCGCCTTTTTGGAGACCGAACAGATTTCCGGGATCGGATTTCAGTATCACGAGTTCATCCTTCGACTGATCAACTGCCATCGTGAATTTCCCAAAGGACCAGACTGTATCTGTACTGGATGGATAGTAGTTAATACCTAGCTTATCGAAATACTCTTTGTAAGGCAGCGGTTTATTAGCTGTTAAGTAATCCTCACAAAAGGTTTTCATCTCAGGAAAAGAAACTCGGGCAATTTCATCGAACAAAGAATCGTCCTTGAATGCCTTGGAAGGACCATATGTTTCGGAAAGCTTCATCACCACGTCCTTGAGTCCCATTGTGCCCTTGCTGAGTTCCATCAGTTTTACATCCATAAGGAAAGCAGTTACTGCTCCCCTGTCAAACACATTCATATAAGCATCCCTGTTTATTTTCTTGTTTAAGTTCTTGCTCATCTCCGTGAGAGACACGTTGGGATACGTTGTGGCCCTGTCCATTTTTTCATGAATGATGTCCATGAACTCGTCCTGGGTCATAATTGAATCTTTTACCTGAACCAAATTTGCCAGATATTCTGTCACCCCCTCATAAAGCCATAAGTGTTTCGACTGGGGTACATGTTTGAAGTCAAACTCCTCCAGCTTATCACTGTGAATATTCAGAGGAGTTAGTATGTGCATGAAACAATGAGGAATAAATTGCTTGATCACCCCATCCAGACTATCTGCACGGGCAATTTCAGGAAGAAAGTAAAAGGAACAGTAATTATGCTCCATTGCCCCAAAGCCTCCATATTTGGTAATGGACAGGTTATTGGGTGATGCGAAATACATAATAAATGAGTACTGCTTTAAAGGTAGCCTCCCGAATTCATCCCGTACGGCAGAGGTAAGCATTATTAAGTAATAAGTAAGGGCTTTGGCTTTTACAATCCCGTTTTCTGAGTAAACAGAAATAGAGATGTGGGTACTGTCTATATTGAAACTAGTGGTATCTGGTAGGCAATACATTATCGGATTGTCTTCCAGTTTGGTATAATTCTCCGCAACAAAATAATCTTTTGTGGGTGTCCCTTTTTTTCTGGGTAAAGTCGTTGTACCATAGAGTGAGGCAGGTTTCTGAATCAGCAGTTCATAGGGCATGTCTTTATATCCGTCTATATAGCCGAAGTACCCATAATGATTGATCACGACATTCTGCCCGGCGGCAATATTTGTTCCCCCCGGTTGAAAGACGTAATTAAACTCCTCGTCACTCATGGAAGGGTTAGGCTTTTCCATGTCCCAGCTATCGCTGATGAAATACTCAATCTTACCGATTTCCTCTGAGTTCTTATTTTTGATGACAAAGACATCCTCCCCTTCTTTTTTAATATCCAGTGAGTTCCCTGCTTTGGTGATTACGAGCATATCTGAAATAAAACGGCCGAAATCTTTTTTAAAATAGGAGCCTGGGATAAAAGAGGGCATGATATATCGAATTTCCCTATCGTTTATATGGGGAGGAACAATAGTCACCTTTATCCTGTCATTTGAAATATTGTTCAGGTCCAGAGTGATCAGGTATTTTCCCTGTGCATCAGCAAATACAGCAGCGAAAAGTAAGAAAATAAAAAAAATACTTTTCTGCATTGGGATGATTGGGATCATTTATGCAGGGAAGATAAGGATAATCAGGATATGTTTAGGTCACAAAACCAATGAATTAATCACTTGCGTTGGGCCAAAAAAGCAAGAATATTCTTCTCCACCCGGGCAAGCGTTTCCTCTGCGTTGGGTTTCTGAAATTTTTCCCCCGTGATTTTCTCGTACAGTTCAATGTAGCGGTCTGAGATCCCTGCTATTACCTTGTCTGTCATTTCCGGGATTTGTTGACCTTCTTTACCCTGAAAACCGTTTTCAATCAGCCATTGGCGAACAAATTCCTTGGACAATTGGTGCTGGGGTTCCGATTTGCTTTGGCGTTCCTCATACCCCTCTTTATAAAAATATCTGGATGAATCAGGGGTATGAATTTCGTCAATAAGCATCACGTTCCCGTTCTTTTTCCCAAATTCATATTTCGTATCAACCAGTATTAATCCTCTTGAATCAGCCATTTCCGTGCCCCTCTGAAACAAAGCACGGGTGAAGTGCTCCATCTGTTCATACTCCTTCTTGGAAACCAGACCAGAGCTTAAGATATCTTCCCTGGAAATATCTTCATCATGGCCGACCGAAGCCTTGGTTGTAGGAGTAATGATGGGTTCGGGAAACTTGTCATTTTCTTTAAGCCCTTCCGGCAGGGGAACACCACACAATATTCTCTTTCCGGCCGCATATTCTCTGGCAGCATGACCACTCAAGTACCCCCGGATGACCATTTCAACCGGGAAAGGGTCACAGGCCTGCCCTACTGTCACCACCGGATCAGGGACTTCCATTACCCAGTTTGGAACAATATCGGCTGTAGCAGCCAGAAACTTGGCCGCGATTTGATTAAGTACTTGTCCCTTGTATGGAATGCCTTTGGGAAGCACTACATCAAATGCTGAAATCCTGTCGGTAGCCACCATCACTAAGATCTGAGTACTGAGGGTATAAACGTCTCGTACCTTTCCCTGGTATCTGGTAAGTTGTCCGGGCAACCGAAAGTCAGTGCTGATTAATACATTTTTCATGGAAGTTTGCTTAGGAATTGTCATAGGCTTCGATTATTCGTTTAACGAGTTTGTGACGGATAACGTCATTTGTATCCAGGTACACTACCTCCACACCCTCTATTCCACCTACTGTATTGATTGCAGGTTGGAGACCGGAAGGTTGTTGTTTGGGAAGGTCTATCTGGGTAAGGTCTCCTGTAATAATGAATTTCGCTGACGGCCCCATCCTGGTAAGGAACATTTTCAGTTGAGCACCGGTAGCATTCTGGGCTTCATCCAGTATCACAAAGGAATTATCCAATGTCCTGCCTCTCATAAAAGCCAATGGGGCAATTTCCACAATACGATTTTCAAGATAGTAGTTCAACTTCTCTGCAGGGATCATATCATAAAGTGCGTCATACAAAGGCTGAAGATAAGGGTCCAGTTTTTCCTTTAGGTCGCCAGGCAAAAATCCCAGATTTTCTCCAGCCTCTACAGCAGGTCGGGTCAGGATGATCTTTTTTACTTCCTTATTTTTCAATGCTCGCACCGCAAGTGCAACAGCGGTATATGTTTTACCCGTACCTGCCGGTCCGATCGCAAATACCATATCATTTTTAAGACAACTTTCAACAAGTCTTGCCTGATTTGCAGTTCGAGCTCGGATGGTGAGTCCCCCATTTCCATGAACCAGAATATCGTTCGTTGGAGAAGACGTTTCTTCCTCCTCGTTTCCTTTATTCATAATTCGGTCAATGATTGATTCGGTCAGAGATCCATATCTGGAGTGATGACTGATAAAAGCATTCATGCTTTTTTCAAATCGACGAAGTTCAGACTCCTCTCCAACGATGCGGATCGCCTGACCCCGGGCAATTAACTTAAGTTTAGGGAAATATTTTCGGATCTGATCCAGCTTGGCATCGTTCACTCCGTAAATCTCAACAGGATCAATGGATCGGATATCAATTACTCTTTCTGCCAATGTAATTTGATTTGCGAAATTCTTAATTTTACAACGACAAATTAACGTAATTTAGCGCTAATCCGGTATTAAAATTATCAACAGTTTATTCGCCTGATGCCAATCATAACGCTTACTTCTGATTTCGGTTTGAAAGATCATTATGTTGGAACCGTAAAGGGTTCTATTTATTCTGAACTTCCCGACGCACAGATTGTAGACATTAGCCATCAGATTCCTCCCTGTGATATCCTTCAGGGAGCCTATATCTTCTCCAACGCCTGGCCTCATTTCCCAAAAGGAAGCATTCATATTGTTGCTGTTAACGCTGTCAGTACAGTCGAGCATCCCCATGTCGGTGTTTTTCTGAATGGGCATTATTTTATCGGAAATGATAATGGACTGTTTTCCCTCATCTTTCCAGGTCAACCCGAATTGATTGTTGAAATAAATATCAGGCAAGACAGTAATTTTTTAACATTTCCGACCCGGGATGTTTTTGTAAAGGCTGCTTGTCATATTGCCAGAGGCGGAACCCTGGAAGTTCTCGGAAAACGAAAAGCAAGCCTCACCGAGAGAAGTCGCTTGCACCAGCCTCCTGGAGAACTGAGTATTAGAGGTAATATCATCTATATTGATTCCGTTGGCAATCTGGTAACCGATATTACTCACGCTATTTTTAAGGATACCGGGAAAGGAAGGAACTTTACCATAGAAATTGCCGGCTATAACATTGAGAAAATTGTAAGCAAGTATTCTGACGTCGCGGATGGGGAAATGCTGGCCTTCTTTAATTCCTCCGGATATTTGGAAATTGCCCAAAACAAAGGAAGTGCTGTGAAAGCGTTAAAAAAAACAATGAATGAAAGCATTCGAATTGAGTTCCACACTGACGCGGGTCGTTAAGCTTACGTTTCACAAGACCGAGTCCGGGACGTTTCAAAAAATTTTTTCGGAAAGTAAGGATAAGATCCGGAATTCGGAAGGATGCCTGTATCTTGAATTGTTTCAGGACAAAAACAAGCCCGAAGTGTTCTTTACCTATAGTCAGTGGTTGAGCGAAAAACATCTGGAATCTTACCGTAAGTCCCAACTGTTTCGAGAGACATGGGAAAAAACGAAAGTACTCTTTGCCGAAAAGGCGGAAGCGTGGACACTTCACTCCCTAACCCGTGTCCCCTGAAGCGGGAAAAATTCCAGGAACAAAGGGTTTTTCTCTATTTCAGGATAAGTTTAGTAAATCTTTCAGGAGCCTGGCAAGGACGCTTGGTGGCTGCATCAACAAACACGAGGACAACTTCAGCGGTATTCAGCTTCTCTGCCTTTTCATTAAAGGTCTCAAATTCAAAGTAAATTCTCGCTCCTTCTATTTTAGGGATCAAAGTCCGGATCGTCAGTAATTCATCATAATAGGCAGGCTTGAAAAACTTGACACTATATGAGTATACCGGAAGCAAAAGTCCTTCCTCCTCCACTTCCCGGTAATTAATACCCAACTCCCGGAGAGCTTCTACGCGCGCCACCTCAAAGTATTCGGCATAATTACCATAATAGACATAGCCCATTCGGTCGGTTTCTCCATACCGAACTCGGATTTGCACTTTTCCTTGTACCATAATTCAATATGATTTGATCCGGCTCTCACGGAATAATTTTCGCTTGAAGTTAATTAAAATCAAATACCTGAAAGAAAATATTTTTTTTCTTTTTTCAGGAAGGTTCTGACAGGGCAGATCAGCTAAAATGCTTATCTTGCAAGGGAAGCAGGGGTTTTGGGGTTCCGATCAGCACTTTTTTTTGATTTGAATGGATGTCCAAAATCCCAAAAAAACAAGTCAAGATCAAATTATCTAAAAAGTCAAGTGCCAGCGAAAAATAATTTAATTTTTTTTTGTTGAAAAGTTAGATGCCGGTATTTTTATTTGCATACATTTACAACTCGAAAAAAATCATTTGTTCAACATATAAATCCGAATACCTTGAAAGCAAAATTGGAGAAATCGCATGAAAAAATTTGGGATAACTGTTTATCAATCATTAAAGATAATGTAAGTACACAAAGTTTTAAAACATGGTTTGAGCCAATAAAAGCTGTAAAACTATCTTCCAATGTTTTGACCATCCAGGTACCAAGTCAGTTTTTTTATGAATGGTTAGAAGAGCATTACATCTCCCTTTTGAAAAAAACCATCCGCAAGGAACTCGGTGCAGATGGCAAATTGGAATACTCCATTATTATGGAGAACAATCACAACAGCACTAAACCCTACACGGTTAAAATCCCTACTTCCAATTCAAGGGAGATCAAGAACCCTTCGGTTTCCATGCCGATTGATCTGAACAAAAACACCATTCGCAACCCATTCATTATTCCCGGGTTAAAGAAGGTAAATGTGGAATCTCAGCTAAACCCTAACTATTCCTTCGAAAATTTTGTTGAAGGGGATTGCAACCGTCTCGCCAGATCAGCTGGTTATGCAGTTGCGAACAAACCGGGTGGAACCGCTTTTAACCCGCTTCTCATCTACGGGGGAGTTGGCCTGGGGAAAACCCACTTGGCTCATGCTATCGGAATTGAGATAAAAAGAAACTATCCGGGTAAAACAGTACTATACCTTTCTTCTGAAAAATTTTGTCATCAGTTTATCGATGCAGTCAAAAACAATAATACAAACGATTTTATTCATTTCTATCAGATGATTGACGTCCTCATA
>Ga0207114_1037_pt1 | contig 39768 bp, 29 predicted proteins | sample Alteio_BWMinHeat_70_FD_153560 | JGI IMG/M metagenome (GOLD analysis project Ga0207114, IMG submission 153560) | Enriched cells from forest soil in Barre Woods Harvard Forest LTER site, Petersham, Massachusetts, United States -... | ecosystem: Environmental > Terrestrial > Soil > Temperate forest >... | reverse complement strand
CCGCGGGATCGCTGACATCGCAGGCTTATCACAAGCGCTGGAACCGCGAGAACGAACTCCAGCCGTCGGCCGTTCCGTCTTCGAAGCTGTACGTTGCAACCGTTTGCGCGTGCAGATGGCTGGCGACGAGAAGCGTGAGTACAGCGATAACGCATGAAACAGCGATCCGGTTTCGGGATGAGCCCTGAGCGTAGTTTTCGGCTGAACCAAGCATCGCAATTTCTCCTCTTTTCAGGCGGTCGCTCAACGGGGCAATTGTTTAATTGCTTCCTACTGCGTCTATGCCAGAGATAAATCGCTTTACTAAAGCGACGGAATCGTAGCCGGGGCTACGATTCCGTGTCAAGCTGTTTTTGCGTTTTATTTTGCTTGCCTAAGACAGGGTTCGGCTAGCGAACTACTTCCGCGCGCGAGTCGCACATGGATGAGTAGGCGCTCGCCCTCAGCGTGGATCCGCTGACTGACATTCCTGCTTCATGCCCTAGTACGCTGGCAATGTGTCATAGAGCGGTTGCACAGGCGTAACTGCTGGATCTTCATTCGCCAGCGAAATAGCCAGGATACGAATCTTGCTGTTTGCCGGTAACGTAAGAGTGTTCGTGTGTGGCTGCAATGGTATGCCGTATGCAAAAAGATAACTGTATTCATATGGCTCGTTGAGCCCATCTGGCGTGTGGTGATGTGAGGTGTACCACGCCAGGCTGGCGAGCTTGATGTAGCCCGGGCGGAGTCCCAGATAGTCTTCCGGATATCGCGGAGACCAGTTCGGCGATCCGCGATCGCTCAAGTCCCATGTTGCATGATTGGCCGATACAGCCCAATTTTTGCGCAGCGGAAGGTCTTTTGCAGGGCCATTGGGCCCGGACGGATGCACGGTGACTGTGTCCGGAGCGGGTTTCCAAAGCCGCGTGTCCCATTGACCGATGAAACCGCCCCAATCTTCAACCGTGACCTCAACCGGCCTTTTCCCAATCTCGAAAGTAGCCTTCTGGTCTCCGTCAGACGAAGCAGCGAGGATATAAACCTTGTTGAAGTTGCCGGCAGGCAGCTGAATTGTCTGGCCATGAGCTACGACGGCGTCGGGCTTCGAATCCCCTGCAGGAGCCAGTTTGAAGTTCACGCCACTGAACGTCAGCTCTGCAGGCAGCATCTCGGCTGGTAGAGCATCGCCTTTTGCGTCGAATCCTCCAGTTGATTTCGTATCATCTTCGCTGGCGGCGGCGAGATCGTACTGTAAGGTGACCGGTTGTGACTTGATGTCGTTGAGGCGTGCAGGTGCTGCTCCGAGCTTCAGCGCAAATGTGCGCGGCTGGTATGCGCTGAATGACGTCTGGAGCGCGCCATCGACGACGTTAGCCGAGCCTAGCGGTAATTCCTGGCCATTCACCTCACGCGCTTCAGTAATTGGTGCAGCAAACTTTACCCGAACACTCGGAGCCGCCTTACCGTCCAACTCAACCATGCGCAGGATGACTTCATCGCTCGTCTCGGCTTTCTTGAGAGCAAGTACACGAATGCGCGGATTGTCCACTGTGACTAGCGAAAAGCTTTGGCCGAGCGTGCCGGCGTGCTTTTCGGTTTCGAATGCCATGAGCGGCGAGCTTAACCGATAGGCCTGCCAGTCGGTCTGGCCTTGTCTCCAGTCGTCAGCGTGTCCAGCAATGCCGAAGACGATTTCGTGATGTCCCCAGTCCTGGTTGAGTTGATCAGAATAGCCACGCCTTTCATTGCCCGGCGGAAAACCTGGAGAGCGCAGCAACGTGAGACGGATGGTTTGGTTATCGCGCTTGTCGGAACCATTTTTGAAACCGGTAAGAATCGTCGCGCCGTATGAACCGCTGTCGTCGGTAAGATCGATCCAGTGATGCGAGGCCACTTCAAACTGGCGATCATATGCATTGGGGCGCTGGATGGTTCCAACCTCCCAATTATAGGTAGCCATCTTGTTGCTGGCGGAAAGCGGGAACACGGCTTTGAGATTCGCGGAAAGCGATTTCCAATCAATTGAATTGCTGAACTCCACTCGATTGCCGGCATCTCCTGCTGACAGGCGAACGGTCTGAATAAACTTCGACCCTTCTGCCCCGCGTGCAACTTCAATAGCCACACGCACCGGACCGTTTTCTACAATGCGGATTTTCGCCGGGCCGCTGACATAAGCACGCGGCGCTGCCTGCTCCTGATCGAAGTCCATGTTCCATGCGGGCCATTGGCGCGGCGCGTCATTTGAGATAGCCAAACGAACGGGCGCGGAGAGCAATTCTTTGTTGAGCTTCTTGTCGAAGATGCTGGCTACGTCGCCGTCTTTATTGAGTTCAACTTTGTAGCGGGAATTCTCAAGCGACGATTCTGTCACCTTCAAGTCAGATGAAGGCTTGGGCGATTTCGCGCTTTGCACGTCATATACGGAATATCCAACGGATGGCGTCCTGGCCAGAAACAATACTTTCCCGTTCTCCAGTTGCGCGGGGACTTCATTGCCATCCGGCCCGATTACGCGAACAGCCTTGGGCTGCGAACCGGGAAAAGTGATCGAAGCTTCCACAATATCTTCCCGCTCGATATTTAACGGGTTGTAGACGACTACAGGAACTCCGGCAACCTGCGTGTTCAGCCCTGAGGCTATCGACTGGGTTGCACTGGTCAGCACGCTGGAAAACTGGTTGAGGGCGATCACATCGTCGTTCTGCGCAAACTCATACGAACGAGGGGTTGCGGTGCCCGCTCCGGTATCGTGGAACTGTCCACCCATGACCAGCGTCCATGCGTCGTTAAGCCGTTCCTGCGGGTAGGTGCGTCCACCCATCCACGCGGCGGCTACCGAAGCCTTCTCGGCAGCGTCCGCTAGGAGTTCGTTCTCGCGGTTCCAGCGCTTGTGATAAGCCTGCGATGTCAGCGATCCCGCGGAATGATTGATGAGTTCGAGATCCCCCTTGTATCTCGGCATCTTTGACGTCATCTCTGGCTTGATGTCGAGAAACATCTGGTCGGCGGCAGTGGAGAGAACGCGGACCGGGCCGTCACCAATGCGGACTGGAGAACCGGCTGTACCCTGTGCGGAACTGTCAGCGGAAGGGAGGACGGCCTCGCCTTGCGTCACCATTGCTTCCAGCAGCTTCACTGACTCCTCATCGACAGCACCGCCAATATCGCCTGTGCCGATGTAGTGGTAATCGGCATAGACGCCTGTGGCTTTGCCATCGATGTCGATGCGATTGACCCAGTCTGTCTCCGGCGCAGGCCGACGTATGCTGGCCGGATTCGAATCAGCGACTGGAGCTGGCGGCGGAGTTTTGCTCAGGTCGGAACGGATTCTGCTGCCGTAGCCGCCGGGATTCAGAGCAGCCAGAACGGTTTCGCCATCCGGTCCTTCCCAAAGGCCAACATTAAAGGGAATACCTTCCGGCGTCTGCTCGGGAGAGTCTGGCCCTCCCACTTGAGGAGCAGGCTGCCAGACTGAACTCAGTTTCTGAGTCGAGAAGCCTTTGACACCGGCATGTGCCAGGATCGTAGGCAGAGATGCGGGAAACCCGAAGCAGTCCGGCAGCATGTATTCGGCGCTGGCTTTGCCGAACTCTTTCCGGAAATATGTATTGCCATATAAGACCTGGCGAATGATCGACTCTGCGCTTGGGAGGTTGACGTCGCCTTCTTCCATGGAAGACCCAGCCGGATACCAGTTGCCTGCAGCCACGTACTGCTTCATCTTCGCGTAGTCGTCCGGGAAGTACTCTTTCATCAGGCGATAGCGGTTTGCGCCGGTCCAGTTGAAGACATAGTGAGGGTATTTCGAGATGTAATCGAAGTTCACCCGCATGGTCTTGAGCAGGTATTCGCTAATTGACTGCTGGAAATCCCAGCGCCACTGCGTATCCAGGTGGGCATACGGGACTACGTAAAGTGTTGGTTGCTTCGTTATATCTGGCGACTTCGTGGTTTGTGCCGTGACGCCCGATACGATTGCCGCTCCGGCGATGGCAACCACAAGACCCCTTGAAAAAAATGACATGATTATCCCCAGTTCCGCGAGAAACAGCGTTTGTCTAAAAAGGTATTCATTACTAGGTTGGAATCGATACCATTTTCTGGACACAACAATTTATCTATCTGAAGGGGGGCATTGTCAAGAATCGTCCAGAAAGCCCGTCTTTACCTCCATTAGGCCGTGATATTTCTGACTTATGCGAACTCAGGAAGCAACTGGGAGTTATGCCAGATACGTGGGCGTGGGAATTCACGTCGTAGCGATTGCGTTGATCAGTATTGGCATGCTGCAGCAGCTCGTGATTGCGGAGGCACAGGAAAGGCCGGAGAAACCGGTGTGGTGCGAGCACTTGCCGCGGCCGGAGTACTCGAAGCTGAAACGGGTGCCTACCGCAGACACCTGGTTCGAGGTCTACATTGTCGCCCCGAGCGTGTATGCCATCTACGAGCCCCATCAGTCCGAAGAGACGATTGGATACCTGATCGTGGGGAATGCGCGGGCGCTGTTGTTCGATACGGGGATGGGCATCGGTGACCTGAAGGCGTTGACATTGAAGCTAAGCAAGCTACCCATCATCGTCTTAAACAGCCACACGCATGATGACCACGTGGGAAATAACTGGCAGTTCGATACCGTCTACGGCATGGACACCGAGTTCACGCGACACAACGCGAAGGGTTCGAAGGATGATGCGCAGGCGGAGATTGCGCCGGGCGAGATCTGCGGTTCGCTGCCCATCGGATTCGATCGCGGGGCATACGCGACGCGGCCGTGGAAGGTTACCAAGTGGCTAAATGACGGCGACCGCATCGATCTGGGTGGAAGAACCGTCGAGGTGATAGCCACGCCGGGTCATACGCCGGACGCAATCTGCCTTTTCGATCGCGCCAATGGACTGCTGTTCACGGGTGATACATATTATCCCGGAACGATTTGGCTCTACCGACCGGAGACGGATCTCACGGCCTATGGCAAATCGGTGCAAAGGATAGCTGCCTTGCGGCACCAGGTGAAGATCGTTCTCGGAGCACACAACGTGCCCGTAGCCCCGCCGAGCGTATTGGAGGATCTTGCGGCCGCGTTCGCCAAGGTTCAGGCCGGACAGGTACAACCAAAACCAGCGGGTGTGGGCAAGGTGATCTATCAGGTGGGTACCATCTCGTTTCTGATGCGGCCGCCGACCGATGCTCGATAGCGGAAAATGCTTCTCGTGCGACCGTAAATCACGGTTCCGAAGCATCGCCGGCAATCCGGAAGCTTCGAGCCTTGACTAGCGCTTCTCCGGCGAGCAGATCCTGATACCGTCCGGGCCTTGTTGGAACCACGGAGGTGACGCCGAGCATGCATCATAGCTCGAATCAGGTCGAACGCTGGTTTCACTGGCATTCGACCCGATTCGAGCATCTAAATGTCGCTAAGGATGGTTCTCGAGCGCCGTATTCTTGCATGACACCGGGCTGTTGATGGGATTGCATCTGGCTACTGCTCCATCCGGCAGGCTCACGGAATACCCGGTCCACGTCGAAGGTTCGGATGCGGGGTAATCGGTACTGAGGAGTTGCGCTCCACTGGCCAGAGCCGATTCGCGTTGCGCTGTGCTGTTGCTTCGCGCCTCTTTAGTGTCTGCATCGGTGCGCGTGCGCACAAGGTAGCCCTTGCGGACAAGCGCAGCGATCTCCTCCTGCGTGCCATCGTTCTCTTCGATAAAAGCGCAATCAGGTTCGCCAGGCTGCGCGTTGGTGAAGATGGCCCGACCGCGTAGCGCCGGATGTCCCTCGAGATAGACAGGGCCCACAGGGCGCTGATCCATGAGAAAAACGATCTTGCCCCGCGCTTCATCTAAAGTAGGCCAGCCATTGTTCAGAACGGCCTCTTCAAGCGTTGCGTGGTTCCCGCGAACATCGTCGGGCGTAATCAACTCCCTCGCTGAGAAGACGGAGCGAATCTCGGCGTCGAGGACATCAAAGGTCGCGGCTGTAAATTTCTCGGTTGTTGTCGCGTGGAATTGCGCAGGCAGATCGCTCTGTTTCGTTTCGACCAGAATATAGATGGGCAGGTGACCTGGATGCGCCTGGGACCACTTGCGCACGACCTCCAGGCACGCGGTGAAAGGCTGGCAGGTGCTGCGGTAATCATAGTCCTGCACGTGCATCACTTTGAAGCCGGGTTTCTTCATGATGCCGTCAGAGTCAAAGGGTGGATCGGCGGGAAGGCCTGCCTGCGCGACAAGTTTGGGTCCCAGCGGATCAGCGAAGCGTCCACCTCGGCTATCGGCGTAGACATCCAGTTCGATCTGGCGCACACCTGAATCCAATTGTTGATCGAGAGGCCGGTGCCGATATTCGAATGCCTGGTATCGTTTCGGGTTCTTCTCCATCATCAGCTTTGCTTCACTTGGCGCGATCCCTGCGTGATAGCTGTTATGGGAGCCGATCACCTGAATTTGATTCATCTTTACAGAATCATTTGCAGTTGTTTGCCCTGCAGCGAAAGACTGAACAATGGTGGATAGAGCAGCAATGCATAGAGCAATCGACTTGTTTGTAATCACTAAAATGATCTCCAAGAAAAAGACTCGTTTATCGTCGGACAATTAACTCCGGCAAGCCTGTGCTTGCCGGGTCAGGGTTTCTTTGCTCGAAAGAGTTGATTAAAAGGACAGGCGCAGAGCTAACTGCACTTGCCGGGAGGGATAAGCATTCGCTGCAGTGTAAGTGCCGAAACTTGCACCATCGGTCACTGCAGTGTCCGGATACTGGAAGTTAGTCGAATTCAGGACGTTGAAGGCCTCGATGCGAAACTCCAGGTTCCTATTCTCCGACCATAGTTGCTCGGACTTGTGCAGCGCGAGGGTAAGCTGCGCGAACGCAGGCCCGCTTAGGTCATTGCGTCCCGCATTGCCAAAGTATTGGCTGGGCGACGGAACACTTACCTGGCTCGATAACAATGTACCGCTGAGAGCACCGTTAGTCTTCACATAGTTTGACTTAGGCGCATAGACTGCCTTCGCCGTGCTGACCAGGTTGGGGCGCACCGAGTAAACCTCGCTCGTACTCGACACGACATACTGAGCTGACGGAGTATAGGTCAGGTTGATCGGCAGACCGCTCGTGACCATGTTGATCGCCGTAACTTGCCAGCCTCCCAAGATTGCCTGCTGCCACGCTGGAGCATTCTGCCCGAACATCTTGCCCTTTCCAAAGGGCAGGTCTGCAATGATGGACAACGTATTATTCAATGGCTGGTTATAGCTCGACGGGCCGCGGTCTCCCGCTGGATTGTAAAAGTTGACTAGCGCGCCGTCGCCGCCATACGTCTCCAGATCGGCCGAGGCGTTGTTGATCGCTCTTGACCAGGTAAACGAGTTGATCAGGAAGATTCCGTTGCTGTATCGGTGCTCCAGCTTGGTCTGCAACGAGTTGTAGAGCAGGTACCCCTGGGGCAGCGCCGTCAGAATATTAGTGAAGGTCGGAATAGGCCGCCGCTGCTGCTGCGTAAGGCATCCAATGCCCGAGTTGCAGCTCACAGGTTCGGTCGCGCCCTGGTTGAAGTCGGTCAGAACAGGGATGTGTACTCCGTGGTTGCCGACATAGGAGACCTCAAGCGTTGTGTTCTTCATCAACTCCCGCTGCACGGTTAAGTGAAATGCCTGCACGTACGCCGCCTCGAAGCTCTTCGGGATGTACCGCGTCTGCGCTGCCAGTGTCGAGAAATTCTGCGCCGAGGCAAAGTTCGTCTCATAGCCGGACTGCGTGGTGCGGAAACACGTGGCGGGGTTTTCGGTCGGCGATGTGCACGGCTGCTGGGTGGCACCACTTATCTGGTAGGGCGGGGTCTGGTTGATCGTCGCATCCACGATGTATGGGCCGTTGTAACCGAGTGTGCTCTCACCCCCAAAACGGAAGTAATGCATAAATCCGATGCCATAGCCGCCCCGTAGAACGGTCTTGGAATTCACCTGGTAGGCAAAGCCGAAGCGCGGTGCCAGGTCCTTCTTGTCGATATTGATGAGCGACCGGTTGTACAACGACCCGCCGGTCGCCTGTACGAGCGTATTAGTCGTCGGGTCAAAGTTCGCCAGATGGTTGTTCTGCTCCCAGTTCGGCGTCACCAACTCATAGCGCAGCCCCATGTTGAGTGTGAGCTTGTCGTTGAATTTGAAGTCATCCTGGAAATAGCCCATGTACCAGCGGCGCTCGTAGTTAATGGTCGCCAGGTTGTTTAGCTGATAGCTGTTACGCGCTCCAACCAGAAAGTCCGCAAGGTTGTATGCCTGGATATGTGCGGCATCGGTCGCGTTGGTTGCTGTAGTGCGGCTAAACTGCCCCCGTAGAAGTCTTCGCCGAACTGCGGGTGGAAGTCCGAGATGGCCATGTTGAAATAGCCGTATTCGCCTCCCATCTTTAAGCTGTGGCGGCCTTTCACAATGCTGTAGTTTACTTTGGGATTGGCATCGTAGGGATTGGTAAATTGTGGATTCGTCGTCTGCCGTCCGAACTGTGAAAAGCCAGTGACAGCCTGGCTATTGAGACCACCGGTGACGGTCGGATCAGTCGGAATGTTCGGAATGTTGAAGTCAGCTAGCAGGTTGTCGGCCCCGATATTGACGGGCGCCTTACCGCTCTTCGTCCACGTAAGCCCCAGCCGGAGCTGCAGAATGGAATTGGGCGTAGGGGTGAAGTTATAGCCGCCGGCAATCTGCCGCGTGTACGCGTACAGCGTTCCGTTGCTGTTTCCTCCAGCCAGCCCGGGAATGTTCGGCGCCAGGAAGTAGACCCACGAGCCCTGGCTGTAGCGCGCAAAGGCCGTCGACCGCGGACTGATGTAGGCATCCATGCGGCCATCGCCCTTGTTCACATTCTCCGTGTTGGCTGGAGTCGAGACGAAATTGCTTCCGCCCGCGGCGACGTTTGTGTTCGGCGTCGCGTCCGTCTGCAGGATACTTAACACCCGGGATGCGAATGGACTCTGGTCGGCGATGGGGATCATGCCGTTTGGGTACTGCTTGCCCGTGATCGGATTCTGCAGGGGAATCGGGTTTCCTTTCGCATCTGTAAAAATTCCTTGCGCCTGTGCAGCGGTCGGAACCACAGCCGTCTGAATGGAGTGGTCAACGTGACGCAGACCTTCATAATCGCAAAAGAAAAAGAGCTTGTCCCGCTTGATCGGACCACCCAACGTACCACCGAACTGGTTCTGCACCAGCGTCGGCTTCACGCCGGTACCGATGAACGGACCATATGCGTTCAACACCGTGTTTCGGAGATAGTTATAGGCAACGCCGTGAAATTGGTTGGTGCCGCTGAGGATCGTCGCGTTGATGATGGCGCCGCCGGCCCTGCCATACTCGGCACTGTAGTTATCCGTCTCAACCTTGAACTCCTGGACAGCGTCAGGCGAAGGAATGATCGCCTCGTTCGAATAGCCCTGGTTCGCACTCTGGTACGCATTGTTGTCGATTCCGTCCAACTGGAAGTTGTTCACCATCGAATTCAGGCCGTTGACGTTGTAGGAGGCGTCGCGGCTGGGCAGTGAGAGCACTTCGAGCAGCGACTCGCGCACACCCGGAACGAGCGTCGAAAGATCGGCGTAGGAGCGTCCGTTGAGCGGTAGATTCACCGTCTCTCGGGACCCCACAGTTTCGCCGCGGTCGCTGGTATCGGTCTCAAGTTGGCTCGCGGCCCCCGACACCGTAACCGTCTGTGTGTTCCCACCCAGTTTCAGCACGATCGAAACACGCTGCCTGGCCCCCACCGTGACCGTGAACCGATCTGTCTGGGACGTCTCAAAACCGGGTGCGGCTACCGTAATTGAGTAGTCGCCTGGCAATACGTTCGTGAATTCGTAATTACCAATCCCGTCTGTCTGTCGGGTGACGCTGACGCCCTTGGTCAAATCCAACAACTGAACTGTGGCCGACGGCACACCAGCTCCTGTCGGATCATTGATGGTTCCAAGCACGCTTGCGGAGTCAAACTGAGCCTGGGCGAACGGATGGCTCAGCAGGAGAATCGCGAACACTGCAACGAATGCACGCGCAGAATTCCAAACAATCTGAGGGAAAAGGGCGGGCGGATTGGGGTGTCCTGAATAATTATGGTTGCGTGACATGACTGCTTGTTCCTCGCTCCGGCATGCGGTGTGAAAATCGCATGCTAGGCGAACTCTAGCGATTGGCGTTTCGGTCCGCGCAGTCAATTCGCAGCAGCAGCCGTGTTAAACGGGCTAAACCATTCCCGATGTCTCATTTACCTCTCTTTAACGATGCAAATCCCGGGAGCTTTTTATCATTGTTAAATGGTCTCCACACGAGAATAGAGTCTCTGAATGCCGTTTATCGGCTGTTCATCTTTAGGGTGTGTACTAAGAATCAGATTTCCCCTGTCTGAAATGAATGAAAGCGCCCCCCATATTGAGCCTCATCCCGCGATCTCGGAAGACCCCCGATGGGAACTGGTGGAGCGAATCGTCGCGTCCCCCTCTTTCGTAAAGTCTCCGCGCCTGTGCAGCATACTTCTCTTTGTCTGCGAGCTTTCACTCTCTGGACGCAACGATGAGATCAATGAGCTGAATATCGGCGCGACAGTCTTTGGAAGAGCTCAGAATTACGACCCCTCAGTAGATGGAATTGTCCGCTCCCATGCCAGCCGGCTGCGTCAACGATTGGAGCAGTACTTCAACGAGGAAGGCGCACACGAAACAACTCGCCTATCGATTCCAAAGGGTGGCTATGTCCCCGTGTTCCAGCAGAAGACGCCGTCTTGGTCGGCGGAAGAAATGGAACCAGCGGCCTTCTTTGCAACTGCCGATCATGCTGCCTCGATCCGAGAGAGCCCGGTTTCAAGCAGCGAACGCCTGAATCGCCGGGCGCTCTGGATCTTGAGCGTGGCGCTCGTATTGGCTTGCGCCTGTATTGTCTATCTGCTGGCCGCTACTCGCCTCCACCCAGGCAATCCGCAGAATCAAGCGGCAAGGCACCCGTTTTGGAAAAGCTTCTTTTCCGTGGACCATCCCACGCTCGTGGTTTGCTCTGACACCGGCCTGACGATTCTCGAAAATCTCACAGGGAGTGAGGTTAGTCTGGCTGCTTATCTCGACGGCGATTACCGGACCCATGTGGCTACAACTGTGGGAGCCACCCCTCAGACTGCCCAGATCCTGGCCGATCATCGCTACACCTCGATTGTGGATACAGAAATCGTATCCCGCCTCTATCGCATTGCCGGCGTCTCTGCCAACGGAATACAGGTTCGGTACTCGCGCGACGTCCGCCCCAATGATCTGAAAAGCGGCTCGGTCATTCTATTGGGAACCCAGGAAGGCACACCATGGATCGAGCTATTCGAAGATAAGATGAACTTCCTCGTGCGGCACAATCATCAATGGGGATCATTCTCCGTACTCAATCGCGCGCCGCGCGACAAGGAGCTGGCCCGCTATGACTCGATCCGGTCGGACCCTGCGCACAAAATATATGGGATAGTCGCCCTCCGGCCTAACTTGGGCGGCTCCGGACAAATCCTGATCCTCGAAGGTACGTCTATGGCAGGCACAGAATCCGCTGCGGACTTTGTCTTTGACGACACCCGCTTCCTGCCTTTTCTCGACAAGATTCGAAGGTCAAACGGTTCCCTGCCGTATTTCGAACTGCTGCTGCAATCCAACAACATGAACGGCAACGCATCCCACTCCGAAGTCGTCGGCTACCGGACATCCTCCGATTGAACGGGCTCTCTGAAACAAGAGGGCGCAGGGGAGTTTTGCGGTTATCAAGCCTCATCGGACTATCATGATCCATGCGTTTCTTATGACCCACGATAATTCTCAGTTCCAAAATACGGTACTTGTGGTTGGGTGTTCAGACTCGTCGGTGACGAGTGTGGTGTCGACAGTTCTGTCCTCATGGAAGCTGGAGTGCGCGCGGGATAACGATGAAGCGCTCGCACTGGTGGAGAAGTCCGCTTTCGACCTTGTTATCGCCGACCAGGCTAGTTCAGGCAGGGAAGATGTAGAACTGCTTCGAAAGGTACGGCTGGTCAGGCCACATACTCGTTTCATCATTGTTGCGGATAGGAGTACGCCTGCGGACGTGATTGCCGCGATCCGTGCGGGAGCTTTCAGTTATTTTACAAAGCCGCTTTCGACACAGGCTATGGAGGAAGTGCTGCAACTGGCGATCGAGAGTCCTGCCTGGGATGAGGGGATTGAAATGCTGTCCGGGACGGATGCGTGGATACGTCTTTCGCTGCGCTGTGACGTAGCCACGGCCAATCGCCTGCAGCAGTTCGTACGCGAGTTTCTGAATTTGCCCGAACCTGATCAAGATAAAGTGGCGATAGCGAGCAGAGAAATGATGCTCAACGCGATGGAGCATGGCGGGAAGTTTGATCCGGAGCGGCGTATCGAGATTGCCTATCTCCGCGCGCGTCATGTGGTGCTCATCCGCATTAAAGATCCGGGCGAAGGATTCTCTTTAGCGGACAATCTCGATACAGCTGCGAATAATCCGCAGGATGATCCTTTGCGTCACCAGAGGCACCGCGAGGCGCAGGGGCTTCGTCCGGGTGGATATGGAATTTTGCTGGCCAAGGATCTGGTCGATGAGTTGTTTTATGGAGAAAAAGGGAATGACGTGCTGCTCATCAAATACATCAATGATGAGCGTAGAGGTTCGGCTTCTCCACCGCTTTGAACACAGCCATGTGGCCTCCATGCAACAAGACCATTATGCTCTCTTCGATTTCGAGTTACTTCTGGGTAGCTAGTGGCTCGCCAAACGCTCCACCTCGTTTAACGACGCGGAGCTAACACAGCTGGCGGTTGCAGGTTTCATTCGTCAGACAAGCACTGCTTGAACCGGACGGCGGGGGCTCGCGTGCGCTGACAGGGTGGGATAGCCCATATAGAAAACAAAGGTTGGCTGCCACGTGGGATCACCGGTGATTTCGTTAAGCAAGGCGATGCGGGTAGGTGGTTTGCCCAAAGCACGCTCATGGTCCACCATTTCCACTGCCTCGTTACAGGGACGCGCGGCTAGACCACGGGCGGCCGCTAAAAGGTGGGCGCGCTGCCAGATTCGGCCTGCCTGCAAACACTGCTCCTGCTCGTAGCGGTCGCGCACGGCGATAAATCCGATCAGCGGCGCGCTGAGCATCAGACTCAAATAGCCATTCTTCTCGCTATGCGAGCCGGCCCATCGCAACATTCCTGGTGTCATCATTTTGACAACCGCGTTGGCGATGGAAGGCAGGCCGAATGCGTCAGTAGTCAGGCCGTCGCGATCTTCCTGCACGGAACTCCATTTCATCCGGACCCAGCGTTCACTGCCACGCCGGACGTCGGGATCGGAATAGATTTCCGTGTTCGCGGCTGAACTTACTTCAGCGATCCTTTTTCGATCGGCTTCGGCGGTGAACAAAAACAGCTTCACATCCGTGTCGTCGCCCGGTAGGCCGCCGAGCGCTTCCAGGAAACCTGGCGGGATCGGCTTATGCGGATCGTAAGGACCGCGATTGGTGTGGCGACGCGGAATGGCATTATACAGTTCACTCTCATCACGTTTTCCAGACGCGAGATCTACGCGGGCCACGAGCCGTGGTCTGGGATCGGCAGGAATCCCCTCAAGCTTTCCTTGTTGGAGCGTCGCAATGGCCGCGTACCCGTTGGCAGGCGCGGCGAGCATCAGGTTCTCCAGCGCGCAACCGATGCCAATATGTTCTTCGCGGAGATAAGGATCGAGTGCGCCGACGTTCCTCTGGGTATCGATGTGCAGCTCGATCGAAGAATCGTTGACCTTGAACAGCCAGGGTTGGGTGTTGTGCGGGCTGGCGGCGAGAATGGCGGCGCGTACCAGGGCGAGCGGACCGTCGTTTGTGTCGCGCCAGTTTTTCCAGGGCTCGTATGCCGGTCCTTCACCGACGCTGAAGACGCCCTGATCGTAGGCGCGCCAGACACCGCCGCCCACGACAACGACTGTGACAACTCCTGCGCCCCTGAGGAACGATCTACGCTTCACGGACCACCTCGCTGAGCCTTCTCCTGCGAACCACAGCTTCACTCAAGCTATACGTTCGGCCTTGACATACCGTTCCCGTTTTCAATATCCAATGCTCGCGACTAAGCCTCAAGAAAAAGGACCAGTGGCTCTGAGAAAAGAGTCACTGGTCCAACGCTGCCAGAACAGTTTGAAGTCAAAACCTATGGTGTTGGAACCGTCACAGTCACGCTATTCGACGGACCGCTTTGCGCGCCACTGGAATCGACGCTTTCAATGTAGTAGGAATAAAGCGTTCCACTCTGGACTGAACTGTCCACGTAGGACATCTGCGCAGTAGAGGACAGCATTTGATACGAACTACTGCTGCCCGATGACCGGTAAATGTTGTAACTGGTCACCTGAACCGGCGAGTTGCTGGGTGCCTGCCAGGCGAGATTTACGACATGCGAACCTGTGCCGCTCAAACTGATTATAGAAGTCGGGTTTGTTGGCGAGGTGCTGTTGATCGTCAGCTCGCCTGTCACAGCGCCGCCGGCTGTGGGCGCAAACTGGATATTGAGCGTCACCGCCTGATTGGGACTCAGCGTTAAAGGAAAGGTCGCCCCAGAGACTGTGAAGCCCGCGCCGCTGATTGTGGTCGAGTTAATTGTCACCGGCGCCGTGCCGCTCGCCGTGAGCGTTACCGGCAGCGTCTCGCTCGAACCTTTAACCACATCGCCGAAAGCCAGACTGGTCGTGCTCACGGTCAACGTCCCCACGTCGCTGGGTGCGAAGTAGCCGGACAGGTCGAGGATAAGGTTCGTGGAGTTAGAGGAATAGGCATTGACGCTTCCGTCCGTCGTCGGCACGATGGCCATGTTCGACATGATCGCTCCGTCGGCTGCGCTCAACGTCGATACCACGGGCTGCGTTTGTCCATCGGGCCAGAGGGTCAGGTAATTCAGTCCACCGTCAGGCACAGCAGTCGCGTTAAAGACGTATGCCTCCGCCGTCGACGGCGGAGCGCACGTGCTGCCCTCGACATTTACCTTCAGGACTCCGCTGAAAGCTCCCGCGCCACTGCGTGTATCAATCACCCTGCAGGGAGTGACCGTATAGAGTGACAGCCCTCCTGTTACCGGCGGCGCGAAATAGCCATCAATGTCAAGAACCACATCCGAGGCGTTGGTCACATGCACGGAAATCTCGCCGCTGGTTCCGGCGGGTACAATTGCCGCGTTGGCGACCTCCTCGCCCGTGGGGGAGTTCAGCGTCGAAACTAGGGGCCGCGTCCCTCCAGTAGGCCACGTGGTCAGATACTGCAAGTCGCCCTGGGGCACCGCAGTCACGTTCAGCGAATATGCCTGCGCGGTTGAGGGAATGCCACAGCTGCTGGATTGCACCGGGAAGGCTCGGCTGGTCCCAGCACTCAACGTCGGCCCGCCCAGAGGCCCGGTTGCATTGCGCGTGTCTGCGACGCGGCACTGGGTGAGTGGATAGAAGGCCAGGGCCGACGTTGTCCCTGAGGGCACAAAATAGCCGTTGATGTCGAGGACCACCTGAGTCGGGTCGGTCACATATACGTCGACTCCGCCGTTTGTGCCGGCGGGGACGATCACGGCATTGCCCTTGACTCGCCCATCGGAGTTGAGTGTGGAGATTGGAGGCTGACTTTGTCCAGTAGGCCACACTGTCAGGTATCCAAGTGGGCCGCTCGGTACCACGGTGACGTTGAGCGAATAGGCCACAGCTGTCGAAGGAATGCTGCAGGCGCTCTGTGGGATGTTGAATTCACGCGTGCTTCCGGCGCTCATTTCCGGTCCGCCAAACGGCCCAGTTGAATTGCGCGTGTCTGCGACGCGGCATGGGGACACGGGAATGAACTGCAGCGCTGTGGATGGCTGGGGGGATGTTTGTGCATGTGAGGTGAAAGGAGTGAACAGCATTGCTGCGAAGAGAAAGAGGCAACCTATCCTGGTCGAGACGTGTCGAGGCATCGACGTTGTCCACAATGGGAGATATTCACTTCGGTTGCGCATGATGGGGGAGGTTGTAATCATGAGCTTTATCCTTTTTGTCTTTGGGGCAAAATATGGCTGGTGAGTGGCCAGGTTAGAGGAGGACACTTCGGACGTTGGCTGCAGACAGCAACCTTTGCCCGGCAACGGTTAGCGATCAGCCGTTGGGATGTGTCTTAGTTGGTGGGGTGATGGGTGATCGCTGGATCGGCGGACTTCGGTATCTTCCAGGTTGGAGGGGGGGAGGTTGGTTTACCATGCTTCCATGTTCGCATGACTGCGGACTCAGTCGTTGCTCGCATTTCGACCATTCACAAGGTAGCAATTCAGGGCCCAAAACGGAGAGTTACGACACAAACAAGGACACAAACGTAGGCAAGAGAGATGAGGGGAATGCCGCAAGTTACTGATTTTATGGTGGAGCTAAGCGGGATCGAACCGCTGACCTCCTCGTTGCGAACGAGGCGCTCTCCCAGCTGAGCTATAGCCCCACTTCGGGCGGGAACCACTTAGAACAGTTTAACAGCGCGGTCTGGATTCGCAAAATTTTCACACATGCTCGTTCGCCCGCTCCATCCCGCTACGAATCGAGCGCCCAAGCGCATCGAGGAGACCCTCTATCTGCTGCCCTGGAACCTGCCCCTGGGCCAGATCTGCAGAGCCACCGCCGCGCAACCCCAGAGCAGCCAGAGCTTCTTTTAAAAGATTGCCTGCGTGAAATTCCAGATCGCCGCTTCGCACAAGCACCACCAGCGCTGGGTCCCGATGTGTCGACACCAGCAAACCAACCGTCTGCGGCACAGATGCGGCCAACCGCGAGGCTAATAGCTTCACATACTCTGCATCACGATCAGCAAAAACTCTTCGCACCACGCGGAGATGATCGACAATCTGCTCTTCTATCGCCAGCCTGATTGCGTGATACGTCGCGAGTTCCTCGCGTAGCTTATGCCCTTCCTTCGCGCCCGCTTTCGCATCCGCGAGAATGCGCTCAATTCCGGCTGGCACCTCGGTCCGAGCCATGGAAAGCAGAGAAGCGCCGCGCGTCAGAGCCGTGAAATCCGCTCGCGCTGCGGCTACAGCGCGCAATCCACAGACAAACTCAATCCGCATGCCCTGACGAACCCGTTCCACCCCGCGAACCAGCAAACCGCCAATCTGCCCCGTCCCACGCACATGCGTTCCACCGCATGCGTTCAGATCATAGTCGGCAATCTCGATCAGGCGTATCGTTCCCTCACGCTCGGGCAGTTTGCGCAACGTGCCTGCGGCAAGCAAGCTATCTGCTTCAGCTCGATCCACTATGCGCATCGTAACGGCTCGATCTTCAGCAATCAGTTCATTCGCGATATGCTCCACTCGCTCCAGGCTGTGATGAGCGAGCGCCTCGACTGCGATATCTATGGTTGACGATGCTTCGCCTAAATGAAATGACACGGTAGGCGCATGCAGCTCCCGTGCAAAGACGGCAGACAACAGATGCTGGCCCGAGTGCTGCTGGATGTGATCCAACCTGCGCGTCCAGTCAATCTCACCCCTGACTTCAGTCCCAGCGAGCAGTGGTTTTAACGTGTGATGCCAAACCTCGCCATGCTCGTCTTCCTCTACGCCCACAACAGGAATCTCAAGCACAGCGCCACTGCGCGCCGTAGCTGTCAACACGCCAAGATCGTGCGGCTGGCCTCCGCTTGTGGGATAGAAGGCTGTGCGATCGAGCGCGACTTGCCAGACAGATTGCCCGTCCGTCCGCGAAAGCTCACGAATGTCCGAAATACGTGAAGAGAAGCTCTTCAAAAACGAATCAGAATAATAAAGCCGTTCAGTCATAGGCAGGCAAGTCACTCGAAAGAGATAGTTTATTGAATTATCCTCCAACCAGTGCGCTTCTTCCCTTTCCTGCCTCGATTCTTCTGGCCAGATTTTCGATTTTCATGAAGACTTTTACCGCCAATCGGCGTTTGATGGAGCAGTCCTTATGTTTTCACGCCGCATCATTACCGGTTTCATGGTTTCCATTCTCGCGCTTCCTTGCGTCACCGCTCGCGCACAACAAGACGACTACTGGATTCCCCGCAACATGGATGCAGTAAGCCAGCACGCATCTTTCCGCACCGACTTCACCTTCGACCGCACCATGCTGGCCCTGGCTAACAACTTTATCGAGGATGAAGATACGCGCCGCGTTGTCGCCAAACTGAACGGCATTTCCGTGCATTGTTACAAATTCTCTGTGCCCGGACTCTACGATCCCGGCAATCTCGAAGCTGTCCGCCGGCAGTATCATGATCACGGCTGGAAGCATTTGGTCACAGCGCAATCCGCTCATGACCCTACGAACATAGGCCGCACCGATGTGTGGATACGCTTCGAGCATGCCAACGTCGAGGGTGCAGTGGTGATGCTCGCCAGCCCCACCAACATCAACCTCATCGCCATCAACGGCACAATCAGCCCGCTTGATTTGCTGCATCTACGCGGACATTTCGGCATCCCAAGATTTTCCGGCGATCATCTGGTCGAACAGAACAATTAAGATATTTTGCTGCAAATCGAATATTTTTAGAGGCGTGCCTGTTCACGATTCGATAGGTCTGTCACCGATGGCGCGAGTCGGCTACTTCAGCGCATCCACCGCCTGCAGTTCCCCATTCACCATTTCACGTGGTAGAGGTGCATAACCGAAAGAAGAGGATTGCTTCTGACCGGTTGTCAGCATCCATCGCAGGAATCGGGCGATGGCCGCTCGTCTTTGTGAATCGCTGCTCGTTTTGGGGACCAGAAACCAAGTAAACGTCGTAATCGGGTAAGCGTCTTTGATCGGCGAATTCAAAATTGAGAAGCGCGGCTCACGGCCAGCAGAATGTGCGTCTGTCGCTGCCGCGGTGATACTGGCAAGATCCGCCTTGATAAACCGCCCTGCCGGATTGCGCACCGCCGCGTAATTCAGTTGATGCTGAATCGCGTAGATCAGCTCCACATAGCCGATCGAGTTCGGCGTCTTTTCAACCTGCTCGACGACGCCTTCGTTGCCCACAGCGCCAACGCCCACGGGCCACTCCACCGTAGCGCCTGTTTTCCCCTTCCAATCGGGGCTGGCTTCCGAGAGAAAGCTGGTCCACACGTAGGTCGTGCCGCTGCCATCCGATCGGTGGACGACTGAGATTTCGCTATCCGGCAAGTGAGCGCTGCTGTTCCACCGTCGAATGCGCTCGTCATTCCATTTGTGGATCTTGCCCGAGTAAATATCCGCCAACAGCTCAGGTGTCAGATTCAATCCGTGCTCAACATTGGGCAAGTTGTAGATAGGAACAACTCCGCCGACCACCGCGGGAAATGACAATACCTCCATCTGCGGCGCGCCCGCATCTTTTTCCCACGGAATATCAGACGCGGCCATATCCACCTTGCCTGCAGCCAGCTGATCGATTCCCGCTACAGAACCAACCGCATCGTAGGCGATCGAAAAACCGCCCGGCTCATGCCCGAAGGAGTCAAACCACTTCTGGTAGAGCGGAGCGGGAAACGTTGCTCCCGCAGCTCGGAGCGCAATACCAGCGCCACTTTTTGCCGTGGATGGCGCTGGTGTCTCAAAAATTCCGCTCTTTATGGCTCCAACAAATTTGGAGCCAAACTGATCGGCGAGATCATCCACAATACTGGCCGCCCGGAAATGGCTCGGTGTTGCCAGATAGGACCACAGCGTCCTGTTTGCCGGGTCAGTGAGTTCAACCGATAAATACCCCTGGTAGATCGTCTGTCGTGAGCTGTTTGAACGCGGATTATTTGAGATGGTTCCGGTTGGCCAGATCACAGCACTCCCATGCAGAACAGCATCGGCGGTCTTCGCATCATTGACGACGCGCATACTGCCGCTCTTCTGTATCTGGTCGATGAGCCTTTTGCGCATTGCATCTGCAGCCCCTCCATTGCCCAGCGAGTCGACGAAAATCGTGGGAATATTGCGCACCCCCTTTGCCGCCTGGGCTCCTGCGAAACCAGAAAGTACCGGCAGAAGAAAAGCGAACAACAGCGCAAACTGACATCGTGAGACGATTCCGGCCAGATGGATTGGGGTCTTTGCAGAACCGAAGGGAAATGGCTTTCTCATAGCATCCACTAGCTTCTAACAATTCCTATACAAATTGGATGAAAAGAAGCAATTTCCCTGTCGCAGTGGCAATTATGCCGATCTGCAGACGGACACGTTGCCAGGATTGGGCAAAATAGTCGCATCCGTCATAATCGGTTTATGGCTGCATCCAGCTCAAAACGCCCTGATGTTCCTCGCAACCTGAAACCCTACTTTCTCTGCCTGCTCCGAAAAGGCCCGCGCTGGAACATCACCGAGGGCAATGAAGACCTGATGCTGAAATATCTTGCGTTTCTGCGCCGCGAAACCGAAGCGCGCCGCATTCTCTTCGCAGGCCCCATCACAGATGGCAGCGACATCATCGGAACCGCCATCCTTGAGGCCGCAAACGTCGAAGAAGCGACCGCATCCGCGAACGCCAACCCCGGCGTCGAATCGGGCCACTTTCTCGCCGAAGTTCGCCCATGTTTACTGCCCGCGCTTGATGGAATCAAGGTGGAGTATTAGCAGTGGCTACTCGTACCGCAAAGCCTCCATCGGCTCTACCTTTGCCGCGCGCGTAGCTGGAATATAGGCGGCCAGCAGCACCACGGCCGTCAGGAATAACGCGGAGCCGGCATAAATCACCGGGTCCGTCGCGCTCACGCCGAGCAGTTTTCCGCCGGTTCCCATGGCCGAACCGGCAAAGGAGAGCGCCGAAAGGCTTCGCGCCACCGCTATCGCCATGGCAAATCCAGCCAGCATGCCAGCCGACGCCAGCAGCAACCCTTGCCGAACCACGAGCCGCAACACGTCTTCCGGCCGAGCACCAAGCGCCATGCGAATGCCTATTTCATGCGTCCGCTGCACCACCGAATACGACATCACGCTGTAAAGACCCACGGCTGCCAGGATCACAGCCAACGCCCCCAGCACGGTCAACATGCTTGCTGCCACCTTCTGCGGAAAGAGCGATGCGCCTATGTACTCCGTCAGCGGCACCGCATCAAAGACGGTAACATTCGGATCGATTTCCTTCACTTTTTGCCGCACCATCGCCAACGCGTTGTTGGGATTGCCGACTGTGCGCACATAGTAGGCCAGTTGCATGTCCGCGCGGTATACCTGCCGGAAAGGCACATAGAAATAAGGCAGCGGGGCTTCGCCCGGATAATGGTATTTGCTGTCCTGCACTACTCCCACAACGGTGAACCATTCACCCCAGCCCTGAATACGCCGTCCTACAGGATTGCGCCCGGCAAAGAAGCGCTTTACAAAAGTCTGGTTCACAATCATGACCGGATTTGTCTTTTCGTCGTCTTGCTCGGTAAAGTCGCGTCCTTCGATCATGGGAATGCGCAGAAGAGAAAGATACCCGGGGGAGATCACATTGCGGAAAATCTTCATGTTTTCGCTGCGACTTGGCGTATATCCTTCGATGTTCAGGTCTTCCCACCAGCTTGGCTCAAATCCCAATGGCACCCCGTCGGAATACGCGACGTTCGTCACGCCCGGCGCAGATTCCAGCTTCTCCCGCAGTCGGATGGAGAACTGTTTTCGCTGTTCCAGGTTGTAGCCGTTGGTCGATAGATAAAACTGTGACAGCAACACCTGGTTCGGATTGAAGCCCGGCTTAATCTCGCGCAGAGCGGCAAAGCTGCGCGCAAACAAGCCCGCTCCAATTAAAGCCACCAACGCCAGTGAGACTTCTGCAGCTACCAGCAACGAGCGCATGCGGTGAGATCCGGTTCCTGTCATACCGCTCCGGCCAGCTTCGTTCAACCGCTCGGTCAGGTCTGCCCGTCCCAGATGCAGCGCCGGAACCAGTCCTGCTAAAAGCGCGATGAGCAGGCACAGCAAAGTGGCAAACAGCAGCACGGTGCCATTCACGCCCCCGTGAACGGCCATGGCTATCTGTCCCTTGGGCAACAGCAGCAATAAGACTCGCCCCATCCACTGCGAAGCCGCAATCCCCACCACAGCAGCGGCAACCGCGAACACAAGGCTCTCCGTGAGCACCAGCTGCGCCAATCGGGCGCGTCCCGCGCCCAGCGCCATGCGCGTGCTGAATTCTTTATGGCGCGCCGTTGCCCGCGCCAGCAAAAGGTTGGCGACATTCGCGCAGACAATCAAAAGCACAACCACGCACACGCCCATCAGGACACGCAGTGGCGCCAGAAGCAAACTCTGTGCCCCGAAATGTGACTTCGCGATCGGCAAAAAGGTCGCGCTCAGTCCCTCGTTGGTGTCTGCATCCGCCTTGGCCATCCGGCCTGCCAGCGCCGCGAGTTCCTCCCGCGCCTGCTCCAGCGTCACGCCTTGTTTCAGCCGCGCGATTCCGATCATATTGCGATCCTTGCGGTCGCGCAGCATCCACTCACCCACGCCGTTCAGTATGGGCTGCATCATGTACGGCACCCATACATCGAAGGCAGCCCCGGGGCTCGATCCACGAAACTCCGTCGGTGCGACGCCCACAATCGTCAGTTCGTGCTGGTTAATCCAAATCGACTTACCCGTAATTTGCGGATCGGCGCCGAAGTGTGAACGCCAGAATCTGTCGCTGATCACGGCCACGGGAAATGCGCCCGGCTTATCGCCATATTCTGCAGGAAGAAATGTTCGTCCGCGCTCAGGCGTCACGCCCAGCACCGAGAAGAAGTTGCCTGAAACCAGTTCGCCCCACACCCGCTCGGCATGATCTTCTTTACCCACGCTGAAGGCGACGGGGCGCGTGACAGCGATACCATCCACCAGTTTTAGATGATCGCGAAAATCCCTGTAGTCCGGATAGGAATTCGTAACAAATTCACCGCCAGGAGTCGTCGTTTCCAACGCAACCAATCGGTCCGGCTGCTCTACCCCGGGCAGCGGGTGCAGCAGAATCGCATCCACCCAGCCGAAGACGGTCGTGCTCGTTGCGATTCCAAGAGCAAGCGTCAGAACTGTGATCGCAGTGAAACCTGGATTGCGCTTCATCATGCGCAAGGCATGTTGCATATCCTGAAGCAGACTGTTCATTCCCCCAAGGGCCTCCGCACGCCTGTAAGCATGGTTGCAATTCGCACTCCTATGCGCGAACTTCATAAAATGCTGAAACGAATGGAGAGAGGAAAAGGCAATCGGGCAGAGAGTGTTCGTTTGTGAACATCACCGTTCAGTAGTGGTCAGTTTTTCTACTGCGGTTTGCGAAAAATATATCCGCAAACCGCAGTGGAAGGTTTATAGAGCGGCAATGCCGTTAAATCCAACCGATTTTGGCAGGCCCGGAATCTCGCCGATGTTGGTGAGTGCGCATCGGGCTCCTTTGGTGAAACGAATAACGTGCTGCGCACTGCGGCCAACCTTCCACAGATCACACTGGAGATGCTTGTTACAGTACGCAACCGTTTGAGCCGGGGTAACTCAGAAAGTTACAGCGAGGTGAGCAATTCATATCTAAATAGCATTGCAATCGAGACACAGGCTTTGATCAATTGCGACACATAGATCTTCGGCCGCAGCGATATATCTAACCAGATAACATAACTAGGCTGGATTATGATTTGCTACTAACATGAGTCATGAAAAATCATGTAATCTCGATCCTCTCAATTGTGTCTTATTAAAGGTCTGGTACACGCCCCGGCAACCGCTTTGGCAGACTGTATACCCCGGATGGGCAACTTATGCGCCGATAGAATATCCGGTAATCGAGTAAAGAATGTCCGGGGGTGCAAAATAAACGCCCGCATATAGCGGGCGTTTATTTTCTAGAACCTTCAAATTATTTCTCTTATAGCGAGTTCATATTCTGCAGGAACTCGGCGTTATTTCGAGTCTTACCCAATTTGTCAACAAGCAACTCCATCGCTTCGACAGGCGACAGCGGATTCAGCACCTTGCGCAAAACCCAGATACGGCTTAGGTCTTCCTTGGGGATCAGCAGCTCTTCTTTACGCGTACCGGAGCGCTGAATATCGATCGCCGGGAAGACGCGCTTGTCGACCAGCTTGCGGTCGAGGATGATTTCCATATTGCCAGTGCCCTTGAATTCTTCAAAGATCACTTCATCCATGCGAGAACCGGTGTCAACAAGAGCGGTCGCGATGATCGTCAGAGAGCCACCCTCTTCAATATTGCGGGCCGCCCCAAAGAAGCGCTTCGGGCGCTGGAGCGCGTTCGAATCGACACCGCCTGAGAGGACTTTTCCTGATGGAGGCACGATCGTGTTGTAAGCGCGCGCCAGTCGCGTAATCGAATCGAGCAGAATGACGACGTCGCGTTTGTGTTCGACGAGGCGTTTCGCCTTCTCGATGACCATCTCGGCTACCTGCACGTGGCGAGCGGCCGGTTCATCAAAGGTCGAGCTGATCACTTCGCCCTTCACCGAACGCTGCATGTCCGTGACTTCTTCCGGACGCTCGTCGATCAGCAGAACGATAAGGACGACTTCAGGATGGTTCGAGGTAACAGAATTCGCAATCGACTGCAGCAGCATGGTCTTGCCGGTACGCGGGGGAGCGACAATCAGTCCACGCTGGCCTTTGCCAACCGGGGTGAGCAGATCCATCACGCGTCCGCTGATATTCTCGCGAACCGTCTCACTCTTGAGCCGCTCCTGCGGATAAAGCGGCGTGAGGTTGTCGAAGAGAATCTTGTTGCGCGTTTCTTCCGGCGACTCAAAGTTGATGGCTTCGATTTTCACGAGGGCAAAATACTTTTCACCCTCATGCGGCGGACGCACATTCCCGCTGATCGTATCGCCTGTCTTTAGATCGAACTTGCGAATCTGCGAAGGCGATACATAAATATCGTCCGGGCCGGGCAGATAGTTGTAGTCCGGCGAGCGCAGAAAGCCATAACCATCCGGCAGGATTTCCAGCACGCCTTCGGCAAATATATGGCCTTCTTTTTCGCTCTGCGCCTGCAGAATTTTGAAAATAAGGTCTTGTTTGCGAAGTCCGCTCGCGCCCGGAATCTCAAGGGATCGCGCAATACGGCTCAGCTCTGTAATGTTTTTTTCTTTCAGTTCGGAGATGGTCATTGTCACCTGCGGTGGGTAGGTTGTTTGGGAAGGTCTTTCTTACTGGAAGGAAGCTCGTCGGTATTGCAGAGTAATTCTTTGATGTTATAAGGCCCGGAACAGCAGGGCCGCGTGCTTACGCTGCGCGGCGCTGCTGAACTTTGGTTTTCTCTTCAATAGCTGGGGCGGCCGCCTCGGGATTCGAATAGCGGAAGCGGACCATAACTTCATTCGTTGTGTCCTGTACTCGAGTATTCGGCTTGTGCAGCTTGCGAGTCGCCTTCGAAGCAAGCTGACACAGCTGGTAGCGATTGGAAACGTGGGTCAGAGCCCCAAAAATCAAATCAGAACGCATTGTATTCTCCTTCATATGGGAAAGTTCCACGATCCTTTCGCTTGAAAACCTTGGCAGTGGATCGTTCGGGGGATGGAAACACACAGAACACAGGGTTCAACTTTCGGTTTCGCTTCCCTTTTTGGAAAACTTCATCTCCTTAGACGAACGTAGCCTCATCTAAGATCAATTTTTTTTGCTCATTTCTCAACTTTCAGGCGATTTTTTCGCAGTGGTATCGTTGCCAGTCTGCATGGTTTCGACTTTTGTTGAGATTTTGAGCGTGCCATCACTCCAAGCGACAGACTCAAGCCTGGCGCTGGGCCAAAATCAAGCATCTGTTTGTTTGATCTGGGGTGAAATTATTACGGCAGACGCGAGAAACAGAAACGACGGCTTCTCGAGGCCACTTAAATGTAATCGGCACTTTTGAAATTAAATCCGATGCCCATTTAGGTCAACACTTTTTTTCATAGACTATGCAAGCCCTTCCTCCAATAAATGGAACCCGCCCGGGAGCACTGTCTTTGCACGACTTTCGTTGCATTTCTTGGCCGATTGACCTAGAAACCGAATCCTGCGCACAATATCCAATTTTTCATAGTTGCGGACGTAAATTACATTTTCGATTGACAATCAATCAAATTGTACTATTGTATTAGTACAAATGATCATCCGCGTCCAACCCGGCCTTGGCATCCCCATCTATCTGCAAATCGAATCGCAGGTAAAGCACGCCATTGCCGCGGGGGCGCTTAAGCAGAACGACACGCTTCCTCCAGTACGCAAGCTGGCCACCGAACTCTGTATCAATCCAAATACAGTGGCGCGGGCCTATCAAAACCTGGAGCGCGATGGCATTCTGCGCACGGTGCCCGGAGGCGGCTGTTACGTCAACGGCCAAAACCCCGGTCTTTTGAAGTCGGAGAAGCTGCGCCGCCTCAAACCGCTGGCTACGCAGCTCGCAGTGGAAGCAAAACATTTAATGTTGGCGCAGGAAGATCTGGTGCAGCTGCTTGAAATTTCGTATGACGAACTCGGAGAGGCGCAATGAGCGATCTCGCTATACAAACGCAGTCCCTGCACAAACACTTCCGAGCACTTCATGCACCGAGCCTTCATGCCTTGGATGGCCTCGATATGCATGTGCCTCGCGGCTCGATCTACGGCTTTCTTGGACGCAACGGCGCGGGCAAAACCACCACGATCCGTCTGCTTGCCGGCCTGGCTCATCCCACCAGCGGCCGTATGCAGGTCCTTGGACTCGATCCCCAAACGGATCGGATTCCGATCCTCGAACGCACTGGGTTTGTCATCGACAAGATGCTTCTCCCTTCAATGAACGGCAACGACCTTGCGCGCTTCAATCGCGGATTCTTCCCGCGCTGGTCGGACGCTCTGGCCGCCAAATATGCGGAAGTGCTGGAAATTCCGATGAAACAGAAGTTTCGCAGGCTTTCGACGGGAAATCAGACCAAGCTCTGCCTGCTGCTGGCGCTTTCACAGGGAGCGGAGCTGCTGGTGCTCGACGAGCCTACCGCCGGACTCGATCCCGTGGTCACCGATCAGCTTTTACGCGTGCTCGTTGATGACTTCGCCAACGAAGGCCGCACGCTGTTTCTTTCGTCGCACCACCTCTCCGAAGTAGAGCGCGTAGCCGACTGGGTGGGCATTGTCGACCGTGGCAGGTTGCTGCTTGAAGAAAGCCTCGACGATGTGCGCGCTCATTTTCGCAGAGTCCGGGTTGTGGGGGAGAATCTCCCGCTTGCCTCGCGCAGCCAGATCTTCAAAGCAAAAGTCGGTGAAGGCACAACCGAATATATTGTGCGCACCGACACGGATGGTTTTACCGCAGAACTGCGAAGCCAGGGAGCGATTGTGCTGGATGTCTCCCCCATGAACCTGTCGGAAATTTTTCTTGAAGTCGTCGGGAAGGGAGAAGCCAATGTACCTGTGGAAGTATTGGCGTGAGAGCCGCATCCTCTTCGGAGTTAGTCTACTGGCTATTGCCATATTGATGATCGCCATTCTCCGCGAGCATCCGATCATAGGCTCCCACGCAAATGCCGTTCAGCTTTCGGGCGTCTGGACGGTCTTCCTGGGCATCCAAATTCTTCCGCTCTGCTTTGCCGCCTGGATATTCGGCAGCTTCGGCGTCGGCCGCGATATAGGCGAGCGCAGCGGCTCATTTATATTCAGCCGCCCTGGAAACCGTGCATGGTTCCTCTGGAGAGACTGGGGCTTTGGCCTGTCGCAGGTACTTGTCATCGCTATCTTTCTCAATCTGGCTGGCCTCGTGCAGATGTATCGGATCCTTGTCGCCATGGGTGATCCATATCGGAACATCGTCTTCTCTCAGAACGGTGCTGTTTCCCTCACAACGTTCGCAGGCGTCGCCTGCCTTGCCGCCTTTCTATTGGCCGCGCTCGTCTTCAGCCTCACTTATTTTTCGACCATCCTGATTAAGAACGCCCGGGGCGTGTTTGTCAGCGCAGGCGTCCTCCTGGGCTACCTTGTTCTCGGCATGGTTGTAAGGCACCATTGGCCATCTGTTGAGCTCCCCAGCCTGCTTCTGCAGCCATTTGAGAATACGCGTCACATGGGTGATACCATCGCAGATCATCTCGGACTCGCCGTGACCATCCGCGCCGCCATCGTTCTGCTCTTCCCGTTTGCAGCGCAAATCGTGTTGAAGAAGATCGATATCTAGGAGTCTCATCCGCCGATCGAACACAAGTGTTGACTGTGCTACCGGTCAGCACGTTGCCGCGAACCCGGATCCGCGCAACTTCGTTGACTGCGCCAAGAGCTGCACAGATGATCGGCGTAAGATTTTGGTGAGGCCGAAAGCATGCCCAGCAAAAGCCAGATGCCCGAGTGGATGAAGAAGAAGCAGCAGGAAATGAGACTGTCAAAGGCCACAGAGAAAGATGCGGAGCGGCGCAAACTTGCCGCAGCACTTCTCATACAGTCGGAAAGTCCTGAGTTTTGGAAACTACTGCTGGATAATCTAAAACTTGCGGTAGAAGCAATAGCTACGATCGAACTGGCAGGTTCATATAGCTCAATTGGGCTCAATGCAGTCCGTATTTCAATGAACCACCCAGATTTATTCGCCTCCCAAACACATACTGATCTCTTCCTGGAAACAGGTCGCATACGATGCACCACCCTGGGCGTAGGCGCATATAACCTGGACTTCCATGTCATCTCAGAAACTGAGGTAGGTGTTTTGGATAAGCACAAAGGCGGGAGCCCTATGAATGCCGACCAGGCTTCCGAATACGTGATACGCCGCATGGTGGACTTTATTGAACGCCAACGGCGCACAGCCGGATAAAAGACCGCGCAACCCATGCCAAAGCCCTCGTTACCGTAAGCGTAACAATCACCTCAAAGATTCTCGCGTCACTTCGCTTCCCCTGTGTATAGGTAGAACCGCCTGCAATTCTCGAACAGCCGAACTCATCGGTGCCCGGTTCTGTTCCTTTCCCTTGAATTCACGATAGACTGGCCTGTCGTAAGTTCTGGAACTGTTTGAGATACCCAACAGCGAAACATTCAGAGGCGATATGGATCAGACGCAATCCGATGCACTTGTCTTCTTTGGCGCTACCGGCGATCTTGCCTACAAACAGATTTTCCCGTCGCTGCAGCGGCTGGCCAAACGCGGCAAGCTGCGTGGGCCGGTGATCGGCGTAGCCAAGGCGGGCTGGGGCCTGGAACAATTCAAGGAACGCGCGCGGGACAGTGTTGAGAAGCATGGCGGCGCCGATCCGGAAGGGCTGCCGGTGCTGCTGGAATGTCTGCGCTATGTGGATGGAGACTACAACGATCCGGCTACGTTTCAACAGGTGCGAAACGCGCTGGGCAGCGCACAACATCCGATGCATTACCTGGCAATTCCGCCGAGCCTCTTCGGTCGTGTCATCGATCAACTGAAAGCGTCTGGCTGCGCAGATGGCGCGCGGGTAGTGGTAGAGAAGCCGTTTGGCCATGACCGGCAATCGGCGGTAGCGCTTACAGCGGAGATTCAGCGCGTATTCGACGAAGACCATATCTTCCGCATCGATCACTACCTGGGAAAGAATTCCGTGCAGAACGTGATCTTCTTCCGCTTTGCCAACTCGTTTCTGGAGCCGATCTGGAACCGGCAATACGTGGAAAGCGTACAGATCACGATGTCCGAACAGTTTGGCGTGCAGGGACGCGGCGCGTTTTATGACGGAGTGGGCGCGATTCGCGACGTGGTGCAGAACCACCTGATGCAGGTGGTGAGCAATATTGCAATGGAGCCCCCTCCGTGCACCGACATGGAGGCATTGCGGGATGAGCGCATGAAAGTGCTCAAGAGCGTGCAGACGCTGGAATCAAACGACGTGGTGCTGGGGCAATTTAAAGGCTACCTGAGTGAGCCGGGCGTAAGGTCGGGATCGACGGTAGAGACATTTGCCGCACTAAAGCTGCACATCAATTCATGGCGTTGGAGAGATGTTCCCTTTTTCATCCGAACGGGTAAATCGCTGCCGGCAACCGCGACAGAGGTAATTGCCAGACTGCGGCAGACGCCCCCCGTCTTCTCCGAAATGCTGACACCGCAGAATTATGTGCGCTTCCGGTTAAGCCCGAAACCCCTGATTGCGATTGGCGGATCGGTGAAAGAGGCTGGCGATCGGCTGCGAGGCTGCATGGTGGAACTGGAAGCAGAACAGGAATGCGGCACCGATGAGCTGCTCCCCTATGAGGAGTTGCTGGAAGACGCGATGCGCGGCAAGCAGACGTGGTTTGCGCGTGCTGATTATGTTGAGGCAGCGTGGCGCATTCTCGATCCCGTGCTGGCAAACCGGCCGCCGGTTCATACCTATGAGCCGGGATCGTGGGGGCCGGCGGAGTCTGATGCGTTGATAAAAGGCTGTGGCGAATGGACGAATCCGGCCTGAATCCCTGATCAGGCATCTGAAAAACTGCTGTCCACACGCGCGAATCCAGCTCAGGACTCGTAGCTATTGGTCATCCAGCGGCCCATGAGGGTCTGGGCACAGCGGGCACCACAGAGGTGCCGGACTTCCGCCTCGTGAGAAAGTAGTGTGTCCCAGGGCATGAACCTGAGTTGCGGCATCTTGGGCACGTTCGGAACGTGTAAGATGTGCTCGGTCCAGGCCAGCCACCAATCCTCCGATTCTTCACGCTTTGCCTTGCTGCACACGTCACAGTGAAACGTTTCGGTGAACGCCATTCTGAGAGAACTCCGACCGGAAAATTTGCTCAGAGCAAGGTAGCACAGGCGTGCAAGGGCTACAACGAGGCGATTCGCTTACCGCCAGCAGACAGTCAGAATTTTCCGTTTGAATTCTTCCACTCTCGGAACGAGGCGGAATGGCCTTCAGCGGGTTCCCAGCTCCGCTCCGGTTAAGACACCGTCTGGGCTGTTGCGACCGCTTCGGATATGTCTTCCAGAGGGTAGCCAAGACGCTTCCATTCATCGAAGCCTCCGCGCAGCGGGCGAACACGATAGACACCTGCTTTGCGCAGGGTAAGCGCCATCTTCGCCGCCGTTGCCTCGCTGGGACAAGTGCAGAAGAGGACAACATCGCGGTCACGCGGAATCGTGTCCGTATGTTCGACAAGCTTGTCCGGGGTGAAAAGCACGGCGCCGGGAAGCGTGCGCGGGTCTGGCAGATAGTCAAGCGGATGACGTAGATCGACGATATACACCTGCTGGCCGCGATCGAGCATGTTTTTTAGCTCATCGGGCTCCAAGCGCGCGGTACGCATTTCCTTGATGAAGGCTCGCTGGCGGATGAACCGGTAAATAAGAAATCCGATCAGCAGGAAAACGAAGAGTATGCCCGCGACGTGGCTGACGCTGGGAAAGGCGTTCGGGTGGTGTTTGAGAAAATCGCCAAAGAAGCGACCGCCCAGGGTAAACGCCAGCGCCCATAGCAACGCTCCTGCCGCGTCGAACGAAAGAAAGAGATGATATGGCATGCCCGTCTGGCCTGCAATGGGAGCCGCTACGGTGCCAAGGCCAGGAATGAACTTCGCCAGCAGCAAAGCCCGCTCCCCATTGCGAGTGAAGTAACCCTCGGTTTTCTTAACGCATGTATTGCTCTCCATCGACAGGCGGCAAAGCAGACGGACGACGGCTCCCCCGTATTTTTTGCCCATGAGATACCAGGCCGTGTCGCTGACGATACAGCCGAGGACGATGGAAAAGAGGACGAGAGGCAGGCTGAACCGATGCGTAGCGGTGAGAGTGCCTGCGGTAATCAAAAGGGGAGCGCTGGGAATAGGCACGCCTAGCTGCTCAGTCATCACCCAAAAGAAAAGGATGAAGTAACCGTATTTCATAAAGAAGCTAAGGGCGACTGGCATGATTTTCCCGACAGGATATTAAGGATGCCATTTAGATGCGCGAATAGCAATGAAAGGCGCAAATCGACCAATGAAAGTGGGCCCGATGACTGGGGACCGGCGCAGGATTTATCGAGGAAACGTTTAATAGTTCCGCTTGACAACATATATAGACATCTATATATAGATGTCTATATATGCCGAAGCCTGATTCCCTGCAAGGTTCTCTCGATCTGCTTGTACTGAAGATCCTTTCGCGCAGACCGCGTCTGCACGGATACGCCATTATGTCCGCAATCAGCGAGATGTCCGAGGATGTGCTGCGTGCGGAGGAAGGCTCACTCTATCCGGCGCTGCACCGGATGGAGGAAGCGGGATGGATTCTTGCGGAATGGGTGACGAAGGACACTGGGCGGCGGGCGCGGGTCTATGAGTTGACAGCGGCGGGCAGAAAACAGCTCGCTGCCGTGGAATCACGCTGGGAGACGGTGACTTCGGCAGTGAACCGCATATTGAGGACGGTGTGATATGTCTCTCTGGTCGCGTGTCGTGAATGTGTTTCGCGGGGATCGCCTGAATCGCGAGATCGAGGAAGAGTTTGAAACGCACATCGCCGAAGCAGTGGAACAAGGGCGCGATCCTGAGGAAGCACGGCGGGCATTTGGAGCAGCGACACAGCGACGGCAAGAAAGTCACGATGCTCTCGTCGTTGGCTGGCTGGATTCCCTGCGGGCCGATCTTGTTTTTGGGTGGCGGCAGCTTAAACGAAATAAAGTCACTTCCTTTGCTGCCATTCTTTCACTCGCTTTAGCCATTGGGGCCTGCACTTCGGCCTTCCGGTTGATCGATGCGTTGCTGCTGCGGCCTTTGCCGGTCGCTCATCCCGAACAGCTCTATGTTTTGTCCCGCCAGGGAATCGGTTTTGACGACAAACCGGGCTCCTTCGACTCTTGGATGTATCCGTGTTTTCAGCTGATGCGTGCCGCTGCAAAAGGCGATGCAGAGCTGATCGCGGTTTCTTATGCAGACCGTGCCGATGTGACGTACAAGACCGATCAGGAGATGGAGAAGGCCAATCTGCAGCACGTATCCGGATGGATGTTCCCGACGTTCGGAATCGAGCCAGCACTGGGGCGGCTGTTTACCGAGAATGACGATCTGAAGCCGGGCGCGGCTCCGTATGCGGTGCTCTCCTATGACTACTGGAGCCGCCGCTTCGGGCGTGATCCGAATGTCATTGGGCATACTTTTCATTTTGGCGACGGTGTCTACCAGATCGTTGGCGTCAGCGAAAAGAAGTTCACCGGCACGGAGCCGGGCACAATTGTCGATATCTTCATTCCGACAATGATGCATCGCGGGGTGACACGGTCGGACTGGACGTGGTTTCGCACGATAGTTGTCATGAAGCCGGGGGTTGCGGGTGAGCCTCTCCGCGCAAAGCTGGCGGCGATCACCCATGCGTTTGAAGAGAACCGATTGCGCGGCGAGACTGGATTGTCACCGGAGACGCTGAAGAACGTACTCGCGAATCAGGTGTTGATGGAACCGGCTCCTACTGGTGTCTCCGGAATGCAACAGGATTACAATCGCGCGCTCGGTGCTCTGGGAGTACTGGTTCTGATGGTCCTGCTGATCGCATGCGCGAATGTGGCCAACCTGATGACTGCGCAAGCTGCGGCACGCGCGCGGGAGATGGCCCTGCGCGTTTCGATTGGGGCAGGGTGGTGGCGGCTGGTGCAGATGGTTCTGGTAGAGAGCGCTCTGCTGGCTCTTCTTGCGGCTGCGAGTGGGGCGCTGTTTGCATGGTGGTCTGCGCCGTTTGTGGTGAGCATGATCAATCCACCCGATAATCCGGCGCGGCTGATTCTGCCTGCGGACTGGCGCGTGCTTGGATTTGGTATTGCACTGACGCTGATTGTGGTTCTGCTCTTCGGGTTGCTGCCTGCTCTGCGGGCCTCGTCGGTCAAGCCGGTCAGCATTTTGAAGGGCGGTGATGATCCGCATTCGAGGCAACGGCTAATGCATGCGATGATCACGTTACAGGTGGCCTTCTGTTTTTTGGTGCTCTTTGTTGCCGGCTTGTTTGTAACTACGTTCGAGCGGCTTTCGAACAAGCCCACCGGGTTTTCTACGGAGCGGCTTCTACTGCTTGAGACGACAAGTCGTCCTAAGCAATCGTCGCTCTATTGGGATCAGGTGGCGGACCACTTGCGCGCGATGCCGGGAGTGGAGCGAGTATCGCAGGCCAGTTGGGCCTTGTTGAAAGGCGTGGGCTGGAATGACTCGATCTCGGTGAATGGAGGTCCGCCGAGTACAGACCTGGCCTACTTTATGAATGTCTCACCGGGATTTCTGGAGACGATGCGGATTCCGCTGGTCAGCGGAAGGGATCTCCACGAAAGCGATACCTATCCGAACGCTGTCATTGTCAATGAGACGTTCGCCCGTAAATTTCTGAATGACGTGAATGTGGTCGGACGCTCCGTTGAAAAAGCGTCGGATGATGGCAGTCGCGAACGTATGCAGATTGTCGGCGTGATGCGCGACGCGGACTACCGCGGCGTTCGCGAGCCGATGCTGCCGGTAGTCTTTGTTCCGTTTCACCACGTGGGCGCTACAGGAGAAATGCGTACGGTAAGCGAGGAGACATTCATTGTTCGCACGGCTTCAGCGAATCCACTTGCTCTGGCTGCAACGCTCAGGCAGGAAGTGTCGAAGGTACGCTCTGAATTTCACGTCTCGAATGTCCGTACCCAGCTTGAGTTGAACCAGGCGCAGACCGTCCGCGAGCGACTGCTGGCGACGCTGGCTTTCTTCTTTGGAGCGGTTGCATTGTTGCTTGCGGGGGTTGGACTGTATGGCGTGCTGAATTACTCCGTGCAGCAGCGGGAGCGTGAGATTGGCATTCGCATGGCGCTGGGCGCGCAGGTGGACGATGTAGCGCGACGCGTCATGGCGGGAATTTCCGTTGCCGTGGCAATTGGCGCGGTTGCGGGGCTTGCGCTTGGGCTGGCGTCGGTACGGTATATCGAGTCGCTGCTGTATCAGGTAAAGGCCACGGATGCGGGAGTGCTCGCAATTCCCTGCCTTACGATTCTTCTCGCTGTGGTCATTGCTGCTGTGCCCGCGGTGCTGCGTGCCATGCGGATTGATCCGGTGGCCATGCTGCGGGTTGAATAGTCATCGGCCCGGATAGGTTTTTTGCTTTTCCATCTTCAGCCTGAAGAATGACTCGTTCCATTTTGCAAAGCGAAAGGCCGAACCTGCGGAACAGGTTCGGCCTTTGTTTATCAGGGTATGTGTATGTATGAAGCTTGTCTGGGTTACTTGTTGGCGAAGACGAGCGGCATTTCGACCAGGTGCTCGCTGATGAACCAGACTTGCATTTCATTGGTGCGTACGACGTCGCTGATCAACAGGTCGTTGGTGCCATCGTCGCCGACATCGCTTGCTCTTCTGGCGAGCTTGCGGGCGTCTTCAAGAATGATGCTGTGCGCTTCGAGCAGGCGAGAGATGATAACGGGCACCTCTTCGCGGCCCTTTGGTGGGCGCTGGAGGCGCGTGGTTTCAGCGATGTCGTGCGCCATGGCGATACTGACACCACCGAGCATCTGGATGCGCTCGGCCAGGCCGTCGACTAACTCGACCTGCTCGTCAAAATGCTTGTCGAAGAGAAGATGAAGCTGGTAAAAAGTCGGGCCTGAGACATGCCAGTGCGACTTCTTATAAAGGTCGCGCAAGCTGGCTGTGTCTGCCAGAAGAACGTTCAGGCGTCCGGTGATTTCGAGACGGGCGTCTTCGTCGAGACCAATCGGCATGTCCTTGATGACGGTACCGAATTTCTGGATTTCTTTCGCGTTCTGATGCCAGTGGGGTGTGATGTGGTCGTTTTTGCTGGTGACTTCCTTCAGTGCAGTCTTGCTCATGCTACGATCCTCCACTCTTAGGTTTAGATGCAATTGCCGCAGAGGATGGCGCTGGAGATTTCGATTCTCGTACTGGACTGGCGGGAATTTATGCAGATTTAAAGAAGAGATTGTGGATAAGTCCAGGCGTTAACTCGGGCCAGAACAATTGAGGTTGTTCTGACCCGAGAATACTGCGTGGATTGTTTTACCTTACCCTTACCCTTGGCACCACGGACATTCCGGGTCGGAGAAGATGATCGGAGTTCTGCTCGTGGTTTGTCAGGTCAATACGAACCGGGATTCGCTGGACGACTTTGACATAGTTTCCCGTCGCATTTTCCGGTGGAAACAGGCTCAGAACGGAGCCGGTCGCCCCGCCGATCTGGGTGATCCGGCCGTCATACCTGCGGCCGTATGCATCGACGCTGACGACAACCGACTGGCCCTGGCGCATGTGCTGAAGCTGTGTTTCCTTGAAATTAGCTGTGATCCAGACGTCTTCAAGTGAAACGAGCGTGGCCATATTCTGACCGACACTGACGTTCTGGCCGACTTCAACGCTCTTCCTGGTGATGATACCGGCGGTCGGCGCAAGGATCTTGGTGTAGCTCAGGTTCAGCTTGGCCTGATCGAGGGCGGCTTGGGCCTGCTGTACCTGAGCGGCTGCCTGGTCAGCCCTTGCCTTCTGGATGGCAACCTGTTGCGGTCCTGTTTCAGCAAACTTGAAGGATGCCTGGGCCTGGGCTACGCGGTCTTTTGTAACGCGAACATTGGCCTGTGCGGCCTGCAGATTTGCCTGCGCCTGCTCAAGCGCAGCTTTATTGCCATCAGCCGTAGCCACCGCCGCGTCAAATTGTTGCTTTGAGATGACATCTTTCTCGACGAGCGGCCTGTAGCGCTCAAGATCGAGCTGGGCTTTGGTATTGTTGGCTGCGGCCTGCACGACCTGAGCCTGCGCAGCCTGCAGCTGATGCTGTGCCTGGATCACCTGGGAGTCGGCGCTCGACACGTCAGCTCCAGCGGACGTCAATGTGGTACCGGTGTTGATATGCGTCACCGGAACGTTCACCCTTGCTGCTTCGTAGCTTGCTTCCGCGCTTTCGAGATTGGCTTGATCCTGCTGAACAGCGGTTTCAAAGTCTTTGGGATCCAGTTCCACGATCACCGTACCGGCTTCAACGAACTGGTTCTCGTCCACGTTTACTTTGAGAACATGGCCGGCAATGCGCGAGCTGATCTGAATGAGATGTCCGTTGACCTGTGCGTCGTCGGTGTCTTCGTAAAACGTGGAATGCCAATACCACAGAAGCCCTACCACGACGAGAACGGCCACGACTCCGATGATGATGAACCGGCGGCGCGGCTTCTGTCTTATTTCTTCTTCCGGCTGGTCGATTCTATTTTTTCCCGGAGTCTGATCCGGAATCTGCTCGGCCACTTTTACTTTCCTCCCACGTAACTCTTGTAGTTCTTATCAGCCATACCCAGCGCGCGCGCTAATGAAAGTTTCGCGACGTTGTGCTGGTAAAGGCTGCTTACATATTGATCGTTTGCCTGGGCAACAGATTGCTGTGCCTGCGATACGGCGAGATTGTCTGAAACCCCGGCAGCGTAGCGTTGCTGCGCTTCGCTCAAGGCCTCAGCCGCTAACTGCACGTTGCTGCGTGAAACCTCAACCTGCTTTTGCGCGGAGCGAATGTCGAGGATGCTGTTGCGCACATCGGCGCTGATTTGCCCGTGTATATCGCTGAATTGCGCGCGCTTCGTCTCCAGCTGCGCCTGCGCCTGCTGCGCATCGCCACGCAGCTTGCCTTCTTCAAGGACCGGAACCGAGAGCGTGCCGGTGGCATCGCCGGTGCCGTGCGAATTCGAGAGGTTGGTGCCGATAACACCGTAATCGCCCTCGAAGCTGATCGTCGGATAGCGCTCCGCAGTCGCCGCAGAGCGGGCTCTTTCGGCGGATTTCACCAGCTCTGTCTGCGCTTTCAAATCGCTGCGGTTGTCGAGAGCCTGCTGGACAGCGGTGTCCGGATCGACATTGTCGAGAGCCGCGTAGGGCGCCTGGTCAGTGAGTTCAAATTTCTGTTCGAGCGACAGGCCGATGACGCGGGCGAGCGCGATCCTGTCTTTTTCATACTGATTCTGCGCGCTGATGAGAGTCTGCTGCTGTGTCTGGTAATCGACGCGGGCACGCAGCTCATCGAGCAGCGGCGCGGTTCCCGCCTGATGGTTCTGGACGGCCTGATCGAGCGAAACTCTGGAGGTGTCAACTTGCGCTTGCGCACTGTCAACACGGGACTTGTCGGCAATGACGAGCAGGTATGCATTGCCGACAGTCAAGACCACCATGTCGCGCGCGTCATCGACGGATAGCTTGGCGCCCTGAAAATTATGCTTTGCTGCCAGGTAATTCTGGAGGGAAGCAATATTTACCAAAGACCAGTTGAGGGTGGCACGAAGGTCGGTATAGCCGAAAGGGCCAATAATTGTCGGAAATCCGGGAATGCGAAGACCTTCTGCCGCAAGATTGACCTGCTGGACCGATTCCTTCAGCGATGCGTCCACTGTTGGCAGCAGATTTTGTAGCTCCTGCAGGCGCGAACCATTAACAGACCCAACGCTGATGCCGCTCAGGACGTACCCCAGATTATGCTTCAAGCCGCGCTGTATCGCGTCGTCCAGCGACAGCGGAAGCACGCCATCGGTGGGCTTTTCTTCGACGACGCTGCCCTGGAAGCCACTGCCACTCTGCTGCGGAGTTGAAATCTGATAAGGACTGGGAATGGAGGAAGAGCTGCTGGACTGCACCGTCACCGTCTGCGCCTGCAGACGAACCACGGGCGTGAACACAACACCAAAAGCGAGCAGGCCAGAAGCCGCACGCCATCGCCAGCCATTTCTGGTTACATGCACGTACAATTCACCCTTGTTGACACAGGAATGCTATCTAATTAAGAGATTACGGTCTTTTGGATGCATCAGGTACTGGAAAAAATTCAGAAAAATAAGAGAATCAAGACCTTGCGTCTAAATCGAGCTTATTTTATCTGCCAGCGTGCCTGAAGCATACGTCCGTTAATTTGGCCCGGCGACGGCCCTGGCGGAAGATGCTAAACGGCCTACGCCGAAACTTCAGAATGCACAAGCGAACTGGCCAGAGAACAAAGAGCCTGGCGGAATACCTCGCTCACTTTGTCGGCAGTCCAACCCGTAGCGCTCTCCCCACCCCCTGCGCGAAGGTTCTGAGCGGTCGAGGCATTGTCTTGCCCAAGAACAGCCCGTTCCACAAAGACGACGCGTTGGGCTAGTGGCAGGTGTTCAAGCCAGCCGCGCAATTGTCCGCGTCCCTCGCCCTCAAGCAAGTGGCCCAGCTGGGACTGCGAGATCCCTGCAGCAGACAGATCGTCGCCGTCGATGCAAAGAGGATTACCACCGCCCGTCGCAGCAACTGCGAACGATCCCGGCTCGCGCTGGCTGAGCCTGCGAATGGCGGCTTGAATAAGCTGCGCCTGCACGAGGAGTTGTGCCTTGTCGGCATCGGCGCAAGGGTCGATTTCGACAGCGGCCACGGCATCTTCCACCAGAGTGACGGCTTCGTTTTCATCTCCAAGCAAGAGCGCTGCGGTCTGAAAAAGCTTTACCGCAGTGTCCTGCACAAGCAGATCGCTACAACCTTGGTTCCCCATCACACTACCTCCAGCCGTTACTTTTATCCTCGTCGAGTCGTGCGCTCGCGTCAAATCGGACCAAATAGGCCTGTCTTTTAGCAACTCTTTCACATCCGGGAAAGCATGCCGGTGTATAGCAGATTGTGTACACTTTCGATCTGAGTCGGAATATAAGCTATGAGCGAACGTTCGACGCGGCAACAGTACCTTTTGATTGGCCGGGATGAATCCTGGATGCAATTTAACCGGCGGGTGCTCGAAGAGGCGCAGGATGCCTCGAATCCGCTGCTGGAGCGCGTGAAGTTTCTCGCCATCACGGCGAGCAATCTGGATGAGTTTGTGGAAATCCGCGTTGCCGGTCTGCTGCAGCGCATTGAAGACGGCTATACCGAGGCTGGCCCGGAAGGGCTGACCCCGCAGCAGACGCTCGATTCCATCACGGAAATTA
>Ga0207114_1043_pt1 | contig 40942 bp, 33 predicted proteins | sample Alteio_BWMinHeat_70_FD_153560 | JGI IMG/M metagenome (GOLD analysis project Ga0207114, IMG submission 153560) | Enriched cells from forest soil in Barre Woods Harvard Forest LTER site, Petersham, Massachusetts, United States -... | ecosystem: Environmental > Terrestrial > Soil > Temperate forest >... | reverse complement strand
AATCGCTCAGAACATCACTTATTTTGCCTATCTCCCCAAGCAGGTTATTCGTGAAGACCGGGTGTCCGGGATTTTTTTCGGATGCTTTTTTATAGAGTTTATCGAGGAATACCTGAAGGTAGGTGAGTTCCACTTCCGCCTTGTCGGGGGTGAGTGTTTCCAGGAAATTCTGCTCAAACCCTTCTTCCACAGGTATCCCGGCCATCCGGCAGGGTCCGCTGATGGCTTCGGCGGCATGGTGCCGGGTCATCTTTTCTATGCGTATGCGGTTGTTGAAGAACTCGGGCAATTCCTCTTCAAAGGCAGTCAGATGCTCGAGGTATTCGCCCCGGATAACGAAGATGAATTTACATTGCAGGTCGGACTTGATTATCTTGGTTACTTCCGAAACAAAGGTTTTGATCTCCTCCGGCGAACCGAAAATAAACAGTTCCTCAAACTGGTCGAAGATGAGGTAGATGGGTTTGAACTGGTCGAGGTATATGCTTTGAATGGCCTTCTTCAGAGAACTGTTCTCTTTGAGAGGGGTGATGGCCAGGTGTTCGAGTTGTGAACGAAGGGAGGTAAGGATGTTTCCTCCCCGGCGAATAATGACCGGAAGCCAATCCGAATCATTGAATTTATTGGCAAGGCCACATTGAATTAAACTCGTCTTGCCCGTTCCGGAGGCCCCGTATACAAGAAGCAGATTGCTTTGGAATACACGGGAATAAATTTCTTCCACTTCTTTCTCCCGTCCAAAGAAGATGTCCTTGTCTTCCTTGGTGAAGCTGTCCAGAAACTTAAACGGGTTGCCTTTGATCGTTTCCATTTCAGGCATTCAGGGTTTCGGGTGCGGCAAAAGAGAGAAGAAGGTCTTTGAACTGTTCTACCAATACCGGATAATTGCTAAGAGAAGACAGGTCGCATTTTTCGGTTATTTCCGTTCCCACATACATCAGCTTCTCGTTCCCGAACTTGGTGTACATGAAAATATCTTTCTTGAGATTGAATTTCTCCTTGGAATCAATAATCTCCGGACGGGTGTCAATGATGAGTGGACTCAGGTTCAGGAATTCATTCGGAACCTTAAAGTCCTTCATGAGGAGCACGGAGTTGCTGTCGGCAAATACATCGTGCTGCATTTCTGTGGCCTTAAAATCCGAATCGGAGTTATTCAGCAGGTCCATTACGTGATTGAACCGGGGTTGTTTGTGTTTGTCTTTTAATACCTTGATTTCCCGTATGGTCACCAGCTTGTATTTGACAATAAAGGAGATCTGTCCCAGGATGAAAGTCAGCTTGTCTTCATACTCAACACATCTTTTCTGTATATCCTCATCCGTCAGGTTAATCTGGTAATGCCCTATCTCATTTCGTTCCGGAACCCAGAAATCCAAGGCTTCATAGAATTTTTTGTTGAGCATTTCCCCCATTTCAGGCATAAAGGGTCCTATCTGAAGACTTTCGAACAGGTTTCCGGTGGCTCTTATCAACCAGGTATAGTTTCCGAGAGAAAGAACTGAAATGCGGTTTTTAAACTGACTGGCATATTCCTTGGGGAAATCGAATTTGCGTTTGATCTTCTCTTCCCACAATTGGGCAAGCATCACAAAACTCAGGAATTGAATGGTTCGTTCGATGGTTTTGAATAACTGATCCAGTCTTCCCCTGTCAAGCTGACGCATGCTTCCTGAAAAGAGGCGGCGGAGTTCCACTCCAATAGGCCAGGGGAAGTGCTTGATAATCATGTCGGCCAGCACCCGGGTGTCTACAGTATCGGTAGGGTCGTCTTCATCCACAAGCAAGTGTTTGGCCAGCACGGGTTTGTGCTTTACCATCTCATCGAATACTCTGCGTATCAGTTCTTCGTTGACTTGGGCCAAGGGGTCTTGTTTAGTAGTTGGTTATGGTAGGGGTAAATTTACCATATTTTGGGGCTTGACGAACAAGGCATTAGTATTTTTTGATATAAATTAATTGCAAAAACGACTTTACCGTGTCCGTCTATAGTCGGAGAGTGTCCTTCTTTAAACGGAGTGTGTCCGTCTATGCACGGAGAGTGTCCTTCTTTAAACGGAGTGTGTCCGTCTATGCACGGAGAGTGTCCCTCTTTAAACGGAGTGTGTCCGACTATGCACGGAGAGTGTCCTTCTTTAAACGGAGTGTGTCCATCTATGCACGGAGAGTGTCCTTCTTTAAACGGAGTGTGTCCATCTATGCACGGAGAGTGTCCTTCTTTAAACGGAGTGTGTCCGACTATACTCGGACAGTGTCCTTCTTTAATTGGAATGTGTCCAGTTAAAGACGGAGTTGGCAGAATCGATTTTGGATTTGTTCCGGGTTCTTTTTACAGTTTCTTTCGCAAAAATTCAAACACCAGATATCCGATAATCCCGGAAACAACGGCAATGACCAAATTGGTGATGGAGAAGATATTCGTAATTGCAGTAAGGAGACTTTTACCCGGAACATCATTGTTCCGGGTAAACTCTCCCATCAGCAAATTGGAATAAAAGAGGAAAATGATGAAGACGATTTCAATCAGTGCCCGTAGAAAACTCGTCGTTCCGGAATTGTCAGGTTTAGAAGACATTACAATGCTCCTTCGTCATATCCCGCCTCCCCGTGCAGGGATTCGTCCAGACCTTTGTCCTCGTGTTCGGGATGAGCACGTACAGGTGTAACGAGGTTAATGACAACCAGAATAAGGTAAGTGAGCACAAACCCAGCCACGGCCGCCAATCCCACTCCGGCAAGTTGCTTTACAAACAAAGAAGAGGAACCGTAGTACCAGCCATTTTCTTTTACAGAAGGATTCAGGAAGCCGGTGGCAAATACGCCCAGCATAACGGTCCCGATCACTCCGCCAATTCCATGAACTCCCCAAACATCCAGGGCATCGTCCCATTTCATCTTGTTTTTAAGCATCACGGCCAGGTAGCAGATAACTCCTGCAGCAATACCAATCACCATGGCAGCTTTTAAGGATACAAATCCGGAAGCAGGTGTAATGGTGGCCAAACCACCTACAGCCCCGGTGAGGAAACCTACGAGTTTGGGTTTTTTCTCCCTGTACCATTCAATCGCCATCCAGGTACATCCGGCAAATGCGGCTGCTATGTGAGTATTCAGAAATGCAAGTCCGGTAACTCCATCCACATTCAGTTCACTCCCGGCATTGAATCCGAACCACCCAAACCAGAGCAGTCCTGTTCCAATTGCAATAAGGGGTAAACTGTTGGGTTTGTGATCCTTTATACGGCGGGCACCTACATAGATGACAGAAGCCAGAGCCGCAAAACCGGCAGTGGCATGTACCACAATACCACCCGCAAAATCAAGCACCCCCCATTTAGCCAGCAGTCCATTGCCCCAAATCATGTGGGCAAATGGATAATAAACCAGTATTTGCCAGAGGACGATAAAAATGAGATATGCTTTAAAGGTTACCCGGTTGATGAAAGCGCCTGTAATCAGGGCAGGGGTGATGATTGCAAACATCAATTGATATGCGATGAAAACATATTCGGGCATTTTAGGGTTTCCGGCAAAAGGAGTCATGGGGCCTACTCCTCTCAAAAAGACTTTATCCAGGTTTCCGATAATTCCTCCTTCTCCACCGCTGAAGCAAAGGGAGTATCCAACAGCGTACCACATGATGGTGGTAATACCCAAACCAATAAAGCTTTGAAAAATTACGCCTACAATATTTCTTTTGCCGGCAAGTCCTCCATAGAAAAAGGCCAGTCCTGGGGTCATGAGCATGACCAGAGCGGTAGCGATAAGCATAAAGCCGGTGGTACCTGTGTCGAACATGTTTGTTGGTTTAAGGGTTAATAGAAAACGAATATACTGCGATTTATTTAGAGAACCAGATTCCGGCATGCAGCATGATTTCCGATCTCTGGTTTGTATAATGACCATTCGTATAGAATATCTCCTGTTCCCGATCCATTATCAATTGCCTTCCTTCCAGCCGTATATAAGAGTCAGCCGTTATTTTGTATTCCACACCCAGGGTAGCCCCGCCCAGTACATAACCGGTGAAGTGATTGCTGGCGTCCACGATACGGCCGGATAGTATACCGCTCTGGTCCTCGAATGCTTCCCCACGCCCATAAATGCCCAATTTGGGAGTGGCCTGATAACGTAAGGCCAGAATGGCACTGTAAACAGAGGCCATTTTCGAACTGTCTGAGATATCGGAATGGGTTTGTGAAATGTAATCCACGCCGACTGAAAGCTTAATTTTTTTTGACAGGTCATAGTTGAGTGCCAGGTTGTTCAGTATCCGGTAATGGCTGGTCTTTATAAAGTCAGGAGTATCGTCACCCATCAGATTATAATAGCCAATATTCCCCTTTTCTCCAAGCTTGTACAGAACGGTTATACCAATGGATTTTTTCCTGTTTGTTTCCACAAAGGTATTGTACCCATTCAGAATATGCAGGCAAAAACCAAGCTTGTCGTTAGGGTCGTAGCTAAGTTTGATTCCCGATTGGAACCAGGGCTCATATACGGTAATGATGGATAGGGAGCTGACAAAATTATCTTTAGGAAGCAGGGCCTCCGTACCGATATGGGTTTTAAAGAGTCCGGCATCCAGCCATACTTTTTTTGCCAACCGGAAGCCCACATTCGCCTCTTGAATGTAATTAAATACGGGAGACCAGGCGCTTGAAGGGATATCTCCATAGAATACTGCGGCAGAGGCCCTCACTTTTTGAGAACTGTATTGTGCAGTCAGCTGAAACACGTTCAGGCTAAATGTATTGCTACGTGGAGAAATGGCTGGAAATTTCTGGTACTTGTTTGGACCAACGGAATCCGTGTAATAGGCGTAATATGCATCGACATACCCGCCATACTTAAATGAAGCTGTAGAATCCTTTGATTGAGCGAAGCCGGAGAAAACAGACAGGACAATTAGTAGCGAGATAAAAACTCTCCTTAAAGTATTACCCGTCACTTTTAGTATCATGCAGTATTGCTTAAGATGTGGAATTTGCCGTTTCTATTCCTTCAATCGGTTTTAAAAATCAAAGCAAGGAATTGCCCATACTTTTCAAAGATAAAATTAATTTGTGATTTTCCTAATTGGAGGGAGAGGAGGGCGGAAAAACGATAAAAAGGTATTAGATCGCAACCGGCAACCGGAACCAAAACCTCGCCCCTTTACCGGCTTCGCTTTCCAATCCAATTTCCCCTTTCTGTGCGGCAATAAATTCTTTGGCAATAGCCAGTCCAAGTCCGGTTCCGCTGGTATTGCTTCCGGGAACGCGAAAGAATTTATCGAAAATCTTGTCCGCATATTTGGGATCTATGCCCTTGCCAAAATCCTGAACCGAAAATTCAAGATTGTTGTTTTTGGGTGTCACTTCAATGAGGATCTTACTCTTTTCCGGGGCATATCGTATAGCATTGCTTAGCAAGTTGACCATTACCCAGGCAGTTTTTTCCAGATCGGCCTGTATGCACGGCAGGCTGTCCTTCACAGATACGTCCAGGAGGATTCCTTTTTGCTGTGCCTGGAACCGGAGAGAGTCTACCGCATAAGCGATGACTTCCCTGGGATTTACTTTCAGGAAACTGAGATGTATTTTACCTGTTTCCACCTGAGCCAGATCCAGTAGTTCACCGGTAATCTTCAACAGGCGTTCGGTTTCACCCTTGATGTTCGTAATCAATTCCTTCTGTTCCGGGTTCACATTTCCTACACGCACATCTTCCAGCAGTTTTGTACTTAGTTTGATGGAAGCAATGGGTGTTTTCAATTCATGGGAAATAGTGGCAATGAAATTCGTCTTGGCCAGATCCAGTTCCTGGAATTTGGTAATGTTTTTGAGGAGGATGACTTTTCCGAGGTTGACAGCACTGCCGTCCTTTTCATTTTTTCCGGAAACGAACAGGATTTCCCGGTTAAAGTAACTCTCTTTGCCGTCGGCATAAATCTTAAATGGTTTGAGGGCCTCATCGGAACCAAGCAGAGCACGCATGAGGTCATTATTTCGGGCTACTTCCAGGCCTTGCTTGCCTATCAAACTTTTGGGATCAAGACCGAGGATTTTTCCAGCTTCTTCGTTCACAAACAGAATTTTCTCTTTTTCATTCAGACCGATGATGGGGTCTTTCATGTTATTGATGATGGTTTCAATTCGTTTCTTTTCAAACATGAGTTTTGCGAGACTGCTATTCTCGTAATCATCCAGTCTTTGGGCCATGGAATTAAAAGCTGTTGCGAGCTCCCCGAATTCATCTTTCGATTCGAAATGCAGTCGTTCGGAATAATTTTTATTGGCAATCTGTTGAATACTGGCCGTAAGGTCCCGTATGGGGTTAGCGATATATCCGGGAAAATTGAGGATAAAGGTAAATACAAGTAAAAAACAGATGCTGCCGAGAAAGCCCATATAGAGCAGAACCTTGTTGATGGTGTGCTGAGCGATATTGTTTTTGCGAACAATGGCCTGCATGTTCACATCGATGACTTTGTAAAGTATTTTACGAACTGCAGAGGCTTCTTCGGGGGAGTATTTCGTCAGCAGTGTTCCGCTTGCAGACCGGATATTCCGGGTAAGCTCTTTTTCACCCGGCTCGGTAATGTTCTTTTCCTGTTTGGTGAGATTCACTTCAAATTTTTCGAAGGCACCCTTTACACCGGCATTCATTTCATCCAGTGCTTCCATCATGGATTTGGAGAAGATGATGGAATCGTAATTGTCCTTCAGGATTTCTTTTGATTCGGAACCAATGCGGTAAATAAAGAAGGCTCCAAGCCCTCCGATTAGTAGAATGACTAAAAAGAGGAAGGTGAGCCCGAGGGATACTTTGGATTTGAGTTTTAGCTTTGTCATGACAAGATGATCAAGTCAATATCCAGTTCTTTCAGTTTATTCAGCAATGCGCTGAAGAGGCTTCCCCGGATCAGAAGGGACCAAAGTCTCAGGTGAGGGCGGCCTATGCAGATGGTGGATATCTTGTTTTCTTCGGCTACCTGAGCTATGGCCAGGGCAATGTGTTTGTTCTTCACCTGTATCACCTCCGCTCCCAGCTCCGTTGCCAGCTTGAAATTGTTAATCAGGTGGCGCTGAGCCGCCAGGGGGATCTTGTCGGCTTCTTCTTCCGGAACCTGCACATAAAGCACAAACCAGGTAGAGTTGTAATAGGATGCCAGGCGGGCTGTTTTGCGGATAATTTTTTTCGCATTCTCATCATTGGAGCTGATGCATGCCAGGAACCTTTCCTGACGCAGCTTGTCGGGGGTATTTACTTCCGTGTCAATCTTTCGTTCCACCTGAGAAGCCACTTCTTTCAATGCCAGCTCCCGTAGCTGAAGAATTTTTTCTCCCTGGAAAAAATTCTTTAAGGCTGTCTCTACCTTGCTTTTGTCATAAATCTTTCCTTCTTTCAGACGAGCAATGAGCTCGTCGGCAGTAAGGTCAATATTTACCACTTCATCCGCCTGACGAAGTATGTTGTCGGGAACTCGTTCCTGGACTTCAATTCCTGTAATTTGCCGGATTTCCGTGTTCAGGCTTTCGATGTGCTGAATGTTCACCGCACTGATTACGCTGATTCCGGCATCCAGAATTTCCAGCACATCCTGCCAGCGTTTCTCGTTTTGGGAACCGGGAATATTGGTATGGGCCAGTTCGTCTACAACTACAATTTCCGGGCGAAGATTGATAACCGCCTGCACATCCAGTTCTTCCAGTTCTTTTCCTTTGTAAAAGATTTTTTTTCTGGGTACAAAGGGGAGTCCCTCTGTGAGTGCTTGTGTTTCCGCCCGGTTATGCGTTTCTATGTAGCCGATCTGTACATCGATGTTGTTTCGGAGCAGGGCATGGGCTTCCTGAAGCATGCGGTAGGTTTTGCCTACCCCAGCACTCATGCCGATATAGATCTTGAACTTGCCACGTTTGCTTTTGCGGATAAGTTCCAGAAAGTGCTCGGCATTGCGTTCGTTAGGATCCTGGTCTGACATCTGGCTATCTCTGAAAAACAACATGACCCTGTGAACCCGGAAGATCAGATCCGGAATAGCACAGCAAAAATAATCCGGTCTTCTGACTTTACGAGGTCGGGTTTCCAACCGGATGGTAGCGGAGTGTAGGTATATCCGGTAGGTGAGGTAACCCCCCCATGACCCGCAAAATAGGGTACGTCCGACTGCCGGTGGGCAAATTCCAAACGAAAGGTAATGCTTTGATTGGGCATCCAGTCAAAGTTGGTTGATGCATCCCATCCGTTAAATTGGGTCCCCGGACTCGTATCGAATGGATGAGTTCCTGCAGTTTGTGTAGGGTTGGCAGGATTCGGCAGCGGACTTGCATCTCCCGGAGGAAGAAGGACCAGGTAACGACCTGGATTGGTCATCCACCCTCCACCTACCGTCCAGGCAAGTTTGTTCTTCAGGAACCAAATTCGATTATAAATCATTGCACTCATGAAATTCTGAGCAGGGCCTCCATGAAGGGAGTCGGCACTGTGGAATCCATTCACACCTCCTCCTTTTTCGAAACCTATGTCACCTGTCAGAGTCAATGCCATCTGAGTGATGCCTTTGGAAGTGGGTTTTTTATAGTACCTCCATAAGAAACTATCGTCCGAGTGAAAGCGAACCCTGTCTGGAAGACCCGCCGCATCGGTTCCGTAATAATCATTTGTAATAAGCTTGATGTTTTCATTTGGACACCAGGTGATATTCGCTCCATAACCCGGCATGCTGTTGAATTTTCCATAACTCTGCCAGCCATTGATGAGCCAGCCTTCCATTTTCAGTTTCTTGGTAAGAAACGCCTGGATGCGCATGCCATTAAAAAACCAGGGAGTATTGTCAGAAGTGAAGGACGCCTGATATTCCCAGTTCTCTGACTGGTAGTAGGAATTAAGTCCGATGTAAGACATAAACATTCCAAAATCAACGTTGATGCCATATAGCTTGTCGAAATGATATCCGGCATAAGCTTCACTGAGGTATTTGTATACACTTACAAGGTCATATTGACCACGGTAAGGACTTAGATCATTCCGGGGCACGATGGTTGACCGTGTCCCGAATTGGGTCATGATTCGTCCGCGTGCGCCTTTGAAAGTAAAATCACCTCCAAGGTGTACGCCGCTGAGTTCCATTTCATTATTCCTTGCCAGAGCGGTAGAGCCTACGACTGTATTGTCAATTGGTCTGTTGAAGGAGTAGGTGCAGTTGGCATCTATCAGGATGGAAGGATTAAAGTATTTGTTATGAAAAACAGAAGAGTCTCTGCGGTCTGAACCGTTTTGCCAGGCGAAATCCATTCCATCAAATGGAATTTTCTCGGCATGAACGGAATCTGTTTGAGCAAACAGTGGAAGAGAGATGCAGGACAAAGCAAAAGTGTAAATCTTAAATTTCATACGATTAGCGTTTGGTTGATACTTATTTCAGCGTATTGAGTGCGATATTCAATTTTAAAACATTCACCCTTTCCGGGCCAAAGATAGTCCATAATGGCTTTTGGGTATGTTCTTCCACCAGTTTTCGGATTTGTTCTTCCATCAGTTTCCTGGCCTTGGCCACTCTTTTAACCTGAATATAGGCTCCAGCCGGAGAAATATCCGGGTCTAATCCGCTTCCGGAAGCAGTGACCAGCTCAACTGGAATCTGTTCTTTGGTAACTCCAGGGTTATGTACCAGAAAGGTATCTATCCGGGCTTTTACGCTGGCCAGAAAATCAGGAGCATAGGGCCCTTTGTTAGAGCCACCGGAGCCGGCTGCATTATAGTCGACCGCAGAGGGTCTGCCCCAGAAATATTCATCTTTCGTGAACTTCTGACCGATGTTTTCATAACCCACCACTTTTCCATTCAGGGAAAGGGTGACGCCTTTGCCTTGTCCGGGAGCTGTTTTGGCTATGCCTGCGATCAGCAGGGGATAGAGCACAGAACAAAGAATGATTAGTACCGCAGTAAGTTTGAGTGAAGGAAGCAAAAAGGTTTTCATTTGTTTTTTGTTTTAAAAGAACATTCCAATGAACAAATCAATAATCTTAATCCCTATAAAAGGAACCAATATTCCGCCCAGTCCGTAGATCAGCAGGTTTCTCCTCAGCAAAGCGCTGGCACCAATAGGTTTGTATTCCACCCCGCGCAATGCCAGCGGAATAAGGATGGGAATAATAATGGCATTGAAGATCACTGCCGACAGAATAGCACTTTCCGGGCTTTTCAAGTGCATAATATTCAGGTGCTGCAAAGCAGGTATTGAAGCAATGAACAAGGCCGGAACGATGGCGAAATATTTGGCTACGTCATTGGCGATGGAGAAGGTGGTGAGTGTTCCTCTGGTAATCAGCAATTGCTTTCCGATTTCCACAATTTCAATCAGCTTGGTAGGATCGTTGTCCAGATCCACCATATTGCCGGCTTCTTTGGCTGCCTGAGTACCGCTGTTCATGGCCACACCCACATCGGCCTGGGCCAGGGCAGGAGCATCGTTTGTGCCGTCTCCCATCATGGCCACCAACTTGCCGCTCATCTGTTCCTTCTTGATGTAGTTCATCTTATCTTCCGGCTTGGCTTCTGCAATGAAATCATCCACGCCGGCTTTCTCGGCAATAAATTTGGCTGTTAGCGGATTGTCTCCTGTTACCATTACTGTTTTTACACCCATTTTTCTAAGACGCTCGAAACGTTCGCTGATACCGGGTTTGATGATGTCCTGAAGTTCGATGACTCCGATCACTTTTTCATTTTCAGAAACTACAAGGGGAGTGCCTCCATTGCCGGAGATTTCTCTTACTTTCAAAGCAGTTTCTTCCGGAAATACATTTCCCGCCTTTTCAGAAATGTTGCGTATGGAGTCAAAAGCTCCTTTGCGTATACGAATTCCGTTTTTCATATCAATACCGCTTGAGCGGGTTTCGGCAGTAAATTTCACGAATCGGGCTTCCGCCAGCAAGGTGTCGCTTGCCTGGGTTTTCCCTCCCAGCGATTTTGCGAGTTCCACGATGGATTTGCCTTCTGGTGTTTCATCCGCCAGGGAAGCAAGTACAGCTCTTTCCTGGAACACTTCCGTGTTCACTCCATTAGAAGGGTAAAAGTTGGTGGCCTTGCGGTTGCCAATGGTGATGGTACCGGTTTTATCCAGAAGCAGTACATCAATGTCTCCTGCTGTTTCCACCGCTTTACCCGACTTGGTGATGACATTCGCCCTCAGAGCCCTGTCCATCCCTGCAATACCGATGGCTGAAAGCAAGCCACCTATAGTAGTGGGGATGAGGCACACAAAAAGAGATATCAGTGCAGCAATGGTGATAGGCGTTTTTGCATAATCGGCAAAGGGTTTCAGAGTAACACACACAATGATAAACACCAGCGTAAATGCTGCAAGCAGAATGGTCAATGCAATCTCATTGGGTGTTTTCTGCCTGCTGGCACCTTCTACCAATGCAATCATTTTATCCAGGAAAGATTCACCGGGCTCCGTGCTTACTTTCACTTTAATCCGGTCGCTTAATACTTTCGTCCCGCCTGTAACACTTGATTTGTCTCCTCCGGCTTCCCTAATAACGGGAGCTGATTCTCCGGTAATAGCCGATTCGTCAATAGTAGCCAGACCTTCTATAATCTCCCCGTCGGTAGGGATGATATCCCCTGTTTCGCAAAGGAATACGTCTCCCTTTTTCAGAGTGGAAGAGCTCACAATCTGGATTTCATCCACCCGGAGTTCTCCTAACGGAGCAATCAGTTTGGCAGGGGTTTCTTCCCGGGTCTTGCGAAGCGATTCGGCCTGTGCTTTTCCCCTGGCTTCTGCAATGGCTTCTGCAAAATTGGCGAAAAGGAGGGTCAAGAGCAGGACCACGAAAATAAATACGTTATACCCCAGACTTCCCTGATCGTGAGTATGCGTAGCAAGGATAGCAATAATCACAAAAAGCATCACGGCTGTTCCGATTTCTACCGTAAACATGACCGGATTACGGACCATGATACGGGGGTCGAGTTTGGCAAAGGCGTGCTTCAGTGAAGTCTTTACAAGATCTCCCTCGAACAGTTTCTTGGATTTGGCCTTTTTTCTTTCAGATGTCATAATCGTTTTTCTTAATGCCTGCTGAAGTATTCTGCAAGCGGTCCTAATGTAAGTGCCGGAAAAAATGCAAGTGCTGCTACAATCATAATGACTGCATAAGTCATCAATCCGAATGTGCCTGTATCCGTTCGGAGTGTTCCGCCCGATTCCGGTATAAATTTCTTCCTGGCAAGTATTCCCGCTATCGCCATAGGTCCAATAATTGGCAGGAACCTTCCAAGGAGCATAACAAACCCGGTAGTGATGTTCCAGAAGGGAGTATTGTCGCCAAGTCCTTCAAATCCACTTCCGTTATTGGCAGAAGAGGAAGTGTATTGGTAAAGCATCTCAGAAAATCCATGATATCCGGGATTGTTCAGCCAGGGAAGACTGGGGTCATGTACCAGAGAAAAAGACGACAGAGCGGTAAAAGCTAAGATCAATAATGGGTGAAGTAAAGCAATGATGGTAGCAATCTTCATTTCCCTGGCTTCTATCTTTCTTCCCAGGAATTCGGGAGTACGCCCCACCATCAGACCTGAAATAAATACGGCTATAATAAGGAAGATGTAATAGTTCAGAATGCCCACTCCGTTGCCTCCGTAAAAACAGTTCGTCATCATTCCTAGAAGCTGCATGCACCCGGCTACAGGCATGTGACTGTCGTGCATAGAATTTACAGATCCGGTAGAGATCACTGTAGTCAATATGCTCCAATAAGACGACGCGGGCACTCCAAAGCGGATTTCCTTTCCTTCCATGTTGCCTGTTGCCTGAACGGGACCCATTTGTGCAATGGCCGGATTTCCCTTCATCTCCGATCTCATCGCAGGCAATAGAAAGGAGAATACCCCTATGGTCATCACTCCGAAGATCACCCAGGCCATGCGCCTCCGTTTGAGATAATGGCCCAAAGCAAAAATCAGGGCGATGGGAATGATGCACTGGGCTATCATCTCCACCATATTGGTGAAATAATTTGGGTTTTCCAGGGGATGGGCCGAATTGGCTCCAAACCATCCTCCTCCGTTTGTTCCCAGGTGTTTGATGGCTATCATCCCGGCAGCAGGTCCACGCGACACATGGGAAGTGTCTCCCTGCATGGTAATGAGCTGATCCTTCCCATCAAAACTGGCAGGGGTGCCGTTGAAGGCCAAAAGCAGGGCAATGAGCAAGCTGATTGGCAGCAGTATACGGGTAATGCTTTTCAGAAAGATTTCAAAAAAATTGCCCAGTTTGTCCGTCACCTTTTCCTGCATGGCTTTAAACACAACAATGAGGGCAGCAATGGCAGTTGCCGCAGATACAAAATGGAGAAACATCAGAACGACCAGCTGTGTGAGATAGGTGACTCCGGTTTCGCCTGAATAATCCTGTAGATTGCAATTAACAAGAAAGCTGATGGCCGTATTAAAGCTCAGGTGAGGAGTCATCGAAGGGTTACCGTCCGGGTTCAGGAAAAGGCTTCCCTGTATCAGGAACATCACGAATGCATATACAAACCAAAGCAGGTTCAGACTGAGTAAAGCAGCCACATGCTGTTTCCAGCTCATTTCTTGGGTAGGGTCGATGCCACAGATCCGGAAGATGAAACGCTCCAATGGAGCCATGAAATCCAGTAGGGTCTTTTCTCCTTTAAAAACCTTACTGATGTATTTACCCAGAGGAATCCCGATGGTCAGAGTGACGATAAAAGTGGCAATGACGCCGAGTAGTTCTGTATTCATATGAAATTAATTTATCAGGGCCAAAGCCCAAACAGATTTAAAATTTTTCCGGTTTCAGGAGTACATAAATCAGGTAGATGAAAACGGCAATGGCTAAAATAAAGAGTGCGGTCATGTTGCTGTTTTTTAGACATTTTCAAAAAAATCAATGCTTTTGTAAAAGAGCCAGAAGCACACAAGTGCCGAAGCGCTTAAAATAAGAGTGGATAAAATGTCCATAGGAATTGGAGATAAAACGATTAGCTAATTAATTCCTGAAACCGGTTTTCCTTTTGAGTTTCTTCTTTATACAAATTGACACAAATAACTAGCTCAGGTATATGATTAACATCATGCTGAGAGGTCAGGTTTATCATGTACTCAAATCCCTCCGTGGGTTGTCTGACGGTTATACTCCTTCCGAAGCGGGCCTCTGAGCATTTCTTTTACTGCCTGGCTAACAGGTGAGGTCAGGTCCAGTACTGCAGAGAGAGAAAACAGGAAGACGTTTTCAATCGCGTTCTTCACTGCAAGACTTCCATCTTCCAGCATTGTTTCTGCCACGTTTAGGCAATGTTTTACCCCTTTCAGATTTCCAGTATGGATGAGTTCTTTGGTGAAATCAGCAAAACATTGCACGCTTTTGTATACATTCCCCGTGTGAGGCAGCTTTTCAAGCTCGGCATTTATTTCCGGGATTTTTTCTCCCAGGATATTAATTACTTCTGATTCCCTGATCATTGGATTGATTATTGGTCTCCCTTTTATACCAAATTGGAAACCAACAATTCAAAAGCTTTCCGTTTATTTTGCAATACCTTGATACTGCTGGGGTTCCTTTCTGTTAAAACCCAATTGAAAGTTGGGGATTTTCAGGAAGTATGCCATTTTGGTATTAATTTTTTCAAATTGGAGCAATGAATCAGGTTGGAAGGCATGAAATTTGATATATTCTGGGTAAATTTGAGAATTGGCATTATTTAGTGATCCTGGATTTAGTACCCCTTAAAACCTAAGATAATGGACAGGAAAGAATTTTTATCCCTTTTTGGGGTCGGTGCGGCAGCTCTTGCGGTTGGATCTTGCCTGCAGGCATGTTCAAAAGGGGGAACTACTCCGGCAGCTCCTCCCACGGTTAACTTTAAGCTTGACCTGACTGCCTCTGCCAACAATGCCCTCAATACAAACGGTGGTTTCCTGTACAGCAATGGGTTGGTTGTAGCCAGAACCAACCAGGGAGCGTTTATCGCTGTTTCCATGATTTGCCCTCATCAGGGCAGTACGGTCATCTACCAAAGTTCTATCAATGACTTTACCTGTCCTTCACACGGCTCTACTTTTGCACCAACAGGAGCCGTAGTTCAGGGTCCGGCAGTTACCAACTTAAAGAGTTATAGTACCCAGTTAAACGGAACCAGTCTCCATGTTTGGGGATAAGAAGCATGTATTTTTTCGGATAATGGAAAAAAACATATCTTTGCAACCCCAAATAAAAGATTAAGGAATTTGGAATTTGGATTTAGGATTTTAAGTTAGTCTTCAAATCCTAAATCGTAAATCTCAAATCCCAAATCATTTTGGAGGCCCAGGTGGCGAAATTGGCAGACGCACCATCTTGAGGGGGTGGCGGGCAACCGTACGAGTTCGACTCTCGTCCTGGGCACAAAATCAGTGTGAGTGTGAGAGCGGGTGTGTGAGCTTCACACTGATTTTTCTTCACACTCACACTTCTGCCTGAATTTTCAAGCCGGAGCAATAGAAGAAAAAAAATTAGATGAAGGATTTAGGTACTGTCTGCCTAAATAAGTTTTAGCCCAGGTGGCGAAACTGGTAAACGTTGCGGTCTCAGAAGCCGTTGGATTACATCCTTGAGAGTTCGAGTCTCTCCCTGGGCACAAAATCAGTGTGAGTGTGAGAGCATTCACACTGATTTTTCTTCACACTCGCTCTCACACTCACTCTTTCTTTCCCCCACCATTCCTTCTCCCTGACCAATCTCATCCCCCAAATGTGATTTTTATCACTGTTTTTGACTTTAGGATAACTCATTTTTGTGTGGTAACAAACAACCAACCGCATGAAAAAGAAACTTCCTGTTTACCTCATTGGTCTGCTCCTGATAGCAATTCCCTTCAAATTTGCTTATCTCGATCCGGCACCTTCTTTTTTTGCAGATCTCTTCTGCTTCCTCTCTGTACTTACGGGATTTCTGATTATTTTGATTGGAGGATCTACAGACGGGCAGGAAGTTGGGCATTAAAGAGGAGAAGGTTCTGTTTTGCTATTTAATTTCAAGCTTCTTTACCGCTGTTCCCAGTTTGGTTAGAATACTTAGCTGATACATCCCAGGGGCTATGCCTGTAAGATTCAGCGTTAACCAATTGTCGGGATTTCCGCCTGTCTCCATTACTCTTACGAGGTTTCCGGGTAAACCGAAAAGCCTGACTTCCTGAATAGGATTGGCTGGATTGAGATTGACTATCCTCACTTCTTCTGTCGCCGGATTAGGATACAGGGTCAGTGAAGCTGTCATCGTAGCACCGGAAGGGATAAAGGAAACCCGGTTATTAGCCGAAAGAATATGCAGCTGAGGGTCTAAGTAAGCATATTCGGCAGTAAAGGGTAGGCGAAAATTGAAGGTCTGTCCCGAATATTGGTGATCCAGTATAATAGTTGTGTCACGACCTTCTCCCGAAAATTCAACAGGTACAGGCATTTCAAAAAACGTTACAGAAGCATCGCTTTGGGTTTGGTTGAGGGTTAGCTGAATCTGAGGCCCGTCCTGACTCCAGGTGAGTTGATAGGATGGGAAGCCCCTGTTGTAAAACCATTCATTAAAGAAACTGCTTAGGTTCTGACCGCTCACCGCTTCCAGGTGACGTTTGAGATCGGTGGTGCGCACATAACGATATGCAAGAGCTGTGTCGTTGAGGTAAGAACGCAACCCCTGAAAAAAAGTGGCATCCCCAAGCTTCCATCGAAGCATATGCAGGAGGTAAGATCCCTTGGAATAGCTGAGGCTTCCGCTGAAAATCCGGGAAACAGAAGTAGTATCATCTACTTGTACCGATCCGTTGGGAGCCATGATCGCTGAGCTGATGGTGTTTTTCTTCCATCTCAGCCAGTTTTCAGGATAATATCTTTCTTCTGTCAGCGCTTCAAAATAGGTTGCAAACCCTTCGTTCAACCAGATATCTGCCCAGCTTCCAAGTGTCAGTCTGTCCCCAAACCATTGATGGGCGCATTCATGAGACAGCAGGACATTGGAATAGCCACCAATAAAGCTCATTGTCTGATGCTCCATCCCTCCTCCCCAGCCAAACTCAGCATGTCCGTATTTCTCTTTTTTAAAGGGATAGTTTATGGTAAGACTGTCATATAAAAAAAGCGTATTCAATATTACCGGGGTGACGCTCTGCGCCCATTGCAGGTGCTCGGGATAAACATAATTGAGTACTTCCATGGAATCAGTAGAAGAAGCAGGGTGGAAGTAATGGGAGTACTGAACATAGTTGGTAACCGCTACAGCAACCAGATAGGTGGCAATGGGGTACCTTGTTTTCCAGTGACAGATTTTATTCGTGCCGCTTATTGTTTCCGAAACAAGCACTCCGTTACCGGCAACCTTATAAGCCTGAGGGGTTGTGACAAGTATATCCAGAGAATCTATTTTATCTACCAGATTTTGTTTGCATGGCCACCAGTCCTTAGCCCCATAGGGTTCTGAAAGCGTCCAGATTACCGGTGCTCCCTGGTGTGTTCCCTGGTAAAAGGAGCCGAAACCACTGGATTGGGGCACTCCATGATAATAAACCGTAAGCGAATCAATACATGCGGCCGGAAGGGGGAGTGGGAGTGAGATACGAAGCAGATTGCCCGTACCGTGAGTATATGCAATGGAGTGTTGGTGATAAACGACAGAATCGGTATGGAGTGAATCATTCATATCGAAATTCACTTGAGAGAAGGAGGATATGCTTGGTTTGAAATAACTTGTAATTCCTCCGGAAATGAAATTGACGGCAGGATCCAGGTTCCAGTTGCATCTCTGATAAATAAGGTTGTAGTCATTGGCGAATCCGGTAGTATGAGGCTTTACCAGATCCATGTGTCCCTTCATTTCCGCTTCCACCAGGTCGCACTGGAAATCAATACAAGGGGCATTCTGGGAAAAAACGGAAGAAAGAGAGCTGAAAATAAAGAAGAAAAGTAAATGTTGCCTCATGGGTAAATCAGCGTATACGAATCACCAAGTTACGGAAAAAATCCCAAAGAAAAAACCCTGCCGCCATAGGCGAAGGGTCTTTCAAATAAGGGGGATACGGACTTCTGTCAGCTTTCTGACAGGTAATTCCTAGTCTTTCGACTCTTTGATGAACTTTCCGTCCTTATCAAAGAGGAGATCCATTTTATCCACTTCGGCTTCGAAAGTGGTTACTCCTTTAGCGTCAACAATACGGGCTGCTTCTTTTATTTTTTTTCCTGCTTTGTTTTTTGCAACATAATCGGATATAGACTTTGGAAGTTCAGATACGGCTATCTTCGTTTCAGTCTCCATCAGATTTCCTGCAGCATCAATCAGAACAGACATTTCAATTTTGTCTTTGTGGAACCCGGCTTCGAAGTTGCCGTTTTCTTTTTCCCATTTCTCCGCTTTCAATCCGGGATAAAGAGAGGTGAATTTGGATTTCACGGCAGCAGGTACTGCAGATTCAGCCAGCTTGGATTCTTTTGTTTCTTTTGACTCCTGTGCGTTTGAAACTGCCAGGGAAGTGCCTAACAGACAGATTAAAATTATTTTTTTCATCGGGTTTGGTTTTATTTTTTGTAAAAATAGATTCTAATTCTGTACTGAATCTGAAGTAGGGGATGAATTGGTGAAAAAAAAGCCCGGAAAAATTCCGGGCCGGTATGGATAAAAGGATTCCTTACTGAATGATGATCCGACGGACGATTATTCCAGAAGTGCCTTGAATGCGGACAGAATAAACGCCTTTGGTAAGGTTTGAGAGGTCAAGTTGATTCCTGGATTCGGAAGTGGAACCGCTGTGCACAATCATCCCTAAAGCGTTATATACCTCAAAAAATATACGTTCTCCGGAACGGAGCTGCCCAACATCCAGATTAAAAATTCCGGTTCCGGGATTCGGAGAGATGGAAATACAGCACGGATTGTACATTCCCTGATTTATACCGGTGACCGTGTAGGTGATGTTGCCGGTGTTGGATTTGGAATTGTCATAGTTAAAGGAGGCTCTTGTTCCAGGGTTACAACCACCAGGATTTTTTACACCTATCTGGTAGTATAAATGATGTCCGATTGGGGGGGCTGGATCGGTGTAGGTGAAAATATTATTCGGTATGGAATCCAATAGGGTAGATCCCAGGATACTGGTGTCACGATACACATAATAGGTGCTGAATGTAAGTCCTTCATAATTATCCCAGATCAGGTTTACCTGATTGTTTACACCCTGGTTAACGGTCAGATGCATGGTTTTATGAGGAGTGCTCAGTGTTGATTCATTTCCACAGGAATCCGCAACAGCCAATCTGTAGCGGAAGCTTCTAATTGCCGGATTGGAAACGCTGTCAACGAAAACACTCAGCTTTTTACTGGGGACGGTTCCGATTTTATAATAGACCCCGGCAGATGTACTTTCTTTGTAAATCACATAGGATTTGATTTTTCGGGAAGGGCTCTGATCCCAAACGACCATGTTTCTTTGTGTTGTCGGGTCTACGGTAACGATACAGATAGGTTGGGTCGGTGGCAGTGAATCGGTGATGTTCACGCTGGCTGTTGTTGTACATCCTCCGGCATCTTTCACGGAAAGATTGTAAGAACCTGCCACAGAAAGGTTTGTAAGATTCGGTGTACTTGCTCCGTTTGACCAGGAGTAAGTATAAGGTGAGGAGCCACCTGTTACAGATGTAATGATTCTGCCATCTAAACCAAGCACGCAGTTGATTTTGGTTGCAGAATCAATGGAAACGGATGGTCCGGTGAGATTACTGATACTCGCATAGGCCGAATCAATGCAGCCAGCATGGTCCGTAACCCAAAAGGTATATGTCCCGGCAGCCAGGATCCTGGCCGTGTCCTTGGCAGAACCATTGCTCCAGCTGTAGGTGTAATTCGTGACCCCTCCGCTAACCTGAGCACTTGCTTTCCCGTCGGAATTGCCACAGGTGGCATCGGCGGTACTGATTGAAAGAGTGATCGCCGGGTTCTCCGTTATTACAGCAGCAAGAACGGAAGTGCAGGCATTGGTATCCTGAATGCTTACCTGATAGGGGCCGGCATAAAGTGAATTGATGTTCTGAGTAAGTTCCCCGTCAGACCAGGAGTAGGTAAAAGGTGATGCAGGCCCACTTACATTAATGTTGATGGACCCACTGGCTGTGCCTCCGCATTTGATATTGGTGACGGTACCCAGAGAAGACAGGGGACCGTTGACATCATTTATCAGGGCAAGTGCAGTTTGCATATTGCCGAGACTATCCGTCACGGTTACCTGGTAGACCCCGGCTTTCAGAGAGTCGGCAAGATTGGTGGCAGAACCATTTGTCCAGGAATAGGTAAAAGGTTTGGTTCCTCCGGTGACCGTCACATTCGCTGAACCATTCGGATGCTTGCAGGTGCTTTTTACGGTGCTCACCGATAAAGTCATTACCCCTTGAGCCCCCAGAGCAAACGCCAGGAAGAGCATAAGGAAAGTGCAGAATAATTTTTTCATTAGAAAATATTTTAGAGAGGGTCTGAAAGGTTTTTCCGTAGAAAACGTATCTAAAACAGTGATCCCGTTTTACGTTGGATGTTCAAGCAAATATAAAAAAAATCGCTGGAATGAGGCCTTTCAGACTTAAGTCCGACGATTATTTTTATATACCAGTTTCAATAAGGTAGGAAAAACAATTAGAAGCAAGGGCAGTGCTGCAATAAACCCTCCTATGACTGCAATGGCCAATGGCTGGTGGAGCTGAGCCCCATTTCCTATACCCAAAGCCAGGGGCATCAATGCAATTATTGCGCCAAGAGCTGTCATCAACTTGGGCCTTAAACGGGTGGAGATAGAATAATTAATCGCATCCTCTGCATAACCGGGCTGAAGCGTATTCCGGAATTGCTGAAATGTAAAAATTGCATTTTCACCAATTATCCCGACAATCATTATCAATCCCGTGTAGCTTCCTACATTTAAAGGTGTATGCGTGAAGTAAAGGGCCAAAATACTACCGGCCGTTCCAAGAAGGGAAATCAGGAGTATGAGCAGTGCCGCCCTGAAGTCGCGGAAAAGAAAAAGAATGGTCAGGAACACCAGAAGGCTGGCGCTTATCAGTATTGTAAGCAGTTCCCTGAATGATTGCTCCTGTTCGGCATACGCCCCCCCGTAACCAATCCTGTACCCATCAGGTTTGTGTATTTTGGTCCGGATTTTTTCTTGAATATCCTTCATTACACTTCCAAGATCACGGTTGTTGAGACGAGCGGTAACAGAAACAAACGTCTGCAGGTTTTCCCTGTTTATCTCCGCCACACCAGGAATAATACTGAAGTCGGCAAATTCAGTAATCGGTTTCAGCTTGCCTCCGGGTAGTGAAATAAACTGTTGTTTCAGCCGGCTAAGCCCGGTTCCTTTGGTAAAGGGATATATCATCCGAATGTCTGTCATCTGCTCATTCTCCAAGATGCCTCCTACCGTATTTCCTTCCAGTTGGGTTTGCATCTGAAATTGAAAATCATCGGCTCCTATTCCATACTGTGCCAGCTTGGCCAGGTTTGGCCGGATGTCAACCGATGGCCCGGCTATGATCACCTGATTGGTTACATCTGCGGTACCTTCCACCTTCTTTACTTCTTCCTCCACATCAGCCGCCAGGTCACCCAGTACCGCCGGATCTTTTCCATAAATCTTAATTTCAATCGGTTGAATGGAACTCATCAGATCGCCCAGCATATCCATAATTACTTGTCCGAAATCAACTTTAAGTGCAGGCTGAGAGGATTCAACCTGTTTGCGTATATCGTCTATCACTTCTTCCGTTGAACGTTTCCTGTCTTTCTTGAGCTGGATCAGGTAGTCTCCCTTATTCGGTTCGGTGATAAAAAAGCCCATTTCCGTACCAGTTCTTCTGGAATAGTCGGACACTTCAGGAACTTTGACGATAATTTTTTCTACTTCTCTCAATATCCTGTCTGTCTCGTCCAGCGAGGTGCCGGCTGGTGAACGATAATCCAATACGATAGAGCCTTCATCAACAGAAGGAAGGAATCCGGTTCCAAGTTTCGGAAACACCCATGCGATGGATCCGCCTAGCAAAAGGGCAATGGCTATACCGATCGCCGGCCTGTGAAGAAAAAAGGTGATCCATCTGCGGGGATGAACACTGGCCGGGGTTTTAGGCAGTGTATTCTTCTTTGTTGCTGGGAAAAGAAGGTAGACCACCGGCAAACCTATCCAGGTAACAAAGAAGGAACAGACCAGTGTAATGATCATCGTGTCGGTAAGAACTTTGAAATAGGATCCTGCAACTCCGCTCATAAGAATAAAGGGGAGGAAGATTACAATGGTACTCAAGGAGGATCCAACCATTGCAGGAAACAAATAGCGTATTGCTTTCTGGACCAGCGTGGGATACGTTTCTTCGGGGTTCTCTTCATGGGTGCGGTGAATCTGTTCTACCACCACAATGGCGTCATCTATGATTAATCCTAAGGACGCGGCAATAGCGCCAAGAGTCATGATGTTAAAAGTGTATCCGAATGTATAAAGCACCAGTAGGGTGAGGGAAAGGGTGATTGGAATAACGACCAGGATGGTGATGCTGGCCCGGAAAGAGCGCAGAAACAAAACCGCTACGATGATGGCAAGGAGCAACCCAATCCAAAGGCTGTCGTTTACACTGCTGATCGCAGTATGTACAAAATCGCTCTGGTTGTAATAAGGTTTAATAATTACACTGGCCGGAAGAATGCGTTGCAATGCTTTGAGTTTTTCGGAGATATGCTGAGAAAGATCCAGGAGGTTGGAGCTGGGTTGTTTCTGGACAGTAACCAGCACGGCATCGCTTCCATTGGCATTGACCCGTATGTATTCAATCTTTTCCCTCACATTTACAGAGGCCATCTCTCTTAACCGGATAACTCGCTTGCCATCATTTCGGATAACCACATTTTCTATCTCTTCTTTGTTGTGCAGGGCTGCATCGGTAACATTGAGGTAAAGCCTGCGGTAGTCTGCCGAATACCCGTTCGAATTAATGAAATTGGTCTGGCTCAGTGCGGTGGAAATACCGGATGGGGTGACGGAGAATGAACTCATTTTTTCAGGGTTCAGTTCTATCCAGTATTCCTTGGTTTTGCCTCCAATCACTCCGACTTTGGAAACCCCTTCGACCTGAGAGAGGTAAGGTTTGATAACCGTTAAAGCAAGCAAACGGAGTTCAATCGGACTCTTTTCGGTGCTCTCCACGGTGAAACCCATCACCGGCAGAAGTGAAGGGTTCATCTTTTCAATGGTAATTGCTGTATTGGGCGGGAGGGTATTCCGGATCTGATTTACCTTACTCTCCATCATCTGCTGACAGGCATACACATCGGCATTCCAATTCAGATATGCAGATATTTCACAACTTCCCCGACTGGTCGAACTGCGAATCATCTTTACGTTAAAGACCTGCTTCAACGCATTCTCCAGTGGCTTTGTGACAGTCACCATCATTTTTTCCACGGGCTGCTCCCCATTGTCGGCGATCAGCTTGATCTTCGGAAAGGTTACTTCCGGGAACAGGGAAGTCTGCATCTTGCTGAAGGCAAACCCTCCGCCCAGAATAATTAGCAGGAGGAGTACCGAAACAGGGCTCTTATATGCCGAGAAAAAGTTCTTCATTCCTTTTTGGAGATCACAATTTTGGCCGTATCGGTTAGTCCGTAATTCCCGCTTACCAGAATGCGGTCGGCAGATTCAAACGAAGGGGAAATGATCTCCGTACGTTCACCTGTTTCCAGTCCCTTTTTTATAGGGACTTTAACTGCAACGGAATCGTTGAGGAGTTTCATTACCCAAAATTCAGTCTGGGTTTCGTTCGACAAAATGGCTGTTTTGGAAAGGGTGAGGGCTTTGTCTTTCTTTTCTTTGATAATCCTGATCCTAGCAATCAGGTTTTCGGGTAAACTAAAGCCTGAAGCGGCCTTGATCAGGTAGCTCTCTGTCTGAGAAGCCACATCCATGGATGGAAGCCTGGAAACAATAGTGCCGGTAAGGGTTTTTTTGTCGGGGAGTACGATCTCGCATGCCCCTCCCTCATGAATAAACTGATGGAGTTCATAAGGGACGTCAAGCAGGAACACAAAACTGGATTTGTCTGAAACCATACATAACTCATCACCTTCCTGAACAAAATCGCCTGCATGGCGGTTCAGGGTGCTGATTATGCCTTCCTGAAAGGACCGGACACGGATGATTCCCGAAAATGTAAATGCTGAATCATGTGATCCCGGATTGTTATCCAACGCTGACGCTTCTTTTGTTTTTACCAGGAAGAGTTCCTTGTTTTTTGTTACCTCATCACCCAGGCTGATTTCAACCTGCTGTATATACCCCGCAACAGGAGATTTAACACTGTTTTTTTTCAGAAAGGAAGAAGTGGCATTTAATTCCAGATATTCGGCTATCGGGCCGGTCTGGATACTGTCAATAGTTACCGGGGTAACGGTTGATACCTGAGTTTCCTCCTCAGCCGGTTTGCTCTCTTTTCCCTGGCATCCCGCAAAAAGAAGGGACATAACAAGGACAGAAAAGAAAGAAGTATAATTTTTTCCAGAAAACATCATTTTTGTTTTATCGATTTGTATTTCATGACAATCATCCTTTTTCTCTTTCTCTGCTCTCACCTTCTACCAGTTCCAGTAATTAAGCTCATTCATCAACTGTAGTTGTTTTATCTGAAGCTGATCCAGATTGGTTTTTATTTCATTATAACTCCGGATGGCCAGGATAAAATCACTCACGGGCAGTGCTCCGATATTCAGTTGGCTTTTACCCATCTGGATTTGTTCTTCAGAAAGATGCAGCTGCTTCTTGGTCTGGGTAATGAGGATATTGTTTTCTGAAATCTCATCGATCAGGGTATTCACTTGCTGTTGATATTGTTTTTTGAAAAACGACTCGTAGGAGCTGCGCGTATCTTCTGCAAGATTTACTTTTTTAAATTCCAGTTGCTTTTGTTTTCCGTCATAGATAGGCATGGAGAAATTCAATCCGAAGCTGGTTCCGAAATTACGGTAGAGTTCAGCCGGTTGGGATCCAAGGATACCACCGTCGGCAAACCAGCTCAGGCGAGGTTTGTAATTTGCACCTGTAAGAAGCTTGCGGTTGCTGATTTGAAGACTGTCTATCCTATACCCTGCAAGGAATCTGGAGGCGGAAACACCTACCAACGCATTTCCCGGAATTGCCGGCGGAGCTATCTTTGGAACGGCTGTATCTGTAATGCCACACAAAATATTGAGTGAATAAAGGTCAGATTTGTACTGAAATTCCAACTGCTTGAGTGTTATCTCCTGGGATTGAAGCGTTACCTGGAAAGCTGCGTAATCAAAAGGCTTATACATTCCTTTCTCCTTAAGCTCTTTGAGCAGGACACTTTCATCCTCAAGTAGGCGAAGGATTGCCGAGGCATGGTCTATCTGAAGAATACCGGAATAGGTTTGAATGTATTGTGCGGTGATGTTACGCCTTAATTCATGTTCCGTCGTTAACCCGGAATTTCCTGCCGCCTGGCGTTGAAGATTCAGGCTTTCAAACTGGGGTGCAAGAATTTTTTTATTCAGAATGTTTTGACTCACTCCCATCAGCAGTTCGTAATTTCCGGAATTGGTAACAGCATTGTCATAGCCGAAGCCGTTTAGGGTTGGGGCTATGAGCACTTGTCCCAGCATATTCACCTGTGGTTTACGGTTTGCTGTTATTTTCATGCTGTCGACAGAGGTACTCCGCGCCTGGTTCCGGAAATCATTCAACTCGGGGTTGTTTGAAAATGCCTGCCGCAGGTAAAAATCAAGAGTTCCTGTCTGAGCCCGGATGGAAAGGACCGGGATTAGAAACAGGAAAAAGAGCAGGTGAAGGCGCGTTTTCATATAATTTCAGGACGAAGCTAATGGAAAATTCAGCGCCAGTGTGTGAAATCCATCTTCGAATGTATAGCGGATAAGGATTCCTGCACTGTCGCAAATTTGTTTGACTATTGCCAGGCCCAAACCCAGGCTGTCGCTAGAAGAAGTACCCTTCCTGAATCGCTCAAACAGGAGGTTGGTATCAATTAGTGGTGCCGGCCCTGTATTCCGGAAACGGATTTCCCGGGAATCGGAAGTAACTGTGATTTTCCCTCCTTCCTGGTTGTGTTTGATGGCGTTTCCGACTAAATTGGAAATTAGCACATCAGCCAATACCGGGTGAATTGAAATTTCCGGGCCCTGACTTAAATCCTGTTCCACAAGGAGGTGCTGATGAGCAATCAACTCCTGAAAGTGGGTTAGTTTGGTTTGAATAAGTTCATTCAGAAGGATAGGTCTTGTTTCAGCAAATTGGTTATTACCTATTCGGGTAAGGAGGATCAAAGCCTGGTTTAGTTTGGATAAACGTCCGGCGCTTTCATAAGCCTCACTTATCAGTTTAATCTGACCTTCTTTCAAACCATCCGACTGGATAAGCAATTCCAATTTAGCTTTAATGATGGCGAGGGGAGTTTGGATCTCATGTGATGCGTTTTCAGAAAAGTCTTTCAGGTTTCGGTAATCGTCCGAAATCTTTCGGGTCATACCTTTTAGAACCTTGTTCAGATCGTCAAATTCCTGAATACCCGTTTTCGTTTCATTCATCAGATTATTCTGTGCTACCGTAAAATTTTCAGCCTGGTTGAGGGTAGCGTAAAAGGGTTTCCAGAGCTTTTTCGAAATCCTTCTGTTCACTTCAAACATTACTCCGAGCAGCAGGGACAGGAGGATAAGCATGGATTTAACAATCGTAAGTATAAGATCGTCTGTTTCGAACAGCGGGCGTGTAATGGTGATGAGGTAGGGGGTCGTGATTCCATCCGCGCCTTTTATGTTGTGCATAAAAGAAAGTTTCCGGAAGGAGAGGTCTTCCTTCGACTCCAGGCTGTATAAGGTTGTATCCCGGAGGTAATCCTCCTTTTTGGCCGCAGGGGAAGAAGGAAACAAAGTGATCTCCACCCGGTCTCCGGCAGTCAGAAAATGTGCCTGAACATCTCCAAGCTTATCGAGGTCTGAGCAAATGTGTGCTTTTTCACTCAACAGTTGTTCATTCGCTTCCTCCTCCATGATGTGGTTAAGCATGAGGTAAAATACTCCTGTACCCACCAGAAAAACGATGAGGGCAGCTGTAAAATAATATCGGTTTGTTTTATTGAGGAGTTTCAATTTTTACCGAATTTATAACCCATGCCATATACGGTTTGTATGTAATCAGCAGATCCTTTTTCGATCAGTTTTTTTCGGAGATTTTTGATGTGGGAATAAATAAAATCGAATGAATCGCTTGCATCCATATCATCTCCCCAGAGGTGTTCGGCTATACTTTCCTTTGTAATTACACGGTTTTGATTGGATAGAAAAAACAAGAGCAAGTCGAATTCCTTGCGTGTAAGTACCACTGGTTTGTGATTTACATTCACAAGCATCTCTTCCGGAACAATGCTGATTTCATTGAACGTAATTTCCTTGCTGCCCTTGAAGTTCCGGCGTCTGATAATGGATTTGATGCGGGAATTCAGTTCACTGAGGTGAAAGGGTTTGGTGAGGTAGTCGTCTGCACCCATGTCCAGTCCGGCAATCTTATCATTTACGGCATTTTTGGCCGAAATAATAATGATCCCGGCTTCGGAACCTTTCTTTTTGAGGCTGGAGATGATATCCAGTCCGCTTCCTCCCGGAAGGGTGATGTCTACCACCACGCAATCATACTCATAGAGATCGGCTTTTTGCCCGGCTTTCAGGTAGTCATTTGCGAGCTCACAGGTATGTCCTTCTTCCCTCAGATAGGTAAGAATAGAATCGGACAAGGCTTTTTCATCTTCTATAAGCAGGATCTTCATAGGCTTTTGATGATGCAAAGTAAAGATACGATTCTGGAGTAAATCTGTCTGTCATTTTGAAGAAGGTTTGTCGTTGTTTTGAAATGCCTGCAGGAGAACCAAAGGATTGCTTATTTTTACACAATATAAAAGGAAATTATGGAATATCGTCGTTTAGGAAAGTCGGGTTTGCAGGTGAGTGCTTTGTCTCTGGGATCCTGGGTAACTTTTGGCGCTCAATCAGGAGATGAAGCGGCCGAAGCATGTATGAAAAATGCCTACGATGCAGGAGTGAATTTTTTTGATAACGCAGAAACCTATGCGAGTGGAAAATCAGAGTTGGTGATGGGAAAAATTCTGAGAAAAATGGGGTGGGACAGAACAAGTTATATCGTTTCAAGCAAAGTTTTCTGGGGTGGAAAATTACCAAACCAGATAGGGCTAAGCCGGAAACATGTGATGGAAGCCTGTCATGCAGCTCTCAAACGTTTGCAGGTAGAGTATCTCGACCTTTATTTCTGTCATCGCCCGGATCCGGATACGCCCATAGAAGAAACCGTAAGGGCAATGAGCAACCTGGTTGAACAGGGGAAAGTGTTTTACTGGGGTACGAGTGAATGGAGCGCCGAACAAATTACGGAAGCCTGGATGATTGCCCGTCAGTATAATCTTGTTCCTCCAAGTATGGAACAACCCCAGTACAATATGTTTTGCCGCGAACGGGTGGAGAAAGAATATGCAAGATTGTATACTTCCTTTGGGATGGGGACAACCATCTGGTCCCCTCTGGCTTCCGGACTATTAACAGGAAAATATAATCAAGGCGTGCCGGCTGGTACGCGAATAAGCCAGCCCGGACTGGAGTGGTTGAAAGATAAAGTGGTGGGTGAAGAAGGGAAGCCGAAGATTGAAAAAGTCAAAGAACTTACAAAACTGGCTGCTGCTGCAGGGTTTCCTCTTACCCATCTGTCTCTTGCCTGGTGCCTGATGAATCCGAATGTATCTTCCGTAATCACCGGGGCCTCCCGGTCAGAGCAGGTAAAGGACAATATGAAGGCATTGGATGTGCTTCCTCTTATGAGTAAAGATCTGATGGAGGCAATAGGAAAGATAATCGGATAATACCGAAAGTTAAATGATTTCCCGTCTCCCGAATTTTTTCAGGGTTTTGTAGTGTGAGGAGACCGCGCTCCAGAAGCTATGGTGGTTGTAGTAGGTAATATCATATTTACGTGCTACCGACTCTACTATCCGGGAAATTTCCGGATAGTGTATGCTACAGATCTGTGGAAATAAGTGATGCTCGACCTGGAAATTAAGCCCCCCTACAAACCAGGTAATAACCGGATTGCGTACAGCAAAATTAGCTGTTGTTTCCATCTGATGCACAATCCAGGCATTGTCTACCAATCCTTCTTCAGGTTCCGGGTGCGCTGTATCTTCTACTACATGTGCAAGTTGAAAAATGATGGTGATGATAAACCCCCCTACCAGGTGCATAGTCACAAACCCGATTAACGTATGCCACCAGGGAATAGGAAGGAGCACCAAAGGCAGTACAAGAATGTATCCGTAATAGAATATCTTGAATGCAAATAACTTGATTAGCTCTTTTCGTGGATGGTTGTTCTCCTTGTAACGGAAAACCTTGTTGTAATCGGTATAGAAAACCCAACTCAAACTGAGCATGGAATAAGCAAGGAAAGCAAAGATGTGCTGCAGGCGGTGTACAGCCCTGTGAGGGGCATTCGGCGACAGGCGTAGAAATTTCACCACACTCAGATCTTCATCCTTTTCATAGATGTTGGTAAAGGTATGGTGCTTGATATTGTGCTTAATCTTCCACATATAGTCATTTGCACCGACAAGACTCATGGTCATTCCTAGGAAACGGTTCACTTTTTCATTGGAGGAATAAGCGCTGTGAAGGGCATCATGAGCAATGCTGAAACCAATGCCGGAGAGCCCGGTACCCATAATTACAGCAAGACCTAACATGACAGGTTCGCTGAAATGGCCTAAAATGATCAAAAAATAAGGGATAATGTAGAGGGATAGCATACAAACAGTTTTCAAAACCATGCGATAATCGGCATGTTTGGAAACCTGGTTGGTTTCGAAATAACTGTTAACACTATCTTTCAGATCCTTAACGAAATCGCTGTATTTTTTGTTGTTGAATCTTATCCTTTGCTGCATCGATCTGATTTGAATGATGCAAAGGTAACCAAATTTTCTTCTCCAACCTACGCTTTGCCTGGAACAGGGGACGAGATGTGGTAGTTAAATTATTGGTTTTCAATATTCTAAAGCTAATTCGAGTCTAAAACAAGGAGGCATTGCACTGCGGGGGACTAAACCCTGCGATGCTTAGATCCCTTATATTTGCCATCAAAATTATCCCCCGAGCCTTCTCCAACAATGAAAGAAATTTTCGCAAACCTGAGAGTAATAGAATTAGCCAACGTCCTCGCCGGGCCGGCAGTAGGTATGTTCTTTGCAGAACTTGGAGCCAAGGTGATTAAGGTGGAAAATAAAACTACCGGGGGTGACCTGACGAGGCAATGGAAAGTGCCGGGTGAGGATTCCAGTGCTGCTATCTCCTCCTATTATGCATCGGTAAATTATGGAAAGGAAGTGAGGTTGCTGGATTTGAAAACGGATATCCACCGTCAGGAAATATACGAGCTGGTGAAAAGTGCAGACATCGTCCTCACCAACTACCGGGCCGGAGAAGGTGAGAAACTAGGGATGACCTATGCAAAATTCAAAGAGCTTAACCCCAGCATTATACTTGGAAACATTAGTTCCTACGGTGAAAACGATCCGCGTTCCGGTTTTGACCTTGTTCTTCAGGCCGAAGCCGGATTTATGTCTATGAACGGAACTCCCGGAAGCGGACCACTGAAGATGCCGGTAGCCTTAATAGATATACTCGCTGCCCATCACCTGAAAGAGGGGATCCTGCTGGCACTTATCCGTCGTCAGGGTACAGGTGAAGGAGCACATATTTCCGTCTCTCTCCTGGATTCTGCCATAGCATCCCTTGCCAATCAGGCATCCAACTATCTCATGACTGGTTTTATACCCGGATTATCAGGGTCTTTACATCCAAATATTTCGCCTTATGGTGAAATCCTTATTACCAGGGATGAAAAACAGATTGTGTTGGCAGTAGGAAATGATAAACAGTTCATCGGGCTCTGCATGATTTTAAACCTATCTCCACTTTCTGTTGATGAAAGATTCAGGGATAACGGCTCCAGAATACGCAATCGGCAATTATTGGGTGCCCTGCTTGGGAATGCGGCTCTGGAAAGAGGGTCAGGGGAATTACTTCAAAAATTTGGGGAGGCGGGCATTCCTGCGGGAATGATAACCTCTTTGGATGAGCTTTTCAACAACCCCCGGGCCTTGGCAAGAGTTCTCGAAGAAGTCCGGGAAGGGTGTAGGATACGCTGTGTCAGTACCCTTGCCTTTGAGGAACTGCAATGAATTTTTAGCTAAAATTAGCCTGATTGTGAAAAAAACCTGCAAAACACCTCTCCTGTTTTGCAGGTTTTTCCTATATTTGTATGTCAATCCACATTTCTCCCTGTATGAATAAAAGATTTATTCTGGTGGTGATTCTGATAATACCACTACTGGCTGACGCACAGTTTCGCCGGAAGCGGTATAAGTATGAGCTTGTCCTGAACCTGGGAGGAACCAATTTCCTCGGTGATGTTGGTGGAGCAAATCAGATCGGAACTCACTTCGTCAAAGATTTTAACTATCAGATATCCAAAGGAGTCGTTGGATTTGGGGTGCGCTATAAAACAAATCGCTACTGGGCTGCCAAGTTAGATCTCAACTGGGGCGAGGTAGGAGGAGACGATGCACTTACAAAAGAACCTTTCCGGCATAACCGGAATATCAATTTCAAATCTGTTATTGTTGAGTTTTCAGGAAGATTCGAAGGCTACTTTACCAAGGAGCAGCAAGGACACCTTTATCGGTTGAAGAATGTGCATGGAATGAAACGTAAAGATATCCAGGCCTTCTTCTTTGCCGGAGTAGGGGCTTTTTATTTTAACCCCAAAGGAAAATATATTGATGGTCAGTACTATGCCCTCAGGCCTCTGGGTACTGAAGGACAAGGCCTTCCGGGAGGACCGAGGGCATACTCACCGGTTAGTGTCTGCTTCCCCCTGGGATTGAGTGCAAAATATGGTATTGACCAGAAATGGAGTATAGGAATTGAATACGGTGTCCGGTACACGATGACGGATTATATTGACGATACGTCAGGCAAGTACTATGATAAAAATTCTATCGGTGCTGCCAGGGGACCGGTTGCAGCCTACTTCGCAGATCCCTCCCTTCATAAAATGCCTGATGGATACGGAGGAGATAATACCAGTCGTTGGCAGGCCGCTCCCGGTCAGGAAAGGGGAAATCCCAAGTACAACGATGCTTATATGTTCATGACGGTAAATGTGAACTATAAGATTCCATATAAGCACCGTCGCACCCGTTCCAAATTCTGATGCTTTAATCCCGATGAGAATTGTTGTTCCTCAATCTCCCAGAGATTTCGAGCTATACTTCAATCTGCGATTTGAAGTGTTGCGCAAGCCCTGGAATCAACCCTTTCATACTGTCAAGGACGAGCTGGAGGAGGATTCCTTTCATGCAATGCTGTTGGACGAGCAAGACCAGGCAGCCGGCGTATGCCGTATGCACTTTAATCCCACAGGAGAGGCTCAGCTAAGGTTTATGGCCATACGTCCCGATTTGCAAGGAAAAGGCCTGGGTAAGCAATTGCTGGATTACTTCGAGAAACTGGCTCTGGAAAAGGGAAGTGGTCGCATTATTCTGCAATCCAGAGAAAATGCCGTTCGCTTTTATGAACGTAATGGCTATGTGGTAAAAGAAAAATCCTATCTACTCTGGGGAACCATTCAACACTACTTGATGGAGAAAATATTAAGGATTAAGAACTAAGGGATTTTGGGATCATGCGCTTCTAAATCGTCTTTTAATCCGAAAATCCTTAATCCCAAATTCTAAATTATCTCCCCTGTTCCTTCAATTCTTCAAGGATCAATCTCAAAAGGGCCGCGGCATCCTTTTCCACCAACTGCATTCCAAAGAGTATCTCCTTTCCGTAATACATAAACGAAAGACTCTCTCCGCCAATTACCCAATAAGAACTCATGAACTGGGAAACAACGTCATCAGGCTTTCCTTTGTATTTTCCGGTATTCTGAATAAATTCTATTTGGTAATTGTGTATTTTGCCTCCGCCCCGGTTGTCTCTTTTGTAGAACAACTTGCCTTTTCCTATTTTGATGATTTCTTTACCATATTTACGCCAGGTGAATGCCTTCCAGACTTTGTATTCGAAATAAAGCCAAAAACCTAACCAGACGAGGATTAAGGTTTTTAGCTGACCTGGAGGAATACGAAAAAGGTACATACCCATTGCCAGACCTCCAAGTGTCCAGGCGATGAACCAGGATAGCAGGAGATTGTTTTTTTTTGTATCCGAATAGGCGGAAATGACAATGCTCAGTTCCTCTTCTTTTCGTACAAACGAAATTCGATTTCCAATATATTCCATAAGCCCGGATTTGGATTACAAAAATACAATTTTAACCAAGCTTTCTGATAGTGTGTCCTGCTGTACTTTTATATCTTTGAGTCCGGATAGGCCGGATTATTCACTTGCAATTGAACGTGGTAATGAAAAAAAGCACAGTTTCCTTCTTTCTCTTTGTCTTCTTCCTTATTCTGCCGCCTCTTTATAAAGCGCAATCGGCCAAAAAACTTTATAAGGCAGGGATGAAAGAGTTGAAGAGCAAGATGTATGAGGAAGCAATCCGCGATTTTTCGAAATCCCTCGAATTAAAGCCAGGGACCTCTAATGCACTGCTTGGCAGGGCACAAGCCTTTGAGTATTCCAGGCAACCAGAAAAAGCCGTAGCCGATTTGCAGGATGCCCTAAAGCAAACCCCCAAAAACTACAAGCTCTATCTGAAGATTGCTGATCTTGATCTGATCCTTAACCACTACCCGGATGCCCTTGCTATCCTTCTGAAACTGACTTCTTTTGATGAATGGAACAGAGATGCCATAGAACGTATCATCCGGTGTCACCTCCTGATGAAACAGTTTGAGGAAGCGAAAAAGGTATCAGAATACGCCCTTAACGGCGACAAGCATCATTATATCAAGCAAAATCATGTAATCAATTACTATTATGGTCTGGCTCAGGATAGCTTGAAAGATTACCGCAGCGCCGTTTTGTCCTACATCAAGGCACTTTCTCTGATTCCGAATCCTCCCTCGGGCCAGCATATCAGTCCCGCTTTTAAACCGTACTATATCGACCTCGCAATGGCTCAGTTTCACCTGTCTCAGGCAGATGAAGCGATAAAAAACTATACCATCGCATCTACCCTGGATCCGGCAGATACGGTTGCACCTAAAAACTACCGAATCTTTTATCTCAGAAGCTACGCTTATCAGTTGAAGTCAGATTATAACAATGCATTTGGTGATTTGGATAGGGCAGTGGTAGCCAACCCCAAGGACAGGGATGTGTTCTTTCACCGGGCAGAGGTTTACCAGAAAACCAGCAATTATCACAGCGCCATCAGCGATTTCACCAAAACGGTTTTACTCGACCCTGGAAATTCCAGAGCCTATTGTGAAAGAGGTGATTGCTACCTCGAACTGGCAAATTTTAATGATGCCATAGCAGATCTTCAAAAGGCTCTTGTCCTGAATGAGAATGAACCCAAGGCAAAAGAGCTTCTTGATCTGGCACAGAAGAAATATTACGATGCGAACAAGGAATCAGACGCGCCGGAAATACGGATCGATTATCCTGTTGCCGATTTCAATAATTTCATTAATATCTCCGAATCCCAACTCGACGTGGTGGTTACAGGTCAGGCGAGGGACAAGAGTAAGTTGAAATTCATCCGTGTCAACGGAGTGAACGCTGAAGTGACCGATGAAGATAAAAACCATTACTTTAAATGCAGGGTGCCTGTTAACGCTGAATTCCGGAAGCTGGAGGTGGTTGCTCAGGACATTTATTCGAACGAGGGTGTCAAAACAATGAAAGTGGGTCGTCTGGTGGACGATTCCAGGGTAAGCGTTACATTCAGAGGAAAGCTTCTGACCGATGATGAAAACAAAACCCCGTTAGCCAACAAAATAGTATACATGTGCAATGAACACGGTGAAGCAATGTATGAAGCCAGGACTGATGCCGAAGGATCCTTCAAATTTTTTAAGCTGCCATTTGATAAGAATTATATGCTTACCATGGATGTGAGTGATTCACCCTTATCGGGGGTGCAGAAATATCTGATTACAGACGATAAAAACAAACCTGTTTTAAGAGCGGTTCCAAATGGGAAAGCCAAATACAAATTTGAAATCCTCCAAACCGATTACCATGTCATGTCCCTGATGAGCATGGATGATGAGCCGTTAAAGGTTGATCTCAAAGGAAAACTTTTGGCCGACAATGATAACCGTACTCCTTTAGCCAATGTAAATATGCAGCTTTTGAACGAAAAGTCGGAAATTATCTCGATTCAGAAAACGGATGGATACGGGTTCTTCCTCTTCGGCGGAATGCTTCCGGATATGGCTTATTCCATTAAAATTGATACGGCCGATTCCAGAGCCATCCCATACTCCAAAGTGATCATCACTGACATACGCGGAAAAATCATCAAAGAAATCTCCAAAGGAGTGTTCGGTTATTTCATCTATCAGCCATTAAATACAGAGAGAACGCTGATCGCAAGTATTTCTGAACCGGATCCCTGGCTCAAGGCAATTAAGCTGGATAAAATGAATCCCCAGCTGGTGATCATTGATAACCTCTATTATGAATCTGGTGCATTCCAGATGATGCCGGCTTTCGAGCCTGAACTGAACAAAGCGATTCAGGCAATGAAAAGCAACCCCGGTCTGGTAATGGAAATTCAATCTCATACCGATGCCGTTGCAGGGGACGATTACAACATGGAATTGTCACAAAAAAGGGCCAACGCCGTTGTGGAATACATGATTTCGAAAGGTGTAGACAAAAAACGCCTCACCGCCAAAGGCTACGGAGAAACCCAGCTCATTAACCGATGCGCGAACGGTGTTGAATGCTCTGACGCCGAGCATAAACAAAACAGAAGGACAGTATTCAAGTTGAATTATCCTGTGAAGTAGTCGCTGTCTGGTAGCGAAGACGCTACCAAAAGAATCAAACGCAGCCAGGAGGCTACGTTAAGCTAAGGGGTGGTCACTGAGCGAAGTCGAAGTGTCCCTTAACTGTTTCTGAATATGGCGCTTCCAACTCTTACCAAAGTGCTTCCTTCCGAAATGGCCAGCTCATAATCACTGCTCATTCCCATGGAAAGAACCTGTGGTTTGAATGAAGGTGTTTCCGCAAATTGACTCTTCACCTTGTTAAAGAATTCATTGAGAGAACGAAACTCGGCTCTTATCAGTTCCTGGTTAGAGGTATTGGTGGCCATTCCCATGAGTCCGGTTATGCGGATGTGAGAAAGTGCAGAGAGTTCGGCTGAACCGAGAATAGATTCCGCCTCTCTGAAATCAAGACCGAACTTAGTTTCTTCCGAAGCAATATAAATTTGAAGGAGGCAATCGATAATCCGGTTGTTTTTTGAAGCTTGTTTGTCAATTTCTTTCAGGAGTTTGAAGCTGTCTACCGAATGGATAAGACTTATAAAGGGGGCAATCTCCTTCACTTTATTCGTTTGGAGGTGGCCGATCAGGTGCCAGGTGATGTCGGAAGGAAGAAGTATTTGTTTCTCCACCAGTTCCTGAACCCTGTTTTCACCGAAAATTTTATGCCCTGCTTCATAAAGTTCCTTGAGCCGGGGTAAAGGCTGCGTTTTTGTAACTGCAACAAGGGTAACTGTTGAAGGGATTTTTATTTTAATAGCCCGATAATTTTCACTGATTGTCATTTCCGGAAAGGGTAAACATTAATCGGACAGGCTGTAGATAACCAGCCCGCTTCTCATCTTGGGTTCTACCCAGGTTGTTTTAGGTGGCATAATGTGGTTGGTGTCGGCAATGCGTTTTAATTGTTGCATGGAAACCGGGAAGAGGCCAAATGCCACCTGGGCTTTCCAGTTATCTACCTGATTTTTGAGTTCTTCTGCACCTTTAATGCCTGAAACGAAACCAATTCTTTTGTCAGTTTTGAGGTCGTGTATATTCAGTATGGGGCTCAAAATGTGTTCAGTAAGGATTAATGCATCCAAAGATCCTACAGGATCTTTGTCGTGTACGATACCGGCTTTGGGGGTGAGGGCATACCACTCGCCTTCGATATACATACTGAAAGAGTGTTTTCCGGGTGGTTTATACAATTCCGTTCCCTTAGGTTCCACTTCAAATTTCTCTTTCACCCTTTTCAGGAAGCCCTGAGCATTTAATCCGTTGAGGTCTTTGACGACTCGGTTGAAATCAAAAATTTTAAGCTGGTTTTCCGGAAAAAAAACTCCCAGGTAAAAATTATAGGGCTCTGTTCCGGTATGAGCAGGATTGCATTCCCTTCTTGATTTTCCAAGCAAGGCAGAGGAGGCAGAGCGGTGATGCCCGTCGGCAATATAGATGGCTGGAATTTTCCGGAAACGATCTTCTATTTGCTTTACCTGTTCAGTCTCACTTACGAGCCAAAGTGTATGTCTTACCCTGTCTGTGGTGGTGAAATCATATTCCGGAAGAGATTCGGTAATACGTACGGTGACTTCATCAATCACTTTATCATTCGGGTAGCTGAAAAGCACAGGTTCGGCATTAAAATCACACACTTCCAGGTATTGCTTGAGCTTTTCTTCCCTCTCTGTCAGCGTTTGTTCATGGATCTTGATGACCCCGCTGAAATAATCGTCAATACTGCTACAGCCTATCAGTCCGGTGTAAACATTTCCAGCTTTCTGCTGCCGGTAAACATAATAACAGGGATGACTGTCCTGAATAAATACATTCTCTTCGTGAAACTGAAGATATCGGGCTTTCACCTTCTTTAATCTTTCGGGAGTACCGGGTTTGGTCCGTTTGCCATCTGCAAAGTCGGGGTTAATGACATGCAAGAAGGTATAAGGATTGCTTTTCAACTTCTCCTTGAGATCAATAGGCGAGTATCCATCTACCGCTCTTGATGCAACCAGGTGCACCTTGTCGGGAGAAGGACGAATGCCGCAAAAAGGGATAATAGTGGCCAAGGGTTATTTCAGTTTCTCAATGATCAACTCTGCCAGCTCTATTCCAATGCGTTCCTGCGCCTCCTCGGTTGCGGCCCCTATGTGAGGGGTAAGGGAAATTTTAGGATGAGCAAGAATTCCTTTTGAAGGAGCGGGTTCGTTTTCAAACACATCCAGTCCTGCATGTGCCACCTTGCCTGAATTCAGGGCATTGATCAAGTCTAATTCATTGATTACACCCCCTCTGGCCGCATTCACAAGCACTACTCCGTCCTTCATCAGAGCAATTTCTTTACTCGTGATAACTTCTCCTCCGGGAACATGCAGGGTAATGAAGTCGGAAGTTTTCAGAACCTTTTCGAGAGGCACTGTGTGGATATGGACTTTCACATCTCCTGCACCTGGAATGTCCAGATGGAGAAGCGCTTCGGCCAGGAATGGATCATATGCTTCTACTTTCATTCCGCATCCCAGGGCAATTTTGGCAACTGCCTGGCCAATTCGCCCGAAGCCGATGATGCCTATGGTTTTGCCTTTGAGTTCAATCCCTTTGGCATATTTCTTCTTAAGCGATTCGAAATCTGTATGGCCACGAGCAGGCATCTGCCGGTTGGAATCGAAAAGAAAACGAACAATGTTAAAAAGATGCGCGAATACCAGTTCAGCAACCGAGTGTGAAGACGCCGCGGGTGTATTCACTACCTGAAGCCCTTTTCCTCTTGCATAATCCACATCAATATTGTCCATGCCCACACCACCGCGCCCGATGAGTTTGAGGTGGGAGCAGGAGTCTATTACCTCCTTACGCACTTTGGTGGCGCTCCGCACTGTCAGTCCTACATATTTGTGTTCGTTTAGCTGTTCAATCAGTTTTTCCTGTGGGACTTTGTCGGTGACAACAGTAAATCCGGCTTTTTCCAGGAGGGCTTTGCCTGTAGTATCGATGCCGTCGTTGGCGAGAATTCGTTTGCTCATTTTTGTTGAATAAGGTTTAAAAAGACAAGCTGTCTCTGGAATTGAAAATGCCAATCACAATAAGTGCAGCCAAAGCGAGTCCTATGATTAATGGAATAAGTATTTTTCGTTTAGTATAACCAATATTCTTTCCTAAATATTTGTCCCAAATAACAGTACTGAGAAATAAAGCGCCTGCGAAATTTACTCCGATAGAAAGCCCACTTTTTAAGTTTATATGCATTTGAATGAGGATGGTGAAAAGAAAATATCCAATACTGATTGCCATAACGGCAGGGATATCTTTCTCTTTACCAATCCGCTTCAAGTTCATCGAAAGGAGAACCCCTCCGAAAAGAGTGGAAAATAAAAAACCAAATCCCTTAATTGCGGAAGGAGAATAGAGTTCCGGAAGGGTGGTAGATTCTGAAAGGAAGCTTCCGTCGTCAAGCACAGAAGCATTTGGATCGCTCATAAATCTGAAAAGGTCAGGCAAATTTTTTCTCAAATTCTTGCATTACGCTTACCAGCACCTGAACGCTTTCCAAGGGGAGAGCATTGTATAGTGAAGCTCTGTAACCGCCCACATCCCTATGGCCGCGAATGCCGCTGATATTGGCTTCCTTCCACATTTTGTCAAATTCGGGTTCCAACTCGGGTTTATGCATGACAAAACAAACGTTCATGTTCGAGCGGTCTTCTTTTTCGCAGGTGCCCTTAAATAAGGTGTTCCGGTCAATTTCGGTATACATGGCAAGGGCTTTCTGCTGATTGATTTTTTCAATCCATTCCACCCCTCCGTTTTTCTTCAGCCAGCGCAAGGTGAGCAGTGATACGTAAATAGGGAATACAGGAGGAGTATTGTACATGCTTCCTCCTTTAATATGAACCCGGTAATCCAGCATGCTCAGCATAGGGCGACCTGTTTTGCCAAGTAAATCTTCTTTTACGGCCACCATCGTGGCACCAGCAGGGCCCATGTTTTTCTGGGCTCCGGCGTAAATCAGACCAAATTGCTTGCCGTCCACCTTCCGGCTGAAGATGTCGGATGACATATCACATACAACAGGTACAGGTGTGACAGGCCATTTCTTCATCTGGGTGCCGAAAATGGTGTTGTTGGAGGTAATATGTATATAGTCCAGGTCTTTGGGAACCGGGAAGCCCTTAGGAATGAAATTGAAATTATGATCTTCGGAAGATGCAAGCACTTTCGTATTGCCAACAATTTTGGCTTCTTTGATGGCTTTACTGGCCCAGACTCCTGTATTCACATACCCTGCAGTGCCTTCGGTGCGAAGGAGATTGTACGGAACCATTCCAAACTGAAGGCTGGCTCCTCCTCCCAGAAAAATAACTTTATAGCTGTCGTCCAGAAACAAAAGTTCCTTTACCAGAGCCATGGATTCCTCCATTACTTTCTCAAAATTTTTGCTCCGGTGAGATATCTCCAGAAGGCTAAGGTGAAGATTGTCGAAATTAAGACATGCTTCGGAAGCCTGTTGGAGGACTTCAGCCGGAAGGATGCCCGGCCCTGCACTGAAATTGTGAACTTTCATAAAAGAATCGGTGTTTTTGTTTGGATGAGTGGTGGCAGTTATTGGGGATGTGCTCATTTCAAGGAAATTTTAGTCCTGTGTTACCCGGAGAGGGTTGTTACCGGAAGCGGACGCTTCCGTAGACGACCGAAATTTAGCAATTCTAAACGGTTCAGGCCCTTTTTGTAGATTATTTTTGTTCACCAGCCGGGGTATCGGTTTTCTTCTTTTTAACGGGTCCCAGGGAATTACTTCCCTTTTTATCGGATTCTCCCCTGGGGTCTTCATAAAATTTATCATTCGGATTCTTTGGATTCAAGGCATTGACGTCTGGAATGAATTGCCATTTTCCTTTCTTGAAAACCAGGCCGTTATAGC
>Ga0207114_1030_pt1 | contig 41258 bp, 38 predicted proteins | sample Alteio_BWMinHeat_70_FD_153560 | JGI IMG/M metagenome (GOLD analysis project Ga0207114, IMG submission 153560) | Enriched cells from forest soil in Barre Woods Harvard Forest LTER site, Petersham, Massachusetts, United States -... | ecosystem: Environmental > Terrestrial > Soil > Temperate forest >... | reverse complement strand
ACACAACTACAAGCAGAACTGGCGCAGGATCAATTGGATGTGATTGCGACACGGCTTGCCGACGGCTCCGGCTCGCCTGGTTTGGCTCCGTTAACCCCGAAAGATGAGCAGCAGGCCCATATTGAAGAGCGAGAGCGCTACGCGGATGTGCTCGACGCAAATTACGCGGTTCTGCGCGCGGAACTGAGCTTGCTGCGCTCCACGGGCAGCATCGAAGACTGGGCGAAATCGGGCGCGAAATAATCCACAAAATGCGCACTTCATGCCGATTCGCGTAAGTGCCTGTAGGGGATGACGATAGACGCTGCGGAAGCCTGGAACGTATTTGCGCTGGTACCTCAAAACTGATGTGAACCTGCTCCGGATGTTACACTTAGACATACGCTATGCCCCTTAAAACATTGTTTCTGAACCCGCCCTCGTTTGAGAATTTCGATGGTGGCGCCAGTTCGCGCTGGCCAGCCACGCGTGAGATTGAGTCCTATTGGTACCCGGTATGGCTCGCATATCCCGCCGGCATGCTGGAAGGGTCGCGCCTGCTGGACGCCCCGCCGCATCATGTGACAGCGCCAGAGACTATCGAAATTGCCAAAGGCTACGAGTTTCTCGTCCTTTTCACCAGCACTCCGGGATGGACAGGCGACCAGAAGCTGGCGGAAGCGATTAAGCGGGCCAACCCGTCGATTCGCATTGCCTTCGTCGGGCCTCCAGTCACGACTTCGCCGGACCGCGCACTGAACGAGTGCGAGGTGCTGGACTTTGTTTGCCGCCGCGAATTTGATTTCTCCGTGGTTGAGTATGCCAATGGCAAGCCGCTGGACGAAATCCTCGGCATCAGCTATCGCAAGGATGGCAAGGTCGTCCACAATCCCGACCGCCCGCAGGTAGATAACCTGGATGCGATGCCGTGGGTTACGGACATCTACGCGCGCGATATGGACGTGACCAAGTACAACGTTCCGTTCCTGCTGCATCCGTATGTTTCGCTTTACTCTACGCGGGGCTGCCCCGCGCAATGCACCTTCTGCCTCTGGCCGCAGACGCTCTCGGGCCATGCTTGGCGCAAGCGGTCTACTGATGACGTTGCCGCCGAGATGGCGCACGCGAAGGAACTCTTCCCTCACGTGAAGGAATTCTTCTTCGACGACGATACCTTCAACATTCAGAAGGCGCGCACCATTGAGCTGTGCGCCAAGCTTAAGCCGCTCGGGCTGACGTGGTCGTGCACTTCGCGCGTCACGACAGATCGCGAAACGCTCAAGGCCATGCGCGAAGCCGGTTGCCGTCTGCTGATCGTCGGCTACGAATCAGGCGATCCGCAGATTCTCAAGAACATCAAGAAGGGTGCCACGGTCGAGCGTGCCCGCGACTTTACGCGCGACTGCCACGACCTCGGCCTGACGATTCACGGCGACTTTATCCTTGGGCTTCCGGGCGAAACAAAGGAATCGATTCGCAACACTATTAACTTTGCCAAGAGTCTGGATGTCGAGACGATCCAGGTTTCGATCGCGCATGCATATCCGGGCACGGAGTTTTACGAATTCGCCCGCGAGCATGGCTTCATCATCAACAACGGGGCCATGGTGGACGACCAAGGCCATCAGCTGGCTCACATTGAATACCCCGGACTGCCGACGGAATACGTGCTCGAAATGGTGCATCGCTTCTACGATGAGTACTACTTCCGTCCTAAAGCTGCGTGGCGCGTGGTCAGCAAGGCCATTGTGAACCGCGATCTTCCGCGTCTTTATACCGAAGCAAAGTCATTCCTTAAGCTGCGGTCTGAGCGCAATAAAATTGTGAAGCAAAAGAAGCAGCAAAAAGCGAACGACGGAGCAAAGCCTGTAAGCGCAGAAGTGTAAGCATGATTTGCGTAAGTGGTTCCGCTTCATCGAGCAGAACCGGACTTCACAAAATTTTCCGGCCAGCCGTGTGCTGGCCGCTTTCACTTTTATGACGCGATCTACCATGACATTCCGGCGTTATCTGGTGCTGGCGTTTGTATCCGTCTCCGCTCCGCTGGGCGACACGTTTTTGGATGTGGGTATGAAACGTATCGGTCCCGTGTCGCTGTCTGATGTGACGACGCTGTTTCACGCTGTGAGCACACCTTGGATTGCCGGTGGCATCGTGTTACTCATCGGATTTTTCGCCTCATATTTGACTGCGCTTTCCTGGGCGGACCTGACGTTTGTTCTTCCCGCCACTTCTCTTGGAAATGTAGTTGTCGCTTTGCTGGCTCGGTTCTGGCGGCATGAGCAAATCTCGCTCTCGCGATGGGCGGGGATTTTTCTCATCACAGCGGCTGTGGGGTTTGTTACACAGGGGCCGTCGTATACAGAGCATGAAAAGCCGGCTATAGCTCAGGACGTAGAAGAGGTGTGCCACCCATGAGCATCCTGCACCATTCCGGCGTGACGAATGCCGCGATGATTGCGAGCATCGTCGTGGCGGCAACCGTGGGCGACGTGCTGATTGCATCGGCCATGCGTCAGATCGGAGATCTTGACGAAATCAAGACGCATTCCGGGCTGACGGGTGCCATCAAAGCCGTTGTTACTAATACACGCTTCTTTTGCGGAGTAGCGGCAATGGCTGTCAGCTTTTTCTCGCTGCTTTTTGCCTTGAGCCATGCCGACTTGAGCCTTGTGGCGCCTGCGTCGGCATCACTGACGGTTGTAACCAATACGATCGCTGGAAAGCTGTTCCTGAAGGAAAATGTCGACAGGCGCCGTTGGCTGGCAGCGCTTTGCGTCTGTATCGGCGTGGTTCTGCTTGCCCGATAGACTCACCTCGCGTTAATGCCACAACGCATTGTTTTTGCCATTCAATGCGCGGTCTAGGTATGTCGCAGCGCTGATCAATGCAAGATGCGTAAATGCCTGCGGGAAATTTCCGAGATGTTGTCCGCTACTGCCCAATTGTTCGGAATATAAGCCTACATGGTTCGCATAACCCAGCATCTTGTCGAAGAGCAGCCTCGCCTTTTCCATTTGATGTGATCGCGCAAGACACTCTATGAACCAGAACGAACATGCGGTGAAGCTACCTTCCCTGCCGCGCAACCCGTCAATGGGATTGCCTATCGTGTCATAGCGGTAGACGAGGCTGTCCTCAGTCAGCGTTTTTTCGATTGCATCGAGCGTGGAGAGCCAGCGAGGGTCGACAGGGCTGATGAAACGCATGAGCGGCATCAGCAAGGACGAAGCATCAAGAGCGTTAGAACCTTCATACTGGACAAAAGACTTTTGCGAGTCGTCCCAGAAGTTTGTGAAGATGTCCTCGGTGATGGCGTCGCGCGTCGCCAGCCACTCGGCGAGCGGACCGGAAAGCGAGCGTTTGCGCCCCAGGCGAATGGCACGATCGAATGCGACCCAGCACATCAGGCGCGAATGCAGAAAATGCTTTCGGCCGCCGCGCACTTCCCATATACCTTCGTCGGGACGATTCCAGTTTTTACCGAGCCACGCAAGAATGCGGCCGACACCCCGCCAGTCGTCGTACGAAATGGCGTCGCCATATTTGTTCGAGAGATATATGGCATCCATCAGCTCTCCGTAAATATCGAGCTGCAGTTGTCCAGACGCGCCGTTGCCGATACGAACGGGACGAGAACCTAGATAGCCCTGGAAGTTCTCGAGAATGCTCTCATCCAGCTCCTGATCTCCATTGATGCGGTACATCACCTGCAGTGGCCCATGTTCGGCATCATCATGCAGACGGTCTCGCAGCCAGTTGGTGAACGCCAGCGCTTCCTCGTTGAAGCCAAGACGCATGAAGGCATATAAACTAAATGCCGAATCGCGCAGCCAGGTATAGCGATAGTCCCAGTTGCGCTCGCCTCCTATTCTCTCAGGCAATCCAAATGTAGGCGCCGCGATCAGCGATCCATATTCCTGACTGCACAAAAGCTTCAGCAGGAGAGCCGAGCGGTTGACCATCTCGCGCCAGCGGCCCGAATAGTTGGAACCACCGATCCAGCCCCGCCAATATTGCGAAGTCTGGTGAAAGTGATCTTCTATGGCGTCCGCGTCGAGGACGTTCTGGTCGGGGTCCGCTTCGCCGAAAGTAAATGTTGCCATCTCGCCAGCTTTTAGCGTGAAACTGGCAACGGCATCGTTTCCGTCGAGTGCGAATGGCACTGTGGCGTGCAATGTCATCTTTGGAGATGCAGTGCAGTCCGGCTCGAAATGCACGCAATCATTTTCAGCACGTGCGATGTGGCCATTGCGCGCATAGTTAAAACGGGGAGCACAAAACGCGCGGAACTGAATCTCCCCCTTGATGACGCGCACCATACGGATAATCTGATGCGCATAGATCTCGCCCTTTTTCCCGGCAAGAATCGGCATGAAGTCTGTTATCTCGGCAACTCCGGCATCCGAAAGAAAACGGGTAAGGAGAATATTTGTGTCCGGAAGATACAGCTGTTTCGTACGCAGATTTTCAAGCTGGGCTTGAATGCAGAATGTGCCGCCTTTTTCATTGTCAAGCAATGCCGCAAATACCGTCGGCGAATCAAAATTCGGGAAACAGAAAAAATCGATCGAGCCTTCCATGCTGATTAATGCAATGGAACGCATGTTCCCTATTACGCCATAGTTTTCAATCGGCTGCGCGGCCATCGTCACCTCAGGTGTCAGAACCTTAGATGTGCTTATTCAGGAAAGGTTTATATCAAGCCCGTCAAATCATTTCAAGAGACACATCAGGCCGGATGGGGGCAGATCGGGCTGTAGGAATTTGGGAATGCTCGCCATCGGCTAGCTCTTGCCTTTCAGCCGGTTCATCAGCGTACGCACAAGGCCCCGCTCAAGAATGGTTAGCTTTGTGATAGTAGGAACAGAGACTTTTTCCGTGAATACATCGAAGTTCTGCTGCTCAATACGCTGCAGAAGACGATGATAGATCGTAATGAGCACCCACAACGCAGGCCGGGCATCCGCTGCGATCAACGGCAGCAGCGCAGCACCGGATTTGTAATAGTGTTCGGCTCGATTTGCCTCGAATTCGAGCAGCTCCCGCTGGTTCAGAGTAAGATGGCGGCCATTCTTAAGCTGCTGGATTTCGCCGATGGATACTCCGAAGCGCTCCAGGTCTTCGAGCGGCAGATAGATGCGGTCGCGCTCTGCATCCTCACGCACATCACGCAAAATATTTGTCAGCTGGAAAGCGATGCCTGTCTCTTCCGCTAGCTTTTCGGCGATCGGATCGCTGTACTCGAAGATGCGAATGCAAACCAGGCCCACAACTGACGCGACGTAGTAGCAGTAGCGATAGAGGTCCTCAAATGTCGCATAAGTATCGAACTGCATCGGATGGACGGATTCGCTTCCAGATCCACCGTTGCTTGTGTGCGCGGGATGAAGGTCCATGGCCGTCCCCTGCACCAATTGGTCGAGTAATTCTGTCGCGATATGGAAGCGCGCCTGTGCATCTCTTAGAGCGATAAAAACAGGGTTGTCCGTTGAACCGCCCTGCGCCGCAAGATGCCATGAAGAGAGCCAATCATCGAGCGATATACGCCGTTCTTCCCGCGATTTGGTTTCGTCGTCGGATAGATCATCCGCGTGGCGCATAAAAGCGTAGACAGCGCAAATGGCATTGCGCTTGGCTTTGGGAAGCGCCACGAATGCGTAATAAAAATTTTTGGCTTCGCGGCGTGCAATCTGCCGGCAGATTGCATACGCCTCTTCGACGTTCAACGTCACGCAGCGCTCCGCCCACGAAATTTCCCGCGAAGTATACAAACCATCAGCGCAATTTTTCTGCCTTTGGATATCGAAGGCCGCGCGCGAAGCACGTTATAGTCCTGCTGTTCGACAGCGTTCAGAATTTCAAGGCCGTCGCGGCTGAATAGGTCAAGGTCGAGAGCCGGTATGCGATATTCCGCAGGAAGCGCAGCCCAACCTTTTTCTACCAGCTCATTGTGTGCAGTGTCTGCTGTCATGTGTTCTTTAGGGGATAATTGCCGTCTTAATGTCGTTTGAACGATCCATCAGCTTGCGGAAGACCTCATCAAGGCTGGCAAGAGGAGCGCGGCCGGTGATGTATTCACGACAGTTGAATTTGCCACTGGTGATCAATTCGAAAGCCTTGCGTGCCGTGGCAGGCGTGTGATGAAAGCTCGCTTTCAAAGTAATGTCGTTGTAGTGCAGGCGATTCGTATCCAGCTCTACTTTTGTGCCTGAAGCGCAGCCGCCAAAAAAGTTGACAGTTCCCCCCTTGCGCACCATCTCGACGGCCTGCTGCCAGGTGGCGGGGATCGCGACAGCTTCAATCGCGATATCGACACCGCGTTGATTTGGAGTGAGAGAACGCACGGCTGCGACTACGTCCTTAATTGCGGTGGTCTGCAGGACCCGCTCAGCGCCAAAGATCCTCGCCGCATCGACTTGCTCATCGCGCTTTACTACGGCTGTAACGCACATGCCGGCAAGCTGGGCCGCATGGATAAACATCAAACCAATAGGACCTGCGCCGATGACGACAACCGAGTCACCGGGTTGCGCATTGGTTTCCTCAAGCCCGCGAACGACACAAGCGAGCGGCTCGGTCAGCGCGGCATGTTCTAAGGGCACGCCATCGGGCACGAGCAGGGTGTTCTTCTCTACAATGCGCGCAGGAATGCGAATGTATTCGGCGTAGGCGCCATTATTGAAGATCAGATCATCGCAAAGGTTCTGCTGGTTGTGCCTGCAGTAGTAGCATGCGTCGCACGGAGCAGAGTTGAGCGCGACGACGCGATCTCCCACATGAAACCTTGTCACACCTGCGCCAACTTCTTCCACGGTGCCTGCAAGTTCATGCCCGAATGGGATGGGTGGCTTCAACATCTTCGCATGATAGCCACGACGATAGACTTTCAGGTCTGTGCCACATGTCAGCGCTGCGGCAACACGCACTACGATTTCCCCCGGGCCGGCTGCTGGCACCGGAAGCTGCTCGATACGCAGATCTTCCTTGCCATAAAGCACTGCGGCCGTCATTTGATTTGCCATAACCTTCTATTTTCTCAGACCGGGTTGAATAAATACCTTCATCGAAGAAGCGGTAGGATTTGACGCAACTTGTATCGCCTCCACGGCCTGCTCTAGTGTAAAGCGGTGCGAGATAAGCCGCGTCAGATCGAACCCGTTGCTGAAACCGTCGAAAACAAGCTGCGCGCCTTGATCCTGTATCTCTACTGAAGCGCTATAGGAGCCTATCAGGGTTTTCTCATCCATGCACACAGCTGCCGGATCGATCACGGCGTCGCCGTGTTGTGTTTGAGCAAACAGCAGCACCCGCCCCCCGGGTCGCGCGGCATCCATGGCAGTGCGTATAAGAGAGTTGCCACCCACGGCTAAAACCACGGCATCGGCCCCGCGACCTTCCGACTCCCGCCGTGCTACTGCGACCACGTCTTCTCTGCTGGCATCGATTGGACACGTAAGGCCATAAGCGGCGGCGATAGCGTGGCGCTCGGGGTAAAGATCGGATGTAAGTACCTTGGCTCCGGTGCGGGCAGCCAACGCTGCCAGCAGAATACCGATGGGGCCTTGGCCAATGACCAGCACCGTCTCATCGGGAGCAAGGTTCAGGTTCACAATCGCCTTCAGGCAGGTGTTGACAGGCTCCACAAAAGCGGCCTGCTCGAATGGCACGCCGTCGGGGATGCGAACCACGCCTCCGGTGCGCACGATCCACTCCATGACGCGGACGTATTCGGCAAAGCCACCACCGGAGGGTTCGTAACCAGCAGTGCAGCCTACTTTCTTGTATGTCTCGCACTGGGCGAAGGTCTTCTTGCGGCAGTAATAGCAGTTGCCGCAGGGAATGTGATGGAAGACCATAACACGGTCGCCTATGACGAAGCCTTCGACACCCTCTCCTGTCTTGACTATCGTGCCGGATGTCTCATGACCGAAGACACGCGGGGCCGAGTGCGAGCCGGTGTGGATCTTCTTCAGGTCGGTCCCGCAGATACCGCAGGAGTGGACGCGGATAAGGACCTCGCCGGGACCGATCTCCGGAACTGGAACGGTCTCGACGCACACGTCGTTTATGCCACGATAAATGGCCGCCTGCATGGTTGCAGGGATGGCTTCGATGGCTGAAGCGGGCGCATTGCTGGTAACTGTCGCCATAGTTGTTACTACTAGATTACAGCGTCCGGCTGAGAGATTCAGTGACTAACCTTGCCAGGTTAGATGCTGCCGCCTTACTGTTCTCTCCCAGCTGTTTCAGACGAGCCCAATATTGCGGATGGAGAAGCGCGTGAACGACGAAAGCGGGCATGCGAAGCTGGCCATCTTTGCCAAGGAAGCGGTTGAAGTCGGGCAGCTTGTCATTCGCACCGTCCGAGATCCCTTTGAAGCAGTAGAAAGCGATCCCTCGACGCTGCGCGATTCGAGCGACGGTCGCAGCCTCCATGTCAACCAGCGGGGCCTGATAACGCTCCGCAATCATACGCTTTTCGTCGTGGCGTGCCACGTGATCGAGTGTGACGAGGCGATAACCTTCAGTCGATGCAGTCGGATACAGATCACCGGTGACGCCATCCATGACCTCAGAGACGACGAATGCGCCAGGCGGCTTGAGGCCACAGGAAAGTGAACCCGCCCAGCCGAGCGAGATGATGGCGTCGAGCGGCCCGTCTCCGAGTACCAACTCGCAGGCACTTTCGGCAGATCGCGCTCCCATTCCCGCGCTCGTGGCTATGCATTCGATTCCGTCGATACGGCCCGCGTAGACGCCGCCCTTATGCTGCCAGTCCTTGATCAGCGGCTTTAATTCTCCAGGCAGTGCTGCGACGATGCCGATGCGTTTCATACGGATGGCGCGTACCCATGCGCGCGGAACCATTCGATCGCGGCGCGTAAGGCCGGATATACAGGCAGCGGGCGGAACCCTAATTCTCGCACGGCCTTCGCGGAAGATGCGAACATCTTCTTTTTTCCCATTCGAACGGCTTCGACCGTTGCGCGGGGTTCTTTTCCCAGCATACGTCCAGTGATGTTTTCGTCGAAGAAGGCGAAGATCATGGCGACGGCGTGCGGCACTTTCATCGTCGGCGAAGGCAGTCCGGTGATCGCGGACATCTTGTCGAGGATCTGCTTCAGCGTCAGGTTTTCTCCGCCTAGAATATAGCGCTCTCCGGGCGTCCCGTGATCGACGGCAGCGACATGTGCGCGCGCAACTTCTTCCACATCAACAAGATTGAGGCCAGTGTCAACGTATGCAGGAAATTTGCGGTTAAGAAAATCGACAACGATGCGGCCGGTGGGGGTGGGTTTCACATCGCCGGGGCCGATGGGGGTGGTAGGGTTGAGCACCATCACTTCCTGGCCTTCGTAGGCGGCTTTAAGCGCTTCCTGCTCGGCAAGGAACTTGGAGCGCTTGTAATGCCCGACCATGTCGGCGAGCGAGACGGGTGTGTTCTCGTCGACGATGGTGCCGTCGGTCTTGAAACCCATCGTCGCTACGCTGGAGGTGTAGATGACACGCCGGACGCCCTCTTCGCGGGCGATACGCAGCAGCTCGCGGGTACCGTCTACATTGGCGGCATACATCTGCTTCGGATCGCGCACCCAGAGGCGATAGTCGGCGGCGACATGGAAGACGAAGTCGCAATCGCGCATACCGGAACGAAGGGATTCTGGCTCGAGCAAATCTCCGGTAATGGTGGTCAACACGGAGGGCGCGGGCATCCCGGCGAGGTTCGAGAGATTGCTGGTTTTGCGGACGAGGAGACGGAGATCCGCTCCCTGGCTGGCAAGGGCTTTGGCGACGTGACTCCCGACAAATCCGGTGGAACCTGTTACAAAGACTTTCATTCGGCTTTTTCGATCTTTGCAGGTGGGGGTACCCCCCTCCCCATTTGTACCAAGATCGTTTTGTTTCAACTACTTAGAATTATAGTTTGCGCAAATTCCTTTAGAATCTGGCGTTTGCGAGCTAAATATAGAATTCTAAAAGGCTTACTTCTCACTTCTACCGTCTCAGGCCAAAAAACTCTGCGTACAAATACCCTACTTTTAGAATAGCTGATTCGAAGAGAAAATACGCCAACTCCAAACATAATGTAAGAATCTTTGAATGAGTAACTTACGAAAATATTTAAACGGCGAGGGGTTGACATTGGTTTGTCGATCCCGACACTCTGCCCGTGTCCATCCTCGGGATTCCAAGACTAGATAGGCGTTTATGAGGACTAATCTCCAAACGCATAATCCCAATTGAGGTAGTGGAGCTGCTGGAATGGCTGAAGCAAGATAGAGCTGCTGCAGGAGGCCACCGATGAAGGCTTCCTGCAGCATGTTTTCGCTACGTTTACTGCACGTTGATCGTGATGGTGTTAGAGGTGCCAGACCCTGGATTCTGGCTGCTGAGGGTTACGGCTGCCCCTGCCTGAATATCGGAGGCAGGAATAGCGACCGTAAGATGTGCGTTGTCAACATAGTTAGTTGTGCGCGGCGAACTGTTCCAGAAAACGGTGGAACCAGGAAGGAAGCCACTTCCGTTTACGGTGAGGTAGAGATTTCCGCTTCCAGCTGTGATGGTGTTGTGGTCTGTGCTGTTGAGCGTTGGCGCTGGATTGCCTACCGCCTCTGCCGGCAGGACGAACGGGCCGCGGAGCAGGAAGATCTGCGGCGCTTGTTGCGAGCTCGACGGGTTGGTATTAGGGATGATATACGCCAATCCATCCTGTGCCCATCGCGTTCCCGCAACGTTCGAGATATTGCTGGATGGAAGCTGAATCTGCTGTTCGAGAGTGAAATGCTGCGTGTCAAATCGATCAATAAAGCTTAAGGCTGTTCCAGCAGCGTTCACTCCGATGTTGAAGGATTTGGACTCTGAAGCATAAGGAATCACGCCACCGCCGATTAGACCGCTTCCGCCGGGGCCTTGTCCGAGAGGCAGTACTGCCACCTGCGACGGAGGAGTTGTGGCGGGATTGATGATGCCGCCTGCTGATCCATAGACCAGGCCGCCATCAACCGCTAACTTTCCGCCGAAGCCGCCGAAGCCGTTCAGCGTGGTGCCATCGATCAACTCGGCGCCATTGGCGTCGACACTGTAACGGTAGAATTCGGCTCCGGTAGTAGCGGCATCGAAGGCGTAGAAGTGAGTGGCATCGGCAAAGACAGGATTGTCGCCGCTATAACCGAAGCCTGATTTTGCGCGAAAGGTTCCGGTGCTCCCGGAAATATCGAATATACCGATGCCGTCGAAGGAGTCGATCTCGACGGCCAGGCTTGTATCTGAGCCGGGAACGGTTGCGATGGCTTGAGCTGCAGCATTCCCAGAGGTATAGCTTGCGTTGGTTGGGAGCGGGACTGTGAGATCGAGCGACTGATTCAACAGATTGAACCGGCCAAGACTCTTCGCTCCGCCCAAACCAATGTAGAGATAGTTGCCGTCGCTCGTCTCCGATAGCAGGTTCGGCTCACTACCTACCTGCACCGGATTACCAACGCTGCCGGTAACCGGATCGATGGCAACTACACTATTGCCACTCAGGTTTGCCGAGGTACTTGGCAAAACAGCGTAAAGTTTTTGTGTGAATGGATCGAACGTTATCGCGTTTGCAGGCACATCCAGAACTTGATAGATGCTGAATGGCAGAACGCCGGATTGACCCCCGCCAGGCGCCCCTGTAGAGACAGAAATCGGAGACCAGCCTAGTTGTTTTACCAGCGATGCATCTACAGAAGCGGTGAGTTGGCCCGTGCTGATCAGCGTTGTCGGAAGCGCCTGCCCATTCCAAAGCACAGTCGATGCCTGGCTAAAGCCTTCACCATCAACAGTGAGCGTGAAGCTGCTTGATCCCGACTGTATCAGCGCCGGCGATAGCTGCGTGATTACCGGTGGAGCGCTGAAGAGGCTGCCGCTGACGCTGGTGGTGGCCGAGGCTTGATTGTTTGCAGCGACGGGATCGTAACTTACAGAAGAAACATTCGCGGTTATTGCAACCGTTCCGGAGACAGTAGGAGTAACCGTAACTGTCACAGTTGCAGAACTGCCACTCGCGATGGAGCCCAGGTCGCAGTAGACTGTGCCGGGACCATTGCAGGAGCCTTGTGTGGTGTTGATGGTGCCAAAGATAACAGGCTGAGGCAGGATGGCCTGAAGCGTGACGCCCTGCGCCGCATTGGGCCCGAGGTTCTGCACCTGCATCGTGTAGGTGAGAGTCGTACCTGTCGTTTCTGTCGCCGGTGCCTGCACTGTGACCGCGAGGTCCGCTGGTGAGGTCGTGACGTCTTTCACTATCGGGCCCTGAATCACATAGAGCTGGTTTGTTGTGTGGAAGGCGAGACCATTTTGTCCCCAACGGATAAGATCGGCAGGACTGCTGATTCCATTCGATGTAGTACTGCCGATGCCTGTCACCGGTATGCTGTCGACTGGGTTGAAAGTATTCTCATCGAAGGAGAGCAGCTGATCTCCATTGCTGAAAAATGCGGAGGGGACAACCCAGGCGCGGTTCAGCGTGGAATCAGAGACGATGGGGCCCGCGGCGGCAATCGGTGTCGTCGATGAAGTGCTTGTCGTCGAGAACTGACCAAGCTGAGAGCCGGTGTTTGCGTCCAGCACTATGCCTGAAGGAATATAGAGCCGGCCATTGTCATATTGCATGGTATTGCCTGCGGTGCCAGTGGTCAGCTGGGTTGATCCGGTAATGCCCGTACTGTCAACCGTAAGTTTGTAAAGGTATCCGCCGATGGCATTGGACGTGACATACAACGTAGAGGCCGAGCTGCCGAAAGCTAATGCACCTATATTCGAGTCAAAGTAAGTCTGAAGTCCGGAACTGCTGTTTGGGCGCGCGACACCAGAGTCAAAAATAGTAACGACGCCATTGGTTCCGTATACAGCCACTGAGTTTGGCTGTCCGGGAACGACGGCGAGGCTCACGGCAGTGTATGGCGGGTTGTAGACCCCAGAGCCGCCGCCCAGCGAGAACTGTTCACTGGCTGTGCCAGCGGTCAGGTCAACCTGGCGGACTGCTCCAGTACCATCAAGACCAACAAAGAGTTGTGTGTCATCGTCAGAGATGGCGAGGCGGTTGGGTTCGCTGCCGACGAAGATAGTCTTCTGGAGAACGCCAGTGATGGGATCGATGGCAGCGATGCTGTTGCCGAGGTTTCCGCCTGCGTATCCTGGAATAGAGGCGTAGATAAATCCGTCCTTCGCGTTGTAGACGATGTCGTTTACAGGCAGCTCAAGGAACGTATCGAATGGCTGGGGCAACGGAGCCGGACCTGAATTTTCAGGCGTCGCGACACTGATGTTTGCCTGTACAAAACCAGCCAGAAATGAAGCTGGGATGACTGCCGTCAGGTTTGTAGAGCTGACGTATGTTGTAACGAGTGGCGTGTTGTTCCAGTTGACAACAGAATCCTGGTAGAAGCCGCTGCCGGATACGTTGATGGTGGTGTCAGCACTACCGGCAGGCGCAGAGTTTGGAGATACGCTAAGGGGCACCACAGTTGGTGCAGTCACTGTGAGCGTTGCGCTGTTTGAGGACACCACCGGCGAGCCGGGGTTACTGACCACAATACTGATCGTTCCCTTTTGGGCGAAGTAGCTGGCAGCGAGAGACACGATGATAGACGTGGGTGTCTGACTGACCACCGAAACCAACTGACCGTTTGCCTGTACCGTGGCGTTAGCGGAAAACCCGCTTCCACTTATAAAAATCTGTTGCGGCACATTCGAAGCATAGACAGCAATCGAATTCGGACTAATGGAAGTGATCGTCGGCGTGTTAGCGAGGATCACCAGATCGAGCGGAGTGGTAGCCGGGAGACCTGGATTGGCTACCGAGATTTGGCCTGTACCGTAGTCCTGCACATCTGCAGCGGTCAGGGCTACCTGCAGTGTTGTCGCATTGACAAATGTGGTCGTGCGCGAGCTGCCTTTCCATTGGGCCACTGAGTTCGCTTCAAATCCTGTGCCGGTTATTGTGATCACGGCTGGCAGGCCTTGCGGTACGCTTTGCGGGGAGAGGCTGGTGACGGCCGGCGTAGGTACGGTAATCGTATAGTTCTGAACCTGCGAGGTACCGCCGCCTGGAGTTGGATTTGTGACCGTAACCTTTACCGTTCCATCTGCTGCAATCGCTGAAGCCGGTACTGTGGCCTGGAGTGATGTGCCGCTCACGTAGGTTGTCACGAGCGCTGTTTCGTTCAGATTTATCACCGATGCAGAGATGAATCCGCTGCCGGTCACCGTCAGTGTCTGCGAAGAAGAGCCGGCGACAACACTTGCCGGTGTGATGGACACGATATTAGGTGCAGGGTTCGCGGTATTTCCTGAGGAAGGCGGCGGCTGAGGTGTGCCGGTGGAAGAAGAAGAATTGGTACCTCCATTACCACCGCAACCAGACAAAGCAAGCAGGGAACTTAAGGCCGAAACTCCGAGCAACCGAAGCAGAGAAATGCGCAGCACCAAACCCTCCAAAGGAAACAGAATCGTTCAGGAGTGTGCCGACGGGCATAGCTCGCCTATTGCCTTCAGGCGACCTTCATCTCCGGGCAGCATGTGATCTCCTGAAGCGATTTCCATTATAGGAACAGCCGTGCAAAGCGCTGAGAATACTTTAGTAATACGGAGGTAACATCGATGGATTCCGGCTTTCTGTCATCTGGAAGGTCACATCGCGATATGCCCGCGCATTTGTCAGGATTTATTTTCTTGCCGGGCTCCTTTCCATTGAGCTTTCATAACGCGTTCGCATCGCCACGCACCGTACGAGCAGCAGAACTGCCAACGCAACAAACAAAATCTCCAGCATCGGACGCAGGCGTGTGGCGATCGGCATCGCTATGCTGGCTCCCGTCCACAAAGCCAGATATCCCGCAATGCACACCGGACACTTCGGCAACAGAGCCAGCATCGCGCCCGAGCCGACACATCCGCTTGCGCTGCGCCGCCAGCTACGCTGCAGCTTCCGCCCGGTTTGTGTACGGCAGCAGTTCATCGTCCCCATTGGCGCGTTCGACTTCCCCTTGCTATGGCAAGAGGAAGCCGACTTCCTAAACATCGCCTTTCCGAAAGGCGGCCTCTCCAATATCCGACACCTTGACCCACTTCGGGTCGGGCGCGGCGTCGGGAACGTAACTGTCGTGCCAGTTCCACCACTTGTACGGTCGGTTCTGGGGGTACCCCTCCGGCGAGTCCTCCCACGTCTCCTGACGCCCGAGCGCCGTCATGTCAAGGTAGCTCCAGATGGTGCCCATCGCCTCGTCGCCGCGGCTGTTGATGAAGTAGGTCCGGAACACACGATCGCCATCGCGGATGAATGCGTTGTGGCCGTGCCATTCGTCCACCCCGAAGTCGGCGTCGAAGCTGTCAGTGATGGTGTACCAGGGGATTTCCCAACCCATCCGCGCCTTCAGGCGAGTGATGTCGGCTTGCGGGGCTCGTGAGGCATACACGAGGGTCGTGTCGCGCGCGTTCAGGTGAGCGAGGTGAGAGACCTGGTCGGCCCCCAGAGAACAGCCGATGCAGGCATGCTCCGACCAGCCATGCACGCCGGGCTCGAAGAAAGCGCGGTAGACGATCAACTGGCGGCGGCCGTCGAAGAGGTCGAGCAGGCTCGCCCGGCCCTTGGGGCCATCGAATGCGTATGTTTTCTCCACGGCAAACCATGGCATCCGCCGACGCTCTGCGGCCAGCGCGTCACGGGCGCGGGTCAAGGCCTTCTCCTTCACGAGAAGCTGTTCGCGGGCCTTCAACCACTCCTCGTGTGAAACGATCGATTGTATCTTCATGGCTTGCTCTCCTTGTCCTTGGTCGTTCTCAGGTGAAGTAGTCGTCGTCATGGGTTTTGTCTCTCCTTATTGGATGTTTTTGGTGGTCCTGTTCTCGATATGACGTGGTTCCTGGTGGTCATGAGATAGATTTAGCGCAGGATAAAGAAATGCTGGGAGTGACAAGTGTGGCGGGATTTCGATGGACTCACTGATCACGGCCGCAGCCCGTGCGCTCGCAGCGGGTGATCCACTCGGCGCATTGAAGCGAATTGCTCTGCGCGACGATGCGCCTGCACTCGCGCTTCGAGGCATTGCGATGGCGCAGCTCGGCGATCTTGTACGAGCGAAGGTGCTACTGCGAAGTGCTGCGCGTGCCTTCGGTCCGAAAGAAGCCGTTGCCCGCGCTAGGTGTGTCGTCGCGGAGGCCGAGATCGCGCTCGTCTCGCGCGACCTGGGCTGGCCTGCGAAAGCACTCGACGCGGCGCGGGCGACACTCGAAGAGCACGGTGACCGGTTGAACGCCGCGCATGCGCGGTATCTCGAGGTCCGACGACTGCTCCTGATCGGGCGCCTCGACGAGGCTGAACGCACGCTCAACCAGCTTGACCCCACTCCCTTCCCGCCTGCGTCGAAAGTCGCCTACGAGTTGGCCGCTGCGGGGATCGCGATACGACGCCTGCGGACGCAAGCGGCGCGCACTGCGCTCGCCCGGGCTGAGCGCGCCGCACGCCACGCACGTATCCCTGCACTGACGGCGGAGGTTGAAAGCGCATCTTTCATTCTGAACACGCCGGCGGCGCGCCTGATCGCGAATGGAAAGGAGCGACTTCTCCTGCTCGAAGAGGTTGAAGCGTTGCTGGCGTCGAAAGCGCTCGTCGTGGACTCGTGCCGTCATGTCGTGTGTGACACGCGCATGGTCGTTTCCCTCACAGGACGCCCGGTGTTGTTTGCGCTCGCGCGAGTGCTGGGCGAAGCGTGGCCCGGAGATGTGCCAAGGGACCTGCTCCTCGCCAGGGCATTCGGAGCGAAGCTCGCCGATGAATCGCATCGCGCACGGTTGCGAGTCGAAGTCGGGCGACTTCGCAAGGAGCTTCGGCCGCTGGCCAGCATCAGCGCAACGAAGCGAGGATTTGCACTTACGCCGCGCCACGCACGAGAGGTTGTCGTGCTGGCGCGGCCTGTCGATGAGGAACATGCAGCAGTGCTTGCCTTCCTCGCCGACGGTGAGTCGTGGTCAAGCTCGGCCCTGGCGCTTGCGCTTGGAACGAGCCAGCGCACCGTGCAGCGAGCGCTCGACTCGCTCGCGGCAGCAGAAAAGGTGCAGTCGTTTGGCCGCGGTCGAGCCCGGCGCTGGATGACTCCTCCCTTGCCGGGATTCACGACGACATTGTTACTCCCCTCTTCGCTGCCGACTGACTAGGATAGAAAGCATGATTCAATCAGCAGCCGAAATCATTCGTGAGTATGGCCCCTTTCCCGGTGTCGACCATGTGCATGGGGTTACGTGTGACGGCCAGCACGTCTGGTTTGCGTCCGGTGACAAGCTGAACGCCTTAGATCCCGCAAGCGGGAAGACGGTTCGCTTGATCGATGTCGTCGCGCATGCGGGGACGGCCTTCGATGGCGAGCACCTGTTTCAGCTCGCCGAAGATCGCATCCAGAAGATCGATCCGAAGACCGGCCGTGTGCTCGCAACGATCCCGGCGCCCGGTGGCGGCGCCGACTCGGGGCTCGCGTGGGCCGAAGGAACGCTCTGGGTGGGGCAGTATCGGGACAGGAAGATCCATCAAGTCGATCCTGGCACAGGGGCGATTCTTCGGACGATCGAGTCCAACCGCTTCGTCACCGGCGTTACCTGGATTGATAGAGAGCTGTGGCACGGCACCTGGGAAGGTGACGAGAGCGATTTGAGGCGTGTTGATCCTCAAACCGGAGAGGTTCTGGAGAGGCTCGAGATGCCACGTGGAGTCGGCGTTTCGGGGCTCGAGTCCGATGGCGGCGACCAATTCTTCTGCGGCGGAGGCAGGAGCGGGAAGATCAGGGCTGTCCGCCGTCCCAGGCGAGGCGGTAGCGCCTCCGAGCCTACTGCCGACCCGAAGAGCAAGTAGAATGTACCCACTCCCATAGGATCATCCCAAAGTTTCCCAACTGCGAAGCGTGTGTTCGTAATTTTCCATATCGACCCGTTTGCCGCGAAATTTTACGCCTTCCATGCTGAGGCGGAGGCGTTGTTCGGCTGCGGCTTCACCCTTTAGCTTGATCTCGCCGCCGGCTCCCACGATGCGCTGCCAGGGCAGGGTCTGATGCGCATCCCTGCGCAGCAGCCGTGCGACCGCCCGTTGGTAGAGCGGATAGCCTGCTACCGCGGCGACTTTGCCGTAGGTCGAAACCTTTCCTCTGGGGACCGAGCGTATGATGCGGCGGAAAGCGGCGTCGCGCTGCTCATTTTCGCGAAGCCCATCTTTCAGAATTCTTCGCTTGAGATCCTGCGGAACAATCAGCGGAAAAAGCGGCCGTCGCATGAGCAGAACTGTATCAAAGCCTGATTGCCGAGTGCGGCGGATTTCCGTCAAGCGATTCGCAGGAGACGAGGCCGCTGCTGGCGTTGCCACAACTAACCTCGCTTTCCACTCCGCGACAATGGAGCAGCCAGGTCATTTTCTGTTTCACGGATTCGGAACTAAATGTTGTTGCCACGCAATGCCGTATAGCATCCCTGATTCCAGGTGCGAATCGATCCAGTCTTCGCGTATGCTTACTAGAAATTCCCCCTAGTTTTAAGCCCATATGCGGTTGCCCGCTGAGTCTGCCTCACGATGACCGGTCTACCCCTCAAAGGGACCAGGCTGCCTGGACCCGGAGATTTCCTGCGCGACTACGAAATCCTCGGACGCATCGGCATGGGAGGCATGGGTGTTGTCTTGCAGGCGCGCGATCTCAAGCTCAACCGCGTTGTCGCGCTCAAGTTTCTCTCGCAAACCCTCTACGGTGGCGAATCGGATAAGCAAAGCCTGCTCAAAGAGGCACGCGCTATCTCGGCTCTCGACCACCCGAATATCTGCACCATCTATGGGCTTGAAGAGAGCGACGATGGCCGGCTGTTCATGGTGATGGCGTATTACGATGGCGGCACGCTGGCCGGAAAGATCGCCAACGGCGGCCCCATTCCGGTTCGCGAAGCCGTCGAGCTTCTTACCGGCATAGCGTCAGGCTTGGCGGCGGCGCACGCTCACAACATCGTCCATCGCGACATCAAGCCATCGAACATCCTGCTTACACGGCAGAACGTTGCTAAGATTGTGGACTTTGGGCTGTCCAAGGCGATCAGTAACGACAGCCGGACGCAGAGCATGACAACGTCAGGGACTGCCGCTTACATGGCACCCGAGCAACTGCGCGGCGAACCCATCGACCAGAGGATAGACATCTGGGCGATGGGTGTGACCGCAGCCGAGATGCTGAGCGGCTACCATCCCTTCCAGCGCGACACGCTGCCTGCCATCGCCCACAGCATCTGCAATGATTCGCCGGAGATATCCGACGAACTGCCTCTCGATATCCAGCGAATTGTTTATAAGTGTCTCGCCAAGACACCCGGACTCCGCTATGCAAGCTGCGATGAACTGCTGCATGACCTGGCGGCTCTGGACCTGCGCGACTTTCCGCAGAAAACAACCGGGCCGGGAAGCTCCGCGGAGCCGCGGGCCGGTGGCGCGGCTCTAACCACCGGTACCTCATCCATCCCATCGCGAAAGAAGCTGCGTAAAGCTGCATCCGCGCAGAGAAAAGCTTTCAGCAGCATTGTCGCTGCTGCTTCGGGTGGAACAGCGCCCAAACCTTCAGCCAAACGATGGATGATCCCGGCTGTCGCCGTCATTCTTTTGCTGCTTGTTGTCTTTATCTTTCCTGTGCCACGCGAACATGTGCGCGGCTTGCTCTTCGGCCCCAGGGAAAAGCACATCGCCGTACTGCCCTTCGACAACACCGGTACGGATCCGGCGATCGATCCTCTGGCTGCTGGTCTGATGGACAGCATGACCGCAGCGCTTTCCAATCTGGACACAAGCCAGAAATCCTTATGGGTTATCCCGGCCAGTGTTGTCCGCAGCAGCAAAGTGACCGATCCCGTTTCAGCGTACAAGCAACTCGGCGCAACACTTGTCGCCAAAGGCGCACTGGATCGCGCAGGCCAGCATGTGGCCATCGATATCAACCTCATCAATGCGGAGACGTTGCGGCAGATTGGAGCGGTCACGGCATCAAACGAGAACGGCGATCTGGCCGCCGCCGAACAGGATGCCGTCACGCAGTTGGGCCGCTTGTTAAATGTCTCCGGCGCGCAAGGCGCTGTGGCCCGCTCAGGCAGCAGCAGCGTGCCTGCGGCCTACGATCTTTATCTCGAAGCATTGAGTTACCTACAGCGCTTCGATAAGCCACAAAATTTAGATCTGGCCGTCGATCGCCTGCAGAAAGCAATCGCGCAGGACCCGGAGTTTGCGCTTGCCTATGCAAAGCTGGGCGAGGCTTATCGGCTCAAGTACAAAGCCAGCAATGACTCCAAGTGGATTCAGATGGCGCTGGCCAATAGCGAACGAGCACTCAAACTCAACCCGCAGTTGCCCAGCGCATATGTCACTTTAGGGTCGCTACACACGATCACCGGCAACAACGAGCTCGCATTCACCGAATTTCAGAAAGCAGTCGAGCTCGACAACCGCAACCCGGACGCGATTATCGGCATGGCCTGGTCGTATGAACAGGCGGGGCGGCTCGACCAGGCGGAGACGGAATACAAGCGCGCCGCTGCCCTCAATTCCAGTGACTGGTCCAATCGAAATGAGCTCGCATTGTTTTACGACCGAAGCGGCCGTTACGGGGATGCGATTGAACAGGCAAAAGAGGCGATTTCGTCCAGCCCGGACAATCCGATGCTCTATTTCAACCTGGGAGAATTTTATCTGGACAGCGGCAATCCGTCGGCGTATCCAGAGGCAGAAAACGCGCTTCAAAAATCACTGGCGATGGGTCCTACCAACGGTGCGTATAGCAATCTGGCCCTGCTTTATCTTTATGAGAAACGCTATGCGGAGGCTGCGGCTGCCAGCGAAAAAGCGATTGCTCTGGACAATCAGGAAATTCTGTCATGGCGATTTGCCGAGCTCGCCTATCGTTGGCTGGGAGAGCAGCAAAAGGCCGAGACAGCGCTCAACCGTATCGAAAGCCTGGCTGAGGCGCAAGCTGCCATGAATCCGCGAAAGGCAACGAGCCAGTCATGGCTCGGATTGGTTTATGCAAAAAAAGGTCTGCGCGAACGTGCGATTCCGCACATTGAAGCAGCGCTCTCGCTTGCTCCAGAAGATTCGCTGGTGCTGGTAAACGCAGTGGAGGCCTATAATCATCTCGCGGATGAGACCAATGCGGAGCACATCATCCGAAACGCACGCCAAAAAAGCGTATCACTCTCAGACTTGCACCTTGACCCAGATATGCAGTCGCTGCTCGCCAAAGAAAACACACGGTAGCTGCTGCAATAACCAGACGTTTCTTGGAGGAAAAAAATGAGCAACCCGAGTGATCAGTTCAATGAAGAGCAGAAGGAATCTCCATTCGGCCAGACGGAGAATGAGCATGAATTCGAAGCAAGCGGAGCGTTTGCCGGCCGTGGAGTCACTGGCGGTAAAGGACCCGGCGTTGTCAGCGAAGAGAACGAGTAGCGAGCCGTAGTCCGGGCCACGGCTGAAAAGATGTGCAGCCTCCCCCGTTTTCCACTGCGCTGACGGCCATCTATGGCTCAACCCACGGAGCGCCGTGAACGGTCAGTTTCTCATACAGCGAGTCCTGAATCGTAACCCACTTGTGAAACATGCGTGGATTCAGGAGGATCGTCTGAAAGCAAGATTGTCGTCAACCACTGCGCTCGGTCCGACTGGAACCCGTCCAGGGTTGGGCAGATCGAGTTTTTGGAAAACGATTTTGTCGTGCCAGACCTTGCGAAGGAAATCCTCGAATACCTGAATGGTCAACTGTTCGCCGGGACAGCGGCGGTAGCTGAAGCCAAAGGGCGCGAAGCCGGCATAGTCGCAGACAGGCATCGGCTTGCCATCCGCCACACCGAATACCGTGCCGAAGCCACTGTTGGTGAGGCCGACCTTTCGACCATCCTCGACTTGAAAGGTCGTCTTATCGAATGGACATTTGGCAAGGCCGATCTTCCTGGTTCTCTCTTCGTCAATCTCGGCGCTTGTCGGTACGCTGAGATAACGCGCAGGATCGAATTGGTTCGGATTCGTCCAATGTACCGAGCTGAAGCTGGTACTGGTGTGCGGCGTGCTGATGTAGTTACCGCGTGCAAAGGTCAGGCCCAACTGCGTGTGGGGCGATTCACCAAAGAAGGTTTGCTCATGCGCGTCATCGAAACTCGAGAGGCTTCCTCCGTTAGGCGAGATGACGCGGAACAGCTCCATTACAAATAATTCGAGCGGAGTATACGGCGCCCCATTCGCATTATCGTAATCACCCGACATCGTCTTCTGGAATGAAGCGCGAATTTCCGCATCACCGCTGTTTTCACTCAAGCGCGACATGATACCGAAGATAGAATTGCCCCACTGACTGAAGGCGACAAAATTGTGGAAGCATTCGAAGACAATATCTTTCTTGCTAAAGTGCTCCCCGTTACCGGCGTTTTTCAGCCAGTACCATACCATCGTCTTTTCAGCATTGGCGGCGCGTCCCGCAACGATGTCCTCGACATGCTTATCGATCCATTGCTTGAGGAAGGGAAGGTTCTTGCGGACCGTCATGTAATTTTCATAAAAGACGGGCAGTGTCGGATTGCGGTAGGCCAGGACCGTGTTAAATCCCTCTCCAACCTGGATGACTTCTTTTGGAATGTCGGCGCCCTTTACGCCGAGGTGTAAATCCCAATAAACCTGCCAGTAGTAATCCAGATAGTGCCGCATGAAGGGTTTGCCGGCAAATTGCGGGGCCACAAGCTGATCAAGAAAGGAAGCAACCTTGGCCTGGTACATCGGGCCATACAAATCTGGCGTGACTGCGGAGAAGTAGATGCGTTTGCGAAGGTTGTTGTCGCCACGCTTCTCCAACCCCTGCAAAAAGACTGTAACGCCCTCGTCTGGAGCCGGTTTCCAGTCCTCGTAGAGCATCCCCCAAAGATGGTAGGGAAGAGCCATTTCCTTGGTGAAATTAAGATCAATCATCGGCAGGAGCGGCCGTTCGCCTTCGTAGAGACTGGTCATGAAGAAAGGAACAATGACGTTCTCAACGTAGGTGCGGTCAAAATTGGCGGGAATTGTTTTGCGAAACTGTGCCAATGCCGCCGCCGCGTCGGCTAAATTGATTCCGCCCGGACCCGTCGTCTGCGCTTCGGCTACAGCGGCGCCCGCTATACCGGCTGCCGATGTTCCTGCAGTCAGGCCCACTGCTGCCGCACTCTTTAAAAATTCACGCCGCTCCATATAAGTGCTCCTAAGTACTTAGTTGGAATTACTAAAGTCGCGACACGATAACAGACTTCGTTTGGAGGCAGCAATTGTACTTCGGTTTAATCGGTTATTTCAAGCAGAAATCCGGTCGGGATCAGCCAATGCGCATCAGCAGGCTCATAGGTGACACATGCGGAGCGCGTAACTTGATCAAATTAACTGATAGTTTCATTTACAAGCAGGCATTCTAACTAATCTGCCGCGCAGTATATCTTTTTTTATGAGAATTTATTTCCTGGACACTCGTATTTGCCATCAAAGGTTATGCCAAAGGCCAGCTGAACCCGCCATGAGGATTGTTATTGTCCAGTTCACTTCGCTGGTTGAGAGAGACGTGCGATGGATGAGCCGCGAGTAAGACCTTCTTGCCTGAATTAGTAACTGCGGGTAAACTCGCCATCCAAGGCTTCAGATATCTCATACGGAAGATATGCAAGGAGAAGATTGAATTTGTGAAGCTCGATATTTTTCATTCTGATCCCGCCGATTAGCTCCACGGCGTCATTCGTGACTATGTCGGCTTCATGAGGTCAGTCTAGAGAGGCTTGGGAGCCATCGACCTATGGTTTTCATCGGCCCACGTGTCAGAATGGTGAAACGTCTCTGTATCGCTGCATTTGCCGGAATTGCGGTGTTGACGCAAACATCGGCGTCAGCACAGGCTCGCTCGGCGCGCGATTACCTGAACGCGCCCGTCGACGCCTGGCTCACCCTCGCGAATTCCAATTATTCGACCTCCGTGACGCCAGGAGATGGCACAGACATATCGTCACGCGTCCGTTCCAACGTCTTTTCTCAAACGGTGATTCTCACTCGCATCATGGATTTTGGCGGACGCACCGGCGGATTGTCCGCCATCGTCCCTTATGCTGTTGCGAATGCGAAGACGAACGAGACTCACCTCTCGAATAACGGTCTCTCGGATTTCGGGGCTATGTGGCAGATGAATATATTTGGCGGGCCAGCCCTGAAACGGGAGCAGTTCCGGTTCTTCGTTCCCCAAACGTTCTCGAGCTTTCACTTTATTACGCTTATCCCAATCGGTAAGTACGACCCTTCCAATCCGATCAATCCCGGCTCGAACCGGTGGACGTTTTATCCGACAGTTAATTACAGCTGGACGCCAGACCGGGGTTTGACGTGGCTGGAGCTCTACTTGTCCACCAAGCTATTTACGACGAACCGAAGCTTCGGTTCGGCTGGAACATCCAGTCTCGCCCAGAACCCGTTGTACCTGGCTGAGGTGCACGCAAGCCGCAATCTCATTCGGAGATGGTGGGCTTCTACGGATGCCTACTACAACATCGGTGGCCAGACCCGTATCGATGACATCAGGCAGGGCAACGCGGCCAACACATTACGGCTCGGTGTGGGCTCGGGGTTGAGTGTGTGGTCTGGTGGAATGGTTATCTTCAATTACGAAGAGGTAGCAGCGAGGCCCTCAAGCCAGCCGGATTCGCGTACGTTCCGGATCAAGATCCAACAGTTCTGGTGAGCTATTTGATGGGTTGATTCCAAAAGATGAGGATTCAAGTGACCCGCGACACACTGAAGTTCCTGCTTTTCTGATGTATGTCCTCCGTGTTATTTTCGCCGCGTATCCGGATTGCTCCGGCAGGGTTTTATGAAACAGGCCGCTCTCGGTTTTCGCGCCCACTCCGGCTGGACCGCTCTCGTTGGCTTATCGCTCGGGGATGATTCTCCGCAGATTCTTCTGCGTGAGCGTCCTCACCTTGTCAAAATTTTCACCTATGAATTTCGCCAGCCCTATCACACTGCGGAAAGAAGACAACCCGCGGAGGCTCGCGGCGTGATTTCACGCGCCCGCGCCGAGGCAAGAGATCTCGCTTATCGAACGATCCAATCCGCTCAGACGAGTCTCCAAACGCAGGGCTATGAGCTCAGGTGCTGCGGCCTTCTGCTTGCCTCCGGGAAGCCGCTTCCGGAACTCCCTCAGATTCTTGCCTCTCACGCGCTGATTCACTCCGCTGATGGGGAACTTTTTCGCGAAGCGCTGCTCTACGGAAGCCAGCGCTGCGGTGTTGAGACGTTTACTGCGAAGGAGAAAGAACTGCTCGCAAGAGCTGCGCTGGAGCTCCACCTGCAACCCGATGCACTTGCCCGTCGTCTCACCGATCTTGGCCATCCGATTGGTTCACCTTGGTCGCAAGACGAGAAGTACGCTGCACTGGTGGCGTGGCTTTCGCTCTTACAACAAAACGAAACGACCTGAGCGCTGGATTGCGCTTCCGGCACACCCACGTTTGTATTTCGCAGAGTATTGGCATCCGGAAGAGTATGACCGTGCAGAGCGCGGCGACGATTCTATCTGTACCCAGGTGCCTACTGCTTATAGTATGGCTACGCCACGAGGGGCGGCAAAATTCCGCCAGTGAGCAGGACTCAATATTTGCCAGGAGACATTGAGATATGGCGCTTCTTGAGGGGAATGAAAAGAGCGACGACCGCAAGCGGCGTGTCCGCATGAAAGAGAACGGGGTTGCGGGATTGCTGAATGTCGTGGTCGCACTGGCTATTGCCTCCGTTGCCTATACCGACTGGATTGTCGTGGCCAATATTTCGCTCGGCTATCTTTATGTGCTGCCACTCGCCCTTAGCGGATTGGTCAACCCGCTGCCTTTTACGATTACCTTAGCCTTACTCTGCACTGTCTTACAGGACATCTTCGGGCCGCCTGTCGATTCGCTACATCTGAGGATCGTCCACAACGCGGTCGGTCTCGCCGGTTTTCTAGTAGTAGGATTTCTGGTCACTCTTATCGCGAAGCAACGTAACCGCCTTGCGGCCGAGGTACGGCAGCAGCGTGACGAATACGAACGTGATTTGATTCTGGCCTCCCAGGTCCAGCGGCGCGTCCTGCCCAAACCTCCCATCCTGCCGGGCCTCGAACTAGGGGCAGCGATGAAGACTGCACGATTACTGGGCGGCGACTACTACGATTTTTTTCAGATCTCTGAAGATGTGGTGGACGTCGTCATCGCGGACGTTTCCGGCAAGGGCGCCGCAGCATCTTTGCTGATGCCCTCACTGGCTGTGGCGCTGCGTCTTCGCGCCCGCGAGCTAAGCGGACCGGCCGCAATTCTTAAGGACCTTGACGAGGTATTGCATCAGGTAACGAATCCGGCCACTTTCGTCACGATGTTCTATGCACGCTTCCATCAATCCAGCCGAACTTTGGAATACGCCAGCGGAGGTCACAATCCACCTCTGCTGGTGCGCCCGAGGACAGGCGAATCGCTGCAGCTCGAAGAAGCCGGTCCCATCATGGGGATTCTGCCTGACGCGCAGTACTCAAACACGGTCGTTACGCTTGAGCAAGGCGACATTTTGACACTCTTCACCGATGGAGTGACCGAGCAGGAGAATGAGAGCGGCGAAGAGTTTTCGACAGAACGGTTGAAGGAAGTCATTCTCAGGCATGAAATGGAGCCTGCGGCCGCTGTTGTCGCCCATATTGCAGAAGATGTCTCGACCTATGGGGGGACCAAAGAACAGATGGACGACCTTACCGTTGTCGTCGTAAAGGTTTTGTAATGCACGCGGCGTGTGGCAAGGGCGTGTGCAGATTGGCTAACTCTTCCTTCCTTTAATCGCTATTCATAACCAGTCAAACGCAAAGGCTTGGACAATGTTCGCAGCGCGTTGTTGGATGTCTGCGAGGTGGTGCTATGCACTGGATCGCAAAATTTGAAGACAATCACGCAATAGACGTGTTTTCGACATCGGGCCGCTTTCTGCTGGCGTTGCCTATGGTGATCTTCGGAATCGACCATTTTCGCTACGCCAGCTTTGTGGCCATGATTGTGCCGCCGTGGATACCGTGGCATTTCTTCTGGGTATATTTTGTGGGCATTGCACTGATAGCTGCCGGGATCGCAATCATGATGAAGAAAGAGGCGCAGCTTGCGGGCGTTCTGCTAGGGGCGATGATTCTGGCGTTTTTGCTGCTGATTCATTCGCGGCTGCTGGCGCGATGGCCGGGCGATCTGTTTGCGACGAATCCGATCTTTGGGCCCTATCCCGGGCGGCTGAATAATGCCTGTAAAGACCTTGGGCTGAGCGGGGCGGCGTTTCTGTTTGCCGGCACCCAGTCGGAGGCCTGGAAGATGCAGGGCAAGGACACGGCCTTCACACTGGGCCGCGTCCTCTTTGCGATTGCTATCGCGACTTTGGGGGTGCTGCACTTTGTCTATCCCGCATTTGCGCCGGGCATACAGCCGATGTCGACGACGGTTAAGTTTCCGCTGCCGGGACAGCCGGCCTGGTCGTATATGACAGGGGTTGCATTTCTGGCGGCGGCGGCGACATTCTTTTTGAACAGCAAAGTCCGGCTGGCGGCGACGCTGCTCGGGATTTTGATTCTGCTCTTTGGGTTGATTTTGTGGGTGCCCTGGCTGGCGGCACATCCGCAGGATCTTGCCGGGGGGAATTATCTGAAAGATATGGGCATGGCGGGCGGCGCTTTGCTACTGGCCGGAGCGCTACCTAAGCGGGATGGATGAAAGGTTCGCTGAGTGGAATTTCATCTATTCGTCATAATCGCGCGCATCTAACGGACAGGAGATTTCATATTATGGTTAGATTTTCACTTTGGGCGGAAATTCAGGCGAAGCCTGGTAAAGAGGCTGAGGTTGAGGCGTTTCTGAAATCGGCACAGCCCTTGGCCGAACAGGAAGAGGGCACGTTGACGTGGTATGTGGTGAGGTTGGGACCGGGCTCCTTCGGCATCTTTGATACCTTTGCCGATGAGGCGGGACGCGATGCTCACCTGAATGGCGCGATTGCCAAGGCGCTCTTCAGCGAAGGGACCAAGGCTCTGCTGGCCAAGGACCCGCAAGTACACAAGATCGATGTGATAGCGGCGAAAGGACCGGGGGCTTAACTTTTCGTTGAGCTTGTAAGGCATCCCGATCTGTGAAACATTTGGGCTCTCTGCCGGTGCGGAGCGCCAATGAAGGAAATGATTGAAAAGCTGCTTGCTGTGTTTCCTGCGTATGTGCGGCAGCTTATCGGCGTGCTGTCCGGGCCTAAGAAGTACATTGCGAGCCTCGACTGCGACGCGCCTGGGGCGCTGCAGGACGCGCTGATTTTTATCGCCGTGTCGGGCGGCATTGGATCGGTTGTCAACGTACCTCTCCTCCCGGAAAAGCAAAACCGGGAGGAGTTCTTTGGTCTGCTGGCGGTGATCTTCGCGCTGGATCTGTTGCTGACGATAGCGATCACGGTTCTCTCGTGGAAGATTGTCGGCGGCAAATTCAATTTGAAGAAGCTGACGATTGCTGTCTGTTACTTCTCGGGCGTTAGCGCCCTGCTGGCTTCGGTGCCCGTCTGGATTGCTTTGGGATCGGCGAGCCTTCTCGATCCGATCCACTATCGGCAATTCAGGCTGATGATGAACGGGAGCAGCCTTCTTGACCCGATCGAAATGGTCAAGAGTCCGGCGTACCTGGTCCTGGCAGGCGTAATTGGTTTGGTGTTCCTCGGCGGTTATGCGTGGAATTTCCTGGTATGGGGCGCTTACCGCAAGATGGCGAGGCTTTCGAAAGTCCGCTCAGGGATCGCTTTCGGCATCTTCGTTGTGCTGAGTTTGTTTCTGGCGACGGCCGACGTGCTCATGACATCGAGCATTACGGGAATCCACAAAAACCCTCTGCCCAAAGAGCTGCTGGGTGAATGGCAGGCGCAAAGCGAGAGCGACAGCAATGGTGCGCACACGGTGCACAGTATCTCCTATGGGTTCTTCTCGGACGACACCTATTACGTCGTCGACGATTTGCGGACTACGACTGGCCCATGCATTGCGAATATCATCGTGCATGGCCACGGCATTGTTAGTGTCGATGGCTCTTCTCTTCAACTGATTTCGACAACACACACGCGGGACACCAGGGATTCCTGCAGCGGTAAGAAATCGACAGCCAAGCTGGACAGAGTGAGCGAGGTCTATCAATACCGCATCCATGAACAGCCCACCGGCTGGCAGTTGTGTCTCAGCAATCGCTTTGGAGAGTCCTGCTACGCGCCTCAAAAATAATAGCTCCCCGCTTCGAGCTTGACTGGGATGAGCGCAGCTGAAAGACTGCTGCCACTGCTTCATGGCCTATCCAATCAAAGTAGAATATGCGGCACAACGAAGGATGCGTGAGCGGAATACTCGACTTTATCGGCTGGCACACTGGCCGATCTGGATATGGGTGTTTTTTCTTGCGCCGGGATGGCTGACGTTCGACCTGTTTGCGCGAGGCGGGAGCGTGCAGAACCTGCTGTGGTTAGGGGCAGTGCTGGTTGGCACAGGCATTGCTGCCTATCGCGGCAAGCTGCCGGGAGCTGAGCCCGCACCGTATATTCTGCGCTTCGACGAGGACAGGCCGAACCCTCTGTATCGCAAGGTCTGCTATACCTTCGCGTGGAGCGCGGTGCTTTGTTTTGCGCTGCTGAATCTGGCTGGACTTGTTGATGCGGTTGTGAATCGGCGATGGCACATGATGCAGATTTATCGGTATGGGTACTTCCCTCTTTGCGGACTCATTCTGGTGCTGGGTTTCAGTGGCGTACTGCCGCGTGTGCGGAGATCTACGAAAGGCGAAGGCACGGAACGGCGGTATTTTTATGGTTCAGTGTGGGCGGTGACTCTGGCGCAGGCGGTGCTGCTTGTTCTCTGGAAGACCTTACCTAAGACGCACTCCACTGACTTGGTGAAGCTGGTGATCTATGTTGGCGTGCTGGGCGGGGTTGGGATCGCAGCTGTGTTTGGACTGCTGCCGCGCACGCGGCCGATTTTGCCGGGCGAGTTGATGGTGGCGGACTAGAGGTCGAGTACTCTCTGGAACAACTACTGAGCTACGCGCCAAGGAGAAGTGGTATTCCAGTTTTTTAATTCTGCGGCAGCCCAATCGTTGGATTTATCCGTATGGCAAGAAGTGCATGGGTTCGGAATGCCCGACTGTTTTGTCTCGTTAGGCGATATAAAGCGAAAGGTGTGAGCGTGGACATAGTTGTCTTTGATCGTCTGCTCGATCTTGGGCATGTGGCAGGAAACACACTGGCTTCCTGCGCTGCCTTCAGCGTGGTGAGTATGCTCACTCACCGTTCCTCGCAGACCCGCTGGATTGTCTTTGGTATGGCAGGAGAGGCATAGAGCGTTTCCGTTTTCTTTCAGGCTTGCGGTGTTTTTGTTGCTGTGAACCTCGTGGCAATCAAAACAGCGCAATTCGCGGTGGTACATGTTGCTCTGAACGAAGTCATTCCCTTGCATCCGATTTTTGTGCGCCGTCAAATCAGCATACTGATAAAAATTTGTCGTCCCGGGCTTGAGGTCTTCGAGCTTCCAGAAATCAGCCAGGCGCTGGCCCGGCACAAACCCTACCGGCCAATCATAGTATTTGCCATCAATCGGATTACTGAGAGGCTTTCCCTGACTATGGCACTGGATGCAGGTGTCGTTGCCGCGTACATAATCAAGCGTTCCGGGATTGATGATGTTCTGTTTCGTAGGGTGCTCCACATGCAGGCTGCCTGGTCCGTGGCACTTTTCGCATCCCACATTCCATTCCGTCACCTGTCGGGTCTGGATGTTGTAATTGACGGAGTGGCAACCGTCGCATGTAGGACCTGTTGGCCGGTCGAAGTTGCTCGGACCATAGAACGGCACCCACCAGTCCGTTCCTGACTCCACATGGTAGGGCAGCCATTGACCCTTCTGTATATCCCACTGGGCGGGGAGGGGGTAATAATCGTCTCCACGCTTCGTAAAGTAGCGCTGCTTCCAGCGGCTGCCGTAAACGAATGCCACTTGATCGAGCCCAAACGTGACGATTGAATTCGCGTGTTTGAAGTCTCCAAGGACAGCCTCGGGATGCGTCTTTGGATCGCGGATCACATTTGCCATGCGGGTTTGCTTCCAACCCTTGTAAATGTCCGCATGGCACTTTTGGCAACTGTCTGATCCAACAAAATGGGCCGCAGAAGTTTCAGCGAAAGCGACGGTTGAAAGCCCAAACAACAAAAAAATCAGGAGCCATAATTCATGATCTGAACACCCAAGGCCCTTTCGATTTCTTGGCACTTCTTGCTCCGCAATTCCCTGCACGTTCGATCTTCGCACAAGTCACGGAAATCAAAGCCATAGCTATTCTGCAATGCGATAACAGATTTCCAAGAGATGAAATTTCCAAGAAGTGAAACTGTTCAATTTTTTCGGGTCTCAAGAGTGGCTCAACGCTGATGAGCGTTTAAGAAAAGAAATTTTTTGTATGGCCTCTTGACATATTCCTATATAGGAATATAAAGTTCTTTCCATGGCGAGAGCTGCCACTACGACCGATGTCTTCAATGCGATTGCTGAGCCGCGGCGGCGGGAAATTATCGGCATGCTCGAAGACGGCATGGAGCATGCTGTAGGCGATGTTGTGCTGCGGCTACGAATGTCGCAGCCGGCGGTGTCAAAGCATCTTGGCGTCTTGCGCAAGGTGGGCGTGGTGACGGTAAGCAAGCGCGGACAGCTTCGCATGTACCGGCTGAACGCGAAGGAGTTGAAGCCTGTGCACGACTGGGTGAAGGTGTATGAGCGCTTCTGGATGCAGCAGCTCGACCGCATCAAGATTCGCGCCGAGCAGAAGATGGCGGAGCGGATTGCTCGCGAAAATCAAATAAACAGAGACCAGGAGGAGAAATGAGTTCGAAGGTGTCAGAGCAGGCTGTGGAAATACTTGAAGTGACCCGCGATATCGAGATTGCGGCCACGATCGATATTGTGTGGGAGACGGTGCTTGAGAATATGGGGCCACTTAATGAGTCTCCTAACAAGGAGCTGCACAACCTGATCCTGGAAGCGTGGCCGGGCGGGCGCTGGTACCGGGATTTCGGCAACGACACAGGACATTGGTGGGGTGCGGTACAGTCAATCAAGCCTCCGGAGTTGCTGGAGCTCCATGGTCCGATGTTCATGTCATCGCCTGCGGTGAATCATGTGGTCTTTCGGCTGAAGGAAGAAAACGGGCTGACGCGTATTGACTTTTCGCATCGGGCGATTGGACTGATCCCGCATTGGCTGATGGATGGTGTGGATGTGAACAAGGGCTGGTCGAATTTCTTCACGAACGTTAGCGCGGGCGTGGATCGGCGGCTTGCAGCTAAGCGTAAGGGCTGAAGCTCTTTTCTGACTGAATTTATTTCACCAGGTTGAAGTGAGTACTTCTACCGCATGCCGGTTATGCGTGCGGCGGAAGTGGAAAGAGACTCTATGACTCGACAAAAGACTGGAACCAGAACGCTTGCCACACTGCTTCTCACTCTTATCGCGGGTTTCTGCGCCCAAGGCATGCGGGCGCAGAGTCCCAAATACCCTCCGCTGAGCGAGTACATGATGGAACCCCAGGCCGAGATCGCGCTGGCCAGGAGTGCGGCTCCGGAAACAGTGTCGGGACGGGCGACCATCAAGGTGCTCACCGCCTCCGGGTACAAAGTTTCGGCGCAGGGCGACAACGGGTTTGTTTGCATGGTCATGCGGGGCTGGGGCGCGCCAACGTTTACGCCAGAGGCGAATCGCAACATCGTTTACGACGCGCAGACGCGCGCACCGATCTGCTTCAATCCGGTGGCGGTTCGAACGGTTCTGCCATACCAGGAGCTAAGAGCCAAGCTGGGTATGGAGGGTAAATCACCTGGTGAAATTACTGAAGAGATTCAGGCGGCTTATTCAAAAGGTGAATTGCCGAGGATGGAAGCTGTCGGATTCGCGTACATGTTCTCTGCGGATCAGAAGCTTGGCCCTGCCGGTGCGTGGCACCCTCACATGATGATCTACACGCCTTACTACACGAACTCAATGCTCGGTGGCAATGCAGAAGACAGCGACCTGCCGCGTATCTCGGATGATGCGGGGACACCGTTCGCCGTCACCGTGATTCCGGTTGACCATAGGCTGGCTGTGAAGGCGCGGACGGAATGAGTCTAAAACCATACCAACGAAACCCAGAAGGAGCAGGCGTGATGAGTGCAACAACCGCAAACCATGAGATTGTATCGCAGGACCAATGGCTGGAAGCACGCAAGGCACTGCTGGCCGAAGAAAAGGCCTTCACACGGCAGCGTGATGCACTGAGCCGTAAACGGCGCGAGCTACCGTGGGTCAAAGTAGAAAAGCCTTATGTCTTCGAAGGGCCAAACGGGGTAGAAACACTGGCTGATCTATTCGACGGACGCAGCCAACTCATCGTGTACCACTTCATGTTCGGGCCAGAGTGGGGCGAAGGATGTCCGAGATGCTCGATGGGGGCCGACCATTTCGATCGCAGCGTCGTTCATCTCGCGCAGCGCGATGTGACGTTGTTGGCGATATCGCGGGCGCCGCTATCTGAAATCGAAGCTTTCAAGAAGCGCATGGGCTGGGGCTTTACATGGGTCTCATCCTACGGCACCGACTTCAACTACGACTATCGCGTGTCATTCACTCCGGAAGAGATGAATCTTGGGCAGTTTGATTACAACTACGGCATGAAGGGATTTCCAAGCGAGGAAGCAACTGGCACGAGCGTCTTCTACAAGGATTCCGATAACAATATCTTTCATACTTACTCGTCCTATGCGCGTGCAGCCGAAGGAATGCTCGTTCCATATCACTTCCTCGACCTTGTGCCGAAAGGCCGCGACGAAGAAGGGTTTTTGCCCGATGCGATGGCATGGGTTCGCCACCATGATCGCTATCGCGACAATCGAGCAAGCCTTGTGCAGCTGAACAGCTAGACGATTGCTAATCCAAACAAAAAGGAGAAACGGTGAATGAGCACAATGAGCGTAAGCCACAAGGTCGTATCGAGTGCGGAGTGGCTGGCAGCGCGCAAGACTCTGCTGGCCAAAGAAAAAGAATTGACTCGGGCGCGCGATGAGCTGAACCGCGAGCGGCGTGAGCTGCCATGGGTACGCGTAGAAAAGAACTATGTGTTCGACGGCCCCGGCGGCAAGGAGACATTAGCCGATCTCTTTGATGGCCGAAGCCAGCTCATCGTCCAGCATTTCATGTTTGGACCGGGTTGGAAGGAGGGATGCGTCGGATGCTCGTTCAAATCGGACCATATCGATGGGACGCTAGCGCATCTGGAGCACCATGACGTGAGCCTTGTTTCCGTCTCGCGTGCGCCCCTGGAAGAGATTGCAGCATTCAAGGAACGCATGGGATGGAAGTTCAAATGGGTGTCGTCGTTCGGCAGCGATTTCAATTTCGACTTCCATGTGTCGTTCCGCCCGGAAGAGATAGCGAGCGGCAAGGTGCTTTACAACTACGCTATACAGGATTTTGTAAGCGAAGAACTTTCCGGGGACAGTGTTTTCTATAAGGATGCGAACGGCGGCATCTTTCATACCTATTCCACGCATGGTCGCGGCGATGAACAATTCGTCTCCACGTATATGTATCTCGACATCACACCCAAGGGCCGCAATGAGAATGGACCTCGCCACAACCTGACCGACTGGGTCCGGCACCACGACAAATATGAAGAGGGCGGCTCAGTGAATGAGCAGGGGCGGTACGTGGCGGCGAAAAAACAAACCTCGCCATGCGGCTGCGAAGAGAGCCACGCATGAACGCGCAGGCCTGCTGCGGTCGCGAGGCCACAGTGGCTCGACGCGGTTTGTGGAAGCACGCTTCGGGCGGCGTGCTTCCTGGCGCACTACTGGTGCTGATGCCGAAGTGTCCCATGTGCGTTGCGGCCTACATTGCGCTGGCGACGGGTGTGGGGGTTTCGGTTTCGACTGCGGCTTACTTGCGCGAAGGGATGCTGGTGTTGTGCGTGGCGGCGCTGGGCTATCTTGCGCTGAGGTGTCTCCCTGCAAAAGCGTTTTTGAAGAGAGCACGAAATTAGTGCTCTCCAACCCCTTCGGCAAGCTCAGGGCAAGCTCTTTCGCGAACTGCGCGAAAGGATGGGGCACCCGCGTTCGTGCCGCTGCTTAGAAAAAAGCAGATCTTTCGACTCCGCGCCTCTGGCGTTCCGCTCAGGATGAGAACTATATCATAAATAAATAGAAATAAAGCACATAATTTTCTATAATATTCCATACAAAGTCTGCACAGTCACTAAGACTTAGTGGCTTGCACGAGGAATCTACACGGAAACTGCACAGAACGGAATAAAACGCAGGAGGCAACATGGCGTTTATTACCGAGAAAGAGGAGCTGAAACCCGGCCTGATTCTCTTCCGGCGCGGCGACGTGGACCATCGGATGTGGTATTGCCGCATGAAGATGCCGAAGGCCGACCGCTATAAGACGGTTTCGCTCAAGACGACAGATATAAGCGCGGCGCGTGAACGCGCCTTCGACCAGGATGCCGATGTGCGGTTTCGCATCAAGCATGACGTTCCGGTATTCAATCGCCCCTTCCGGGACGTAGCGCGAGAGTATCTGTTGACGCAGGAAGCGCGGGCGAAGCGCGGAGAGATCAGCGCCGCGCGACCCAAGAAGCTCCGTGCCGTCATCGAGGGCACGTTAGACAGGTATGCCGGTTCCACGCAGGTTCATCTTATCGGTAACGAACGCTGGGGCGGCTATCCGGCATGGCGGCGGGAGAACGGTGCGGGACGCCACCGGCGCAACGGCGTTCGGGAAGTTACCGCCGATGCAGCGCAATCCTTCGCCGACCATGAAGCCGAGCGCCGCACCAAGGTTCAGCACACCTTGGGTATCAGAGTGTTGAAGCCTATTGAAGTCAAACCTTCCGAAGAACGGGTGGTTCCTTTTATCAGCGATTCCACCATCCGCTTTGAGATGTCCATCTTCGGGGCGATCATGAACTACGCGGTGAAGAAACGCTATGTTCCCGCAAGCCAGCGTTTCGATGAGCGCCCAAAGCTCAAGACAATGCGGCGTGACGAGTTCACGCTGGAGGAGTATCGCAAACTCCACACCGTAGGTCGCAAGTGGATTGCCGAGGCCGACAAGCCTTCAAGCATTTGGTATCGCACCGTCACCTACAACATGATTCTGATCGCCTGCAATACGGGCATGAGGCCAGCGGAGATGAAGAATCTCCGCTGGCGCGACATCATGCCTGCAAAAGACCGAGAGGGCCGCGAGATTGTTGTCTTGTTCGTGCAGGGCAAGGGCAAGTCGCGCAAGCTGGTGGCTCCCAAGAGCGTAGGAGATTATTTGGAACGTATTCGCGCAATCTCCAAAGTCACGGCACAAGACGACAGAGTATTTACCAACATCACAGGCAAGCCCGCAAAAACTCTTTACAGCAGTCTGATTGCTAATCTTCTGAACGAAGCGAATCTGCGCGAAGGCACGCAGGGCGTGCCGCGCTCGACCTATTGCTTCCGGCACACGTATGCCACGCTTCGCTTGCAGGAAGGCGTGGACGTGTATTTCCTTGCCGAGCAGATGGGGACCTCCGTCCACATGATTGAAAGCCACTATGGACACGTAAATACCATCAAGCACGCCGACCGCGTGTTGCAGGGGATGGCGGGATGGGAGCTGCCACAACCGGACGATACCAAAGTCAAGGCGTCGAAGGCGGCGGAGACGCACGATAAAGGCAAACGAGGTCAGCGCCACAGGCCGCGCTGACCCTGAACCTCCAAAGCCGTCTTTTGCCGGAGCCGCTGGCGGAGGCTGGCGCAGGAGGTGTCGTCCGAATGTCCGGCCCGGACATTCCTTGCAGATATTGCTCTGATTTGCCGCTGCCCCGCCGGGGCGTTCTTAGCGGCAAGTCTCCGTGCACGAGCCGCCGCTGGCGGCTGTTTCTAGTGCAGCACTGATTGCTTGATGACAGACAATCTGGAGGCCGCGAGGGTTCGATTCCCTCCGCCCGCACCAAACAACGTTTCACAATCTCGGCAAGGATGGAACCATCCTGTCTTGTTTTGAAGCCGGACTAGGCCACTCGGCCCGCGCTCAGTACGGCGCTTTCATTGGCTTCGAGCTGTTGATGCTGACGAAATCTCGGTGACAGCAATCGCAATAGGCTAAATGGATTTGCAGCAGAGCCCATTCTTCTTCTGAGAGCTCTCCAGAGGAAAAGTGGGCGCATAAAGCAGCCAACTCCTCATGCAATTGAGTGGTCATATCTCGCTTCACCTCTGGCTTTCCGAATCCCTCTTATAAATTGCCTGTCAGAGCATTTGGAATCAACACAGAAATGCGAGTTTGGCCAAACTTACTCGTCGGAAGTGCAATCAGGAAAAAATCCAAACGAAGCGAGACGTCGTCCGGACTGCGGCTCACCCAGCTTAGTCCGACCCGGAGAGCGTTTCTTGCATACAAGCGTATGCAGCGCTCCTTGTGGATCTTCTTCTCATCTCTTTGCGTCCGGGAAATGCTGTTAGGGGGAACTCTTCTTCTTTACTGAAGTTCCCTTGTCAGGGGCTTGTTTCTTCTTCGCCCTAGCATTCTCCCATCTCTTATTCGCAGCTTTTCGCGCCAATTCCTTCCTCTCTTCTGGGGAGAGCGAATTCATGCGCGATTTGCCACCCTTCGGGCCGCCTTTTTTGCCACCCCGTTTTCCCATTTCACGCATCACGCGAGAGATCGTATCTTCTTTCACTTCAATAGTTTATAGGGCGGCAAGCCGCGTAAGCGAAGTTTTCGCTCGCATGCCAGAAGCGCTTGTGGTAAAAGGTGTTATGCTAAAAGCGCTTCTAGCATAGAATTTTTATGGCATACCCGAATCAGGCTCGGCAGCTTCGAATTGGCGGTGATTACCGCAATCACCTACTGGTACAGATTGAATTGCTGCGCGGAGATATCTCGCATGAAGAACTCAGCGAGAGGCTCGGCGACGTAACTGAGCGCTGCTTGGCTCGGTACATAGCCGGGAAGAGTCATCTGACGGAAAGCGAGTTCAGAGACGTTGCGAAAGCTCTCTGCATAGATGCGCAAATACTCGCAAGGGCATGGGCCTCGTCTCTTGGTCTTCGTGCATCGAGTAAGAATGCTGTGAGCTGGATGGCGAGTCGAGCCTACCAGCGGTGGCGGCAACATTCGCGTGTCGCCAATCGCGGCGTTCCATCCCATCCCTCTCCCATGGCCGTCATTCGAGCAAAATACGCCGACCGGCTTCCCATTCAGAGTCCTCCTCTATGGTTTGGTTCCTATAGTCGTTGCGAAAAGGAAAGGGACACCCCCGTAAACCGAGCGCGCTTCGCGCGTGCTTACGAGATGCTGGTCGGATCTGTGCATGGTGGTCTCTCAGCCCGAGATATCGGAGCACTACGCGGCATCAGCGGGGAGCGGGCGAGGCAACTCATGATATGCGCAGCCTACACCTGGGCAAGGCGAGACCGGATCGACCTCTCTGGCAAGTTGGTTCCTTTCAAAAATGAGGCTGGATTCGTCAAGAATCTCTATGCCGGACTGAGGTTCTTTGCTCAACAGCAGTTCAATGATCTGGCTACTCAGGCTTTGATGAATGGGCTTGTTACGAACGGAGATCAAATTCGATGAAGGCACATAAAGATACCGCTGCCTTCGAACTTTACAGACAGGAACATGCCCGCTGTCTTGGTATGGCTGTTGAAGAGTTTCGAACGGATAAGGCTTTGACTCGAAGCGAAGTTGCGAAGCGGGCAAATGTCTCTCTTCTGTGGATTCAACGACTGGAGACGAATCAGCTTCATACAAACTACACGATACGCAGGCTGGACCAAGTTGCGCGTGCTCTAGGGGTTGAACTCTACGATTTGTATAAGCGCGTGGGCGAGATGACGGGTCCACCACCTTGGCTGGAAACGGAAGGCGTGCAAAACGATGAATAAGCCAAAACGTGCCATGTTGGTGATCGACGAGGCCACGGGTAAACGAATCCGCCGGTTGTCCTTGGCAGAACCCTACCCAAAGTCCCAAGAAATTTATCTATCGCTTGAGTTTGAGGATGAGACGGAGATCTTAATCGAGGTAGGGAGTTGTCTGTCTTTTGGCATTACTCATCTCGCACGAGACGCACATGGGGAGCTGGAACCGGTGAAGAGATCGAGGCACGGTCCAATTAGGTCGCTCGTGAAAGGCAGGCGGTGACTCTCTCAGCGCCGTTTGCGCCCCGAATGCCAGATGGTCACAGTTTGCTCCTTCAGCGGAGAAGCTTCCGAAAAAACATCTGTGTTGCCTTCGTGGTCTCTTCTAACAAGACAGGGCATATCGCGTCGAAGTATTTCAGTACCGCTTGGAAGGGTACTAAGCGTATCGGGACAGGAGCTATGAAGATCTTGGCGGTTGCCGTGTCGACGTGAACGCTCTGTGCTTTAGAAGCCCTGACTCGTTCGCAACCTCATAGCTAGGATACCTTCGCCGCGAGTTCCGCAACGCCAACCACAAAGTCGCGCATCAGCAGGCGGTTCGCGCCTGAGCTGTCAGCCAGTCGATCGAGCAGATCAGGACGAATCACGATTCCCGAACCGCGAATGCGAGGACGGGACAAGTAGTAATCGCTCCTGTCATATTCCGCACGCCACGTGACAAGCGCCAGGCCAATTCCATCGCGATCTTTGTAGGTGCATCCATCGCCGGGTTCCAAAGCCAGAGACATGATTAGAGCGGAAGTGGGCGTCAAGACTGCGGGGGGAACACCTAGCCCCTCTCGACCGTCACTTACGAATTGGAGCTCACGATCCACTCCGATCAATGGTTGGCTCTTGCTCAGAACTAATGCCGCGGGAACCGGATCAATCGATGCCTTCCACATTCGGAGATCTCCTGAAGCTACGGGCGAAAGGTTTAGGGCCTCCCGATCACCGACGTTCCTCACTTCCAATACGCAATAACGCATCGCGAACAGTTCCTTCTCTTCTCGCCAATCAGACGGCTCCACCCAGCGTTTCTCCATAGTACCGAGCCACCGCCAGTCTCTATATGTCCCGTGCTCTACGTTCCCCACTGATCCGTGCGGCTGAACGCGTATCGTCGCGGCGAGGATTCCTTCCTCATCCACCGCCTCCTCAATGCCCGAATCAGCTGTCGAGGCTCCTCCGGCGCGATCACGGATGTGGCCCCAAATCGCATCACCATTTCCAGGTGGTAGCGGAATGGGTGGACGAGGCTGTCGAGTTGCCTCTAAGGTTAGGGGCACCTCTGGGTCATCGAGGAGAACAGAGGCAAGCCGGTCCTCCCATGCGATGCCGTCCGTGACCAAGTTTCCGGATGCGAGCTTGGCAGCCCGTCCCCCAGCTGCAACGGCCTGAACCGTGTTTTCGATTGTTTCCTCGTTAACGAGAAATGCATCGGGCCAACGTTTCCGAACACGGTCACCCAAGCTGTCCAACTGTGAGTTGAGGCGCTTCCTTACGGATTCGCTTTCGAGAGAAGAAGTCACACGATCCTGTATGGCCCTCGCGAGCCCCGGCAAAAACCGTTCTGCGTGTCTCAAGCGGTTCCCGGCCACCGATTCCAGGAAACCATGCAGCGCCAATCTTTCTTCGGAGGGTTCCTCGCCGTCAATAGTAGGCGTCCAGATTACCTGCGTTTCGTCAGACACTAACGCCCGCTCAGGTACTTCGGATGCCACTAGCGGTGGCTGGACGCCATCAATCAAACGGCGGGCGAGCGCCCTTACTGTAAGCTGCCTACGAGATGTTAGCTCCCGAAATATAGGCTGACAGGCAGTTAGAACCTGTACGCTGCTTTCACTGGCAGTATCGATTACCCTAAGCAGCCACACAAGTGTTGCCGGATCAGAGATGGTCGATAGCGCAATGCTGACTGCACTAGCTACGACATCTGGCCGTTGCTCAATAAGCAGTTGCGTGGCGAGAAGGGTTCGCCGCTTTCTTTCACGGCTAGGATGAAACAGGCTGCCAAGAACCGCCAATGCAAATGCTGCTTCCAGATTTCCTGGTACCGCTTGTCCTGGGTCAGGACTGGGTGGCACGTACGGGGAATCAGGGTCATCATCATCTGAAACGCGCGGTGCTCGTGCGCTGATGACGGCGCAAGCCTCGTCCCAAACGGCAAACGCAGTATCGACGGAGGCCGAGCCGTTGACATGCAATGCTCCAG
>Ga0207114_1042_pt1 | contig 41474 bp, 32 predicted proteins | sample Alteio_BWMinHeat_70_FD_153560 | JGI IMG/M metagenome (GOLD analysis project Ga0207114, IMG submission 153560) | Enriched cells from forest soil in Barre Woods Harvard Forest LTER site, Petersham, Massachusetts, United States -... | ecosystem: Environmental > Terrestrial > Soil > Temperate forest >... | reverse complement strand
TCGTTGAGTATTGTTTTTGTTCTTTGCTTTGGTTGCGACGCATGTTGTTCTCCGCCGGGTTTCTATTCGCACTTCGCGAGAGCCGTAATGGCTCTGTGCCATTTGGGGTTCAGTAGGAGAAGTCGATGCTGCCAGTTTTCGGCCGGTCTTGTTAAGGCCCAACCCGACACGCAGTCATCGGAACACGGGGTCATCGCAACGGTTGAACATGATTTTTCCTTAAGCGGCCTTTGCATAAAACGGAATGTATGGCTGCTGTGTGACCCAGATGCGATGCAGCAGCACGGCAAGTTTTCGCGCCACAGCGACGATGGCACGATTGCGGGATTGCTTGCCTCCCCGTGATGCCAGGCTCAGTCCCCACTGTCGCAGAGTTGAGTCCTTTCCATGCCGCCCAAGAACGTGATTGGCACACTCCACCAGCAGGCTGCGAAGGTAGACGTTCCCAGCCTTGGTGATACCGAGCTGAGGATCTCGCTCTCCGGACTGACTCCGTTTCGGCCGCAGGCCGAGATAGCAACCCACATCGCGACTTCGTTGGAAACGTTCTTTGCTTCCCAGTGTCAAGACATAGGTCAGCGCCGTAAGCTGGCCCACTCCATAGACCTTTAGGAGCGCCTGTGTTTCGCGATATTCCGTCTCGGTCAATTGCTTGATCGCCCGGTCGTACTCTTTGATCTTCACCGTCATATCGGCAATCTGATGGAGCACCGGTCCGAGCGCCCGGGAAAGGCCTGGCGGCAACACAGCCACGCACCGCTGGGCGAAGCAGAGCGTAGAAGAAGCGGGAAGCCGATATCCGCAGGGCTTGGCCAACCCGCGCACTGCGTTCACCGCAGCGGTTCGCAGACGAACGATGAGGTTGCGGGAGCGGATGAGCGTGAGGGCTTCCTGCTGCGCGACTGTGCGGTGCGCAATCGGCCTCAGGATTTTCGGATCGAGCCGCGCAAAGCGGGCCAGCTTCTCGGCATCCACCTGGTCGCTCTTGCGATCGCTGTGCGAGATCGCCCGCAGCTCGCGCACGTTGGCCACGATGACTTCATGACCCAACTCTTGCAGCTGCTCGCTGATCCATATCGAGTGTGTTCCTGCCTCCATGGCGATGCGCACTCGAGGCAGGTCGGTAAACCACTTATCGACGCTGGATGGGTTCGTTCGGAACCTGCCCCGGTCGACCACTTCACCAGCTTCGTTGAGGGTGCAGTAATGGCTCCAGACATCCCCCAGGTCGATCCCGATCGTCATCCCAACCTGAGAGCATCCCCGGGGTGCTTCCGCGATGAGGTCTTGCGTATGTTTTTTCATCCGCTTAGTCTCTCTCTTCTCCAGAGTGACCGTCCTCATCCCAGTTTTCGGTAAATTCCCCCCGCACCCGGCGGCTAAGGCAAGCGAGTTACTCAAAACGCCGTTTTCCGAGAACTACAACGGCGATTAACTTCGTCGATGGAAGGATAGCCTCCGGTTTGCCGACCAACCGAAACTTGCTCAGCATCATTTCTGACTGAACCTGAAGAGTCCGTGGCCTACAAAGAAAATCCAAACTGTGAGGAGAATGGTATGCAACATCACGGTAACAAAAAAGCCGGTTGCCGAAAGGATTCCAAAGAGTCCCGCGGCGAGGCCAAGATATGCTGTGGTCTTACTGAATATTCCATTCGCCTTGAGCATGACGAAGCCGATGATGAAGATCGCAAACGCGAGGTCGACGATCGAATAGAAAACCTGCGCGTGGGATGCCAGCACTGCGGACGCATAATTTGCCGCCGCAATGTAGCCCACACGCTGGACATCGTTGGTAGCTGCGGCATATGAACCGCTGAGTGAGAGCAGAGAGGCGTAGTTGGTCCAGGTCACTGCCAAATCCAAGCCGACAAACAACCCCACAAGCGCCGTTGCGAGGAGCATCGCGCTTCTGCTGACTTGATGCAACGCAATGTAGAGCGATAACGCGAGAGGCACGAAGAGAAAGTCTGTCAGGACGCAGAGAGCAAGGATGGTCCACCAGATCGTGGTCTTCCCTTGGAGATACTTGAGCCAAATCTCGCCGCCGATGGGAGGATCTCCCACGCGTGCGAATAGGGGAAGGATGACGATGTAGGAAATGCCTATGACAAGTGCGGAGCTTGCCCCCACTCGATGCAACCATCTCCCATCCGGGTTAGCCGAAACCGACGTCATGTTCTCCATGCGATTGTCTTTCTGCTGCCATAGACGCCGACCTGGGTATGCCAGGGATGCCGACGGGAAAGAGCATCTCGTGTGCCCCGATGTCGTTGGCCGTCGCCGCTTCGTTTTTGGGACGATCAAAAGTTCTGCCACACAACGAAATCAGCCGATGCACGGATGAATTCTGAAACGAGTCCTGGGCCAGATTTTAGTCGTATGACGGGCAACCCGGGAGTGATCCTTGCGCGGTGCCTGCAAAAGTCCGATAAGTTCGCCGTGCCAGGAATGAACTTACCGGAATGTATGGTCCGCCGTCGGACTGCAAGGGAAAAGTGTTTAGAGGAAGAAAGTCTGCGTCAATGTATCCGGCCTTTTTGTGGAGAGTTGTTTCTCCTGGCCATGATGAGATACGCCGCGTGCTGTCCTCAGAAACCCCTCGGCCATGTAAGGGCCCATTCGGTAAACAGGTTTCAGGCACGCCGTTCTGACTGTTCTTTCATCTTCACTCGCCCAATGCAGACCTTGGTGGGAGAACTGGGGTCGATCTTTTGTTACGTCTGTTTATGCCGGTGTAGCGCCGGGAGTCGCTTTGTAATCCTGACCACTTGAGAGGACTGCCCATGCGATCCGCGCCAGCTTGTTCGCCATAGCGACGATCAACACGTTCCGTGGCACTCTCATTTCGAGTGATGTCAACCATGGGCCCATCGCAATCCGATCTCTCTTCGATCGCAACACGACAGCACGAGCCCCATGGACCAGAATCTTGCGGAGGTAGCGGTTGCCGCGCTTGCTGATCCCATACAGCTCATATTTTAGGAGTCCGGATGCGAGTTCCATTGCGAAAGCATAGACGTGTTGCATACAGCACATTCCCTGTCACGCAACCATCCCATCATGACAGCTTTCGGCAACGCATGACCGATCGACCTGCAAATCCGGAATCTCGCACGGAACACGCAGACCTCTGCTGGTGGCGCGACCGTGGATCTCTGCTCAAACGTTAAACAGTGCGGCTCTGAACGTTGACAAGTCAGGAAGGGCTGCTCTATAAGGTGGGCGCATAGTTTTACCGCCACGACACTCCCAGGAGGTCTCATGATGCACAGCACAATCCTTCAATGGCGCCCTCTGCTCAGATTTGCCTCAGGAGCAGCACTGTTGCTGATTTCATTCGCAGCGGTGCACGGACAGTCGAAGACGCTGCCGGCCAACACTCGTTTCTTTATCCCCGAGCCGCCTAGCGGAGCCGTGCAGCAGGTGGAGAGCCTGTTGAAGCAGGGCCAGTTGAAGAACGCTCTGCTGATTACCGCCATGGAGACGGTCCCGCAGGCGGTGTGGCTTACTAGCGGCACGCCTTCCGAGGTGAGCGCCACCGTGACATCAACTCTCCGAGAATCGGGCTTTGAGCGAGCGGTACCAGTGCTGGTGCTCTACAACATTCCTGGCCGCGATTGCGGCAGCTACTCGGCGGGCGGCGCGGAGAACACCGCGGATTATGAAACGTGGATTGATGCCATTGCAGCGGCGATCGGCAGTAAGAAAGTGATCATCATACTGGAGCCAGACGCTCTGGCGGACCTGCCCAGCGATTGCGGATACAATCCCACGGAAGTGAACATCCCACAAGCTACGGCCGACCGATATACGCAGATCAACTATGCGGTGACGAAGCTGGAAACCGGATCGCAGACGCTGGTCTACATGGATGCGGGCAATAGTCACTGGCAGGCGGTGCCGATTATGGCGCAACGGCTCGTCCAGGCCGGCATTCAGCAGACGCAGGGATTTTTCACGAACGTATCGAACTTCAATCTGAACAACTACGAAACGACCTATGACACCTGGGTCTCCGACTGCATCGCGTTCGGGAATGATCCGGAGCAGGGCGGCTGGCGGCTGGGTAACTATTCGTATTGCGCCAGCCAGTACTACTCGCCGCTCGGAACGGTCGATCCGGACAACATTGCGACCTGGATCTACACCGACGAGTGGTATCAGCAGAACATGGGAACAGCGATACCCACGACGCATTTCGTGATCGACACCAGCCGCAACGGTCAGGGGCCGCTGAACGCGAGCATCTACGCGAATACGCCCTATAACCAGCCAGCCTCAGTCGTCCAGACCCTCACCAATGGCAGCTGGTGCAACCCTCCGGCACGCGGGCTGGGAACTCATCCCACGGCAAACACGGGCGTTTCACTGCTCGACGCTTATCTTTGGGTGAAGACACCAGGCGAATCGGATGGCACGTGTGACGCTGCCGGTGGAGCGCGGGCGTGGGACTACGCGGACTACACGCAGACGGGATGGCCAACGGACGCCGCCGGCCAGGCGATCTTCGATCCGCTGTGGGGCCTCGACGATCCGATCGCGGGAGCCTGGTTTCCACAGCAGACTCTGGATCTGGCGCAGAGGGCTAACCCCGCATTGCTGCCCTGAGGGTTCTGGGGCAAACTCTGAGACGGTGAGAATGGACGGCGATAATGATGACGAATAACCAAATGCAATATCCGGCGAGCGCATTCCTTACGATCTGCTGCGCCTCATCCACAATGCTTTGCAGATGGGCCTCATCCTTAAAGCTCTCCGCATAAATCTTGTAGAGATTTTCCGTGCCGGAAGGCCGGGCCGCGAACCAACCATTTTCTGCAACAACCTTCAGGCCACCGATGGCGTTGTGCCCCGGAGCGTTCGTCAGCTTGGCGGTAATTTTCTCGCCCGCCATGTGCGGATTCCTTCACCGAATCGGCAGACAGCTTGCTGAGCTTGGCCTTCTGCATCTTGACAACCGTTAGCATAAGAGCCTAGCCTCACACTTGAGTAAGTACCCCTTCTTACTCTTTCAGGTTCCCTGAACTAAGTCAGCCCATCTGAAGTTACTCCTCTTAGATTACTGCAAGGAGGAACTGCGTCATGACACTATTGACCGGTTGGGAATCTCTCCGCGAACTCTCCGCCATGCAAAACCGCATGAACCGTCTTATCCGCGAGTCGCACAGCCCCGAAGGCCCGGAAGAGGCGTTGACAACCACCACCCTCGCACCGCCGGTGGACATCTATGAAGACGAGCACAACATAGTTCTGAAGATGGAAGTCCCGGGCATCGACGAAAAAGACCTTGATGTCCGCGTTCAGAACAACACCCTCACCGTCCATGGCGAGCGTAAGATCGAAAAGGAAGAGAAAGAGGAGAACTTCCGTCGCGTCGAGCGGCAATACGGGAGCTTTACCCGCTCGTTCACCCTTCCCAGTTCTGTGGATCCGGGGCAAATAAGCGCCCGCTGTGACAAGGGAGTGCTGAATATCAACCTCGCTAAGAAGGCCGAAACCAAGCCCACGCAGATCAAAGTGAATGTTGGTGGTGAGAAGACTCTCGAAGCCACGGCGGCGGGCAAGGCCGCATAGAATCCAGGAGCCAGTGGCAGAAGTGGGAGGTGGCTCATACCACCTCCCACTTAGTTTCTCTACCTGCGCCTCGGGCACGGTGTCCTCGGTCTGTCTGCTTAACGATCGGCAAGCCCGTTGCGGAGAATTCATTCGTGCGGATGTGCCGTTGGGTCGGGGTGACTCGTTGAATGAGCCGAGTGCTTACGGAGTAGCAGTTCACTTAACTGCGGTGTAAGGCCCAACGATATGCTGGGATAAGACGATAAGGGTGCCGTCGCGCCGCAGATCCAGACTGATCAGAGAATGCCGTCGGTAGCGCGATGACTCCCGATGCTAATTCAGGGAATCTGGGCCCATCTACCGGCAATGACGTGGCGCGAATATCACGAAGCTACAAAGCACAGCGTTGAATCGCTGAGGCGAGCACGGCATGTTCTCGACTGGGCGAACATGCCCGATCCGTTTCGTCATTACGAAGGGGTGCCGGTGCTCGATCTGCCAGCAGATCCGCCCGCCCCTGAAAAGGCAGCTCTCGACGTGCTTCAGGGAACCTCCGGCACCATGCCTGTGGGCGACGGGCCGACTTTCCTCTCGCAACTGCTCTTCTATTCCGCCGCGATTAGCGCGTCGAAACTTGTCCCGTCGACCGGATTTAAGTACGCGCTAAGAGTGAATCCGTCCTCCGGGAATCTGCATCCGACGGAATTCCACTTCCTTACACGAGGTCTGAGAGGGTGGCCAGATGGGTGGTATCACTACGATCCATCCAGGCATATGGCGGAGCAGCGCGGGCGCGGTGATTTTGAAATGAAGCTGGCCAGCGCTTCTGCGACCATTGTGTTTGTATTGACCAGTATTGTGTGGCGCGAGGCGTGGAAGTACGGTGAACGGGCGTATCGGTACTGCTTGCACGACATAGGACACGCCTGGCAGGCGCTTGCACTCTCCGCGCGGGCTATCGGGTGCGACAGCTTCGCGGTTGCCCATTTCCCCGACGATGAAGTGGCGCAGCTGTGTCGCTTGAACGTGGATGAGTGGCCAATGCTGATCGTCAGCCTGCACGGCAAGTCCATTCCAGTGCGCGAAGCAAACACCGGCAAGACTGTCTGGTTCGGCGGGCGGGCGAACCAACTTTCAAAGGAGACGATTGCTCCCCCACTAATTAACAGCATCCACTTCGCCACGAAACGAAGCAGCAGCACCTCCTTCGCAGAGTCGGCCCCAACTGGCTCTGGCGAGATCGAGCTGCCTTCTCCGGCTTTATCGACTCGCGGCTTTGGCGAGGTAGCCCGCATGCGACGCTCGGCGCTCGACTTCCTGGGTGGAAAACAATCGATATCATTGGCGCAGCTGTCGGCTATCCTCGCCGTCACATCCCAACCGCTGTCGGCTGATTTTGCGGACACGCGTTTCATCCAGCTCTACTTGTATGCTCATCGCGTCGATGGGTTGCAGCCCGGCGTCTACAGGTTTTGGCCGGAGCGTGCCGAGTTGGAGCAGACCAAGAGTGGCGACCAGCGCGTGGCGGCCGCTGGCCTAAGCCTTGGGCAGAACCTTGCCGGTAACGCTTGCGTGACTTTTTCGATGATCGGCGATCTAGAGCGTGCCGCTCGCGCTTATGGCGACCGTGGTTATCGCTATGTGCATTTTGAAGCAGGCGCTATTGGCCACCGCCTATATCTCGCTGCTGAGGCATTTAGACTGGGTGCGACCGGCATCGGCGCCTTCTACGATGATGAGGTGCAACGTCATCTCAACCTGATACCCAACCAGGGACAGGTCGTATACCATTTTGCGATCGGTCATCCTGTCCCTGATACGCGCCTCTCAACATCAAGCGAGCCTAAGGAAATCGCATGGTAGGCATACTCGTGCATGGCGACAATCATTTCATCGTGCGCCGTACATAACCAGGATCGAGACATTGTACGAGCGCTGATTCGACACTGGACCATCAATCAGATTGGAGCGACCACACCAACTCTGTTTGAGGGATAGTGCACCAGCACGAAGGAGTTCCGAGAAGACTTGGAATGGAGCAGTAGTCGTATTGGGTAACAGTAAGATATCTCTGCAGCAACCTGTTGCTGGATGAACTATCGGCGCGGGGAATTATCATCCACAACTCCCCTTCCACTCCTGGTAACCAAGTGAGCAGCGTCAACTGCCCGAGAATTGTAAGGCTCTCTGAAAAGCTGAACCAACGCATACGCTGCGGGATATAAAACGGCCTACTCGTCGAGCTCTCAGCCGCATACCGGCAGTGCCTGAAAGGTCAGCTTTTCAGTAAGTTCCTCGCACCAGGAACGAATTAACTTAAAACGCCGTTTCCAGGGATGTGACCTCGGGCAAATCCTCGAATGATCGATAAGACGGCTAATCGGCGCGTCGCCCCTGAGCATCTATTGGTTCTGGCGCAAGGCCTCACTTGCTTTTGCGTGGAACCTTAAACGCGAGTGAGATACCAACGATTTCGTTTGTGTCCCAGCCGGTGGGCTGGTTAACCGACTGCAATAAGTAGTAAGGCCGAATAGAAAACGAATCCGCGATGGGAAACCGGATTCCCACCTGGAATCGGTTTTGGGTGTAGCTGCTGCCGCCGTTGGCGAAGGGGTTGTATCCGGGGACGATGAAGAACTCATTGTTCACGACGAGTACCGGACGCCGCGCCATGCGAAGCGGTAAGGTATAGTCGACGCCGGGTCGAAATCGAAGGCGAGCCGAAGCGGGACGATCGTCGGGAAATCGCCCCTCGATGAGCGTGCGGAGGTTATACCGCCACGGGCCCCGCGATGTACTGAGGGTAAGATTCAGCTGCAACCGGTTTTCGTAAGTGATCGTAGGATTGCCCGGATAGCGCCCAGAATCCGAACCCAGCCACTCCAGGTGGTGAGCGCTATCTGTTTAGAACAGCAATCGCTGATCTTTCCGCAAGAACTAGCAGCATTTTGCCGGAGGCACGGAAGGAGTGAGTCCGATGAGAGCAAACCACCATCTCACAGCGATACTGGCGTTCGTGATGCTTATGAATCAAGAAAAGCCGCCGGGTTGAGCCCGGCGGCTGAAGGTTCCAATCAACCTACCCTGTTGACGCCTGTTTACCCAGCGCGGCGACTATCGCACCCTAGCGCGTTTAAGAGGAGGCATGTTTTCATAATCGGGAGGACTGCACTGGCGCAGCCCTCCTGATCGGATCATGTAGTCTTTGTAAAAACCACCTCGTACAGGCCGGGATGTGCTTCACCAAGCGCTTTGTTCCGGTCCGGCCAACCAGCTCCGCGCAGAGCAGTGATGATGTTCTGGGCGCTCTGCAGATCTTTCGATTGCGCATAGTTCACCACCCTCGTCTCGTCCAGACTGCGATGGATACTGGCCGAGATCCAACCCGGAAGTCGGCTTGCGAAGGTTGCCGCCTCCGATAAGAGATCGATGAGTTCCTGCTGTTTCTCTGGGGCTACGGTGAAGACGTTGATCTGTGTGATGACCCCGTCATTTGCCTGAATGAATGCCATAACTCTCTCCTTTGTCTGTGGCGAAAGACGGATCAGACGTTCCCCAAACGGAAAAGACCCGCCCAAGCCGACGTGTGCCTGCGCACACACTGCTTGTCGCGGGTCCGGTCGTATCCTTCCGGTACAGAGCTCCTGCACGAACTGCAGAAGTGAGCGGGCTTACCGATTGCCACTCGGGGTCTTTTTCGACAGCTCCATCTTACCTTGACGTAGTTCGTGTCCGGAAGTCGACTTCTCTCGAGTTAAGCGCAAGGATGACGATAACGGCATTTCCCGTTACTAATCTGTCGTGGGTCAGGTGCGGCTCGGAAGACGGTCAATTAACCTCGGGTTGTGGGTTGAGAACATACACGTCAAACGTCAGCGCTCAGGAATGGCATGTTGCTCCTCGAAGCTGGACTCTAGATTCTTGAGGTCTATCGGAGCCCGCGCTTGCGAGCCTTCCGGCGCAGCTCTCAAATACTGCACAGGCCACGAAATTGCCTGCCCTAGCTCTCGCGCTGCCCGCAATGGCCAGTTACAGCATTGGGTTCTCCAGCGCGAAAAGCGACGTCGGGCACGAAGGTCCCAAGACATTCGGCCGGAACACAGGAGGAGCTTCTTGTAACACCTCGTGCTCCTCTTCGACTTAACATTCAAACAACTCGTCCATTTCCTTTACTAGCGTATGTTGCGGCGTAGAATCGGTAAGGCGCTATGACCGCTAAATTCAAAATCGGGCTGCGCATCGCCTTTATCCTCACAGTCTTGTTCAGCAGCATCGTTGCACACGGACAGGCTGCCCAGCCGACCCCGAATAACGATGCACTGGCCGTATCGCTAAAAATGCAGACGGAACAAATTCAGGTTGGTCAAATGCCTTGGGCCATTTTGACCGTCTACAACATAAGCGATCAGCCGGTGACCATCCGGGACACTATGTATCGGGTGTATGTCTATGGGAAAGATGGAGAAGCCCCAACAACGCTCGTTCAGCGACAGTTCACCGACAGACCTCGCCTAAGCGATGTGCCTCTGATGCACGGTCCAGGTGTTGGACCTTCAACGGTGTGGCCTGCTGGCGGGGCTGGTGACTCGTATGTTCACAAGTTTGACCTGACCTATCTTTATGATTTAAGCGCGCCCGGCAGGTACACCGCCTACGCGGAGGTTTTGGACCCGTCATCCCATCGATGGCTGCGTACCAAAACAGTGATCTTCGAGATGACGCCGCCTGCGCAATAGACTTCGGTTCTGTCTACTGGATGTATGACCACCAACCCGGAAGTAATCCCGAAAATGCCTGTGAAGTCGCATTTTGAGTAAGTTCGCCACGCCCGAAATGAACTTACTTGAAATCCCGTTTTCATGTTCTGCAGCGACTTCGGGTTGCCGATGGCGGATAACTTCCAAACTACCCAAACTGCCGACAAATACAGGAATAATCTGTCGGTAGAGCTAACGCCACCCACATTTCCAAAGGAAGAGACACTTCGCAGATCGGACGGGGATTCTGTCGGGTGCCATGTCGCACGTCCCTATCGGCTGGCCCGTGATCGTGACGGTGTTCATGGATTCCGCCACTCTTGGATAGGTACCTCCCGGTGCGGAACCGACGCTGTTCGTAGTGCCTGTGCAATACTCGGTTTCCGCCAATTCGTACCGAAAAAGCATGCGAAACGCGGTTGGAACCTCTTTGCAATCTCGGCATGCGAACTGTGTCTGCTTCGCACTGTCTACCGCCGCCTGCCTGAGAATCTGGGGTCCGCTAACGACCTCCACTGAGTCGACCGTGCCATCGGAGCGAACGGCGACTGTCAACTCAACATCACCGAAGACATGGGCTGCTAGCGCGATTGGAGGATAGGAAGGCGGCGGCAATTTGGTAACGACGGGGCCACTTTGCGATACACCGGCGGAGGGAAGATTCTGGGCCAGTGCCTCAAATGAAAGTGCACACATCAGGAGACACATCGAGCGGCGGATCATGCATGGGAGTATAGCTCGGCTGATTACTTGATTGCGTAGAGTCAACTCTCCGAGTAGCGGGCGAGTCACGGCTATACGAAAATGATCCTGCGTGGTGCCTGAAAAGTCAGCTTTTTAGTAAATTCGCGGCGACAGGAATGAACTTACTTGAAACCCCGTTTTGCAGGAATTACGGCTCCAGGAGTTATGCACTGTAGGCGGGATTACTTCCAGATCGCTGACGATCCAGGATGAATCCCAATGCGCGACGTTGGTCCGAAAGATGGTCGCCTCGGGTGATGGAGGGCGTCTATTGCCTAGCCTGCACAAATATTGCTAGATCATTCAAGTCCTTACCCACTCCCTCCGGAAAAGTCCCAAGCTCTTCAGCTGGAGCATGTGCGCGATTCACCCAGAACGTAGGATAGCCGAACCACTTTGCCCCCATCGCATCCCAGCCTCCAAACGCAGCAAAAGCGATCTCTTCTTTCCTCAGCCCGAAAGCACTCATCGCCATTCTGTAAGCTTGAGGATCAGGCTTAAACGCCCTCACCCGATCAGTACTCAAGTGATCGGCAAAAATACCCTCAAGGCCGGAGTTCTTCACCGCCTGGTCGAGCATCGCGGCAGTAAAGTTTGAGAGAAACGCCATCCGTAGACCGCTGGCCTTCAACTCCTTCAGCGCCGCGGGTGCATCCGGCCACGCCTTCAGTTCGAGGTAACTCTGCATCAGCCGGTCGCTATCGGCCCTAGTCAGCTCCAACTTCAGAGACTTGCAGGAGAACACCAGAGCCTCCTCCGTCACTTGCCAGAAGTCGGCATACTGCCGTCCCACGGTCCGTAGCCATGTGTACTCAAACTGTCGCGTCCGCCATAGGGCGCTCATCTCTTCTCCGCGTCCAGGAAAGACCCGCTCGGCTAGAGTGGCAACAGGCCGCACATCGAAAACTGCCAGGCCATCGAATGCAATCGCCTTGATCCTGGCCCCGGACACCGCCGCTATCACCGGTTCTCCGGCGAACGCTGCCGCCGCCGCTCCTGCTCCAACTAAACTCACAAAATCTCTTCGGTTCAATGTCGTTCTGACTCCCGTAGTTTTGGACGAACAGCACCGCCGGAAGCGAGCCTGCTACCAGCTGCGATGATTCGCAAAGTACTCGGTGATAGGTCGAAGCCCAAAGGCTGCGTGCTACAGAGGATTGCAACGACAATTCTGCGCCTTCAACTGGCGCACCTGAGGCTCAAACTCCGCCAAAGATGAAGATGACCACTCTTGAAATATTGCTGACCGCTCACTTGCGCGGACGTCCCAACCCCTGCCTGTCCTCGATGGAAGCCTGCTGCTGGTCTTCAGCGTTCGCGAAGGATCTGCCAATCGATGTGCTCAGCCTTTGCTGGTGTTGAAGAAGCGGTTTATGGCGCTCTTGCGGCAAGACTGAAATCAGATCACTGACTAAGGCTTTCATCCGTCGCATTACCTGCACGCTGTTCGCACCATAGAAGCGAATCTCCTCGAATGCCAGGTCGAGGAGGTCTTCCCATACTGGATACGAAATTATCAATCGCAGTTTGCCGCTGCTGTCGCGAGTCGCACCGATCTCCAACTGCCGCCTGCCGAGACGCCGCAGCAGGTCTTCGATCTGATCGAGCGCCTGGACTGCCGTGGTGGGGTCGTTTATCGCCGGGGAGAGCGCCTTAATCGCGATATCCACTAATAGGCGAAAGGCGTACTTGGGATCTTGTTCAAACGTCCTGTCGCCTCCCATTCCGAATGCTTGTCTAAATCTTTTCTCGTCAATATGCTTAGTCCCTCCGTAGACGCGCAATAGAGGGGTGCCCTCGACGACGAAGTCTCCGGCAGGTGCGGCGACCTCCACGATTCCTCCTGCCGCCGAGGACAGAGTGAGGAGGGTTTTCTCATCTAACCATTGGATCGCTCGTGGCCGCCCAATGTGAAGCACGGTTTGGGTCTGGGGATATTGCTTGAGCTCTTCAGGAGCTGCGATGGCGGGCGGGGTTTCCAGCGGTGGATACAGCGCCTCAATCACACGCCTGCCATGATCCCCGGTGAGACTAAGCATTCGCCGGATCTGGAAGAGAGATATCCGGTCGACGAGCGCCACCAACATCGCTACGCTTGCCATCATAAGAATGATGACTAGGCATCCACTAAGAAACGGCGTATTGCCGGAGTGTTTGCGATCCAGCCAGGCGATGGCCCCAAGAGAATAGAGGAAGGTAGCGGTGAAGACGCCCAGGGAGTGCCACAGCACGCGATCCCGGACGATCCAATGAACCAACCGCGGCGAGTATGCGATCGCACTGAACTGGACCATGACGAAGACAAGTGAAAAGACGACACCTGTCAACGCCATCATGCCGGAGGCGATCGAAGAATAGATCACCACTGCTGCCACAGGACTCATCCCGGAGTCAAACGATGGCAGCCAGCGGCTTTCAAATCTCGGCAGCGTCAACGCTACGAAAACTGCGAGGACCGCATATAAAACGGGTATGCTCCAGTTGGGCAATTCGATCGTGCGACGCCGAGAGACCATAGATTCGCCTAAACTGTTTCCTTTGAGAGAAGTATAGCGAAGCGTTCAGGGCGAGGTCTTCATGCGTAACAGTATCGTCGGTTCACAATTATGGTCCAACCGGCAAGCGATTTGCTGTAAAAGCAGAGATCCCGGCCGCTGCCACCAACCCACAATCCAACCCACAAATTCTCTTGTCTGCACGACTTCCGGGTATTGGGCAATCCCCATTGGCGTAGAGCCAAATGGGGCTACGTCGTCACACGCACAGGTCCAAGTCAGCTGATCGGATCAGTAACGAAAAACGCGCTAGCCTTCCGCGATATGCCATTTCCGTATTACTGGAGCGTGGCCGACATTACAAATCCTGCGATTGTGCGCGAAGCTTCAAAGTCCAAATGAATTGATATGGCTTTGGATCATTGGCCGCCGTTTCATCAATGAATCATTTCAATATCGGAGTCCGAGTTTCATTGGAAACTCCTCTTCGTCGTCTTCGAGGCCGGGCCTATTGCAGTGTTCCCGAATGATGGCGCGATGTCGGCTGCGAAATACGAGATGCGCTGCGGCGATCACGACTGCAGCAAGAATGAAGTGTTCCGTCCTGATCTCAATCCACGGTTCAGTGATTAGCGGGAGCCACGCCACTGCGGGAACGAATGCGATGTACTTGAGAACTGTGATGGCGAAGTTGGATTGTTCCCTGGCCCGCTCGCCGGTGAGGGCCACGATCTTTACGTTCAAAAAGAAGATGTCAGTTAGCAACACGGACATACCGGCGGCGATGAGTAACTGGCTTGCCGTTGCCCTAAAGGCGCGAAGTTCCGGAGGAGCAATTACGCGAAGCGCCATGCAGCCCACAAAGCTAATGATCAGCCCCCAAAGAAGGGCCCAGGTTTTCGCGGCCAGCAACTGATCCATCGCCGTCCGGAACGGTGCCGGCCTACCGTGGATGCTGCGAAACACCCAACTTCCCTGCTGATTGCCGGGAGAAACAAACGCCATCCGCAGTCCAGCAATCGTCCAGAAAGCCACAATTCCGACCGCAGCGCGAATGCCGTCAGATGAGACTTCCGGCCGAATCTGCTTATGTACAACCGCCAGACGAAGAATGGCGGACTATCTGGCAATCCCTGGAGTCCGATGCTGAGGGGATGAGGCTCTGGCCAAAATCATCCTCTTCATGGCGGGCATTGCCATCGTGCTGGCCATTACCGGCATCTATGGAGTGCTCAGCTTCTCCATCAGTCAGCGCACGCGCGAATTCGGCATTCAGATGGTTCTGGGAGCATCCCGTCAATCGATTTTTCGGTCGGTCATGGTGCGAGGCCTTCGGCAAATCGCCATCGGTCTGCTCTTCGGGCTGGCGCTTGCCGAACCGGCGGCCTGGGCACTGGCGCGCCTCTCAAAAAATTCGCCTATGCCTATCAAAACCTTCGACCTCTCCGTCTATGGCATCGCGGCGCTCGTGTTGCTGGTCGTTTCCTTGTCAGCCATGTACCTTCCGGCGTTCCGGGCGACTCAGGTCGATCCCATGCAAGCGTTACGCAATGAATAGGCGCGAGTAGACAAGATTATCCCTTCTAACGCTTTGGCGTAGCCCAGCTGGAGGAACTCCAGTGCACGGCCCAGAAAGTGAGCTCCAGAACATGCCTCCATCCCGATCAGAGACGTCTGCAGGTTCGCCGTGAAGTTAATCAACTGCTTCTGCGTGAACTTCTTCTTCAGCAGCACCTCGCCCTTATCGCCAAGCGCCACCAAGTGAAAAGTCGTCTTACCAAGATCAATGCCAACGGAATGAATTTGCATCTCGATGATCCTCCTTGAACCTGCCTACAAGATCCCTCCACCCTAAGGTGAAGTTCAAGCGGCGGACCATCTCAGTAACCCCGTTTTCCGGGATCTTGCCAACTGTCTTTGGCCGTTGCATATACTCAACAATGATCCTGAGAAACGGCGGCTCTCGTCTTTATCGCTTGTCTGACGTCCACTCTGGGTCGGGCTCAAGGGGGGCTGCGGCTGATAATCGAACGGCGGTCCAAAATCAAAGAAGGTATGCCTCGCGAAAAGCACTCGCTTGAGCTTATCGGCCTCGTCGTCATCCTCGGTATCGAGAATGGGCATTGGCATCGCCGGCTTCTCGGGAAGGTGCAATGCACGTAACTCTTGACCCGAAGCACGCAGGAAAGCCCAGTGCGGGAAATCCGCACGCTACTGTTTTGCGATCCTCAGTGGTGCAGCCGCGGACGGGGCGACCGAACCGCCAGCCGAATCGTCTCTACAGACAGCCCGATGCAGACGTAGATAGCAGCATTAATTACCGCGGACCAATACCACGTGAGGGCGTAATGGCGCCCCAGCAGGGCCACGGGGACGGTGACTGGCAATAGGGCCGTATGGCCCAGATAGTGCAATACAGCTCCCTGGCCCGGATATTCACCATTGCTTGGACCGAAAATGTAGAACAGTAGAGCCCATATCAGCGCGACTGCGCACCCGCATAGCGCCCAAAGTCCAATTCTCCGTCGCATGGTCGCCTCCTCTCTGTGAGAGGGCAATGTCTAGCACTGGAGTTGTTCTGCTGTGATGTTTGCACTTTTGCGCTCCTCAAGGCGTTTTTTGAAATCCGCCAACACGAATGCAATGTGACCCATTGTGAGCATATTACCGCCATCCGGAAGTTACCTTAAAACGGGTGTCCGGATTGGCGACAAACGGGGATAGGATACGACCTTGGCCAGCCGGGTAATATCCGCTGCAAAATAACACCTGTCGAGAATGGGGCCGATCTGACCGGAGACGGACGGCCTCACATGATCGTGACGTCCTGGTGGGGTGGAGCACATTGCTGCTACATCCATTACATTTTTGAACTGGAACCGAAGCTTCGCCTACTTGCCACGATTGAGGATGGCGACACGGATCTGGCTCATTTTGAAAAGCTGAACCAGGATCGCGGCTATTACTACAGAATGCGCTTCCCGGCACCTACGCCTCAGCAATGGAAAGCAGCTCTAAAAGATGTCGATGATGCACTGAAGGATGGCGGTGACACGCGCGGCAGCCTGTGGAGGTTGAGGACCGCGCTATTCCCGGTCATTGGGAGGGCGACCTGCTCGCTGGCAGCAAAAACAGTCATATCGCAACCCTGGTGGAACGTCATTCGCGTTTCACCATGCTGGTAAAAGTGCCCAGCAAAGACACAACGACGGTCGTCGCCGCGCTGAGCAAGCACGTGCTTAAACTCCCTGCGACGCTGCGGCGCTCGTTGACCTGGGACCGGGGGCACGAGATGGCCAAACACAAGAGCTTCACGGTAGACACGAATGTGAGAGTCTACTTCTGTGATCCCCAGACTTATCCGTCTACTCTCAAGCCGATCTCAACAAAGTAGCTCTGCGCCTCAATCAACGCCCGCTAAAAACTTTGGGCTTTGAAACCCCGGCCAGTAAACTGCAAGCCAGTGTTGCATCGACCGGTTGAGCCCGCCCGGGTTTACGGTAAGTTGCCGTTCGGGGCAAGTCGCCGGGTTGAACTTACCGAGATCCCCGTTTTGCGGGCACTTCGTAATTCACGTCGGCTTCCAAGCTATGTGATTACTTCCGGATGGCCGACAACTCTTCCAGAATGACTGATTGCGGAGTCGGGCTGGGTATAATCCCGATTGCTATGGCTGTGTTTAATGCAGATGAGGTCAATGATCAGCAGTTAGATTGGACAACTCTTCGAGATGGCGGGGTGGCGTTATATTGGCGACCGGAAGTACTCGCGAACGATTTGAGTTGGCTCGCAGCCAATGGGTACACAATCATCCAATTCGAGGCAGCGGCTTGGGAGAGCGAAGAGCAGATGCATGATTCTCTCAAATCAAGTCTGTCCTTCCCCGACTACTACGGAAAGAATCTCAATGCGTTGAACGAGTGCCTGTGGGACGATTTGATCGTGCCGGAGGCAGGCGGACTGGTGCTTGTCCTGAATCACTATGATTGCTTCGCAAGGGCCATCCAGTTCAACGACTCGGAAGAAAGAAGCTTCGCACAGATAGTGCTCCATGTCTTGGCTCGTGCTGTCCGGTATCACATGCTGTTCGGAAGGAGACTTCTTATTCTCGTTCAGTCAGATGACCCGCGAATCAGATTCGACAATCTTGCAGCCGTCTCGGCGGCTTGGAATCCGCGAGAGTGGCTTAATAAAAACCGGGGACTGTGAGACTGCACACAGCAGTCCGAACATTCGGGGCTGTATTACCGGCCATACAGACATGATTCCGGGCCGGAACGTGTTAGATTGCTACCGTGAAAAACCACACATGCGGTCCTGACATAGAGAAGGATAGGGCTGTAGAGCATCGGTCTTGGGAAGAGCATCCGCACGCTGATCCGCGAAACGATCCGATGCAGGCGGCTCGCAGCCAATCCGGCACGTTTAATAGGGCTTGGCTGGAAAAACGGCGAGTCTCTGAATCTCGTGCAACGGTTGGGTTCGGTCTCTACGGCCTTGCGGCATGCGCGGACTCTTTAAAAGACCGAGCCTGGGCCTTCGTTCTTATATTCGGCGTGTCGACTCTGTTCTGTCTGGTCGTTGGAATTGGAGGACTGAGGAACGTACTGCGGTTCTCAAGCGACCGCAAAGACCCTCGCCAATAAACACGACTTTTGGGGACCGCAGTTGGGGGTCTGGACACCTGCGGGTATAACCGGACGTTTCGCCGACAAATGTCCGGATTGCTGACAATACGTCCGAAACATAGGCGCAACAGGCTCGCGCGGCAGTTTGAACAGATCCGAAGTAAATTCCCTCAAAGGTAAAAAGCGCAGCCAGTCTCCCAGCTACTTGCGGTTGACTTCGATTCTTTCTGGATGGCAAGGAAGAGAGCCTGGGTTTCTACGTTCACCTACAATCCCAGGATCTCCCCCTCGACGTCCGGGTCGCTTCTAAGGCTGATAATTTGTGGCGTACTCTGTGTGCACACTTGAGGCGTCGTACCCGGAGTAAATAACAACCGCATCTCCCGAAGATTCCACTGCGGCCGCTTCCGGCGAGATTTCGCTGCCAGGTCCAGAGATACTGGCTGGGGCACTCCAGGTTGCCGTTGCGGCGGCTCTCGTGATGGCGTGGATCGCCGGGGTTCCACTGCTGGACAACCAGATGACCAGCGCCGTTCCGTTCGGAGCAACAGCGAAGAACACCTGACCAACGGACGTATCGCTGCCGGATAGAACCGCAGGCGACGACCACGTGTTGTTGCTGATGGAGCTGTTCACCGCAAGCACCTGCGAGTTGGGAAATGCGATGGATTCGTAGACCAGCGTGACCTGGCCCGCATCGTCACTCGCCAGAGCGGAGATTATGATCGAGCCTTGAGGGTTTACGGCGGTATTGAACGTGCTCCAGGCACCGCCGGAATTGCCCTGCGTGGCCGAGATGTAGGTGCCGGAACTGCTCAGCGCCAACAAAATCGCTCCGCCCGCTGAATCCAGCGCCACGCGAGCGCTATGCGCATCGAGATCGGGCCCCAGCAGCGAACCCGAGTCAACCCACGCACCACTGCCCGCGTTTTGCCGCGATGCATGCAGGACATAACTGGTCTGTGAGCAACCGTATCTTTTGCAGACCGCAGTGTAGGTCTCCCAGGTGACAATCACGGCGCCAGAGTCTCCGATTCCCGCCTGATCAGCGATTATGTGCGGGCCGCTGGCGACGACTTGCTGCGCACTCCAGGCTCCGCCGGCAGGTCGCAGGATGGCCATTACCGAGCCGGTGGTACTCCTGGGACCGCCTCCGACGGTCCAGGCTATGGCAGCCTCGCCTTGCGAGTTCATCACGAAAATCGGATTTGATGCGCCGGGGATGAGAAGTCGAGGGGATTCCCACGCAGAGGCGGACGGTCGATCGGCTGTCCACACGCCGCTCTCATCGGTCCACACCGCCGTGGCGAACCCTCCTGGGGTGATTCGAACCGCGGGAAAGACAGAGGTTGTCTCGAGGGCTGGAGAGACGTCGGTTACGGCCCCCCAACTGGCGCCGCTCGCTTTTGAGCGCGACCAGAGCTGGCTTTGAGTTGTGATCTCGTCCCAAAGAGCGAGCGAATTGCCGTTCCCATCGATCGCGGCCGCTGCCTCCCAGCCCTGACCACCAGTGCTCAGGACTACGGGCGCAGTCCAGGTTTGCGCGAACATCGGCGATGCCATTGCAGCCGTGACTGCAAAGCAAATCAATCTTGCTGTCTCGATCATGGTTTTCATTACGTTCCTCATTTGTCGTCTGCCGCGGCAACCCTCTACATGAGCGGCGGTCGCGAGCAAACCGCTGTAGTGGCCCGGTGATGGTTTGTCCAATACTGAGATCGCCGAACACTTGGATCGGCCAGGCAGCTGTAGGGAATGAGGGGAAGCGATTCTCGAATATCGGATTGGGCTTGACGAGTGACCTGAGGCCGGGGTTGACCGTATGCAATCTCGGGGGACAAGGGGCCTCCCGGCTACGGGATGCGCAGCTGGGCGGGACATCTCTGAAGCACGACCTGCGTACCCGTATTTTTGAGCATGCGCAAAGCGGCTATCAGAGATGTCACCAGAGTGTCATCCCTTCGTAAAACCTTTTACTAAGGGAAAATCCAAGTCGTGAAAGAAAAGATCGTGCCAAAAACAGCTCGACACATGTTCCTACCCCAATCAGGGGATGGATTACAGGCGAGTGACCGGCAATACGGAGAGCGCCGGGCTAAACCGGCATGTTGTAGGGGATGCAAGAGCCCTACAGGAAAGGAGACAGCGACTCCATCCTGACCTCTAGTCTTGCGGAACCCACCGCGAGGTGAGTTTCGAAGCGTAGGCCGGAGGCATTGGTGGGCGGAGTGATTGAGCTTCGAAAAGCCGGTAGATCAGGATGTCGACTCCCTTCCGAGTAGGAGGAAGGCAACACGGCAACTGCGTTATCGCGAGTAGCTGTTCGGTCCTGCGTAGTCTGAGAACCCGCGCACGCTAAGAAACAACATGCACGAGAACCGGGAGATCTCCAGACACGCCTTCGAGAGTATGTGAAGGCCGGTCCGCGAAGGCCATAAACCGAACGGCGGACGTGCACGTGCTGGAGAAGTCGGACTGTGCCGTAATACCTGTGAACTGACCGAACAAGGAAGTAAAAGCTTCTGCGGAGGCCGGGGAGGAAAGGGCGCAGCTGGAGGAGGACATCGTTCCATCGCACATGCTCCTGACTCTGAGCAGGAATCAGCATGTCTCCGCGTTTGAACGGTACGCGTGAAGCAGGCCTCAGTCACTGGGCTCGCTCTCACGCCATTCATCCTTCAGAAGAGCCGTATGCGTAGACGCGCACGTACGGATCTGTGCGGGGGGCGATCCGCAATGGTCGTCCCTACCGCGACAGTAACTCCGAAAATGCCTGTGAAGTCGCCTTATAGGTAACTACGTACCCCAGAGTGCCCCGGAGTAGCGGGGCGGCGGAAGGGTACTATTCTTGACGTTTAGTGTGGTGTCCCAGCTTCGGCTGTACCACTGCAAGCCGGCCGTAAGCGGCTTCGAGTTGTTCTTTCAGTTCGCGATTGACTTCCTCCAACGTGCGAATGCGGAGTCGGAGAGTTGCCACGACTCGTTCATGCGAGAGCCGTTGCCGATGTTGCAAATTCTCGCCGGCGGCAGACGGCGAAGTATGACGTGCTTTCATGATTGCAGCTCTCAGAGCTTTGGTTCCGTAGGGCCACGCCGTTGAGACTTGCGCACGCGCAGCGACGCTGCGGAAGTTGATCTCCATCTCTTCCGAGTGCATCAGCCGCATCGCTGCAGTGGCGCGCTCCATCGTTTCGGCGCTGCGTGATCGGGCACTGCGCTTGAGACCTTCCAAGTTTCTAACCATGACTTGCCTCCAGGGCCGTGACGATGTTGATGAGGCTTGTTCTTTTACGCGCGTTCATCTCGCTTTGCCGCGCCCGGCCATTTGCCTCCGCTTTCGCGATGACTCGATCTGTCTCGTGGAGTTCGGCACGATGTACTTCGTGGAAGGTGGCGTCTGTTCGGAAGTGAGCGCAGTTTAGACAGGCGTTTGGGTGCGGACACGGCCCAGCTACGATTGGGATGGCGCAGTAGCCATTGGTTAGAGCCTGTGCGAGGACGCTACGCGTGAACCACTGGAGATCGGCGCTATCGTTCATTCCGTCTTCTGGGACTACCTTGTCTGTCACATCGATCAGTGTCCCTTTCAGGTATTCCGACAGCTTGTCCTTCATTGTGGTGTCATGGATGTGAGCGTACCGGCTCGTCATCTCCGGCCCCTTGTGACCCAGGTAGCGCTGGATGATGTGGTGTGGCACGCCGAGATTGATCATGCGTGTCCCAACAGTGTGACGGAACTGATGCGCCTGGAAGCGGAACAACTTACCCCTGGCGTCGCGGCACAGACTCAGACCGATGCCAGCATGGTTTTGAAGGAAGCAGCCGAACACTACAGGGTGGATATCGATGCCATTGCGCTGAAGATGAAGCAGGAGTTTGCCGCGAAAGCGGAGACGAGAACACCTAAGTACTCCACACCGAATCAAAAGACGAATCCTAAGAAGAAGCCTGCCGCAGCGTAATACCCCGAACAACTGGCACGGAGCCCGAAATTCAGGGCTCCGTTTTCTTTGTTTTGCCTGCATCCCGAGGGTAAGTCCCAGCCGCGCCGATTCGAATTTACTGCTACAGGAATTGGCGGTCGAAGATTACTGCACAATCCGTAATCTACTGCACGATCTACTGCACAAAATCGCCCTACTGTGTCCGATTTCACCCTAAACTGTGCAATCCATGCCGACTTAAGCTATTGAAACCAAACAGAGCCACCAAAGTAGGGCGATTTTCAAGACCGCCTGTTTCAACCACTCACACATCCCTCCGCGGGAGCGTTATCAATAGCTTAACAGCAGTGCGACACAGTCAGAACAGGTGGTCTTTCAGGCCGCCTGTTCAATCGCTGAGGAGTCCTTCCCGCATGATGATAATGCGCGGGTTATCAGCCTCTGAGAGTTTAGAAATCATTTGAGGGACTTTCACTTTGGGTGTGATGAGCAATATTGAACTTCCTCATCGCCGTCCGGATGTTAACGATGGTTGATTGGCGAATAAACCTGCTGCTAAAACACGACCTGACCATTGGTCTACGGCAATGTTTATAAATGGGAGTGATTCTGTAAGGGGACGCTTGCGAACAGAATCTGACACGTCATGGTTAGGAGAAGGAGGAGGCCGTAGTCGCGGTGCAGCCTGGTCCACCGTTCGAGCAAATCATATGACCATGAGTAATCATCGAAAGGCCTTCTTGGTAGAAAGGCCTTTCGGCGGTTCATTGTCGTTATTGCCAGGCTTAAGGCGGGAAATCTTTAGAACGGATCGTCGGCGATTGTGGGAGCAATGACGATGCGGTCAAGGTCTGGTGCGTAATTCGTGGGATTGTCGAAGGTTAACGTGTTCGTTCCTGCATGAAGATGAACACTATATACATTGTTCGATGGCTCGTCGAAGGTGCTGCCGTTCAGATCCAGTTCTTGCGGGGTTCCGTTGTTAATTGTGAGGAAGAAGGAACGCGGGCCACTGGTCGCAGCGTCGACTTGGAGTTGGTAAATTCCGTCAGACGGAACATTGATATTCGAGAACGTGACGGCGTTTCCTGCTCCTCCGATGTTGCCGGCTTTCGCAAGCCCAGAGGAGTAATTGCTGAAACCTCCAGTGACAGAACCGCTGAGGGTGGCCACTTCTGCCTCATACGAGACCGGAATGGGCTCAATGCCGTCTCCGTTTCCACGGATGACGATGCGGTCAAGGTCTGGTGGATAGCTGACAGGACTACCGAATTGGATGGAGTTAATGCCCTTCACAAGACGAACAGGAACGACCGTGCTGGCTGGAAGAAGGAAGCTGCCTCCGCCAGAGTTAAGTGTTTGGTAGTTGCCTCCATTGACGGTATAGAGATACGAGCGTAGGCCCTGTGTCATGGAATCAACCTGCATGTAGTAGACACCAGCACGGTTCACGTAAACGTTGTTGAAAGTAACGGTGTTTCCCGCGCCCAGCCCCAGGTTGCCGACCTTAGCTCCACCCGAGCAGGGAGCGCAGTCGGCCACACTGGCCGAGCCTCCGAGTGTAGCCGATTCAGCCTCATAACTGGTTGATGGCATGGGTGCTGCGTGTCCCAGACCAACAATCTTGAGGAGTCGCACACTGTGGCCTTTGAGAATGGTGGAATAGGTTCCCAAAGACGGCGTCTGATTTGTATGGTTCCAGAGATCGCGGATGGAAAGGGCCCCATTGACGCCGACCAGGTTCCAGGGAACATGAGCAATCGTGGAGACGTCGTCAAGGTTGAAGATCGCTACGTAGTAGGTGTTGTTCCCAAGGCTTGAAACCCAGACCGGCTGGTTGCCTCCAAGAACCTGCGTGGCTGGATGGCCGGACTGATTGATGGCGATAACCTCATCATTGCTGAGAAGTTCTTTGGCGAAGCTGTCGAGTTTGGTAAGGTCTCCGCCCAGATACATCGGAGCATTGGCCATGGCCCAGAGAGAGAACGCGGTTCGCTTCTCGTCATTGGTCAGGCCGTCGAGCGCGCCGTCGCCAATATCGAGCGAATCAAGATCGTTCCATCCCAGCGACGTGCTGGTGGCATACTGCCATGCTGGCAAGTCGCGGAAGCGTTGATAGATGCGGTTCCAGTCAGTAAGTGTGGCGCAGCGACCTTCGCACTCGATATCGTCCTCGATGCGGCGGGCGTTAGAGTATTGCTGCCAGGTAGAGAGATAGTCCGAATCGATCGCCCAGGAAACAGTAAGCCAGATAGGCCGTCCGCTCAGAGCAATCGCTTTCGACCACGCGGCAACATCGGGCCTGTTATCGATTGAAGTGTTGTCGCTATAAGATCCTGGTGTAACACCGTCGAGCTTGATGAAATCGATGCCCCACGAGGCGAACAATGCAACAACAGAATTGATGTACTCCTGAGCACCGGGCTTGGTGAAGTCGATCTTGTCGTGATAGGGATTGGGCAGAGCTCCCGCGAATGCGTTGCCTTGGGCAAGCGGTATCGCTACGATTTGCTGCGTGGTGTAGGAAGTGCCGAGGATCGGGTAATTCCCATCGACGGCTGGCTGTTCGATTCCGGGAATCCAGTAGATTCCGACTTTCTGGCCGTTAGCGTGGATGTGATCGACGAGTGCCTTGATGTCAGGAAAGTTTGGTGCTGCGGGGATAGGACGACCATTCGCATCAAAGGTCGACATCCAGCCGGAGTCGATATTGATGTACTTGAAGCCGTGCTTCTGAATGCCAGAGGCCGCGAGGGCATCGGACTGCGCCTGAATGTTGGCTTGAGTAAGGAAGCTACTATTAATGGTCTGCTCGCTGAAGGTGCTCCAGCCGAGATAGGGAGTCTGGCCTACATCGTTGACCTGCGCCTGCAAGGTTAAGGATGTAGCGAACAAGCTACCGGCGAGAAGGATGGGATGGGAGAACTTGCGAGTCCGGCGAATATCGGAGCCGCAAAGGGGGATTTTCATGGAAATGCCTCCGTGCAGTTAGGTCGATCGTTGGAGGTTACGAACCTGATAAGCGGGAACGTAAACGCTTACATTTTGGGTGAAACAAACCGAATTTAGAATTGCGCTTTTGCGTCTGTCAAGTACCGCTGAGAAGAAATGGGCTACTAGAAGGTTGTGTCGACGGCGTTAGAGCCGCTGCTGGATTGCTGGTTGCGTCGAAGCGCACTCGAGCCCGCGCAAGTCCGTAACTGCTGAACCAGACAAACCATAAGGGAACATTTCGCCCGGCACGATGGAGCTTGACAAGTGCAATTGAGACGACATAATGTTGGCTCGGTAACGTACACGATAAATATTTTCCTGAGCGGTCTTTGAAATACCCGCTGCCTATAGAAATCGGAATACAAATTGAAGACCCATAGAGGTCCACCCGGAGAGATGAACGAATGCTGCAGGACGAAATTGCATATGAAAAGCGCAGCACGACGAAACGCGCGCAAACAAAGCTGAAGCTGCCTGAGGCTCCCGCGTCGGAAACGGGCCTGGTAAAAGCATGGGAAGAGCCCGTTGTGATGCGCACTTATATGCCTGCGTCACCGGATCCCAATCCTCTGTTTCTGGAAACACGCGTTTATCAGGGCAGCAGTGGCCGCGTTTATCCATTACCGGTGATCGACCGCATTGATCCTGAGCCCCGGGAATACGCATGGAAGGCCGTGCACCTGGAGAATGAATACATCCGTCTGATGGTGATGCCAGAGATCGGCGGACGCGTGCACGTCGGACTCGACAAGGTAAACGGCTACGATTTCTTTTATCGGCAGAATGTGATCAAGCCCGCGCTGGTGGGACTTGCAGGCCCATGGATTTCCGGTGGCGCTGAATTCAACTGGCCGCAGCATCATCGCCCTGCGACGTTCATGCCAGTGGAAATCTTTATCGAGCGCGATCCGGATGGTTCCGTGACCGTATGGTGCAGCGACCATGATCCGATGGCGCGGATGAAAGGCATGCATGGCCTGTGCCTGCGTCCGGGCAAAACGTATCTGGAGCTGCGCGTACGCCTCTACAACCGGACCGCCGATACGCAAACGTTTCTGTGGTGGGCAAATGTAGCGACGCGCGTCCATGAAAAGTATCAATCATTCTTTCCCAAAGACGTACGCTTTGTGGCCGACCATGCCAAGCGTGCCGTTACCGAGTTTCCTCTCAGCCAAGGCAAATATTATGGCGTTGACTATGGCGAACGCGCGATCCACGGGGTGCCGAGAGAGGAGCAGCCGAGTCACTTTGTGCCGGACGGCTCATATCCGCCCAACGATCTAAGTTGGTATGCAAATATTCCGGTACCCACCAGCTACATGATTGCGGGTTCCCGCGGCGATTTCTCGGGCGGCTACGATCACAAACATCAAGCCGGTATGGTGTATGTCGCGAATCATCACATTGCGCCCGGGAAAAAGCAGTGGACCTGGGGTAATCACGAGTTCGGCTATGCATGGGACCGAAGCCTCACCGACTCCGATGGTCCCTATGTGGAGTTGATGGCTGGCGCGTACACAGATAATCAACCGGACTTCTCGTTCCTGGCGCCGGGCGAAACGAAGACCTTCAGTCAATTCTGGTACCCCATCCGCGAGATCGGCGTTCCTGATTATGCCACCACTGACGCGGCACTTCGAGTAGAGCGCGGAAGCAGCAGTGTGCATGTGCATCTGCAAGTGACGAGCGAGCGAACGCATGGCACTTTGCGTCTGCGGATCGGCGGTAAAGAATGCGGGATTTGGCAGGGCGCATTGAAGCCAGAAATACCACTGCACCACACATTCGCTATCTGCGCAGTCGGAGATATGGAAGTGCTGCTTGAGGAGGCGAACAGCGTTCTACTCCGCTATGCACCGGCAGAAATCGTTCCAGCAAAACAGCCTGGAGTAGCCACCGAGCCGGCGCTGCCAGAAGAGATAACAACGAACGACGAGCTTTTCCTGATTGGTCTACATCTGGAACAGTATCGTCATCCTACGCGCAGCCCAGAAATTTATTGGCGTGAGGCGATTCGGCGCGACGAGAAAGACAGCCGTGCCAATCATGCGATGGGACGATGGCACATGCGGAACGGTGAGTTTACCAAGGCGGAACAGTATCTTCACGCTGCCATTGCACGACTGACCGAGCGCAACCCAAACCCCTATGACGGCGAGCCGCACTACAATCTGGGACAGATTCTCCTCTATCTGCAACGTCCTGTAGAGGCATACGAAGCGTTTTACAAGTCCACCTGGAATGCTGCCTGGCGCAGTCCTGCATATCATCGCCTCGCAGAGGTAGATTGCACGCGTCGGGAATGGGCTACTGCGCTCGAACACATACAGCGGTCGCTGCGTGCCGATGCCGACAACTTGAATGCACGCAATCTGAAGGTAGTCATTTTGCGGCAATTGTGCCGCGACAAAGAAGCGAATGATTTGCTCGACGAAACAAGCGTACTTGATCCGCTCGATATCTTCAGCCGATTTCTCGCTACAGGCCATCCCCCTGCCGACGGCCAGCAGCGGCTCGATTTGACGTTCGATCTCCTGCGTGCCGGAGTACTCGAAGATGCACTATCCGTTGCCACTGTTCTGCAATCCGGAGCGAAAGACGGCACTGCTGCCATGCTGCTCTATGCCAAGGCGCATGTACTGCATAGGTTGGGCCGTGAGCAGGAGAGCGCAGCAGTATATAAGCTAGCGGCTACGGCAGATTCCGACTATGTCTTTCCGAGCCGTCTGGAAGAGATGCTGTTGCTTGAAGGAGCGATGCGTGCAAATCCCGATGATGCCCGGGCGCCATACTACCTCGGCAATTTGCTCTATGATCGCAGACGCCACAAAGAGGCGATTGCTTTATGGGAGTGTGCGACGCAGCTGGATCCCGACTTTCCGACGACGTGGCGGAATCTCGGTTTCGGATACTTCAACGTGCTGCACGATTCCAAGCGTGCCTTGGAAGCTTTTGCGCGGGCACGCATGCTGGCACCCTCGGATGCCCGTATTCTTTACGAACAGGATCAGTTGCTCAAGCGAACAGGAGAGCCGCTGAACCGGCGCTTGGAGTCGCTCGAAGCACATCCGGAACTTGTGGAAGAACGCGACGATCTCTCCGTTGAGTTGGCTTCGCTATATAACAGCACTGGGGAGCCGGAACATGCGCTAGAGATCTTGCTTTCGCGTCAGTTCCAACCCTGGGAAGGCGGTGAAGGTCTGGTGCTGACGCAGTACATCCGTGCCAATACTCTGCTCGGGCAGCGGGCTCTTGAGGCAGGTGATTCAGCGAAGGCACTGTACTACTTCGAGCAGGCATCGAATACCCCCGAGAGCATCAGCGAAGCCCGGCATCTATTGATGAACATGAGTATGATCGAATACTGGCTCGGGGTTGCGTATGCGGATAAAGGCGAAACTGCGAAAGCCACAGAACACTGGGAGCGCGCTGCACGAAACCAGGGCGACTTTCAACAGATGCAGGTACAGTCTATCTCCGACATGACGTACTGGAGCGCCACAGCTCTGCATCGCCTGGGCCGTGGAGATGAAGCGCGCTCTCTTTTCCAGAAGATTTATGATTACGCCCTGACCCTGGAACAGCAGACGCCGAAGATTGACTACTTTGCGACATCGTTGCCAGCGATGCTGCTCTTCGACGAAGACTTGAAGGGACGGCAGACAATTACAGCTCGCTTTCTGCAGGCACAGGCACAGTTTGGGCTGGGTGAGCGGCAGAAGGGACTTGAGCTGTTGCGGCAAGTACAGGAACTCGATCACAGCCACACCGGCGCAATCGATATGTTACAAGCGCGCGAAGAGTAGAGATGCAGGGTCCAATCACCTCGGGTACAACAGCAACTTCATCGATTCCGGCTGAGCGGTCAGCCTACGTCTGGGGCATCGCGATTGTTGCCGCTTTGGGTGGACTTCTGTTCGGGTATGACTGGGTGGTCATCGGCGGAGCAAGGCAATTCTACGAGGTGTACTTCCAACTCACCTCGGCTGCGCTAATAGGTTGGGCCAACAGCTGCGCGCTTGTCGGCTGTCTCATCGGTTCCCTCGCTGCTGGGTACTTCGCCGATCGCTACGGACGGCGGCGAGTATTGCTCGCGGCTGCGATTCTGTTTGCAGCCTCTTCGGCACTCACCGGGTGGGCACATTCGTTCGCAACTTTTATTGTTTGGCGCATCGTCGGCGGCACAGCCATTGGCCTCAGTTCCAATGTCTCTCCCCTCTATATTGCGGAGATCAGCCCCGCTGCAATTCGAGGACGCCTTGTAAGCCTGAATCAGTTTGCTATCGTTGTCGGCATTCTGCTGGCGCAAGTGGTCAACTGGCGCATCGCTCGGCCTGTAGCCGCGAATCTTACCGCGGATGCGACATTCCACTCATGGAATGTACAGTACGGTTGGCGATGGATGTTCTGCGCGATAGTAATTCCGGCTGCGATCTTTACCGTCGCTTCACTGTTTCTTCCAGAGAGTCCGCGCTGGCTGTTGGCCCGCAACCGGGAAGACGAAGCACGCACAGTGCTGCAACACATTGGAGGCACAGACTACGCTGCCAGCGAGATAGCCGGCATCGAACGCGCGTTGCTCGCAGAAGCCGCCGATCAGTCTTCCTGGCGCGATCTCTTGCGTCCCGGCATTCGCCGCATTGTCCTCATTGGTATCGCACTTGCAGTACTGCAGCAGTGGACCGGCATCAACACACTCTTCAACTATGCTGCTGAAGTCTATCGCAGCGCCGGCTACGGCGCGAACGATATCTTTCTGAATATCGTCATCACGGGCGCAATCAATCTCGTCTTCACTATAGTGTCCATGCTGCTGGTGGATCGCGTGGGCAGGCGCTGGATGATGCTTTTCGGCTGCATCGGTATCGGCATCTCGCACCTCCTCTGCGCTCTTGCATACCGGTCGGGATGGCATGCCATTACGGTGCTGATTCTGACGCTGTGCGCCATTGCCTGCTATGCGCTCACGCTCGCGCCGGTAACGTGGGTATTGATCGCGGAGATTTTTCCTAACCGCGTTCGATCGCATGGCATATCGATAGCGGTTAGCAGTCTGTGGATGGCATCTTTCTTTTTGACCTATACATTTCCCGCTATGAATCGCAGCTTAGGAACTGCCGGCATCTTTCTTGTTTATGGAGTGATTTGCCTGCTGGGATGCGCACTGGTTGCTTTCTTTGTCCCAGAGACGAAAGGCCAAACACTGGAGCAGATCGAAGCAGCCGCGGCGCTGAAGCACAGTGCGCGCGCGTAAATAGCCTCGACGCAACCTGTATAAATCTTTCTGACAGCGCATAAGTGTAACTGTTCGTGGGACATTCATCACGACGTCGCATGACCTTGACGAGCTGCTTGACAATTCTTGATCCAAAGGAATACTGTTTTCCCCGGTAACGTACACAAGGTCTCGATGTAAACAGTTACATAAGACTTTTTCTCATTAGCCAAGAAAATCAGATGTTTCCATTTTTAGAGACTTGTCAAAAGAAGATTCAGAAAAGAGGTCAGAGAATGTACCCAAACACTTTTAGGAGATTGGCGCAAGCAATCGTTAGTTCACTGGGGTGCATTGTGGCAGCAGCCGCGCTATTGCTATTCGGCGGAGCCTGCTTTGCGCAGGTCGACCAGGGTGCGATCACGGGTGTTGTGCAGGATGCCACCGGGGCAATTATCCCAGATGCATCGATTACGGTAACGAACGTCGATACTGGACTCGTCCTGCAGACAAAGGCCAATGCAAGCGGCACATATGTCGTGTCGCCTCTCAAAATCGGAAACTATACCGTAACAGCAACTGCAACGGGATTTGAAACGGTAACGCATGCAAATCTGCATGTGGACGCACAATCCCGGTTGAGTGTGAACCTGACACTACACCCTGGTGCTGTTACGCAAACTGTGACAGTCTCCTCTGCTCAACCGCTGCTGCAAACGCAGAACGGAGCAGTGGGACAGGTCATCAGCACAGAAACGATCAACAACACGCCGCTCAACGGGCGCAACTGGGTATACATTGCGCAACTGACTGCGGGCGTCGCTCCCCCATTTGGAAACACCCGTGGCAGCGGGACGGGAGACTTTGTCGCCAATGGTCAGCGCGCGGAACAGAACAACTTCATCCTGGACGGTGTCGACAACAATACCAATCTTGTCGATTTCCTGAATGGCTCAAGCTTCGTTATGCGGCCGCCGCCGGACGCGCTGTCGGAGTTCAGCCTCCAGACCAGCAACTACAGCGCGGAATTCGGGCATTCGGCTGGAGCGGTCTTAAGCGCCAGCATCAAGTCCGGCACCAACCAGATTCACGGAAGCGTGTGGGAATATTTCCGCAACACAAATCTTGATGCAACGAACTGGAACGCACAGACGACTCCTCCGTATCATCAGAACCAGTTCGGGGCGACACTCGGGTTCCCGATCCTCAAAAACAGGCTTTTCTACTTCGGAGACCTGGAAGCAAACCGCATCTCTATCGGCCAGACAGGCGTATATACCGTTCCAACAGCGCTGATGCGGCAAGGCAATTTTTCCGAATTGCTGAATACGTCCCTGACCGGTGCGAGCGGCCCCATTCAGCTTTTTCAGCCAAATACCGGCGGCGCGCAGACATTGTCCTGCAATGGGCAAAACAATGTCTATTGCCAGAACCAGATCAACTCGGTCGCGCAGAATATTTTGAATATGTACCCTCAGCCAAACGCCAACAATGGGAGGCTGCTCAATAACCTGATTGAAAATGTTCCAACGCGCAACAACACCTTTCAGTGGGATCAGCGCCTCGACTGGAACATTACCGCGAGGGACCAGGCTTACGCACGATATAGCTACGATCACCAGATTATCCTGAACAATCTTCCTCTCGGTCCGATTCTTGACGGCAGCGGCTACGGCGGCGAGCGCGACACCAACCTGGCTGAAAATTTCATGCTGAGCGAGACGCACATCTTCGCGCCTACTCTGACAAACGAGTTTCGGTTTGGATATAACTGGGGCGTCTTCGCATTTCTGCAGCCGAACGCGAATAACAACGGCCTGGCAGCATCGCTTGGACTAGGCGGCGTTCCTGATCTGGGGCATAACCAGGGTGGACTGCCGCTTGGGTTGTTCTATGCCAGCAACGGCATTCCGAGCGCCAATTCAACTTGCTGCGGCGGCGTGGTTGCCAACCAATGGGGTTCGGTGGGCACCTCCGACGAATCACAGAATGTGTATCAGATCCTGGACAACGTCACTAAAATTGTTGGAAATCATTCGCTAAAATTTGGTGTTTCGTTCCAGGCCATCCGCTTCTTCTATCGTTACGCTCCTGCTTCGTTGGGACAATATACTTACAATGGCACGGCTACTGAAAATCCATCCAGCCCAACCCTCACCGGCTATGCAATCGCGGACTTTCTAGCGAACCAGATGAACAGCGCATATATTGCGAATGCTCCGAACGTCAATAATGCGCAGTGGTATAACGCGGCCTATGCAGAAGATGACTGGAAGATCGCTCGCAACCTTACCCTGAACCTCGGCGTGCGCTACGACTACTTCCAGCCTTACAAGGAAAACGCCGGACAACAGGCTAACTTCATCGCTGACCCGTCATCTCTCGGCTTTGGCACAGGGTCAGCTGTGTACGAGCTTCCCACCAGGGCCAGAAATGTAGACCTCGGCACGCTGTTCCTGAACACGCTGGCCGGGAATAACGTTACAGTGCAATACAACAACAATGAACGTCTGGCGACCTCGCAGAAGACCAACTTTGCTCCCCGCATCGGGTTTGCTTATCAGGCAAAGCCGGATACAGTCTTCCGCGGCGGCTTCGGTATCTTCTATGGCGGATTGCAGAGCCAGGGAAACACCAACCTTGGAGCCAATTTTCCTTTCTCAAACTCCGCCAGCATTCCCGCCTTAAGTTGTCTTCCGGGGAATTGCCCATCGCTGGCCAGCCAGGGCATAACGCTTGAAACTGGCTTGCTGTCACAGACTAGCGGCGGGCTGCAGAACTTCGTCTCCCACCCTGGCTTCCATGCGATCGATCCGCAGATCAAAACACCGTACACCATGAACTACAGCTTCGGCATGCAGCAGGCGTTATCGTCCAACCTTGTAGCGACGATCAGCTACGTGGGCAACGTCTCCCGCCATCTTACGCTGTACTATGACCCGAACACGGTGCGCGGATTGTTCAATCCGAATATCAGCACGCAGCAGTATCAGCCTTTTCCCGACCTTGGCGGCGCAGGCACAATCCATTACGGCGGTGTGAGTACCTACAACTCGCTGCAAGCCAAAATGGAAAAACGCTATTCGTCCGGGTTGAGTTTCCTGGCCACCTACACATGGGCGCACGCGCTCGATGACACCAGCGATGCGGGCGGCCTTTCAACCGGTATCGGCGACCGAAACATAATTCTGCTCCCGTTTGACACAGAGTTCACCAACTCGGTCTACGACGTCAGAAACCGGTTTACTCTGAACGGCAACTATGAGCTGCCGTTTGGCAGAGGAAAGGCCTTTGCGAACCAGTCGTCGGCATGGGCCAATCAAATAATCGGTGGCTGGTCATCAAGCCTGACCTTCACCGCACAGACAGGTACACCGTTCACAGTCACTCCGAATAACACTGGTCCGTCAGGCGGCAGCGCCCGGGCGATCCAGGTATCCGATCCCTTCTCGCCTACTGTTGGCGGTGCGAATGGTTGCCCTACAAAAGTACGCAACAAAACCAACTGGTATAACCCGTGTGCATTCAAGAACCCGTTGTCGGGTTCGTTGATAGCGCCTCCCGGTGTAACGCCAGGTGCCATCGATCCGACAACCGGACAACCCAATCAGTTTCAATTTGCCTCTCCGGTTACCGACACTGCCACTGTACTCGCGCTGCTCGGCGGAAGATCCAATACGATCTATGGGCCGGGATATTACGGCATGAACATGTCGCTGTTCAAAAACTTCCCGACATGGCGCGAGCAATATCTGCAGTTCCGTGCGGATGCTTTCAATGTTCTCAATCATCCGACTCTGGCCAATCCGTCAAACACAAGCACAAATCCCAGTGGAGGAAATATTACGGGTCCGAAGTTCTTCCAGAACAATACGCCGGACGCACGTTTCTTCCAGCTTTCGTTTAAGTACACCTTCTAAACAAGCCTCCCACGTGTCGCGCTCGGGACTGGAGCGCGACACGTATTTTTTCTTTTCACACACGAATCGTAGGTTTCCCCGATCGGCCTATCGGAATTTCTGCTTTGAGGTAAATTTTCTGTGTTGAAGCTGCCTGTCTCTCTTCTTGCGTGCGGTATTGCCCTTGCAGCAAATAGTTATGCTGTCTCCCAAACGGCGGCTCCTGTTGTTCTTTCCTCCCCGAATCAGCAACTGATAATGCGCTTTGCGACACAACCGGCAAAGAATGCTCAGGGCGAAGGTGGCAAGCTGACCTATTCCCTTACTTTTCGGGGCAAGCCGGTCCTCGACGACTCGGCTCTTGCGCTGGAGCTGGACGACCAGCCTCCGCTGGGCTCCGATGTGCACATCGTTAGCAGCGAAGCAGGCCAGGGTGTTGACAACTACACCTTGAGCAACGCCAAAGTCGGCAAGGTTCACGATGTCTACAACAGCGTCGCCGTGCGCATACTAGAAAACGGCGGACTGCATCGCATCATGACGGTAGAGGCGCGCGCTTACAACGACGGCATCGCTTTCCGCTATGTTCTTCCTGAGCAGGAGACCATCAAAGCTCTGCACCTTCGGCAAGAAGATACGGAGTTTCGCCTGAACACGGACGCCACCAACTGGGCGTTAGCGCTGCCGAATTATCGCAGCAGCTATGAGAGTGAATATGTGCAGTTGCCTACCACCGCATTCAGTAACCAGGGCGGCGTATCCAGCAGCTTTCTGATCGGACTGCCGCTGTTGATGCATGAACCCGGCACGGCATGGCTGGCCCTGATGGAAGCCGACATCGAAAACAACAGCTCCATGTATGTTACGAATCCATCGGGCAACTGGGCCGGTCACTGGTTTGTTTCAAAGCTCGCTCCGCGCTTTGACCATCCGGAAGTCGCCGTCGAAGGCACGCTGCCACATCATTCTGCCTGGCGCGTCCTGATGGTGGCGGATGATCCGGGACGTCTTGTTGAATCCAACCTTCTTGATGACCTGAATCCGCCGAACCGGCTGGAAGATACGAGTTGGATTCACCCTGGCAAAGCCTCGTGGAACTGGTGGGTGAACGATGCGGACAAGAATGGCAATCCGGCCTACACCACCGAGAACATGAAGTATTACATCGACTTCGCCGCAGAGTCCGGCTTCCCATACATGATGCTTGATGCGGGTTGGTCCGTCGGCCGCGACATTACCAACCTGAACGGCAAAGTGGACGTGCCGGAGCTGGCGCGTTATGCCGCGACGAAGAATGTGAAGATCTGGATATGGCTCTACTCCGAATCGGTGATGCAGCAGATGAAAGAGGCCTTCCCACTTTATGAAAAATGGGGAGTCGCCGGCGTGAAGATCGACTTCGTCAATCGTGACGATCAGGAAGGAGTTCAGTTCTACTACGATGTGGCGCGCGAGGCCGCACAGCATCATCTGATGGTCGACTTCCACGGCACGCGCACTCCGTGGGGAATCGAGCGCACCTATCCGAACGTATTGAGCTACGAAGCCGTGCTGGGCATGGAGAACAACAAAGTGGGCCGCCGTGACAGCCCGGTCGACCGCTCGGTATTCCCATTTACGAGGCTGCTGGCCGGCCCGATGGATTACACTCCCGGCGGGTTCAACAATGCCACAGAAGATGGTTTTGTGGCGCGCAATACGAGTCCAATGGTCATGGGCACGCGCGCGCAACAGCTTGCCCTGTACGTCATCTTCCAGTCGCCGATACAGATGGTCTCCGACAGCCCGCAGGCTTATGCGGGCCAGCCCGCATTCCAGTTCATCAAAGACGTTCCGGTGACATGGGACGAGACGCATGTGCTGAATGGCAGACCGGGAGAGTACGCTACGATTGCCCGCAAACATGCTGACGAATGGTACCTGGGCAGCATGACGAATTGGACACCGCGAACGTTGCAGGTTCCGTTGAGCTTTCTCGGCTCTGGAAAATATACGGCTGAAATCTATGAAGATGCTGCAGACGCAGCGACAGAACCCAGGCACGTTACGATTCGCAAGCAGGCAGTGCGCAGCGGAGAAGCTCTGACCTTGCATCTGGCCCCAGGCGGCGGCTGCGCCATTCGTTTCGTCCCGCGGAAAGGACGGTAATGCCACCACATGTTGTCTGCAGGTTCAGGATTGCTGCAACTCCGTTTCAAACTCATCGTCGCTATTGGCAATCTGGCTGGAAAACAGGGAAAGATTGCTGCGAAAGATGAGATGAGGCACGAGTCGAATAATGGGTTGCGGCTTGCCGCCTTCGAGCAGGCACTTCAACAGGGTTTCGAGTGCGAGTTTGCCTTGCGTGAAGGGGCGCTGATAGATGGTGGCGAGCACTTTACCGGTTTCAATCAACGGTACGAGTTCCCGAAAGAGGTCTGTCGTAACAACCTGCACTGTGCCCAGAAGCCCAAGCTCTTCGAGTGCTTTAAGGACAGGCATGCTATTCGCGGTGCTCAGGTACAAGCCTTCCGGCTGTGGTTTACTTCGCATCAGCGCAAGCGCCTGCCGGTATGCTTCATCTGGCCGTTCGTGGCTTTCAAGCGCCGGCAGCAGGCTAAGGTGCGGAGCCTGCACTGCAAGCGTGGCCGCAAACCCGCGCAGCTTTTCGGCGTGATCGAGCGTGGAAAGCTCGCCACTAAAAATGGCTACAGTCGCCTTCCGGTTCAGTTTATGCGAGAGCAACTCGGCGGCCATGGCGCCACTGACTGCAGCGTGCGCCGCGACCGAGCCGATGCGATCGGTATTGGGCGCATCGCTGCCGACACACATCATGGCGGTGCCGGAACGAGAGAGAGTGTGGATGAGAGGATCGAACCTGCGCATATTCCCCGGCAGAAAAATAATGCCGTTATAGTGCCGCTGCAACGCTTCTTCAAATGCCGCCACATCGCCCACACCAAGGCGTGGATATTCGTGAAACTCAAGCTCAATCTTCATACCCACAGTTGCCACGGCTGCTGCTCGAATGCCCTCGCGAAGGGGATCGAAAAAATGGGAGATGTGCTTAGGCAAAATGGCGGCGATGGAGAGATGCCGGTTCAGCTTCAGCGCCTGGGCTGCAAGATTTGGTCGGTAGCCCAGTTGCTCCGCCATTTTCAGCACACGTGCCTTGGTCTTTTCGCTCACGCCAGGACGTTCGTGCAGCGCGCGGTCGACGGTTCCGATAGAAATCTTCAGCGCCTTTGCGATGTCTTTAATTCCTGCGGATTTTCTCAAATAAGTCATGGCAAGAACTGCGGGTTCGTTCCCGAGCGTACCTATAGATTGGTTCATGGTCAATGCTTTCAAATGCGTTCATGGACGAAAACGTCAATCCATATAAGGAGAATGTGAGTGCCGGTAACAAGGCGTAATTTTTTGCAAGGAGGGCTTGCGCTGGCTGCGCTGCCTCGAACGACCAAAGCGTTGTCGTCGCTAACAAAAAGTCCGCAGGACGAGCTTTGGTATTTGCACCCGGCCGAGCGTTGGCTCGAAGCGTTGCCGATTGGCAATGGACGGCTGGGTGGCATGATCTTCGGCGGCGCGGGAAAAGAACGCTTCGCACTTTCCGAGGCCACGGCATGGTCCGGTGCGCCAGGCAAAAACGATGTGAATCCAGGCGCGATCGAGCATCTTGCTGAGATTCGGCAGCTGCTTTTTTCGGGCAAGTATGTTGAGGCACGCGATCTATCTCAGAAGCACCTGCTTGGACGTCCTACCTCTTTTGGGACAAACCTGCCTTTGCCTGAATTGCAGCTCTCGTTTGAGGATGAGGGAGCCTCGACACAGTATCGTCGCGCCCTCAGCCTGGACGAAGCCGTAGCGCGGGTGGATTTTCGCCGTGGAGAAGCGCGCTTTTCGCGTGAAGTCATCGCATCGCATCCGGATAATGTGATTGCTGTGCGTCTTACCTGCAGCAAGTCTGGGCAACTCAGCTTTGCAGTAGGCTTCGGCGCGATTACCATACCCGCGGACATCACGACGGATGAGCAGAATACGCTTGTTCTGCGCGGCCACGCCTTTGAGCGCCTGCATAGCAATGGGCGTGACGGTGTGGCGCTACAGATTCGCGCGAAGATCATTGCCGAAGGCGGAAACGTCTCCGCAGCCCGCCAAAGCTTGCAGGTGAAAAACGCAGATGCCGTAACCGTCCTCATCGCAATCGGCACAAATTTTGGCGGCAGTGATCCGGAAGAAGCCTGTGTGCAGGCATTGTCACGCGCATCGCGCAAGAGTTACGCGCAACTTCGAGCAGCGCACGTTGCCGATCATCAGTCGCTTTACCGGCGCGTGACACTGAATCTGGGGGCAAGCAGCACCGCATCCAAAATGCAACCAACCGATGTGCGGCGAAAAGCATTCGCGGCAGGTACAAGCGATCCTGAGCTGCTGGCGCTTTTCTTTCAATACGGGCGTTACCTTACGATTGCAGGGTCGCGCGCAGATTCATCACTGCCCCTGGCTCTGCAGGGAATCTGGAATGATGGTCTGGCCAGCAGCATGGGGTGGACCAATGATTATCACCTCGACATCAATACGCAGCAGAATTACTGGGCCGCAGAGGTGTGCAATCTTTCTGAATGCCAGACACCGCTCTTCGGATTGATCGATGGTCTGCGCGAGGCTGGTCGCAGAACAGCCAAAGAGATGTATGGCGCGCCGGGATGGGTGTGCCACACAGTAACAAACGCATGGGGCTACACGGCTCCGGGGTGGGGCATCGGCTGGGGACTATTCGTCACCGCAGGCATCTGGATTGCGTTGCAGATGTGGGATCACTACACCTTCAATGCAGATGTTGGGTTTCTGCGTGCACGCGTATATCCCGTGCTGCGCGAGGCTGCCGAGTTCTTCCTCGCCTACATGGTTCCGGAGCCGAAGCACGGTTGGCTTGTCACCGGACCATCAGACTCGCCGGAAAACTGGTTCCTGATTCCTGAGGGCGAGCGCTGCGCTGAGTCCATGGGCAACACCGTCGATCGCGTCTTTGTATATGCGCTTTACAGTATGTGCATCGAGGCTTCGAAGATACTCTCTGTCGATGCCGAGCTGCGCAGCACGCTTGAAAGCGCCCGCGCGAAACTGCCACCTTTCCAGATCGGTCGTCATGGGCAATTACAGGAATGGCTGGAAGACTTCGAAGATGGGGAACCGAACCACCGCCATACAGCGCACCTTGTTGCGCTCTATCCGGAAAACCAGATTTCGTCGCGAACCACGCCAGAATTAGCCCGCGCCGCTGAGGTGACGATTCAACGACGCATGAATACGCCGAACTGGGAGCAGAGCGAGTGGGGACGGGCCAACCTGGTTGTGTACTATGCGCGACTGCTGAACGGCGACAGCGCGCACAAATATCTTGAAGGTCTGGTTGCGAAAGCCGCAGACGACAACCTGCTCACATTTTCGAGCGGAGGTATTGCCGGCGCAGAGCAAAACATCTTCGCCATCGACGGCAATACTGCAGGCGCGGCTGGTATTGCGGAGATGCTGCTGCAATCACAAGGTGGAGAAATCCAGCTGCTGCCTGCGCTTCCCTCCGCATGGCCCAGCGGCTCGGTCAAAGGTCTGTGCGCACGCGGCGGATTCAAGATCGACTTGACATGGCAAAATGGAGCGCTCCTTTCCGCCGCAATCACAAGCAAGGGCGGAGGAGACACTCCAGTTCGATATGGCAACGAAGTTTTGGCGCTACACTTACGTCCGGGAGAAGTCACACGCTTGCGCCCCGAAAGCTTCAAACGCCGCGGATAAGCCGTGGCGTCCTTTTTCATGAGAAACAAGGAGGGCCGCGTTTTGTACACTTCAAGGTTGATTGAGACAATATCATTGTTGACTGGCTGGAAAGCAACAGGAACATACAAACAGTTTCTTCATCGCTTGTCCTTCAGGAAGACGCTGCATTGAACCCGATCTGTGCGTCTTTGCCTGAATCATTCTGTATTTTGGCCGGCCCTGAAAATAAATTGCCGGTAACAACGGCACGATCTACCCCTTTGCCTAACAGGATATGTTGCTTGTTCTGACGAAATTCACAGCCCTGAATCAAAATGCTCCCGGAAGCAGCCTGGATCGCGGCGCGATCTCCCTCTTTTCCCCACTGCACAAACGTGCAATCGCTGAATCCAACGGTACCTTGGCCATCGATCTTTGCAATCTGATTGCATGGACCCCAGAAGGCGCTGTTACTGATGCGGACCACTCCTTTATTTGCCGATCCGACCTCTACCATCGTAGGGTCGACGCCGTCGAATGAAGTAAATTCACCATTCGCGATAAGAAGCCCGTAGGGCGCAGCCTGCTCAACCAGAACGGCGCGATTGCAGTCGTCGGCTCCGATGCCGAGGAAGTTTCCGTTACAGCCTCCAGTCGACGTTTCTACGAATTTGTAACCGATACGGTAACCAAAACAGAATGTGTTCAGTACATATTCCCAATCGGAGCGGCCAAAGATAAAAGCTTCTCCGTTCCGTGTCTGCCATTGGTAGACCTTGGTGTGAGAACTCCACCACGGGTTGAAGTGAACATTCTCGATGCGCCCTATATCGTAAATAGCATCGACCCAGATACCTCGACGAAGAGGCTGCCCGGTGACATTACGTATGTTATGGCGCTCATTCCGGCTAGCATCAATGCCTTGATATGGATTCAACAGTTCGACATCAAAAACCGCCGGATTCTTGCCACGCATCGCAATCGTCCACGGATAGGCGACAGGTTCGCTATCAAGCTGCTGTTCCGGGTAGTAGATGGTCAGGCCGCAAACGGAACTGTTTGTATTCAGCGTCAGAAATGGCGTTCCGTCCTCGCTTCCACGGCCTGACACTACAAAAAGTGCGGTTCCATCATCGCCTGGTTTAGGCTCTCCCTTGTCTCGAATCCCGTTGTGCGACGGCACGCAACTGAACGAACCCCGCAGTGTCACTCCCTGCGGCACAATCAGCGTTCCACGGAATAAGTACCGGCCCGAAGGAGCATAGACGGTTCCTCCTCCAGCTTGGTGTGCAGCATCGAAAGCCCGCTGGAATGCAGCTGTATCATCTGTAGCCGCATCGCCTCTCGCTCCATAATTTTTTACATTGATAACAATTCCCGCCCCAATTTCTGTCGAGGCTGCGTACGCATGGTTCGAAGGTTCAAGGAATGCCGCCAAGCCAGTCGCAGCGCTCAACGACAAAAGACGCCTGCGCGATGTAATTCCAGTATTCTTCACGATTG
>Ga0207114_1041_pt1 | contig 41941 bp, 35 predicted proteins | sample Alteio_BWMinHeat_70_FD_153560 | JGI IMG/M metagenome (GOLD analysis project Ga0207114, IMG submission 153560) | Enriched cells from forest soil in Barre Woods Harvard Forest LTER site, Petersham, Massachusetts, United States -... | ecosystem: Environmental > Terrestrial > Soil > Temperate forest >... | reverse complement strand
ACAAATGCCTACTATGAAAACTTGTTTGTGAATGATGTGGTAAACATTGGCGGGGAAATTGAAACAACCATCCTGGATTTGGCCAAGATCATTATCCGAATGACGAAGTCAAAGTCGGAAATCGTGCATCTGCCGCCTCTAAAGGAAGGGGACATGACCAGGCGCCGCCCGGATACAAGCAAAATGAAACAGCTCCTTCACCGGGAGTTGATTACTCTGGAAAATGGACTGGAGAAAATTTTGCTGGACCCGAAATTCATCATCTGACCACTCATGGAAAAACTGCAGGCATTCCAGCAGCTTGTTGAAAGGGGGATAGAAAAAATTCCGCTTGATGGGAAACCGACCGCATTGTATGAACCTCTCCGCTATGTGCTGGGCCTGGGAGGGAAACGAGTAAGACCTTTGCTTTCCTTGCTTGCCTGTGACTTGTTTGATGCTAAACCGGAAACAGCGCTGGATGCTGCCATAGGAATTGAGTTGTTCCATAACTTTTCCCTTGTTCACGACGATATTATGGATAATGCCCCACTTAGAAGGAGCAAGGATACCGTGCACCGTAAATGGAACCCAAACACGGCCATCCTGAGCGGAGATGCCATGCTTATCAAAGCCTATGAACAAATGGTAAAGGTGCCAGCCTTTTGTCTTGCACCAGTCCTGGAACTGTTTAACCTCACTGCCCTTCAAGTGTGTGAAGGGCAGCAGCTGGATATGGATTTTGAGACGATTCCCAAAGTGAGTATTCCTCAATACCTGTCTATGATAGAGCTGAAAACAGCTGTTTTGCTCGCATCCAGCTTAAGGATAGGGGCGATGATTGGCAAAGCGGGCAAGCAGGAAGAGGAACGCATTTATAACTTCGGTAAAAACCTGGGTATAGCCTTTCAGCTCCAGGACGATATATTGGATGTATACGGAGACCCCGGAAAGTTCGGTAAGGTAACAGGTGGGGATATTGTATCCAACAAGAAAACATACCTGCTTCTGAAAGCCATGGAAGCATCGGAACGGATCCCGTATAAAAAGGAAGAGCTCATGCAATGGGTGCATGCCCCTCAGTTTAATCCTTCAGAAAAGGTAGAGGCGGTTACGGCCATATACGATCACCTGAACATACGATCTATGGCCGAGGCTCTGGCAAACAAATATTACCAGGAAGCCCTGTCAGCTCTGGAGCATATTCAGGCAAATCCTGAAAAAAAGGAAACACTCAGGACCCTGGCACAAAATCTGATGAATAGAACGGAGTGAACTAAATGAAATACGACAAGCATATTTTTATCTGTACCAATCAGCGTGCCGCCAATGCAACACGACCGAGTTGCGGAGATGCTCATGGAATGGAAATAGTGGACGCTTTTAAAATGAAGCTGAAGGCAAAGGACCTGACCATAAAGGTAAGAGCCCAGAAGGCAGGTTGTCTGGATATCTGCGATTACGGACAAACCGTAGTGGTATATCCCGAAGGTGTTTTCTATGTGGGAGTGGAGGTTGGTGATGTGGATGAAATTATCGATGAACATATTGTGCACGATCGTCCTGTTACCCGACTGATACTGGATAAATCGAAATACTAATTTGCGATTCCAATGTCTCTTCCTGATATTTCCAAATACATCAACCGGCTGGATATCATCCGCCAGGTTTCCGAGCAGGTGATAAAGGACTTTGAGATGTTTGGGTTGGAAATTAAATTCTCGGGCAATGCTTATTCCGCTTATGAAGAGTTATTCGAACAGGTTTGCCCTCATCTCGAAAAACTACTTCACTTCAATCAAAGCAAGTTTCTTGGCATTCTGTATCGCATAGATCTGAGTGAAGAGCAGGTTCAGAAGGCTGTAAGGGAAAACAGCTCCGAACCTTTTCCAGTTATCATGACCGATCTGATTCTGCGTCGGGAACTCCAGAAGGTTGTTCTGCGTGAGCACTATAAGGGCTTGTAAAACAGAGAATTCCATGCTCATAATCTTTCCTTTTGTCGCCCTAAATTGTTAATTTTGTACTCCGAAAAGATCAGTCATGGATAAATTCTCTTACCTGGGTAGTGGCGATGTGTCTGCTATAGAAAACATTTACGAACAGTATCTCAAAGACCCTTCAGGTGTGGAGGAGAGCTGGAGGAAATTTTTTGAAGGTTTTGAGTTCGCCCGGAAAAATTACGAAGTATCGGATGGCTTGCCTCAACCGGTAACAAAAGAATTCTCTGTTATCAATCTTATTAACGGGTACCGTTCCCGTGGTCATCTCTTCACCCATACCAATCCTGTCAGGGAAAGACGTCAGTATTCCCCTACACTGGACATCGAAAATTTCGGACTCGAACGATCAGACCTCGATACTGTTTTTCATGCTGGAACAGAAATAGAAATTGGTCCTGCCAAACTCTCGGACATCATTACCCATTTGAAACAAACATATTGTCAGAGCATTGGTGCGGAATTCATGTATATCCGAACCCCGGATGTACTCAAATGGCTTCAGGAAAGGATGGAGAGCACACGCAACACGCCACATTACACACCGGAGGAGAAGAAAACCATTTTGTTCAAGCTGAGCAAGGCGGTGTATTTTGAGAATTTCCTGCACACCAAGTTTGTTGGACAAAAGCGCTTTTCCCTGGAAGGGGGTGAAACCGCTATTCCCACCCTGGATGCCTTTTGTGAGGTGGGTGCCGAACTAGGTATATCCGACTTCGTAATAGGCATGGCCCACCGGGGCAGGCTGAACATACTTGCCAATATCCTCAACAAAACATACAAGGACATATTTACGGAGTTTGAAGGAAGGTTAAGTGAGGACTCCCTGTTTGATGGTGATGTGAAGTACCACATGGGATATTCATCCGACCGGGTTACCTCTTCTGGTAAAAAGCTCCACATTAGTCTTACCGCCAATCCGTCTCACCTGGAAGCAGTTAACCCGGTGGTGGAAGGAATAGTAAGGGCCAAGATTGACACCGGTCATGCAGGAGATAATAACAAAGCTTGTCCGATTATTATACATGGTGACGCAGCCCTTGCCGGGCAGGGAATCTGCTACGAAGTGCTGCAGATGTCACAACTCGAGGGATACAAGACAGGGGGCACCATCCACCTGGTCATCAACAACCAGGTTGGATTCACTACCAACTACCTCGATGGACGTTCGAGTACCTATTGCACGGATGTAGCCAAGGTGGTACTTGCACCGGTGTTCCATGTAAACGGAGACGATGTAGAAGCCTGTGTATTTGTGGCCAGGATGGCCATGGAGTTCCGGCAACGCTTTCACCGCGATGTGTTCATCGATGTACTCTGCTATCGCAAATATGGGCACAACGAAGGAGACGAACCCCGTTTTACCCAACCCTTACTATACAAAGCCATTGCTACTCACCCCAATCCGAGAGAAATCTATATGAACCAGCTCATCTCGGAAGGATCTGTTTCTATGGAAGAAGGAAAGGTAATGGAAAACGAGATCAAGCAACTGCTTCAGGAAAAGCTGGATGAGGCCAGACAAGTAGATAAGGCAAAGGTTACCTCCTTCCTCGAAGGCCCCTGGAAAGGTATACGGATGCCGGGTCCCGAAGATTTTGAGAAGAGTCCGGAAACAGCAGTGGAGGAAAAGACCTTTCTCGAAATAGCACGGAAAACAACAACGCTGCCACCCGAGAAGAAGTTCTTTAATAAAATTCAGAACATCTTCAAAGAGCGGGCCGGTATGATTGAAAAAGATTCGTATGACTGGGCCATGGGTGAGCTGATGGCTTATGCTACATTGATGCAGGAAGGACACCATGTTAGGTTTAGCGGACAGGATGTGGAGAGGGGCACCTTCTCGCATCGTCATGCGGTGGTAAAACTGGAAGATTCGGAAGAAGAGTATATACCCCTGAATGGCTTTAAAGCTCCCGGAAAACTGTCTATCTACAATTCCTTGTTAAGCGAATATGGGGTGCTGGGATTTGAGTACGGTTATGCACTCACTACACCCAACACACTTACCATATGGGAAGCCCAGTTCGGAGACTTCTTTAACGGAGCCCAGATAATGGTAGATCAGTTCATCACTTGTTCCGAATACAAGTGGAGGAGGATGAATGCACTGGTGATGTTGCTTCCTCATGGTTACGAAGGACAGGGTCCAGAACATTCCAGCGCCCGTATAGAACGCTTTCTTCAGCAATGCGCCGAAAATAATATTCAGGTTATTAACGCGACCACCCCTGCAAATCAGTTCCATGCCTTACGCCGGCAACTGAAGCGGAGTTTCCGCAAGCCGCTTATCTGTTTCACTCCCAAAAAACTGCTTCGTTACCCAAGTTGTGTGTCCAAACTAACAGACTTTACAAACGCCCGTTTCCAGGAAGTCATGGACGATACCCTGGCTGCAAAGGATATCAAAAAGGTAGCTTTCTGCTCTGGTAAAATTTATTATGATCTGGAAGAAGCCCGTCAGAAAAACGGAATGACGGATATTGCCCTGATACGGGTTGAACAGCTTTATCCTTTTCCGGAAAAGCAGCTGGCTGCAATTCTGAGCAAGTATAAAAATGCCAAGGAACATTATTGGGTTCAGGAAGAACCTGAAAACATGGGACCCTGGTCGTTTATGCTTCGAATGTTTATGAAGCATGCTTCTACATCAGAAGTGAAACTGAGATATATCGGCCGTCATGAAGGGGCCAGTCCTGCAACCGGTTTCAGCAAGGCACATGCACAACAGCAACAGGCCATTGTAGATCAGCTCTTTGAAAAATCTCTTGTTAAATAACTATCATCTCTCATTCAAATTACCATGGCCATCATTGAATTAAAAGTCCCCAGCCCCGGAGAATCCATTACCGAAGTAACTATTTCCAGATGGCTTGTCAAGGATGGTGATTACGTGTCGAAGGATCAGGAAGTGGCGGAAGTGGAATCCGACAAGGCCACGCTTACGATTAACGCCGAAGACAGCGGGGCCATTAAAATAATGGCCGGTGAGGGTGAAACCGTAAAGGTGGGGCAAGTGGTTTGTTCAGTCGATACCTCTGTAAAAGGTATAGCGAAGGCTACCCCACCGGCCGTCTCTCAGAAACAAGAACCCAAGGTGGCAATGCCAGAAAGTGTGAAAGCAGCTGAAGAACCTGCTTCCAATGGTTATGCCAAAGGTTTGCCTTCGCCTGCTGCAAAGAAGATTATGGAGGAACAAAGAATTCCTCCTTCTAGGATTAGCGGAAGCGGAAAGGAAGGCAGGATAACCAAGGGCGATGTATTGGATGTCATCAGCAAGGGATTTGATGCATCAACGGTTCCAGCCTGGAGCGGGACCCGGGAGGTAGAACGCAAGAAGATGACGCCTTTGCGCAAGAAACTGGGCCAGAGGCTCGTGTCGGTTAAGAACAACACTGCCATGCTCACTACTTTCAACGAGGTGGATATGAGCCGTATTTATGCTATTCGGGCCAAGTACAAAGACCGCTTCAAGGAACAGTATGGAACAAGTCTTGGATTTATGAGCTTCTTTACCAAAGCTGTTACCGAAGCCCTGTTTCATTTTCCTGCCGTGAATGCCATGATAGACGGAGATGATCTGGTTTACCATAAATATTGCGACATCGGAATTGCTGTGAGTGCCCCGAAGGGACTCGTGGTGCCGGTACTCCGGAATGCGGAAGGAATGTCACTGGCTCAAATTGAAACCGGAATAAAGAACCTTGCTCTCAAAGCACGTGACAATAAAATTGAACTGAAAGACATGGAGGGAGGAACGTTTACCATCACCAACGGCGGTGTGTTCGGCTCCCTGATGTCTACACCTATTCTAAATCCTCCCCAAAGCGCCATCCTGGGTATGCACAATGTTGTGGACAGGCCAATAGCCGTAGATGGTCAGGTGGTTATTCGTCCCATGATGTACATTGCCCTCTCTTATGACCACCGCGTTATTGATGGAAGGGAATCTGTAGGATTTCTGGTTAAAGTAAAAGAGATGTGCGAAAACCCTGTCAGAATGATGTTCGGAGGAAAAGACCCGAATGAGCTGTTGCTTGGATTCTGACCGCTGGTCGGGACATATGTCCCGACCAGCGTCGAGGCTCAATGAAAGAGTTTGTGTTTTTTAAACGACCGTCCCTTCCTTAAAAGATAGGCATGGTAGAAGCTTGGCACATCAAATGTCCAATGCGGCAGCAGAAAGGTGATGAATAACCGGTCGAGATGAGATACGATGCCTGCTGCAATGGCAAATTCCAATGTTTTCCCTCCATTTCCGAATCCAATTAAATTGAAAAAAGCAACAAACATGGTGAGGCCAAAGAATTTGGAGAGATAAGCATGTGTGCATGTTTCCCTCTTGAATTTGGTGATGCTGATGAAATAACAAAGAAATTCCAGAAAGAATAAGGCCAGTATGGAAGGGAGATAAGCGCTCAATATATCGGATTGAAGCCACCAGGCCGAAAAACCTATGGAAAGCCAAAAGATTAAATCCGTCTGACTATCCATCCTCCTCATTTTTTCTGTAGAACAATGCTGATGACGTGCTATGATTCCGTCAAAAATGTCTGTGAGCAACCCCACAGTCATCAGTACAATTATATAAACATTGGCAAACTCGGAAAATAAAGCCAGCAGAACAATTGTTGGGGCAAAGAGGAATCGGATTAGAATAAGCAGATAGGGAACAGAGAGGAGACCGGCTGAGGATCTGATAGATGAAAGAAAGGATTTATACCGGTTTAGAATAGCTTTACGGATAAGCCACAGTTCGTAGAAACGGCTAAGAGGATTCATGGGCTGAGTTTTGTTGGTTTGTTCCACAAAATTAGCCGGACTCTAAGGGTAGCCGAATTGATTATTGGTCTGAAGTTTTTAGGAAAGGCGAAAAATCAAGATTCCGGACGTAAAACAGGCGTGCCATCCTCAGGCTTTGATGGAAATGAGGTGAATAATCAGGAAACTGGGTAGATTCCTTAAAATAAAATTCCCGATTTGCATTAATCGCAAAAAATGGACAATCAGATTTCAGCTCATTGATTATTTGAAGTGTTCCCGGAAGAAGGTGAGGACCAGTTTGTGTGCATCATCCGAAAACTCCTTGTTGTATTTGGGATTGCTGGGATTGGCAAAGGCGTGGACGGCATCATAGTGTTTTACCGTTAGCTTTTTCCCCGCTGTTTTCATGTTGGTTTCGAAAGCCGATACGAGAGCAGGGGTGATGTTTTTATCCTGATCTGCGAAAATTCCAAGAACATCGGCCTGCAGATTTTTTAGTTTGGAAACATCACTTTCCGGCATTCCATAATACATCACGCACCCACCAGCTTGTTTTCCTGCGAGCAAAGAAGCCTGAAGGGACCAGCCACCTCCGAAGCACCAGCCGATGGAATATATTTTTGCTTCTTTTCCTGCAGAGGCAATGGCTCCGTTCAGAATGGTTTTTATCCTTTCTTCCTTGGTTTCACTCATGATTTTTCCTGCATCCTCCCTGGTGCTTGCAACCCTTCCGTCATAGAGGTCCAGGGCCAGAACAGTTACGTCTCCCAGCTCGTTGGCAAGTTTTTCAGCCTCCTGTTTGATATAGTCATTCAGTCCCCACCATTCGTGAATGAGGAGTATGACCCGGTGCTTTTCCTGACCCTGCACTACCTGATAAGCGCTGGCATCCTTCCCATCAACGGTTTTAAACGTGATCATCTTACCCGTTCCTTCTGTGAAATGGAAGGGTAGTGGATTGGGATGCAATTCGGCAAAAGACTTGTCGGTTCCAAGCATGGCAAAGCGTTCCGTGGAAGTGGTGCTGCAGCAACTCATCTTTTCCTGAGAGAAAAGTTTGAGACTTGTCACCGATATAAGCAGGAAAAATATGTTTTTCATTTATTTTGACTTTAATTTTCAAGTATTAAATGTAAAACATGTTTTATGTAAAACAAAATAAAACGATGGTCGAGACATATGTCCCGACCAGCGCTACTAAATGTATTTGTGTGTTTTGAGCCATTCAAAAGCTTCTTTCACGGCCACCTCTATGGGTGTCTGGGGAAGATCGAGTTCTTTAATGGCCTTGGCAGGGGAGTAGTAGTGTTCATCGCAGGCAATCAGAGCCAGGTTATAACTGAGAGTAGGAGCCTTTCCGCTTGTTTTTGCTGCCAGGGTATTAAACAGCCCATAGCCTTTGATAATTCCGGAGGGAATATGGATGGGAGGAACCTTCGTTCCTGTGGTGTCGGCAATAAGTTTGAATATTTCCGCATACGTTAGGTTTGCATTTCCAAGAATATAGCATTCTCCCAATCGTCCTTTCTTCAATGCATTCACAACTCCACAGGCTACATCTTTCACATAGATATAGTTCCTTCCACCGTGACTATATCCAGGAACCTTGCCCTTGCAAACCGCCACAATCATGGCTCCGGAGCTCGGTTTGGAATCGTAAGGTCCGAACATAAAACAGGGGTTCACTATCACAGCCGGAAGCTTATCTTTTTTTACCGCTTCAAGTACCATTTGCTGGGCCTGGAATTTGGAATCCACGTAATCCAGCCCGTATTTGGCAGAACGGTATGGGCAGGTTTCGTCACCAGGTTTTTCTTTTGTCCCGAAACCAAAGGAACTGGCAGTGCTCACGTATACGAGACGGGGTATTCCCAGTTCCAGCACCGCCTTAATGACGTTTTCGGTGCCTTCCATATTCACTTTATTCACCAGGGGATTGCGGGGGGGCCACACGCTGGTGCTGGCTGCAGCGTGTATTACTCCATCACAGCCTGTGGCTGCTTTGCGTACATCTTCGGGATTAAGCAGATTGCCCTCGAATCGTTCTATATCGAGCCCTTCCAGGGTCAGGGTAATGTGTTCAGGAATCAGGAGCACCCGTACCTGGTAACCCTGAGCAAGCAATTCACGGGTAATGTTGCTTCCCAGGAAACCATCCGCTCCGGTCAGTAAAATCTTCATAGGAAACCTTGTTTGAGGGGCCGAATATAGGTAAAATGTCAGAAATAGCCCTTTGGCCAGACCCTGATAACAAGCAAATCTTTCGTAATTTGGTGCCTTGGATCCAATTCCATCCTATGGCCGAGTCGTTACTTGTTTCAGGATCATCCCGTCAGGAAAAATATGAAAGCCTGCTTCCCCAGATCAAAGCGCTGGTAGAAGGAGAGACAGACCGTATTGCCAACATGGCTAATTGTATGGCTGCACTGCATTCGGGTATGGGTTTTTTTTGGGTCGGAGTTTACTTTGTTCGGGGTGAGGAGTTGGTACTGGGCCCTTTTCAGGGCCCTGTTGCTTGCACCCGGATTCAGAAAGGGAAAGGCGTTTGCGGACATTGCTTTGAAACCCGCAAAACGGTTATCGTTGAAGATGTGGATGAGTTTCCAGGACATATTGCCTGCAGTTCTCTTTCGAGATCAGAGATTGTGGTGCCTCTGTTCAATGTAAAGAATGAGCTGATCGCTGTGCTGGATGTAGACAGTGAGAATCTGGGAGATTTTGACGAGACCGACCGGTTCTATCTCGAAAAATTGGCATTAATATTGGGAGGACTCTGATCTATGTCTAGATATTCCGCCTGCCCTGTATTTGTACTGCTCATTCTGCTTTTTTCGTCCTGTGCCCAACAGGTAGCCCCAACCGGAGGGAAACCCGATACCCGCCCTCCCTTGGCAAGGAAATATTCTCCGGACAGCGCCACTACTCATTTCCATTCCAAAACTGTGGAGATCCAATTCGACGAATACATTCAGCTCAAAGATGTCAGCACGCAGTTGGTGATTTCTCCCCCCATGGAGAAGATGCCTTCGGTTAGAGTCAAAAACAAAACATTGACGATTGAGTTCAAAGAACCCTTGAAAGACAGTACCACCTATACCATGAACTTCGGCACGGCCATTCAGGATCTCCATGAAAACAATCCCAATGTGAATTTCCGCTATATCTTTTCTACCGGTAGTTTTGTGGATTCCCTCTGTCTCTGGGGGCAGGTGACCAATGCCCTTACCCTTGTTCCGGAAAAAGGGGTGATGGTCATGCTTTACAACAAGTTGAGTGATTCTGTTCCCTACAAACAACTTCCTTCCTATTTTGCCCGTACGGATGAAAGAGGGTATTACCGTATTACCAATATCCGGGCTGCAACCTACCAGGTATTTGCCCTGAAGGATGCTAACTTCAATTATAAATACAACGAGGGAGAGGCGATTGGATTCCGGGCTTCATCCTTGGTTCTGACACATAACGACACCGCTAATTTTGTTCTTTTCCGCGAATCAGAACAAAAACAAAAGCTCCGCAGGGTTTCTCAAATTGGGCATGGAAGAATATTGCTGGTCTTTAATAAACCTGTGGAGGATCTTCTCCTCAAACCACTTAATTTTTCATGGGGTGAAGGATCCAGGGTATTCGTGGAAAAAAATGCCGGAGGGGACAGCATCACCTACTGGTTTAATTCACCCAAGACCGATTCTTTGATTCTGGAGATAAGTGATAAGGGAAAGGTCCTGGATACCGTCCGGTACAAACTCATCTCTTATGACAAAATGCTGAGCCAGAGAAAAGGGCAGAAGGCAAGTTTATCAGTGAGGGTCAATGCAAGCAAAGGCACACTGGACCTGAATAGTCCCATTACCTTTGAATTTGATAATCCTGTGTTGAGTCTTGGTCGTATTCCGGATGGGAAGCTCCTGATTACAGAAGATACTTCCCATAAAAACCTGAGTTCCAAAGGCAGCTTCCACTACCTGGAAAAAGACAAAAGTCTTCGGTTTTTCTCCTGGGCGGATACCGCACATGTGTTGAAAGAAAATCAAAAATACAAGTTGTATATCTTGCCAGGAGCCTTTAAAGACATGTTTGGATTTTACAACGACACGATTCGCATCAATTTCCGGACCCGTGAACTAAAATTTTACGGAACATTGAAGCTCAACCTTCATGCCCCAGAGGGACATTATGTATTGCAGTTGCTGGACGAGACGGACGCCATTGTCCGGGAATCGAAAATTGGAGGCGGCAAGGAATTGTATTTCGAATACCTGTACCCCGGCAAATACAGAATGAGGCTCATATACGACGTCAATAGCAACGGGAAATGGGACAGCGGAATCTATCTTCAGCACCTACAGCCCGAACATGTGATCTACAACCCCCAGCCGGTGACTATCCGCTCTAACTGGGATCAGGAGGTGGATTGGTTTATTAAATAGGTAGTATCTTTACTCATATTTTTTACTCATGTCCAGAATTTTAACCGGAATACAAAGCACCAATGTCCCTCATCTTGGGAATATATTGGGAGCTATTTTGCCAGCCCTTGCTCTGGCGGAAAAAGCAGGAAACGACTCCCTGTTGTTTATTGCCGACCTGCATACGCTTACTACCGTAAAAAATCCTTCGTTTATGCGGGAAAGCACTTATGCAACTGCCGCTACCTGGTTAGCTATGGGGTGCGATACCGATAAGAATATTTTTTACCGTCAAAGCGATGTAACCGAAGTATGTGAGCTGACCTGGTACCTGAATTGTTTTACTCCTTTTCCCATGCTGGCGAATGCTCATTCGTTTAAGGACAAATCCTCCAGACTGAGTGACGTAAATGCGGGTTTGTTTACCTACCCCGTGCTGATGGCCGCAGACATTATTCTTTACGATGCCAATTTTGTTCCGGTTGGGAAAGATCAGGTTCAACACCTGGAAATGACAAGAGACATAGCCAAGGCTTTCAACAGTCAATGCGGGGAAACCTTTGTGGTACCTGAACCCCTCATTGACGAAAGGGTTATGATTGTGCCTGGAACCGATGGACAAAAGATGAGTAAGTCATACAACAACTTCATCAATATATTTCTTCCGGAAAAAGAACTAAAAAAAGTGATTGCAGGCATCATCACCGATGCCACTCCTCTGGAAGCTCCTAAAAATCCAGATACCTGCAATGTGTTTGCATTGTACCGTTTGCTGGCAACATCCGAACAGGTAGCTGCGATGAGAGCGAACTACCTAAAAGGGGGTTATGGGTATGGACATGCAAAAGCTGCCTTGCTGGAAGTCCTGCTCGAACAGTATAAAGGGCAAAGGGAAATGTATAACAGTCTGATGAACGACAAAACTGTGCTGGATGAGAAACTGAAACTCGGGGCAAACAAGGCCAGGAACATCGCTCAAGGTGTTTTGAAAAGGGTAAGGAAGCAACTCGGTTATGCCTTGTAACTCATTGTAGCCAAGGTGGTCAATAGAAATCGTAGGAATATTTGACAATTACAATCGCCTTGTTGAGCTCTTCCCGGATGAAGTGGGAGGTAAGCATTCCGGTTTGTTTGTCATACAAATAATTGAGTTCATAATATTTCTCATCTCCCTTATAACGGTCTTCTACATCTACCTTGTTTTCTGTAGTGTATTTGTATACGCTCTTTGCGCTTTCCTCTCCATTCTCATTTGAAACAGCGAGTTTCGATAGCATTTTTCCGCTCTTGTCATAGGTCATGTGTGTGGAGGATCTCATCCAGCTGACGGTATAGCTGTTGTTTTCTTCCAGCAGATGACCGATACTGTCGTACTGAAAAATGGTTTCCTTGAACACTTTTCCCTCGTCATTCAGGTGTTTGCATTTAAATTGTCGTGTGGAAAGTTTTTCATACCGGAACTCTTCTTGCGAAAGCTGATTCTGGACGCCGAGTTTGAAAACATTTTTGTTTTCGCTTGCATTGGTCTCACGATACACGCTTTCTTTCCGCACGTTGCCTTGGGTATCGTATTCGTAGTAGACGGTATTATAATAATCACCGTCCCGTGTACGGCGGAGTAAAAGTTGCTTCTGGGCGTTGTATAAATAATCGGTGAAGGTGGTGTCATAAGAATAAACAGGTTCTTCGGTCATGTAGGCTGCAGAAATCCTTCTTCCCCGGCGGAATACAGCGGGGTGGGGCACTTCCTTGTTGACGGAGCCCTTGATTGTGGTGAAGTAGTACCGGGTGAGTAGTCCCCTTGAATCGTATTCCCAGGTTTTGCTCAGGCCCTTGTCCTGAATGGCTTCATTGTCACGTTTGTAAACGATGGAGGCATGGATGGAGTGGATATGATTCTTTACTACATATCCGTTTTTAAAGACCGGTTCGAAGGGGAAACAGGAAAGAGGATTGAGGTCGAACACCTGGGCTCCTGCCTGAAGGGCAAGGAAACTGAAAAGAATTACACCCCATTTTTCAAGCCTCATACGTGGTATTGAGCAGTTTCAATGCATCCTCCACCTTGCTTACCGGTGCGAAACAGGATTTTTCCCTGCACACGTATACCAACGTCTGACCTTCCCGGTGACGGTCGCGTAACAAAGGCAGGGAGGATGGGAAACTGCTGCCTGCAAAGATCACATTTGAAATGGAATGTTCCTGAAGGCGGGAGCGCTTTTCTTCAACATCTTTACCAACAATAGCCACTTCAAACAAGGGTTCAAGCATACGAAGCTGAAGGAGGCCCCAGTTGGAATAACCGGCTCCATATTGAGCTATTTCCTCCTGCAACTGTACCAGCATACGCCGGGCCATAGCGATATAATCGGTACGGTCAAGGAAGTGACCGTATAGAAACAGGCATTTGGCCATGGATGAATTGGAAGCGGGAATAACATTGTCGGACAATTCGAATTTGCGTGCGATCAACGGTTTGTCCTGAGAAGAAGTGAAGAAGAAGAAGCCGCTTTCCGGGTCGTAAAAATGGTTGATGACATAGGTGCAGAGGTCGGCTCCATTCTTCAACCATTCCTCTTCGAACGTTATTTCGTACAAAGCAAAAAGACCTTCCATCAAAAAGCAATAATCTTCCAGAAATCCGTTGATGGATGCCTTCCCGTGTTTATAAGTATGGTAAAGTCCCGAATCAGGTTTGCTAAAGCTCTTCAGAAGAAAGGAGGCCGTCTTTTTGGCGGCCTGCAGAAAACGAGGCTCCCGGAAACTCCGGTAGGCTTGTGTATAGGCCTGAAGCAGGAGTCCATTCCAGCTGGCAAGGGACTTGTCGTCCAGACCCGGCCTGACACGCTTTTCCCTTTCCTCCAGAAGAAGTGTTTTCAATGTGTTTATTTTTGTGCGGAGTACGTCGGGAGTTATCCCGAACTGTTTGCTAAGTTCATCTTCCTCTTCCCTCCTAAGCAGTATGTACTCGGAGTGTTCCCAAAGGCCTTCTTCGTTGACGCTGTAATACGCAGACCAAAGTGGAAAATCATCCCCACAGATTCTTCTTAACTCTTCTTCGGTCCATACATAATATCGTCCTTCCACTCCTTCCGAATCGGCATCCAGGGCCGAATAGGCTATTCCTTCGGGAGAAGTGAGTTCACGCTGGATAAAACCGAGTGTTTCAAAAACGACTTGCTTATAGAGTAAGTCCGGTTTTTTTAACCAGGCTTCGGAATAAAGACATACAAGCTGGGCATTGTCATAAAGCATCTTTTCGAAATGCGGGACCTTCCACAAGGTATCTGTAGAGTAACGGGCAAAGCCTCCTCCCAGATGATCGTATATTCCTCCAAAGGCCATCTTTCTTAGAGTCAGACTTACATGAGCATGGATGTCCTCCCGCGTCTTCTGCGGTATCAGCTCACTCTGGCTCAGGTGCAACAGAAAGAGGTAGTTGTTCGGCAAAGGGAATTTGGGAGCTTTGTTTGGGCCTCCTTCGGCTTTGTCGGTGCGGGCAGACCAGAGTTGCCAGGAGTTAAGAAGGGTTTCTGTAAGGATCTCCGCCTTTTCTTTTTTGATTGTGATGAGTTCCGATTGCTTTACCCCTTCCGTGAGCTGGGCGGCATATTCATACACTTTGTTCGTCTCGTTCTTCCATAAATCAGCCAGGTTGAAAAGTACATTCATCCATTTTTCTTTTGGGAAATAGGTACCCCCATAAACGGGTCTTCCATCAGGAGTTGCAAAACAGTTGAGGGGCCATCCCCCGTGACCGGTCATCAGCTGAACAGCACTCATATATATTTGGTCCACGTCGGGCCGTTCTTCCCTGTCAACCTTGATACATATAAAATGCTCATTCATGATTTCAGCCACTGTCTTGTCTTCAAAACTTTCCCTTTCCATCACATGGCACCAGTGGCAGGCGCTGTAACCTATGCTGATGAGCACCGGTTTGTTTTCACTCCTAGCCTGTTCCCATGAGGCCTCGTTCCAGGCTTGCCAGTTTACAGGGTTATGTGCATGCTGAAGGAGATAAGGACTCGATTCCTTGATTAAGGCATTTACGGACATGTGTTATTTTATAAGGCAGGATTAATGCATATTGAACAAGCCGCCTCCGGCATTGTTTTCCATCCGGGTGTTTTGTTTACGATCTATAGGAATTCGTTTACGAAAAAGAAATTTACCGGCCTTCAGGTTTCCTTTGATCTCCACTTCCGGATTTTTTTTTGCAAAAAGGTTGATCAATCCGGGTATTCCTCCCTGGGTCAACTGATCAAAGGACGTCTTAATTAGAAAGGTATGCAGCTCGTCGGAATTTGGGCCCACCTTTTCCTTTTTACTGAGATGAGCCTTCCCCAGATTGGTTCCACCAAGCGAGACATCGAAGGAGGATGGGAAAATGGTAAAGCCGTAACTGTTTGGATTTTTAAGTTGTATCCCCATTTCCATTTCCACTCCTTCGTTGGTGATTTTATTTATTTTCATCCCACTGAGTTGACTCACGGTTACTTCTTCATATTTGCAGGAAGAAAGGAGAAAGATGGTAAAACAAAGGAATAGCGGGAATAAAATTGTTACAGAAAAAGATTTACCTGAATACCGGTGAATGACCTTCATTTTTTGGGTTTAAATAAGAAGCTTAAAAATAATCAATTAATTCCGAGGAAGTAAGTCCACTCCTGCAAATCTGCCTCTGGGTCCGAACGACATCCCATAACCCTCGTCAGGATGGGGATTAGCAATAGCAGGAACGAGAAACAGCAGAGGAGTATGGAGTTACGCATGCAAGTTTTTATGGGCTATTTGCAAATGCAATGCCATAAAAGCGGAAAAGCAGGAAGCTAATTAACTTCTAATGATGAGATCTTGACAAGGGCAGACCTTATTTTTCCTTACTGTATTCCGAAAAATATTTGTAGAACAGGGGAATGGTTTCAATACCCTTGAGGTAATTGAATACTCCGAAATGTTCATTGGGACTGTGAATGGCATCGGAGTCGAGGCCGAAACCCATCAGGATGGATTTTAATCCAAGAACTTCTTCAAACAAGGCGACGATAGGAATGCTTCCTCCTTCACGGGCGGGAATTGGTTTTTTACCGAAACTCACTTCCATGGCTTTACTTGCTGCTTTGTAGGCAATAGTGTCAGTAGGCACCACCACCGGATTGCCTCCGTGGTGCGGGCGTACCACCACCTTAACAGATGCCGGGGCTATGCTTTCAAAATGCTTCTGGAAAAGTGCTGTGATTTTATCACTGTCCTGATTAGGCACCAGACGCATGGATATCTTGGCAAAGGCTTTGGACGGAAGAACCGTTTTGGCTCCTTCTCCTGTATAACCACCCCAGATTCCGTTTACATCCAATGTCGGACGAATAGAAGTGCGTTCACGGGTGTTGTACCCTTTTTCTCCCCATACCTCTCCGATATTCAGGTTCTTTTTATAGGTCTCCAGGTTAAAGGGAGCTTTGTCCATTTCTTTGCGCTCATCCTGACTAAGTTCCAGTACTCCGTCATAAAACCCGGGAATGGTTATGCGGTTGTCGGCATCATGAAGGGATGAAATCATCCGGCAAAGCGTGTTTACCGGATTGGCTACAGCTCCTCCATAAACACCAGAGTGAAGATCAATATTCGGACCGGTTACTTCCACCTCTACGTATGTCAATCCTCTTAGTCCAACGGTGATAGAAGGAACATCGTTCGCAATGATGGATGTATCAGAAATGAGAATCACATCCGCCTTCAGCTTATCTTTATGCTTGCGGATAAAAGGGCCGAGATTGGAAGAACCTACTTCTTCTTCGCCTTCAATCATGAATTTGATGTTGCAGGAAAGTGTTCCGGTTTGCATCATCAGTTCAAACGCTTTAACATGCATAAACATCTGGCCCTTGTCGTCACACGATCCGCGGGCATATATTTTTCCATCACGGATTACCGGTTCAAAAGGCGGGGTGGTCCACAGGGAAACTGGGTCGGCTGGTTGTACATCGTAATGTCCGTAAACCAGTACAGTAGGCAATTTAGGGTTAATCAGTTTTTCTCCGTAAACCATTGGGTGACCACCTGTGGGCATAATTTCAACCTTGTCGGCTCCGGCGGCAATAAGCCTTTCTTTGACTGCCTCCGCCGTGCGTACCACGTCTGCTGCATACTTCGGGTCTGCACTGACAGAAGGAATGCGCAACAACACAAAGAGTTCGTCCAGAAACCGCTGTTGATTCTTGCTGACATAAGATTTTATCTGTTCCATCTCTCCTTGTGATTTAAGTGCGGTGTCGTTCGTCATGGTGATTTATAATTAAGGCTCACAAAATTCCTAAACCTGGGACCTATTTCCTAATCTATTCGAACAAATAAGAGAAAATAGTTGGATGTTTATTCTCAAAAGCAACTAAAAATGAAGTCATTGTATATATGTACTTGATAAACAGCAAGTTGTTTGTTTTGAGAAGAGATGATTAAAAGCTCTTTTAAAGGAGTGCTCCCGGGTACGCTTATTTCCCTGATCTGCCTCCGGAAAAGATCGAAGAATGCCGGAGGATACAGGATAAGCCTTGACATTGCCCCTATTTTCAATAACTTTGATCAGATTAAGTCTCTTCAAATGTTGAAGCGTGGTTTGTTATTGTCGCTCGTTTGCAGTCTTTTCCTGACAACCGGATATGCCAAACATATTGTCGGAGGAGAATTGTTTTACAACTATCAAGGCGCCGGTAATTATCAGGTAACACTTAAACTGTACCGCGACTGCACGCCCAACAATACTCCTTACGATCCTACCGTGTGGGTATTCGTATACAGAAGCAACGGTACTCTGGCCGACAGTATTCCTATGGCATTTCCAGGAGCAACTCAATTGCCTGCCATCGTCAATTCCTGTTCCTCTCTGCCGGGAGGTGTGTGTGTGGAAGAAGCGGTGTATACGGCAAATAAGAACCTGCCTCCTGTTGCAGGAGGATATACACTCGTTTTCCAGCGCTGCTGCAGGAACAATACGATATTGAATGTACAAAATCCGGGAAGTACAGGTGCCACCTATATGATACAGATTCCTGATCCTGGTGTTGTACCAATTAACAGTTCCCCTCACTTCAATGCCTTTCCCCCAATATTCATTTGCGCCAACGCACAGTTTTCCATTGACAATTCTGCAACTGATCCCGACAGGGATTCTCTTGTTTATTCTTTATGTGATGCCTATGACGGAGCTTCCACCTGTTGTCCGCTCATCGATCCGGCGGGAATCGCCCCCTCGGGCGCGGGTTGCCCTTCGAGCTGTCCTTATTATGCGCCCCCTCCTCCTTATGCTTATGTAAATTATGTTTCTCCCTATAATGGAAGCAACCCTATGAGTGCTTCACCGGCTGTTTCCATCAACCCGGTTACGGGAATGCTTACCGGTACCCCGAACCTGATTGGCCAGTGGGTGGTGGCTGTTTGCGTATCGGAATACAGGCATGGGCGTTTGCTGAGTGTGAATAAACGTGATTTTCAATTCAACGTTACCAGTTGTACTCCCAAAGCGGTTACAGCTGTTACACTCCCTGCCACGTATTGTTCCGGCGATACTGCGCATTTTATCAATAACAGTTTGAATGCCACCTCCTACCTCTGGAATTTTGGTGACCCAATCTCCTCCTCCAACAGTTCCGCTTTGGTTACACCTACACATGTTTATGCCGATACGGGAGTGTTCCAGGTAACGTTGATCTGCAACCCGGGAACACCCTGTGCCGATACAGGTACTACTTCTTTTAGTATCAACCCCTTGCCCAAGCCCTCGTTTCTGCATCCAGGCCCTCAATGCATCTTCAATAATAGTTTCGGCTATTCAGCGGGAGGGCAGTTTGGAGGGACCAGCACTTTCCAATGGGAATTTGGTTTACAGGCAGCCCCTTCCTCATCCACCATTAAAGACCCTCCCGCGGTTCACTACCTCATTGGAGGTACCTTTCCGGTTTCACTTACTATAAAAGATCGTGGTTGTGTAAAGACTTACTCCGATTCTGTTCAGGTATTGAACTTACCTGTCATGACCTATTCTATACCAACCCTTATCGGGTGCGCCTCCTATAGTATTACCTATGTAGCTCCGGTTCTTTCATCCGCCTATCAGCCTATATATTCCTGGTCCTTCGGAGATGGAACCTCTTCTTCCATTGCAAATCCCTCACATGAATATTCTTTACCCGGAACCTATAATGTAAACCTGTTGGTAATTACGACAAAAGGTTGCCTGGATACTTTTCGATTTGCCGGTCCGTTCGCCGTTACCGTTCATCCTGCACCTGAAGCCTTGTTTCATTCTGATTCCCTTTCCGTAAGTGTGAAACATGCTCTTGTGCAATTCAACATGCTGGGGCAAGGGTGCGACAGCGTGAGTTGCTTGTGGCTTTTCGGGGACGGCAGCAGCATGAATGTTTGTAAAGACACCATCTCCCACTTATTCCCTGCGGTAGGAACTTATCCGGTGAGGGAAATTGTTACCAATAGCTTTGGCTGCAAGGATACCTTTCTCATACCTATTGAGGTGTATTCTTATTTTGACTACTGGATACCCAATGCATTTACTCCTAATGGGGACGGGAGGAACGATTTTTTCGGTCCGGTGATTGAGGGAGTTACGAATTATGAATTCCTTATTTTTAACCGCTGGGGCGAATTGATGTTTAGTACCGAAAATATTTTCAACCGATGGGATGGTACTTATAAAGGCAGTAAATGTCAGGAAGATGTGTATGTATGGAAAATCGCCTTTCGTAATGAGATTACCCAAAGCAGGGAAAACTACATTGGGCGGGTTACCCTGATACGTTAGAAGGGTTTTCCCTTAACGGTGTTCCTTCTTATAAACGTCTAAGGCTTTCCGAACCTCACTTAGCTTACGGGTAGTTTCCAGATAACGTTCCGTTTCATTTTCATATTTTTCCTTGTAGGCATGTTTGGTCTTTTTTAACCAGGCATTCATTTCTGCAAGTTCTTCGTTTTTTATCCGGGCACTTTCCAGTCTCTCTTTCAAAAGGACATTGGCTTTAACCAGTTTCTCAAACTCTTCCCTGTAGTTGATGATTTTCTCTTTTTTTGTAGCCACACGTGGCACAATTCGGTAATTGTTCATTGGAATGAATCGTTGCGGGGTACTGTTTATGATGTATCGGATTTGAATGTAAAATTAACTTATTTTAAACTTACAGGATAAGATAAATTTGGAATTTAATGAACCAGATTTCCACAATCAACATCCCTTCTCCAGGTTCGGTTTCCCATTTGGGTATCACCAAAACCGGAATATTTTTTATACGAAATGTAAATCGCATTGTTTTTTGTGTACATTTGTTGAGTCAAAAGAGAACAATGAACCGTATAATCGTCATTTCTGTAGTGATTCAAGTGATTGTGATTAGTGTCACAATCCCAACAGGAATGGTATAAACGGTATACTCCAGATATACAAAGCCATTCCAAACCGGAATGGCTTTTTTGTTTGTCAAAAAAATAAACGTATGAATTCGTTGAATCTGATTATTTGTGTGATTGTGGTCATTATCCGCCCGCCCGGATGAGAAGGTCCCTATGCACACAAGCAAGCCTTTCTCATCACCAGAGAAAGGCTTTTTTTATGAGTTAAAAGTGAAGAAATAATTCCGGATAAGGAGAAATATGCAAACCGGAATATGAAAAAATGGATTTTGAAGGATGTATTAATAGGTAATAAAGGGTTTTATAAGGCCTGAGACAAAATTAAATTTACAACCATTTAAACAGATAAAACAATGTACTATACAGAAAACACAACACTTTATCTGGACGGGGAATTCCAGGCTGCCGGGGAGGCTCATGCAAACTTATATTCCCAAACCCTGCACTACGGATACGGTGTGTTTGAAGGTATACGCTCTTACCAGACCAGTAATGGAGTGAAGATATTCAAAGCCAGAGAACATTTCGAACGATTGTCCAAGTCCTGTGAACTCATAGGCATTCCATTCGACAAATCGCCGGAAGAACTTACGGCCCTCAGCTATGAACTGCTGAAGAGAAATGGATTTTCCGATGCCTATCTCCGCCCATTGATATTCTGCGGTCCGAACATGAGCCTTACCCGCCCCAAAGACGTGCACCTGCTGCTCTGTGCCTGGGAATGGGGAGCCTATCTGGGTGAGCAGATGCTCAAACTGATGATATCCCGTTTCTGCCGCCCTCACCCCAGATCTCTTCATGTCGAAGCCAAAGCATGTGGACATTATGTCAACTCCATACTGGCCACTGCAGAGGCCAAAGACAAGGGATACGATGAGGGTTTGTTACTTGATCATGAAGGTTTTCTGGCTGAAGGTCCGGGGGCAAACCTCTTTTTCGGGACTGGTCAGAAACTCTTCACTCCTCTTAAAGGTTGTATCCTTCCCGGAATCACGAGATCGACAGTTATCTCTCTCTGCGCCGAACTGGGCTTTCAAGTGGAAGAGGGGAAGTATACCCCTACTGATCTCTTAAAAGCGGAGTTTGCTTTTTACTGTGGGACTGCCGCGGAAATAGTAGGGATAGAATCGGTAAACGGGCAAAAGTTGCCAGGATTCTGGCCTTCAACAGCCGGGAAACTGCTTCAGGATGCCTATACATGCAAAGTACGTGAACAGAAAACGAAACACTTAACAACAGGAGCCTGATGGAACTCAACAAATATAGTCGTACAATAACACAGGATGAGACACAACCTGCAGCTCAGGCCATGTTGTTCGGGATTGGCCTGGAAGAAGAAGATATGGCAAAGGCACAAGTGGGTATCGTGAGTACCGGTTTTGAAGGCAACACCTGTAACATGCACCTGAATGCCATGGCCACAGATGTAAGAAAAGCGGTTACAGGTGCCGGTCTCGTAGGCCTGGTGTTTCACACCATCAGCGTAAGCGATGGCATATCCAACGGTACCGATGGTATGAGATACTCACTCGTATCTCGCGACCTCATTGCCGATTCAATAGAAACAGTGGTGGGTGCACAATGGTATGACGGCCTGATAGCCGTTGCCGGTTGCGACAAAAATATGCCGGGAGCCGTAATGGCCATGGCCAGGTTAAACAGACCTTCCATACTTGTTTATGGGGGCACGATTCGATCGGGTAACTACAAGGGAGAATCTCTGAACATCGTTTCAGCTTTTGAAGCATTGGGAAAAAAACTCGGCGGCACCTTATCGCCGGAAGATTTTAAAGGAATCATCCGCAATGCCTGTCCTGGCGCAGGCGCCTGTGGGGGTATGTATACCGCTAACACCATGGCTTCTGCGATAGAAGCGTTAGGAATGAGCCTTCCTTACAGTTCCACTTCTCCGGCACTCAGCCCGGAGAAAATACAGGAATGTTCACAGGCAGGAAACGCAATAAAAATCCTTCTGGAGAAAAACATACTTCCTTCCGATATCATGAACCGAAAGTCGTTTGAAAACGCCCTCCGTGTAGTGATGGTGTTAGGGGGATCAACAAATGCCGTACTGCACTTGCTGGCAATGAGCCGTACCGGTCATGTGGAGCTTACTTTGGAAGACATACAGCGTATCAGCGACATAACCCCCGTACTGGCGGATTTAAAACCCAGCGGAAGGTTTCTGATGGAAGATCTTCATCGTGCAGGAGGACTTCCGGCTTTAATGAAACGCATGCTTGCCGAAGGATTGTTGCACGGTGACTGCCTTACGGTTACTGGTCAAACGCTTGCAGAAAATCTAAGAAATGTGAAGGAGCTGGCTTCCGGACAGGAAGTGATCCTGCCAACTCACGCTCCGGTTAAGGCCACCGGCCATCTTCAGATTTTATCGGGTAACCTGGCAGAAAAAGGAGCGGTGGCAAAAATAAGCGGCAAGGAAGGAGATTACTTTGAAGGGCCGGCGAAAGTGTTTGATGATGAACATGCTGTCATCACTTCTATTCGGGAAGGAAAGATACTGGCTGGGGATGTGGTCGTAATCAGATACTGCGGACCAAAAGGTGGACCGGGAATGCCGGAAATGCTTAAACCTACCTCCGCACTTATGGGAGCGGGCCTGGGAAAAACAGTTGCACTTATCACAGACGGTAGGTTTTCCGGTGGGACACATGGTTTTGTAGTAGGACACATCACACCGGAAGCACAGGATGGTGGCACATTAGCGCTTGTAAAAGATGGAGACAGGATTGTAATTGACGTGAAAAACCGGAAACTGGAATTGAATGTAAGCGATTCGGAACTGAGGAATAGAAAATTTCTCTGGAAAAGACCGGCATTAAAAGTAAAATCAGGTGTACTGTATAAGTATGTGAAATGTGTGAGCGATGCTTCCATGGGTTGCCTGACAGATATAGATTAGAAAAGTCATAAACCAGAATTTAAACGACAGTCATGAAAAATATAAGCGGTGCTGAAGCACTTATCTGCAGTCTGCTTGAAGAAAAGGCAGACCTTCTTTTCGGATATCCAGGCGGAGCCATCATGCCGGTGTACGATGCTTTGTATCATTACCAGGACAGGATAAAGCATGTACTCGTCAGACACGAACAAGGCGCTATACATGCTGCTCAGGGTTTTGCTAGGGTGTCTGGCAAGACAGGAGTGTGCCTGGTTACTTCCGGACCAGGAGCCACCAATCTTATTACCGGTTTGGCCGATGCCATGATCGACTCCACTCCACTGGTTTGCATCACAGGGCAGGTAGCTTCCCACCTGTTGGGCACGGATGCTTTTCAGGAAACCGATGTAATAGGAATTTCCATGCCGGTAACTAAATGGAATATACAAGTGACACGGGCTGAAGAAATTGCTCCGGCCATAGCCAAAGCTTTTTACCTGGCCTCAAGCGGAAGGCCCGGACCGGTATTGGTTGACATTACCAAGGACGCTCAGTTTGGAAAGACTGATTTCAATTATCAGCCATGTAAAAAGGTAAGATGCTACCAACCCATGCCCGTACCGGATTCTGAATTGATGGATAATGCTGCCATACTGATCAATACAGCACGCCGCCCCTACATATTGGCAGGACAGGGTGTACTCCTGTCCGGGGCCGAAAAGGAATTGCTTCGGTTTGCGGAAAAAACCGGAATCCCTGTGGGCTCAACCTTACTCGGTCTCTCCTGCTTTCCTCCGGATCATGAGTTGTATGCAGGAATGCTGGGAATGCACGGCAATTATGCTGCAAACGTACTTACCAATTCCTGCGATGTACTCATAGCTGTTGGAATGCGTTTTGACGACCGTGTGACCGGTGATCTGAACACATATGCCAAACAGGCCAGGGTCATACACATTGATATAGACGAATCCGAACTGAACAAAAACGTAAAAACCGAAGTTGGAATACACGGTGACGCAAAAACAGTGTTGAAGGAACTTTACAATCGTTGTCATCCCAATATTCACCGGGATTGGCTCCTTAAATTCAGAGAAGGGGAAGCGGAGGAATTTGCAGTGGTTATGGAAAAGGAACTATTTGGGCAGGACGATGAACTCCGGATGGCAGGCACTATACGATTGCTTTCTGAACTTACCGGCGGCAAAGCAATTGTAGTTACCGACGTGGGGCAACATCAAATGGTTACGGCCCGTTATTACCGTTACCAGACCAAACGCGCAAGTGTTACTTCCGGAGGACTGGGAACAATGGGTTTTGCTTTGCCCGCGGCCATAGGTGCCAAGCTTGCTGATCCTGAAAGGGAAGTCATAGCCGTGATCGGGGATGGAGGATTCCAGATGACCATTCAGGAATTGGGGACACTGTCCCAGCTGGACGTTCCTGTAAAGATTGTCATCCTCAACAATAACTTTCTGGGGATGGTCAGACAGTGGCAGGAACTTTTTTTTGAAGGACGCTACTCGTTTACGGAAATGAATAACCCTGATTTCACGCTCATAGCCAAGGCTTATGGATTACAGTCGTCCAAAGTAAGTTGCAAGGATAAACTCGAGGATGAGCTTAGAGAGATGCTGGAAAGCAAGTCGAGCTATCTCCTCGAAGTGGTTGTTGAGAAAGAAGAAAATGTGTTTCCTATGGTTCCTACCGGGGCTTCAGTCGCAGACATGATATTAACGGAAAAATAAAAAAGATCATGGATAAACTTCAGACATATACCTTATCCGTTTTTACGGAAAACAGACCAGGACTGCTTGGTCGTATAACCATCATACTCACACGGAGAAGGCTGAACATAGAAAATATCAATGTCTCGGAATCGGAGGTGAAAGGAGTGCATCGTTATACGCTTGCCATTTGCACAACCAGGGAAAGAGCTGAAAAGGCCACGGCCCAGATCGGAAAGCTGGTGGATGTTCTCAAAGCATTTGTTCATTCCGAGTCGGAAGTGATTTGTTTGGAGCTGGCATTGTATAAACTTGGAGTTACTCCGGTTAACCGTCCTGCTGTTGAACAGGTGATCAGACAACATCGTGCACATCTTCTCGATGTGAACCCTGAATTTATGGTGGTGGAAAAAACAGGTCAAAGGAGCGAAACCGAACAACTCCGACTGGATCTGGAAAAATACGGAGTCCTTGAATTTTCACGATCCGGACAAGTTACGGTTACCCGACCCATGAAAGCACTTCGGAGCTACCTGGCAGAAATGGAGGCGGCGACAGCTTGACAATATGTTTTAATCAGCAGTTTTATTTATAAATCAGTTTAAAAACCAATCAACATGGCTACAATTAATTTTGGCGGAACGAACGAAATCGTTGTTACCCGGGAAGAATTCCCTTTAAAAAAAGCACTCGAAACTTTAAAGAATGACACCATAGCTGTAATCGGTTACGGTGTGCAAGGGCCTGGTCAGTCACTGAATCTGAGAGACAATGGCTTTCGGGTAATTGTAGGTCAGCGTAAGGGAGGAAAGAGTTGGGACAGGGCCTTGAAAGACGGATGGGTGGAAGGAGTAAGTCTTTTTGATATCCCACAGGCTTGCGAAAGGGCCACTATCATACAATACCTCCTGTCAGATGCAGGCCAGATAGAATCCTGGCCTGTGGTTAAGAGATCACTCACCACAGGGAAAGCCCTTTATTTTTCACATGGATTCGGAATTACCTATCACGAACAAACCGGTATTGTTCCTCCCAAGGATGTGGATGTAATATTGGTGGCCCCCAAAGGTTCGGGTACTTCGCTTCGCCGTTTGTTCCTGAAAGGACAAGGACTGAATTCCAGCTTTGCCGTTTGGCAGGATTATACCGGCAAAGCAAGGGACAGGGCCGTGGCACTGGGCATAGGTGTTGGTTCGGGTTATTTATTTGAGACGGATTTTCGTAAGGAAGTATATTCAGACCTGACAGGTGAAAGAGGAATACTCATGGGAGCGTTGGCAGGATTGTTTGAGGCTCAGTTCCAGGTGCTTCGTAAAAAAGGTCACTCCCCTTCCGAAGCGTTTAATGAAACGGTGGAAGAACTTACCCAAAGCCTCATGCCCCTTGTTGCTGAAAACGGAATGGACTGGATGTATGCCAATACTTCTGTGACTGCCCAAAGAGGTGCTCTGGACTGGAAAGGGAAGTTCCGGGAAGCGACAGCACCTGTGTTCGAGGAACTCTATGAAAGCGTTGCATCCGGCAAGGAAGCTGCCAGGGTCATTGCAGAGGGAAGCAAACCCGATTACAGGGAAAAACTGGAAGAAGAATTGAAAACTCTGCGAGAGTCGGAGTTGTGGTTAACCGGAACTGCGGTACGGAAATTGAGACCTAAAGGCTAGAAGATTATGAATACCTACCTGTTTGAACAAGTGCTCCAGGCCGAAAAGGTGCTGAGAGGAGTGGTGAACCGTACCCCGTTAAGCTGGAATGAAAATCAGTCGGCCACAACCGGAGGGGAAGTATTATTTAAGCGGGAAGACCAGCAGCCGGTAAGATCTTATAAGATCAGAGGTGCTTATAACAAACTCTGTTCGCTTAGTCAGGCGGAGAAGGACACGGGAATTGTGTGTGCGAGTGCCGGAAATCATGCTCAGGGTGTTGCATGGTCATGCCGGAAGATGCTCATAAAGGGAAAGATTTATATGCCTGTGACAACCCCCGCTCAAAAAATAAAGCAGGTAAGGTATTTCGGAAACGGTCTGGTGGAAGTTCTTCTGAAAGGAGATACGTTTGATGATGCTTTTGCGGAGGCCATGAAAGAAGCGGATGTGAAGGGTCAGGTGTTCATCCATCCATTTGACGATGAACAGGTGATCGCAGGACAAGGAACCACCGGACTTGAAATTCTGGAAGATGCAAACGGCCCGGTGGATTATCTTTTTCTGCCCATAGGAGGAGGGGGACTGGCAGCTGGAATCTCTACAGTATTCAGGAAGCTGAGTCCCCATACAAAGATAATAGGCGTTGAACCAGTCGGTGCTCCATCTATGGATACTTCCATCCGCCTGGGCATAAACACCACGCTCTCAAAGATTGATAAGTTTGTTGACGGAGCGTCGGTAAAGAGGGTAGGGGATCTCACGTTTCCAATATGCCGTGACAATCTCGATGCAATTGTGCTTGCACCAGAAGGGAAAGTATGCTCTGTCATGCTCCGGCTGTATAATGAAGAGGGTATGGTGCTGGAACCTGCCGGGGCCCTTTCGGTGGCCGGCCTTGAATTGTGCGGATATGATCTTAAAGGAAAAAGAGTGGTATGCATCATCAGCGGAAGTAACAATGACATTACCCGCACAGAAGAAATCCGGGAACGTTCTCTCTTATATGAGGGGCTCAAACATTATTTCATCATTCGTTTCCCTCAGCGCCCGGGTGCCCTTAGGGAATTTCTGAATGAAGTACTCGGAAAGGAGGATGATATCACCTATTTTCAGTTTGCAAAGAAAAATAACCGGGAAAATGCGCCTGCAATAGTCGGTTTGGAGTTAAGTGATCCCGGAAACCACAAGGTTCTAATGGAAAGAATGAAAGCAAAGGAAATTACTTGTGAATACATCAACGACCGACCTGAGCTTTTCGAATATCTTATATGAAACACGCTTTGGAAAGGGAGAGAAAGTAGAGATTTTAAATTAATTTACCCGCACTAAAAAATAAAAGTGTTTTTACCTTACCTCCCGAAATAAAGTCTTCAGAAAATCCTTAATGACTGATTATCAGAGCATCTGAGTAAGTCATTGAAACCAGAAGTAAATTAAGCAAACTTCTTGCGTTCATTTGGGAAAGCAAAACGATTAGGAGAATTAGGACGTTTTAAGTTGGATTTATATATAATCGATTGATAATCACGCCTCTGCAATCAGGGAAACTTGGCATCAGGTAACGATAAAGTATGCATTATGTTAATATAAAAACATCTCATTTATTTAAAAGGGGCGGGAATGATTAGAGTGGGATTTAACCAACATGAGGAAAATCAGCTATTTGGACGTTCATACACCTGATTTTCCATCCTCCCGATTTAAAAGAATAGTATACAAGAGAGTTTGCCTTCACACAATATATGAAGCAAATTTGCGTATGATTAATAAGTTCACACCGCCGAAAGGGCTAACCCTCCTGAATCAACCTTTATCTCCGTTGATCACCGAGTAGGCACAAATGTCTGTAGTTGGATTAACTTAACTCAACCGGTGGAGATCGGTTGAGTTTTTTTATTCTACCTCTTTATCCCGAAACCAGTACATTCCCATTCATCTCCTTTGGTATTGGAATTCCAAGCAGATGAAGAATGCTGGGTGCAATGTCTCCCAGTTTCCCGTTCATGACCTGGTGAACATCCTTGTCAATCACAATAAATGGTACAGGGTTGGTGCTGTGGGCGGTATTAGGAGAGCCGTCGGGATTAATCATATAATCGGCATTCCCGTGGTCGGCTATGATGATAAAGGAATAACCTTTTTTCAGCCCGCATTCCACAATGTTCCTTAGGCAGGAATCTATACACTCAACAGCTTTTACTACCGCCGAATAAACTCCTGTATGCCCAACCATATCAGGGTTGGCAAAGTTGAGGCAAATAAAATCGCTTTCTCCCTTTTCGATTTCGGGCAAGATAGACGAGGTGACAATTTCAGCACTCATTTCGGGCTGAAGGTCATAGGTGGCTACCTTGGGTGAAGGAATCATAATCCGCTTTTCTCCGGCAAAGGGCTCTTCCCTACCTCCGTTAAAGAAGAAGGTTACATGAGGGTATTTTTCAGTTTCGGCAATCCGGATCTGTTTCTTCCCTGCGGCGGAAATGACCTCTCCAAGGGTATTCTTTAGATTGTCTTTTTCGTACATCACATGAACATTACGGAAGGTTTCATCGTAGTTGGCCATGGTTACATAAAAGAGCGGGACAGTGTGCATGCCTTGTTCAGGCATGGATTTTTGCGTCAGCACCTGGGTAATTTCCCTGCACCTGTCTGTCCTGAAGTTAAAACAGATCACCACATCTCCTTCCCGGATCACTCCTATTGCCTTTCCATCTACATCGGTAATAACCACCGGTTTGACAAACTCATCGGTAATACCTTCCTCATAGGATGATTTAACCGCATCTGAAGCAAGCCAAAATTCCTTACCCTTGCCTTCCACCAACAGGTCGTAAGCCAGTTTGATGCGTTCCCAACGCTTGTCCCTGTCCATGGCATAATAACGGCCGATAAGAGAGGCAATTCTGGGACCGCTTCCTTTGATATGGTCTTGAAGACGGGTAATGAATTCTAGTCCGCTTCGGGGATCTGTATCCCTTCCGTCCAGAAATGCATGAATGAATACTTTTTTTATGCCGTAGGTGCTGGCAATATCACAGAGCTTGTGAAGGTGTTCCTGAGAGGAATGTACCCCGCCGTCAGAAACCAGGCCCATCAAGTGTACGGTCTTGTCGCCCGCCTTGGCATAGGCCAGGGCTTCCAACAATGCCGGATTTTGAGCAATGGTGTTTTCCCTTACTTCCTTGTTTATCCGTACCAAATCCTGATAAACAATACGTCCTGCTCCAATATTCATATGGCCAACCTCGCTGTTGCCCATCTGCCCTTCTGGTAGTCCTACATTTTCTCCAAATGTTTTGAGTTCCGAATGAGGATAGTTTTGAAGCAGACTGCGGTAGAAGGGAACGTGTGAATGGGCAATAGCATCGGATTTGCTTCCGTTTCCAATTCCCCATCCGTCAAGGATGATCAAAGCTAATTTTTTAGTGCTCATATGTGGGCAGGTAAAGTGAATTCAAAAATACTTCCTTTGGGAAAGTTGTCCCTTATCCTCAGATCTCCTCCGTGCAAAACACTCAGGTATTTAGCAATGTAGAGTCCCAACCCGGTACCTTTCGTACTCCTGGTCTCTTCATTGCCGGCACGAAAGAATTTTTTAAAGATCAGTTCCTTGTCTTCTTCTTTTACACCCACACCTTCATCGGTCACACTCAGACAAACAGTCTTGTTTTCCTGAACCAGACGGATGTGAATACCGGACCCGGGTGAGGAATATTTTACTGCATTTTCGTAAAGATTTAACAGGATAGATGGAAAGCTGAAGCGGTCTACCGAAACCAATATGCCTTCAGGTAAATCAAGTGTAATTTTTCTGTGATCGCGTTGTTCGAATTTCTCTTTTGGAAGGATTCCAAGTATAAGCTCTCTCATATCAATCGTTTCCCGGTGAATGCGAAAGGTGCTGTCTTCTATCCTGGCAGCAAGAAGAATGTTCTCTACCAGTGTATTCAGTCTGTCTATATCTCCCATTGCCCCCTGAATGATTTCTTGTTGCTTTTCCCGGTTAAGCTCCCTAAGAGAAAGTGTTTCCATCTGCAAACGGGCGGAGGCTAAGGGAGAGCGCAGCTCGTGAGTGATGCTCAAGATGAAATTTTTCTGACGCAGGTTGAGCGCGTTCTCCTTGTTGAAGGAAGAACGTGTGATTACTATGCCTGAAATGAGGAGGATAAAGAATACTGTGCCTTCTCCTATAATCATGCCCCACCGTGCATGAAGCTTTTTCTCCAACTCATTCCCCTGGACCGTAGCCTCGGTAAGACTCGATGCTTTGATGATGTTTAATTCAGTTTTCAGGTGGTAGATCTCATTATTAAGTGAAAACATCAGATAGGACCACCAGGAGAACTGGATAACGACATATACCACCAGGAGATAAAATCCGAGAAGGGGGCGGTTCTTTTTTCCGGCAGTGTTAATCATGGTTTGCAAAGGTAAGGGTTTCTCCGATCATGGACCGCTAAGCCCTTCCGTAACGGTGTAGTAGGTAAGCATTCCTCCAGCGAAATGAAAGCGTATCAGCCATTTACGGGAAATGAGAAAGGCGGCATGATATTCCTGCGAAGTAAAAGCAATTGCTGAATCGCCGTAAGAATGCAGGTAAGCCGGTTTTTCCCTGGAAAGTCGTTTAGTGACATCCTCCATCGTGGCTTTTGTGGCGATTCTTGCATCCAAAGCCGTTCTTACTTCTTCCGGGGTTTTTAATTTTTTCCAGGCTATAGGCCGGAGCTCAGGAGAATAAAGAGAGGATACGTATATCAGAAAAAACAATAATGCGGATGTCTTCATGGTTTGTTATCAGAGCTTAATTCCCATCAAAGTTCATTGAATTTCCTGCGAGATCAGGCTCGGCATGCACTTTGGTGTAAACTGCTTTAAGTGAATTTGGATTGCGTTTGAAAACGCCGGCTAGAAAATCCAGATCGTTTGTGTGTACAACTGCATCCTTAAATAGAGAAGCTTCCTCTTCTGACCAGGGTTCATAGGCCCTCGAAAACTGTTTACGTTGTTCAAGTATGTATTCATTACTGATCGAATCATCGGGGCGGATTGTGGGAATAGCCTCAATCTTTTGAATCAACTTCTCACGGACCGATACCGAAAGTTTATTGTAAACCCTTTGGGAAAAGAATTTTTCCATCGCTTCTCTGGCCTCGTTCCGTTTCTGTCTGGTGGCTTCTGTCTGCTTTGCCCTGGAAGAGGTCTTCTTTTGAGGAATGGCCTCCTCCGATTCATCAGAGGGATTTTTGTTTCCCGCATGAAGTTTCAGGATGGAAAGAAACTCCTTTCCATATTTTTCGTACTTGCTTTCCGACACACCAGGCACATTAAGCATCTCTTTCCTGTTCACGGGAAGGAGGGCGGCCATCTCACGCAAGCACTTGTCGTGAAAGATTACATAGGGAGGTAAACCGGCGCTGTCGGCAATTTGTTTTCTCAGGATTCTTAATTGCTGGAATAAGTCATCCGACTCTGTCTCCACGGAAATATTTGTTTTGGAAATGCGTTCTTTTCTTTTCTCAGCAACCGGCATAGTAACCAGTTCCACACCTGCCTGACCCCGAAGCACTCGGTGCCCATACTCGGTCACTTTGAGTGCAAAATTTTCATCGTAAGCCATCTCCATGAGTCCAAGCTGAAGGAACTGAAGCAGGTGATGTGCCCAGGCATCAAAGGAAAGGTCTTTTCCGGCTCCATAAGTTTTGATGTGCTGGTAACCGGCCTCGAGTACCTCCCCGCTTTGGGAGCCCCTCAGCACATGGATGAGCATGGTAGTGCCTGCCTTTTCTCCCATCCTTATCAGTGCAGATAGTGCTTTCTGGGCCAGGATGGTCCCATCCGAATAGTTGGGTGGATTCTTGCAAACATCGCAATTCCCGCAGGCTTCCAAACTGGTTTCGCCGAAATAGCTGAGCAAAATTCTTCTTCTGCAAACGCGAGCTTCGGCATACTGCTGTATACGCTTGAGTTTTTCAATATTCAATTCCGATTGTCCGCTTTCCTTTGCAAAGCGGGTCAGGAGGATCAGGTCTTTCAGGCTGTAATAGAGTATGGTGTCTCCGGGAAGCCCGTCACGACCGGCCCGGCCTATTTCCTGGTAATATCCTTCTATGTTTTTTGGCAGGTTGTAATGTACTACCCAACGTACGTTCGACTTATCTATTCCCATGCCAAATGCTATGGTAGCACAGATCACCGGTACTTCATCGTTGATGAAGGCTTCCTGGGCTTTACTCCTCTCTTCGCTGCTCATACCTGCATGATAGTGGGCGACTGTAATTCCCCTTTCCCGAAGTTTCGCGGACACGGTTTCTGTTCCGTTTCGGGAGAGACAATAGATGATTCCGCTTTCGTTCTTCCGGCTCTTGATAAACTCCTCCAGTTCGATGAGCTTGTCTTTTTCTTTCAGTCCACTGCTTACTTTCAGGCTCAGGTTGGGCCTGTCGAAAGAGGTGATAAATGTTTCCGGGTTATTCAGGCCCAGTTGGGTGATGATATCTTTACGGGTGGTTTTATCGGCTGTTGCGGTAAGGGCTATAAAAGGTACATCGGAAAACTGATGCCGGAGCCCCTTCAAACGCGAATATTCGGGTCTGAAATCATGTCCCCATTGGGAAACACAATGGGCTTCGTCTATTGCAAAAAAAGAGACGGGAAAGGAGCGTAAAAAGGTATCCGACAACTGCAGAGCTTTCTCTGGACTCAGGTAAAGCAGCTTCAGCTGGCCCCTGGCACATTTTTCAGCCACTTGTCTTTCTTCTTCTGCGTTTTGGCTGCTGTTGAGGAAGTCGGCCGTTATCCCGTTTGCCTTCAAACCTCCCACCTGGTCCTTCATCAGCGCAATAAGCGGCGAGATGACTACGCAGGTCCCTTCCATAGCTATTGCCGGTATCTGGTAACAGACGGATTTGCCTCCTCCCGTAGGCATGAGGGTTAACACATCCTTGCCTTGAAGGACACGGTTGATGATATCCTCCTGCATGGGGCGGAAGCTGTCATAACCGAAATATTTTTTCAGGATTTGAGTAGGGGTATTCATTCAGGAAATAAACTATTGGGTTTCTGGCACCACACCGGATCAAGCAATCCTTTTCTTTTCCTCACCTGGGCCGGAATAAAGAAAGGCCCTTGAATTGATAATGCGGTAACGAAGATAATCCTTTTTTTTGCCCCTGATACGGAATGAATAAGGTTTTAGATGGGGCGTCAATCAGCGCACATTCCCACTTTGCACAAACCTGTTAAACCTTTGATTATTAGCAATCTTGAATTTTATCTGATACGAATGTCGAAGAGAATACAAAGGTTGGAAAAGAAGCAAAAAAGAGGTCCGGATTCCGGGTTTGGAATAAATTATTTACTTTAGGTGCCTCTTGATGATTCCCTGTCTGGGGACACAACCGTCTAAACTACCTTCTATGAAAAAAATGTTTACTTTTTTTACCTCTTTGAGCTGTTTACTTACCGTGGGTATTACCAATATTCAGGCCCAGTCGGCCTCTTCGGTTACCCCAACTCCTCAATTTATGACGGATATTACGGTAGAGGCAAACGGTCTGGCCAATCAGCGTCATGTACATATCGGAACCGCGTTTAACGGATGGGTGTTTGCAGCTTACCTGGTGAATGATACCGTATCTCATAAGGGTGGGGTAGTAGTTAGGTATTCCAAAAACGGTGGTATTAACTGGATGCCCTTTAACAATTATCCCTATTTTGATCACTCCATGTATACAAACTGCGACCTGACAGTTGTAGGAAAAGATACCACAAGCTTTTATGTTTTTGTAGGTGCCACCAGAAAGGATGTAATCACCGGCAAATACGAAGTAGAGGTACAACGCTACAACCCGTATCATACTGCCTACCCTCCTGTAGTGGAGTATTTCCAGCAATTGGATATGAACAAAGTGTACGACCTGGCATTGGCCAATGATTATAAGAATCCGGCAAGTGGGGACCTGGATTACGGTCTGGGACTACTCTACAACCACCATGGTACTTTGAATGACTCTCTTATTTTCGTTACAACCGGTCTGAAGAGTACTTCCAAGCTGGGTAAAAAAACTGTTATTGCAACTGCCCCACATTTTCGCTACCTATCCCTTTCATTCTCTTCCAGTCAGACCGCCCACAAAGGAACCTATCAGGCCGCCTGGGAAAGCCTGGATTCTGCTAATAGTAACTTCGGACATATCGTAGTTTCCCGTACCCTCCTTCGTACCGATTCGGTATGGATCAAGCCTGTTTATCTCGATTCGATGAATGCCAATTTTACGGATAGACTGCGTTACCCGACTCTTGCCAGTCAGGTTAACAACAATGATAACGATAGCAGCAATGCTACCACTGCAGTCGCTTTTGAATGGGCCAGAAACGGAAACCCCGACAGTCTGGATATCTATGGCTACTACAACAAACGTTCCGATACCACTAACTTCTGGAATATGTTTGCCCTGGCTACCAGCAAGGATGAGGAAAAACAACCGAATATGAGTTTCGACTCGTATAACAACCAATTCAACGCTACTTATTACGATTCTACTTCTGGGGGACTGGTATATTTTACCCAACCTACTTCTTTTACAATTCCCAATTCCTGGAATTCTGTAAACACGCATTATAACGACAATACTGCTAACCTGAAAGCCCCCTGGCCTAAGATTGCTGTGAACCCTCTTACCAAACAAGCTTTTATGGCATGGGTGGTGGATCCTGCTAATGGTAACGGGATTGTGAAATGTGATGGACAGTACCTATTTACCGGTATCGAAGAACTGGATGCTTCCGGTGTTGGAATTTCTAATCCTTATCCAAATCCTTCCTCAACCCTGGCAGTTATTCCTGTGCAGGCAGTCAAAGAAACTGATCTTCGGTTGACCGTTTATACCCTTCTCGGTGAATCGGCAGGTAAGATTCAGCAGATTCACATCCGTGAAGGAGAACAACAAATTGTAGTGGATGTAAACGAACTTGCATCCGGTGTTTACCTCTGCTCAATGGAATCTGATACCTTCCGGAAGACCGTGAGACTGGTAGTACAACATTAATAACCCCTATTTTATTTTTACCGCCCCTTTCGGGAAGAAAGGGGCGGTTTTTTATTTATATTATTGCGCTTCTTCCCGTAATTAAATCTATGTAGCTGGAATATAGATTGTTAAATGGGTGATTCGTGTTAAACCACAGGCCACGCATCCGGGTTGCAATAGGTATCATCCGGTTCCGTATACCACGCATACGGGTTGCAATGTGTAACATCCGGTTCCGTATACCACGCATACGGGTTGCAATGTGTAACATCCGGTTCCGTATACCACGCATACTGGATGCAATGTGTAACATCCGGTTCCGTATACCACGCATACGGGTTGCAATGTGTAACATCCGGTTCCGTATACCACGCATAGGGGGTGCAATGTGTATCATCCGGTTCCGTATACCACGTATCCGGGTTGCAATATGTATCATCCCAAAGGGTTTGCATATCATTCCATATCGTATGCCACGCATGCGGGTTGCAATATGTATCATCCTATATCGTATGCCACGCATGCGGGTTGCAATGTGTGTTGTTCCGTGTCGTATGCTGTTCATCCGGGTTGCGAAGTGTATCATTCCATATATGATACAAAACATTTCTATAGAAAGGGGATAAGCGCTAAACGGAACAAAAACGATTTAAAATAAAAGAGGGAAGGAATATAAAGACATGTCGCATGTGGAGAAGGAAACAACTCCTGTCCCGAACGCTTTAGTGGGTGATTACAAGCTTTTGTTGTCCGGGAAGAAGTCCATTTGAATTATGAAGAGAGAGAAAGTAAATGCCTGAAGGAATTTCAGATACTTTGATGCAGATAGTTTCATTGCCCGGAAGAAGAGGGATAGCTTCTCCGATTTCCCTTCCGCAGATATCGTGTAAACAGAGCGTTAATCCTGAAAGGGCTTGCCCGGCCTCGAATAACACCGTGGTTGTTTCAGAAGAAGGATTTGGAAAGACCTTAAATGCCTGTGCAGAAAGCTGGTTAGCAAGAATCCCGGCTGATGTAAGTGTAAAAGGCGCGGAGGAAGTGACGCAGGGTGGGGTTCCGGTAATTACGGTATAAGCCCCGTTAACAGTGGGATGAAACAGGGAATCAGTGACTCCCGAAAGCGGCACACCCATCAGACACCATTGATTAGGAGGGGGAGAATTACTGACCAGACTGGCCCCTACCAGAGTAACAAGAGGGACAGGAGGCTTCATAGGCAGTACCACTGTGATGGTATCGGTGTGGGAGCAGTTGGCGGAATCCACTACCACCACTGCATAAGATCCCGAACTGGTGACAAGAATACTCTGACTGGTTTGTACCGGAGTAGTGTTCCAATACCAGGAATAAGCTCCCGCGCCCAGAGAGTCGGTAGCTTTTAGCATCTTATCGCAGAGGACGGGGGTAGAGGTGATATATCCTCCCGGCTGGGAAATGGTTACTGAAAGGTTCACAGTACAGGCGTTCGTGTCGGAGATCGTAGACAGGTAAGTGCCTGCAGCAAGGCCTGAGATGGAAGAGGTGGTCTGAGGAGGATTGGTATTCCAGTTATAGGTATAAGGTGCAGTTCCTCCTTTGGCCACCACGGATGCCGTTCCATTGTTTAGTCCGGGGCAGGTTACATTGGTCTTATGACCTAATGAGTCCAACAGTTTCGCCGGTTCTGAAATGGTCACAAAGGCAGTATCCCGATGGACAGAATCAGAGGCGATTACATAATAAGTCCCTGGTGCAAGGCCGGTGACTTGGGCAGAGAAGTTGGCTATTCCTGGTCCCCAGGAAAAGGTAACAGATCCTTGTCCCCCGGAAGTAGACGCTGTCGCCCAGCCGTTTGCGTTGCCCTTACAGGTCACATTGTGATAGGAACTGATGACAACTTCCAGCTGGGCATTCAATTGCAGGGGGGATTGCAGGAAAAGGAGCACCCAGCCCCCTAATAAACTCAGAAAACGCTTGCTGTATGTACGATTCATCTTCGCAAATGTAGGGATTTATCGTAAATTTGATCTTCTTTTCACACGTACACAGACATACACTCATGAGCGAAGAGATTAAACACGAATGTGGCATAGCATTAATTCGTCTTCTCAAGCCTCTCCCTTACTATCAGAAGAAATACGGAACCAGTCTCTACGGCCTGAATAAGCTGTATCTCTGTATGGAGAAACAGCATAACCGGGGACAGGATGGAGCAGGCGTGGCCAACATTAAATTCGACGTTCCCCCCGGGAGCCGGTATATCAGCCGGTGCAGGGTAAACGGCAGCAGTGCCATCAAGGAAATTTTTGGCAAGATACATTCCCGCTTTGAAGAAGTGCAGCAGCGTAACCCCGAAAAACTCAAGGACCCGGAATGGCTGAAAAAACACATTGCCTTTAGCGGAGAGCTTTTCCTGGGCCATCTGCGATACGGGACCCATGGAGGAAACAGCATAGAGAACTGTCATCCCTTCCTACGTCAGAATAACTGGATGACACGTAATCTGGTGGTGGCCGGTAACTTCAACCTTACCAATGTGGACGAACTTTTCGGTCACCTGGTGGAACTGGGTCAACATCCAAAGGAGAAGACCGATACCATTACGGTGATGGAAAAAATTGGCCATTTCCTGGATGAGGAAAACGAACGCCTCTTCCGTCACTTCAAGAGCAAGGATTTTTCCAATGAAGAAATTTCCGCCAAAATTGCGGAGAATCTCGATATCACGCGCATCCTGAAGGATGCCAGCAAATACTGGGATGGGGGATATACTATGGCTGGTCTCTTCGGTCATGGAGATGCCTTTGTCCTGAGGGATCCGAATGGAATACGTCCTGCCTTTTTCTATAAAGACGATGAAGTGGTGGTGGTCACCTCCGAACGTCCTGTAATTCAGACAGCCTTCAACGTTCCGATTGATTCTATTCACGAAGTCACTCCCGGTCATGCCCTGATCATCCGGAAGAACGGAGAAGTGACTCAGAAGATGATCAATACCCCGGGTGAACGGAAATCCTGTTCCTTCGAACGCATTTATTTTTCCCGTGGCAGTGATGCCGATATTTATCAGGAACGGAAGAACCTGGGGAGCCAGCTTTGCTCCCCGGTGTTAAAGTCTGTCGATTATGACCTGAAGAATACTGTCTTCTCCTATATCCCTAACACTGCCGAAGTGGCTTTCGGGGGACTGGTAGATGCTCTCCATCATTACCTCAATGTAGTGAAGCGTCACGAGATCATGAAGATGGGTAATAATGTAACAGAGCCCCGCCTGAGTGAGATTCTTTTCCAGCATCCACGCATTGAGAAAATAGCTATCAAGGATGCCAAGCTCCGCACATTCATAACCAACGACAGTAGCAGGGATGAGATGGTGGCACACGTTTACGATACCGCTTATGGAGTACTGAAAAGAGATGTGGATAATCTGGTGATACTGGACGACTCCATTGTGAGAGGCACTACCTTAAAACAAAGCATACTTAAAATACTCGACCGTCTCGGTCCCAAAAAGATTGTGGTGGTTTCTTCCGCGCCCCAGATCCGTTACCCCGATTGTTATGGCATAGATATGGCCAAGCTGGGTGATTTCATTGCTTTTCAGGCGGCAGTCAGCCTTCTGAAAGACAATTTCATGGACAATGTCCTGGAAGAAGCTTATGAGAAGGCCAAAGCCATGGAAGACCTGCCCAAAACAGAAATCCGGAATGTGGTAAAGGAGATCTATAAACCCTTTACTGCCGAACAGATATCCGGAAAAATAGCCGAACTCCTCCGACCCGAAGGCATACAGGCCGAAGTGCAAATCCTCTACCAAAGTATTGAAGGCCTTCATAACGCGGTGCCTGATAATCTGGGGGACTGGTATTTCACCGGAAATTACCCCACACCAGGCGGCAATAAAGTGGTGAACCGGTCCTTTATCAATTATATGGAGGGGAAGAACATACGGGCGTATTAATTTTGTTGTAAGGTGTCACAACCTTTTCTTCGGCTAATTTATTTGGTACTATGCATGGGAGGGAGATGCAAGTATCACTCTTTCTCTTTCTTATATATGGGTACGGTAGAGCAGGGTTCTCCATACATGATACTCCTCGCAATAGGTCTCAGGAGCCGGGTAATCTCCACATAAGCCGAAACCGGAACAGGAAGGTTGCTGCAACCTTTGATGACCACACGTCCGTCACGGAAGGGTTCTTTTGGGATGGTGGAAAGAACTTCGCTGAACAAAACAGTTTCAAGTGTTTCCAGGGAACCGAAAACGACTTTTTTAGCAAAGGGAGAAAGCGCAGAACTGAGAAGCATATAAGCCCAGGTAGGCACCACGGCATCTGCGGAACAAATAATGGAAACATATTTTCCTGCATACCTGCTCCAATCCTCTCCCTTCACAAACTCCCGGAAATCTTTTTCTTTTAAAATCAGGCCTTGAAAAAGCCGGTCTTTGATATCCAGAAGTATGCGCTCGCCTTTGGGGTAATAGTCTTCCAGGTTGAATTCAATCAACCCGCTTTGAGCTACTTTATTGACAATTTCTTCGGACATGATTCAGGTGCTTACATAAAACCCAGTTCCAGCTGGGCCACTTCGCTCATCATCTCTTTGTCCCAGGGAGGTTCAAAGGTGAGGTCTATTTTAGCGGATCGTATTCCTTCTATGTCCCGGAGCTTTTGTTCCACTTCCGGTGGAAGTGTTTCGGCCACAGGACAGGAAGGGGAAGTTAGCGTCATTTTCACATTCAGGTTGCTTTCTTCGTCCAGGGTTATTTCATAGATCAGTCCCAGTTCCCAAATATCCACCGGTATTTCCGGGTCATAGCAGGTCTTGATCATGTCAATGACCTTCTGGGTAAGTTCCGTATTCCGTGTGGTGATAATCGGAGGCATTGTCTTAAGCTTTTAATTGGTATGCCAGGGCATCCAGTTTCATTTGTTTAATCATGTTCACCAGTCCGTTTGCACGGGTGGGGCTTAGGTGCTCTTTCAATCCTATCTGGTCAATAAACCCCAGTTTGGCTTCCACAATCTCTGAAGGCGTATGTCCCGAAAGCACTCTGACCATGAGCGCTACCATTCCCTTGGTGATGATGGCATCGCTGTCGGCCGAGAAAAACACTTTTCCGTTTTCCAAATGTGTATGAAGCCAGACCTTGCTTTGACATCCTTTTATTAATCTATCCTCTGTTTTGTATGAATCTGCAATCAACGGAAGTGATTTTCCGAGATCAATGAGGTGTTCATATTTCCCTTCCCAGTCGTCCCCGAACAAGGCAAACTCTTCTTTTATTTCTGTTTCGGTTTCCTCAATGCTCATAACAACATTTTAACAGCTTTTCGTACGGCGGCATCGAATTGGTCTACTTCTTCCCGGGTATTATAAAAAGCAAAAGAGGCCCTCACCGTTCCGGGAATACCGTAACGTGCCATGAGGGGTTGTGTGCAATGGTGTCCGGTTCTGACAGCAATTCCTTGCTGATCGAGCAGGATACCGATGTCGTTCGGATGAGTTCCGTCAATGAAAAAAGAAAGAACAGCAGCTTTTTTTGCAGAGGTACCAATGATCCTTACTCCGGGTATGTCTAAAAGTTTGGCTGTGGCGTATTCCAGCAATTCGTGCTCGTACCGGGTGATATTGTCAAGTCCGATTTTGTTCAGGTAATCCAACGCACAGGCCATACCTATGCCACCTTCAATGTGCGGTGTGCCGGCTTCGAAGCGCAAGGGCAGATCGGCATATTCCGTTTTTTCAAAGGAAACGGTTTTAATGGTTCCTCCACCTACCTGGTAAGGAGGCATCTTATTCAACCACTTTTCTTTTCCATACAGAATTCCCGCACCCGTTGGTCCGAAAGCTTTGTGGGAGCTGAAACAGTAAAAGTCTGCATCCAGATCACGTACATTCACTTTCATGTGCGGAATGGCCTGGGCCCCGTCTACAAGCACCGGGACACCCATGGCATGAGACATGGCAATAAGTTCCTTTACCGGGTTAATGGTTCCGAGTGTATTGGATACATGGGTAAGAGCAAAGATTTTTGTTTTGCGACCAAGGAGGGAAGTAAAGGCCGCTTTGTCCAGCTCCCCAGC